>Ga0335072_10002907_pt1 | contig 26151 bp, 23 predicted proteins | sample Lox_Sample_21_FD_206725 | JGI IMG/M metagenome (GOLD analysis project Ga0335072, IMG submission 206725) | Soil microbial communities from Loxahatchee National Wildlife Refuge, Florida, United States - Lox_Sample_2.1 | ecosystem: Environmental > Terrestrial > Soil > Wetlands | place: USA...
CGGTGGTCAAGCTACTGCTTGCCCGAGACGGTGTCGATCCGGACTCCAAGGACACTAGATATGGTCGGACGCCGCTGTCGTGGGGAGCACAGAATGGGCACGAGGCGGTGGTCAAGCTACTGCTCGCCCGAGACGGTGTCGATCCGGACTCCAAGGACATTATATACGGCCAGACGCCGCTTTCGTGGGCGGCAGAGAACGGTCACGAGGCGATGATCAAGCTACTTCTCGCCACGGACGGCGTCGACCCGGACTCCAAGGACGCCCGGTGGGGAAAGACGCCACTGTTGTGGGCGGCGAGTGCGGGGCACGAGGCGGTCATTAGGCTACTACTCGAACGAGGTGCAGATATCGAGGCTAAAGGTTGGGATGGCAATACGGCGTTGACAGTGGCGGAGAGGCGAGGGCATGGGGCTGTTATCCGGCTACTGCTCGAACGAGGTGGATATTAAGGCCAAAGATCCGCACGGCGATATGGCGCTGACGGTGGTGAGGAGGGAATGGCTCCTGACTGACGGCGATAAATAACGGCGGGGAATAGGCCGGCTTTCCCAAAAAAAAAACTCGCAGGCCTAATCACAGCGGATGATATCACGGAAACGGAAAGCCACGGAGTGGTGATGGCTCTTGGATCATTTCTTTCGCTGCAGGACCATGGTTGGACTCGGTCAATTGACTGAACAGGTCAATCGAGTTGGTTTCTCACATCTTTTCTCGAGATCGTACTTCGTCCATCACATTTTGAACTACCAAGGTTTAGCAAACACGCTTGACGAAGTAAACCGCCTGGTAACTGTCAGACATGTTGTACTCGCTGGTTCGTAAAGGTTCAGCTGGGCAGGTCCCAGGCGCCAAGGCTACATCAGGCAGCACCAATTGTACATATATAGATGTCTTCTTCTCAGGTAGATAGAAATGACAGCCGAGGAGACAGGATTCCTCGATCTCATCACAAAACTCTGACACAACTTCACACTACTCATCATCACAGTACGGCAAGACACAGCTGATAGCGCAGCAAGCTTTCTTCCCAACGAAGATGTACGTCTTCCTACGTTCTTCATAATCTAGTCCTGTCTTCCTGTACTTTCATCCAACGAATATAATGATGTTGCCCCACCACCCGCGCTTACAAAGCGGATCTGATGACACAAATACCGGATACACGGCCTCTTTCATGCTCAAAATCCTGGGTTTCCCTCCGGTGTGGTTGCAATGGAGAGCTGGATTAAACGATGTCGATCTAGGTCTGGTGCTGATTGAAACAAGGCTCCTGGAAAGGCATCGCAAACCCGCCAGCCAACACGGCACAACAAAGGGACAGGCAGACCGGATCCCAATGGTAGAGGATTCGTCAAGATTAAAGGGGCTGATCATGGCCTAGTCTGAAGGAGTCTTAGTCGACTGGATAAGGGTTCTTACGAGATATCCTTGTGAGCAGAAGAAGGATCGTACAGTATGAGCTAAAGCTCCACTAAGGCTGTAAGGGTCGAAGTTAGGCTGGCCATCACTGGCCACGCAGATCCATGTGACCTCGGCTCGCGAGAATGAAGGCTGTACAACCGGTCAAGCAGGACACGGATTCATGCAAGCACTGTCGCACTTGGCCGAGCGAAACAGGTTCATGTGGTTACAGTCTGACTGGATTGGTTCCTGCGAACAAGTTTTCCTGAAGGATGGGAGCCTGATGCGATGATTAGTCCGCTCAAAGATTCTGCCCCGGATTCTGTGTCAGAACAAGATAGGGATGCAAAATTAACAGCTTCCTCCTTCTGCACTCCTTGCTGACCCCTTTAATCTGACGTTTCAGGCCGGAGAGCTTTTGCTTGTAGAAAAGCGTGTTCGACGCGCTTCACAGTATTGTAGCACAGTAATCACGCATCTAGCAACTCAAAATCAAAAGGCCTCAGACAATGCATATCTCGGACATGTCATTCGTTGAAACGGAATCAGCCCGCACGCCGTGAATATAGCAAGCGCCGATGAAGCGATACTTCCCTTTCTTTCCGCGCAGGATGAATTGGCTATTTGTCCCAGCAAGTAGACAAATCCGGTCGCTTGCCCTCGCAGTGAGAGGTGCCATACCGAGGTATCCACCCTCCGTTGTGATTAATCTGCGATTCTCCGACCAATTTTCGACTTCGTCGGCATACAGGCACGCAGCCAACGTCTCCATCGCTCTCTTTGACTCGTTTGTGTCTCGCTCAGCTTCACAGATGTTCAGCTCATGCCGACGAAAGCACGAGTAAAACCAATCCGACTTGTCTGCGTTCGCCAGCTCACTGAGAGGTCGCGGCGAGTCATTCATTAACCTGTTGAACTGGACGCGATGTTCTTGGGATCCCGCCACGAGGACTTGGCTATATAGGGACAGTAAATCCTCGCCAGTCGGATACGTCTTCAAATTGAGAGCCGTTTTCTCCCAAACCTGCCATCGCAGCCACCGGATGCGTCGTTCAAGGGACCTAAGTACGTTGGTAATGATTGGGATTGTCACGAGAGTGATGTCACTTGGACTCTCGTACTTCTGGACTGATGCCGTCTTTATTTTGTCGACAATTTTGCCATGGACCAGGAGCACGTTGTTATCCTGAGAGAAATTGATTGTCATCTGGGTATCAGCGCCGGCAGGCTGATTCGCGTAATATCGCATCGAGGATTCGTACTTTCCGATATTGTACCACGTGGAATTTGACCAGTCTGGACACCAGGATGGAAGACCGTCAACCCTCCGCAGCGAAGTGTCACCAGCTAGTTCAAGAAATTCCAGCCCATACTTCTGAAGATGATAAATCGCAACTCTCTTATACAACTCGGCCACGCTGGAAGTGTAATCAGGAACTATCTTAGAAGCAGCCCGATCTGACGCGAGGCCAAGAAGTGCGTATATCTTGTCCCGAGGATCGGTAGCCTCCCACGACCAAGCAAACCGGAGGATGTCCTGAAGCGTCATTGACATTGACCTTAATCGAGGCTCTCCGAGACCTAAGAGCCCACGGTCCGCGATTCCTGTCTGGTAGAAGAGCTTGAACGAATCCAACATGTTAGCGCTTCCAATGAGATGTTCCCAAGGAGCCTCAATGCCGCCACATATGATCGTGGCCTTACTGGCGACGGCAATTTCTTGGATGCACCATACGCGACTGAACAGCTTCCTGTGATACAGTGCTTCTAGTGATTTCCACTCCGATGCTCCTCTCGGTGGCAGACCTGCTGATGCAAGGTCTTTGCTAGCTTCCTGTGCTTGTGTTGTTGATAGCTGTGCTAACCTGCGGGCGAGCTCGAACGCCCCAGCGCTGTGATCTTGTTCTTCACCGATCCAGATCAGCACACGCTCTGCTGATTGAAAGATATCACGTATAAGCTGAACTTGTGTGCTTCGTTCCTGAAGGTCTTCCTGGTTGATACATATGGCGTCAATCCACAACGTCCTATCATCACCGAGCTGTGGTTTCAGTCGTCGGAGAGCTCGCCAGAGGTTCTGGGTAACGAGAAGGACGCTGTTATTGTTGCAGTGTATTATCTTCTTGCTTTTTTGAGATCCCCATGTGTATGACAGAGCAGCATACGGTGGGTGGCTGTCCAGCGGATGCGTTTCAATAGTGCAATGGATATCGTCGGAATCTCTGTCGGAGCCATGAATTCTGACAAGACGAATGGATCGCGCTGTTGGCAGGACATTGTACTGAAAAGGCGAATTTTGCACTCTGCGACTGTCACCCTCTAGCTTCCACTTTCAATTAGGAGCCATAGTGAAGCTTACCTCGCATTTCCAGTGGAGCTTCGTGGAGTCAGAAAACCCAAGGTCTGCTGCCACAAGCCGCCGTTGTCCGACCGTAACTGGCCGTAGCGGAAATCCTCATAATATCCTCTTAAGATGCCCGGGACGATTGCATCTTGTAATTCGAGTAAAAATGTTCTCAGTCGCCCTGTGAGGAGTGGCGAGGCTATGAGGTCGCAATATACGGAGTCAAAATAGTTCTTCACGCCTTCTGGAATTCTTGTCGCCATCTCAATTATTGAGGTCCTATCCTATGTTTTCCAGCCTTGCAACTCGTATGGTATGTGCTTTGAGGAGTGCAACTGGAGGAACTTCGATTTAATTCCTGTGTGATTCACTGCTATGTCATAAATGCATTCGAGATAATATCATCTAAGTTGTTCGCTTGAGTAGCGTCCAGGCCCAAGGCAGCAGATCCCGGTTTGTTGCGCCTCGGGTCAATGCCAAGGCCATCACGTGATCCAATCGAGCTTGCGGCGCACAAATCTATCGCACCTAGATAGACTCAATCAATCAAATTCATTATCGCTCTCTTTGCGTCCATCGATGTTGGTTCCTCACTGGTTAAGGTCGAGCCAGATGGCAGAAATAGTGGCACTGTCTGACGAAAACACGACATCTCCGTATCGACAAACTGAACTAATATGATTACAGTGCCTGTGTATACGTGCGTGGTTTCGGAGGGTTCCCATTTCGGCGCCCTTGGGTCTCGAAACTGGGCACCGGCGCATCACCCTCTAAAGTTGACAAAAGGGACATAACAGGATAGCTAGTCGGAGACTACGTGGTTGGATTATCGGCGGACGAGAGGGAAGGCGCCTGAGCAGAGGGTGAACAGTCTGGGTGGTGGGTGAGCGGAGGCTGATTCGAGCCTGGACAAAGGCGGCGATGCTGACTTAAACCCATTTCTAAGGGCAAGAAAAAAAATCTTATGTTCAAGTACCAAAGAAACTGTACAATGCAGATGCGGAGCACAGTCAAGGCGCGTTCCGCTTGTCAAGCCAGACCGCTATCCACTGACTCTGGCCGCTTGCTACCTGCACGAGGCCAAGAATGACAAGGACAAAACAAAATAATCGCGCAGAAGGTCAAAAGAGTAGGGACTCCCGAACGAGGATGCGCGTGAGACACGAAGCACTCACCTTGCATTCACCCGCCGCTCACCCTTCCTTCTACGATCGGAAATGGTTCGACTTGTTCACAGGGTCCCGGAATCCTGCTCATTGTCCCGTTAAAAAGATCTGGTCCGTTCCTGGGTTCTTCCTTTCTGTGGGCTTCTTTCCCTTCTCCAATTTTCTTGCCGCTCCCGATCTCTTGCTGTGGCACGCTCTCGTTCGAGCTGCCGCCTTTCCTCTTCCCGTCGTGCCTTGCATTTGACACATTCACTTGTCTTATCGATTTCCACAGGTTCCGGGGAACAATGGCCGATATCGAGATCGCTACACTTCCAGCAGAGATGGTGCCTTCTGGTTTCGGAAGTTTCGTGTCCGCAGGCCCAGGTGCAATATGCTATGATGCAGTAATGGTCAGTGTTGGTAACTTGGCCACGACGTGAGCTTGACAATTGATAGTGGCTCATTTGCCCTGTTCTAGAGCGTGCAGGGGCGTCGGGAGTGTTCAAAGGTGGTATCCAGCGTGGCGTTGCGAAATCCAACGAGGCGTAGCGACGTGGAGCTGACGACGAGCCAGCGGCGTGTCTCCCAGATCTAGTTTGTTGGGACATTTTCTCGTGTTAGCATATTTGCGATTGTAAGTGTGTTGCTTCAAGACGGACAAGAGAGGGTAGAAATTGCACAACTTATTTGAAAGCAACTGACTCGTTCAGTTAGCAACGACAATGCATTGTTCGAGAAAGAAAGCGCTCTACTGACAAAGTCACACAAGAACAACGCGAATTGATGGTAATGCGTCTTCAATCCGGCCTTTTGTTGTCCCAGATCGTACGAAGTCCTGACAGTGCATTACTGGGCGCTTCCAAACAACTAGAGCCGACGGCTGTTGAACAATACCATTGTCGTTTCTGGGTGGAGTAGTAGTGGATATCTGAGCCTCTCTTTTGGAAAGCTAGAGGGGAACCAGAAAAACATGCTACTCGTCTGCAGTCCCTTTGAGAGCGTCATCAAAGGAAGTAGATGCCAAAGAAGCAACAATGGGATCAACCATGAAAGAGCGAACAAATGGAGTTTAAGCCAGTAGAACCAACTCCACGGCCATCTAGAAAGTCAGTGCAAGTCCGCCCATTGGCACGAAAGCCTCCTAAGCGTTTGGAACCAGTCTTTCTCAGAAAACTCTATTTGTTGTTCCTCAGCTCACGTTCATTGTGCTTCCCTTTCATTGTTTGTAGTCTCATCCCGAGCTCTCCAAGGTCCTTTGATACTGGAGTCACCATCGCAATTTCTCTTGGGACATAAATACACTCCTGTCTAACTTGTCGAAAATTCCAATTCCCCGTTCAAACAAAGCAGTGACCAAATTCAATTACAAACCCAGACAGAAACGCCGACAAACCAAACCAGAACCTCCATTCCAAGAATCAGAATGACTCTGATTATCATCCCAGCACCATCTCCTCTAGTTGTCGTACACACAATTTCGCACAGCGCACCATTCTGTGCAGGCTGCCGCGAGCATCGATCCGGCCAGTCATGTGGCCGCCGCTCCGAAGCAGTGGCTCTTCCAGCAGGACCGGCACGTTCAACTCTCACTGCACCCAACCGGCAACTACAACTCCCTGCTCCGCCCTCTCGAGCATCCTCCCAGATCTCTAGATCGCCCACCTATGCCGGGTCACACAGATCAAACCAAAGCCGGTCAGGCACAATCCGTCTCTCTGATGAGCCCTTGAGACCTTGTGATAGCAGCTCACACCTATCAGGTCCCCGCAGCGATGTGCCTCGACCAATGCAGAGCATTTCATCTCGCTCTGAAATTAGTCATCGCTCAGCGAGAAGCAATACACCTGATCACACTGCTCTCACCGCCGCCAACCTCAGGCGATCTGCGAGCGTTTCGAGGTCGAGACGATCGCAGCCAAGTCGTACGGAAAGATTTGCCCAAGAGCAGCTGCTGGCCATCATGCCGCCGCCACCGCCTTCACAGGTTTCCTCCAGCTCGTATAGACCGTCGCAACCTTCCCATCCCAGCTCCTCCCATCGTCACGAGCAAGGGCGCCTTACGTGGTGGGACGAGCCAGCGCCTTCCCAAGTATCCCGGACCTCATCCAGGAGATCCTCCTCTCGCCGTGGCTCATCCGAATACCCAGGACAGCGGATTGCAATGAAGTCGCCACCGCCGCCTTCACTGACTTCTCATAGGTCCTCAAGACGACCTGACCGCCACCAAGGCTCCTCTCGAGATCACTACCCTAGATCAGACCGCCGCTCAAGCTACTCTTCATCTGACTCCAGCGACACCATCCGTCCCTACACATCGCCAATTGTCGGTAGAGTGAGCGGACAGGCACGGAGCATCATTTCCTCTGGGAGGTCCTCCTCAAGCAAGATTTCCAGCCACTCACACCGCCATTCCAGTTCCCGTCGCTGCGCGATCTGAATAAGGGGCCGGATTTGTGTCTATTGCGACTATGGCGGCCTACCCGCTTCTGCACCGTATCACCGCATCGGGATATCAGGAGTGCTTTACAAGCGCTGCAGAAGGGTTAGCCAGGACTCCCTGCTGTAGACGGAGATCTAAGGCGATTTAAGGCCCTTTTCGAGCACTCGTCTAAAGACGAGATCAAGGGACCAGCTTGAACAACCCCAGCACTCCTTACCTATCTCCCATGTCTTTCCCTACGGCTTTTGGTTGGTGAGGGTTTGGAGGCAAGTCCTTAGACTCTTGTCTGTTTCCTTTTATCATCGCGTTGATTTGTTTGCACTACCAGTCGAGCAGGTCTCGCTGACGGTTCACTCACTCCTCCGCGACTTCGCGTTGTCTTTGCCAGTAGCCCTAATAAAGGATAGGAACCTCCAGGAAACGGAGAAGCCATCTCCTTGAAACTTGCCCGTTACTGTTTTGAAAGTAGACTCAACTACTAGCTTTTGCAAGACGCCTCTCTAGTGTGGTGCTTGTACATCACTCCTCTTTGCAGCCGTGGACGTACCGTCTGTTGCTGACACGAATCATAATACGATTGCCAGAAGTGATTGGGCTGATCAGTGTGTCGTAGACGAGCATTCACCGCGAGCTGGAGTACAATTGTGGTAAAATTAATGGCTGTCGTATGTAGATGGACGTCAAATACTGCTCATATCAATCTTTTCTCATTTCCCATCTTGCCTTTCAATCATCCACGTCCCTCTGGTCATGCTCCGCCCAGAACTTCTCATATTCCGCGTCAGACTGAATTTTAAATGGTGTTGGCCTCGTAATGGGCACAAAGGGCATCCCTATCTGCTCAAACTCCTCCAACCTGGCCCTTGTTTCGGGCTTACTCTTGTTCACGCTGTAGATCTTGACCCGATGACATGAACTCGTCACATGCAGTCCCCAATTCCACGCACTCCGCACATAGGTCGGCTGCGTATTGAGACTGTTGTCCCAGCATCGGACACACAACTCCAACCACCCCTCCGCATCGACTGGCAAGTCAATAGTCCAGGTACGCCACGCATATTTGTGCTTCTCGGATAGGTTTTCAGGGTGGACGTCGTACCAGATATAGCCGCCGTCGGACGAGACCTCAACACGTTCAGGCCAGTGCCCGCCACCACTGTAGGCCCATCCTTTGACACGGATGTGGCCGTTGTGAACGACGACTTCTTTAGCCCAAGGCTCCATAATCGCGGAGGAGACGGGCATTTCCTGAATCTGGATCCCCTTGGTATATTTTTGGTTGTGCTTACCAACTTGGCTTGTGAAGTAGAGATATTCGTGGGATTGGACGGGTTCGCGGGATGGGTGAGGAATTGCTTTGATCCGGTAGAGCCATTTTACTGACCGAGCGCCAATATAGCCAAAGACTACGGCACGGAGCGGAAATCCATGAATCTTTGGTAAAGGCTCTCCATTCATTTCCCAGGCGAGCAGGACTTCGTTGACCTTAACCTTCGAGAAGGGGACGGAGACGACGTAGTTCATGACTTCTCCCTGCTTGAAATAAGTCTCGGCACCATAGAGCTCCAAATGCTTGCCACCATCGACGAGTCCACCGCAGTGCTTGATGACCTTTTTCAAGCTCACGCCAGTCCATCGTGCAGTCCCAATTGCACCTTCTGCCCACGGTGCATTGATCATTTCGTCACCTTCACCAGCGTATTCACTAATCTGCTCAATGCGCCTGGTGCCGCTACACTGAATCGTGACCAGGCTGGATTGGCGTGGGAAAAGGTCTTCGTTCTGCAGATCAGCGAGCGTCAGGCTCATAGGGTTTTTGACGAGACCGTCGAGCTTGAGGGTAAACTCTGAAGCGTCGATATCAGGAATGCCACCGTGGTTGCGCACGAAGTGAAGTGAGTTCGGTGTGACTGGCTTCGCGGTTACAAGATGCTTGGGCGGCTCGCCGTTATACGGGAAGTCGAGGAGGTGTAACATGTCTGGGTGCTTCTCTTGAATCACTCGCTGAAGTTACGCGTCAGGATCAATGCCATTACCACTTCGGTAGAGCAACGTACCGCCCAGCTCTCCTCGGGAACGCTCGTCAGTGGCCCGCCCACACTGATAAACAATAAGTCAACGAGTGGGTTATAGCAACGAGGCACCGCTTACGCTTTATGCCACAGCTTCCATCTTACACCTTCCAAGACTGGGTTACTATCCGGAATTGGACCAAGCCTTGACATTGTCAGTATCTCTCTCTGAGGAATAGGAAGCCGTGTATGAAGGATGCTGACTGAAACTCTGGTGGAGGAGGGAACTTGTGACGAGCAAGAATCTCAGCTGCTTTCGCCCTTTTCTCAGGACAATTCTGCCATTCAATGTAACCTTTCCACTTGCCCGGATACTCTTCCGCAAAGAGGACGTTTGGGTCCTCTCCAGGCTTCTCATTCCTGATGAAAGCCGTTTCGGAAATTGTTTGAGCGTCAAGATTTGTCTGATCTCTAATGGACTGCTCGCTGGTCAGGGCCATCCCCTGCTCCAACTTCCACTCATCTTTGCGTTGCTTTTAGAGGCTGTCAGCCGCGGAGATGGGGGCCGATATCAGTCAGAGCTTGCCTGGACCGTAAGTTTGTCCTTCCGCGATAACGGTGTTTCCGGTTGCATAATATCTGGATTATCTCGTGGTCAGAGATTGAGGACCTGCTGTTCCAACAAATTTTAGAACCGGAAACGAGGTCCGGTTCTCCTGGCTTCTATTGTCGTGTGACGTCTGTCTAGGTACGGTAGGTGGGAAGGGAGACTAGTAGGTGGAATGGGATGATGGGCGCATTCGTTTCCTATATATTAGCATCTGGCCAAGTACTGCTGCGGGGTGTCGAGCCATCCGGGGGTGCTCGTCATCCCCGCAAAAACATGGCAATGATTTCATTTCAAAGTCATCAATGCAACTCGAGGCTGAAAGATTAGCCTCCGGCAGAGGCAGAGGGCCTTCTGGGATACAAAACATGCATCAATTGGACGAAACGAAGAACAACCTCGCACACTGAGAAGGCAAGAAACTTTCGGATTCGCGGGATGAATGATAAACGGCCGAACCTGAAGCTTGGCCTAGCCGTTTCAAGGAATGAAACCCGAAATTTACTGGCTGCTGCACCACCCTTTGTCATCCCGTATTTATCCTTGAGGGAAAGTTCAAACTTTCTGTCCCGAAATCATCAAGCAGCCAGACAGCGGAATAAGACTTCGCTGTGGCTGCTCTTTCTGCAGCCCCTTGTCCTGGACTGCGAGCCCGTCCACGATAAGCCTGGTAGTCTCATATTTTCCAACAAATGGCATGTAGCTTGCTTACTTTACCGCCTTGGAGCATGTAATGTGGTGATGGAGCCGCGCAGTCACGATGTTTCCTTGCCGAACGTTGTGCGACGCAACCTCAACATGTTAAGCTGAGCAAGATCTGCCAGGCTGCTGAGGCCACAACGCACCCATCACCAGCAATTGATTGTTTTCAGAATAGTACCTCAGCAAATATGGATTCTGTCGATGTAAAGCCCCTCGTCCTCCTCACAGGTCCCAATGGCTTTGTTGGCGCCCACGTATTCGACCGTCTGCTATTGGAAGGCTACAAAGTCCGGGGGACCCTACGATCACAGGCCAAAGCAAAATTCTTCGAAAAGAAATATGCAAATCGATCGTCTGATATCTCCTTTGTCATCGTACCAGATATCCAGGCTCCAAGTGCCCTGGATGCTGCCATGACAGATGTCGACTATGTCTGTCATGTGGCCTCACCATATGTAATTCCATGTCCCAACGTCACTACTGTCTCAACTCTGACTTCTCTAGTTCACCTCCACCAACGACCCACTCAAAGAGCTCATCGAACCGGCAGTCAATGGAACTAAGAATGTCATTTCCTCTGCTCTGAAAGCAACCAAGCTGAAGCGCCTGACAATCATGAGCTCCTTCGCATCTGTGGTAGACCTGAGCAAGAACCCTAGAGCAGGATATACTTATACGGAGAATGACTGGGATCCGGTCACTATGGAGAAAGGGCAAGAAGATGGATTTTGGGGTTATCATGCGAGCAAGACATTTGCAGAACGAGCAGCATGGGACATGTGGAAAGAGGCGCGCCCGTCATGGGATCTTGTGACGTTTTGTCCTCCTATGATTTATGGTACAGCATAATGAACCCTGTATCAGTTTGGCCCGTACTGACATACCACAGGCCCACCTATCCACGAAGTCGACCGCGAGAAAGGCGTCAACGGACTGAACACAAGTGTCAAGAGATTGGTAACATCGATCATGGGAACAGACCCGGCTTTTGCCCCCAAAGTCGCCACACCAGGGCTACCGGCTTGGGTTGATGTGCGCAATATTGCTGATGCTCATGCCAAAGCCTTACAACTACCACAAGGTACCAGCGAGAGATTCTTGCTCTGTGGAGGAGTGGACTATTTCGAGGATGGTATTCAAGGCCTGAGAGCACGAGGCGAGAAGGGACTCGGCGAGGTTGGAGCAAGGTGTGACCCGAGCAAGCATTTTGCAATTGATCGTTCCAAGGCAGAGAAGATGTTGGAGATTTCCTTCATCCCCTTCGAGAGGACGGTTGAGGATGCCTGGGAAAGCATCAAGTCCTTGGGCTTTGTGGAGTAAGCTGCATTGCTTTTTACCACCGAGATTGCTCAAGTCATCTTGCCAATCAAAGTTTTCCTGTACACCCCCAGAAGAACTCGCTTAGTACACGAGCCGAAGACGTGTAGGATAATCTGTACGGTAAAATGCTGAAGAATGCCGCTTCCAGGCTTCCTCTTTTCAAATTGCTCATCCGATTCTCCGAGATCTGTTGTCATTTGACAAGCCACCCGCTCTATCTTCCGCCGCCTGTTCCTGGCTAAGGAGCAACGGCGGGAGTGCTTATTGGCGGTGCCTCTTTGTTGCCCCTGACCCCCGAAATATTGGTTCAGCCATAAGTGGAAATCGTGACTGGGTAGTGAACGCCCCTTTCTCCACCCTTTCTCCACCCTTTCAATATCCGATATTATTTTGGTGAGCCGCAAGGTTCGTTTACATTCAGCCGAGCTCCATTGACGCGCAGGCATGCGGTGGCTATGCAAAAAAGTTTCCACAGCAAGGTAAACGTCGTATATTTCCCTTTGTCTGCTTTCTTACTCACTCCCAGTCCGTCTGCTGTTTCCATTTATTTTCGCAGTTCGACACTCTTTTCGTGTTCCCCTATTTTCTCGCAGCGGTCATTCATTCATTCATTCATTCATTCTACTCTCGTAATGAAATCCTCACTCCTTCTCACCATTGCTGCTGCCTGCGCTGGGGCTGAAGCGTACTGGAAAGGCTTCAACATTGGAGCCAACAACCCCGACGGGAGCTGCAAGTCCCAAGCAGACTGGGAGACCGACTTCAAGACCATAGCAAGTCTACCTGGCGCCTTCACCAGTGTCCGCCTCTATGCGTCCTCGGACTGCGACACCCTAGCCAACGCTGTTCCTGCTGCCCTCACAACGGGCACTACGCTTCTTGTCGGCGTCTGGACCGAAGATAGTACACACTACGAAAATGAAAAGCAAGCATTGTTGGCTGCTGTACAGCAGTATGGGCATGATTGGATCATCTCCGTCTCCGTTGGCTCGGAAGATCTATATCGTGGAGACACCGATGCTAGCACACTTGCTTCGCAGATCAACGACGTGCGAGGCATGATGTGGGGTCTTGGAGCGGGTAGTATTGAAGTCGGTCACGTCGACACCTGGACTGCTTGGGTCGATTCTGCCAATACTGCTGTCATCGAAGCTTGCGATTTCCTCGGCATGGACGGCTATCCCTACTTTCAGGACGCTTCGATTCAGGATGCCAACGACGTCTTCTGGACCAGTGTCAATAATGTCCGTGCTGTCTCGCAGGGCAGATGGGTATGGTTGACGGAAAGTGGTTGGCCTGTGTCAGGCGGCAACTTGGGTCCTGCTGTGCCCTCTGTCGCCAATGCACAGACCTACTGGTGGGAGGTCATGTGTCAGACGTGTACGTTTTAGGACCCTTGAACGTGTCGGGTGTACACCTGCTAATCTTTGAGTAGTCCGAGAAATGCATAGCTTCGCCTACACTCTCCAGGACTATACCTCATCTCCTTCGTTCGGTGTCGTCGACAAGAATTTCAATCCACTCTACGATCTATCGTGCTAGATCACTGCCCTGGCAATCTCTCAATCTTGATATGCATTTAGCGGCGGACGGCCAGGTTGGGACATGACCCACGGGGTGGTATAGGCAAGGAATATTTACACACTGTGACCATTCCATCTATATGATATAGCTGGAGTGGTCCCAACAAGCCGTACAAAAGCCTGGCCTGTGTGGCGCGGCGCAATGTCTAGGACAGTATAGATCTTTCCATAGTAGGTATAGATTGGGGCTTATGGCGCTCCCTAATGTTAATTTGCGCCTTCATCTCTTCCAATCTTCCATTCACGTAACTGCATCGCAGGATGATCGATTCAGATGGGTTTTATGGTCAAATGGAAGTCGGCAACGAACTTAGCACTACCCTAGGCACCGAAACCCTTACGGATCGGGACATAATACCCCCATAGCTTCGATAACACTCTGGGTTTGTCAACACAACGCCAGATATTCGGGCACTGGAGGTTCCTGGGCTTTAGATGCTCTTTCTAACTTGTAATATCCGCAGAGTGCGAGAGAGTCCTCAACGGTTCAAGCAGATCACTCCGGAGAGAAATGTCCTGACAGATGACATTATTGAAGCGGGTGAGCGTCTGAAGGTGTGGTGGGATCAAGGCTTTATCAGAGGGCAGTATGGCGTCTAGAGAATAGTGACGGCGAGGGCTTCAACAGCTCAACGCCAGGGAGGTGGCCGAATATCTCAACAGCAGCTCAATTGTACATTGCAGAGTATAGTCAGTGGGAAGGTCATATCTTATTGCTTGTTACCGGGTCAGGAAGACGCTAAACCCATCATCCCCCAGGCCAGACCTAACCCCCCTTCGGCCTGGGCTGCACGGCCTATTGGGGCCACTATTCTGCACCCCAAGCCTTTTTCTCAGCAGTCCATGCAACCACACATTCTTCGTGTGATTTGACAACCGAATCGTACTGCTGTCTGAGGCTCCGAATCTCCGTGGTCTTGCGGCTGAAGTCAAGCGTGATCCGCGAGAGTTGATCCCTGCATACACACTCCTCCACAGCGCCAATAAGGCTATGGAATACCCCAGATGTCGTCTTCAACCTTTTCGGGTTCCGTTGGGGGCACTTTGGTCTCCTCTACAGCTTTCTCATCTGCAGCGTTCTTATCTTTACCGGCTTTTACGGTCTTATCATCCTTTTTATCTGTGGTTGTAGCGGTTCTAATGTTATTGAAGTCCCAAGTAGTACCCCAAGTCTCAAAGCCACTGCCATCAAGACTTGTGTGGTGGAATATTGAAGTTGCGTTTGCATCTGTAATCGTAGGAGCTGCTACTTCCGTATCCTATACTCAAATCAGAAATGAAGCGTGCGATGTAAAGTGTGAAATTGACCTTCTCACCCTTCTTCTTGTCCTTCTTGCCAGAACTGAAAGACCATTCGTTAGCCGGTTGTACTGGTCGAGAGGTGTCCGATGCTGGTGCGTTCTCCACGGCGATATGAAACCTGCGATTGACTACGAACCCGGCGTTCATTTCAAAATCTTTCAGATATTTCAGCGCACTTTGATAGGTATGATCTTGCCGAAAATCGAACTTGACAATTTTTGAGTGATCTGCGTCAACTCTTATTTTGATTTCGAGGCTGTCCGGGAGCTGAAGGAATGCGGCGCTGGGATCGACAGCGGTGATGAACGCCCCTGAGCGAGTCCACGACCCCGTTGAAGACTTTTGGAGTCGTCGTGTCTGCTGCATTTCTACAAAACTGACGATCTTCCGGTCGCGAATCAAGTTCTTTAAATCGGACAGCTGATCGGAAAGTCGCTGTGATTGTTGATTTATTTCATTCACCAAGACAGCTCTTGGGTGTGACGGGTCCTCTCCCAACATGCTCTGGATGTCGTCTATCAACGACGTACAAGTCATCAGAGGTGATTGACGCTAGCGCTCCGCGGAAATAAGCTGAAGGACGATTGGGGCGACTGCATAGTACCGGTGGTAAGCCGAGTCGATCTTTGAGGAGTGCTATCATGTTAATTCTTCACCGATCTGGCTGGCCCGTATCCTCGAGACTCCGGGAAGGACGGCTGTGAGAGATTGTACGAGAAGAGCACTCTATCGTTAAGGTTATGGAGTCGCGCCTGGCGGGTCATTGCTTGCTAGATTAGGCGCCAAGATTTGTGATGTAAATCCGCCCCTCTGCGTGCGGTGGCTAATCGGTCGGAACCAACCGCATGTATGTATGCTCAGTGGCAGCAGGTTGAAACCTTATGGCGGTCGTCCCCTCTCCGTGTCCGGGGCTAAGCTTATTTACTTGCAGACCTAGCAGCTTATCGAGCAAAGTCTCGTTCTTATCCACCTGGTTGAGTACTATCAAGAACTCTAAACCTGCCGTCTCGTGATGGCTGAAGGCCCTGACGAGCAAGCTAGCGGAAACTTCATCAATACCCAAGTTCCTGCACCGCCCATCATAATTGATTCCGAACACAACGATAACGACTCCGCTCTTGGTTCCTCTATAAGTGGCTCATACAGCACATCTCTGGCATCTTCCATCGTAGACTACAGGTACGAAAATGGCCGTCGCTATCACGCCTACCGAGAGGGTGAGTATCTTCTGCCCAACGATGACCCAGAGCAAAATCGCCTCAACCTCGTGCACCACATCTCCCGTCTCATCCTCGGCGGCGCTTTGTACCGCGCCCCTATCGCCGATGGCCGGCCTCCGCCAGGGCGGATCCTAGACGTCGGTACGGGTACTGGGATTTGGGTGATGGAGATGGCCGACGAGTTCCCTAACGCTATTGTGATCGGCACGGACCTCAGTCCCATCCAGCCGAGCTGGGCGCCGCCGAATTGCAAGTTCTACATTGATGATGCAGAGGCTGAGTGGGACTATTCGACGGACGAGCACTTCGACTTCATCCATGGGCGTGCGCTGGGTGGTGGGATTGCGGACTGGCCGCGGTTCTACAACCAGGTATATCAGAATCTAAGGCCCGGGGGGTGGTTGGAGATGCTGGAGCCTGAGATGCGTGTGAGGAGTGATGACGACACGGTTCAGGAGGCACCGTGGTTGCTGAGGTTGGCTGACGAGGTGTCTGAAGCTAGTAGAAAGGTTGGGAAGAGCGTGAATGTGGCGCATAAGCACAAGAAGTGGCTGGAGGATACGGGATTCCTAGATGTAAGAGAGGAAGTATATAAGACTCCGCTCGGGGTTTGGCCCAAAGACCCAAAGTTGAAAGAAATTGGGCGATGTCAGAGGGCACAGGCGTTGGATGCGGTGGAGTCGTACACGCTCGCAATGTTCACGCGAGTTCTGGGCCACAGTCTTCAAGAGACGCAGGAGTTTATGGAACGGGTAAAGTGTGAGATTGTTGATCCAAAGCTTCACCTGTATACTGCCCAATATATCATTTATGGGAGGAAGCCGGAGCATTGACAGAGAGAGCACAACCACTCCGGATCCTACGCCAGCGAGCAGCCGTGCTTATGACAGGTTTCAACCCACCGTAAGCTGTCGAGCTCTATCGGGCGACACTAGGGTACCGCCCATCACAAGCACTCCTTTCCTCCTTCGCTCGCCCACCGGAGCATCTTTTCTTCGATCGAGCTATTCTGCGCTAGCTTACATTAGAAGGACTGAAACCATACCATTACGTGGGACATCCTGTTTGCAATCAATGGTGGAGGGGCATGGACAGATCCATTCATACAGTAGTCTTCCTACATATGAATGCATGTCTACCGTAATGCAAAATGAAAGGGAGATGATAGAGGCGTCTCATTTCTTTCTAGGATGTCTTGTACACACCGCTGCACAATCGTGCCTTTGCCCCTGATCGAGCTGATGGAGGATGGAGGTCGTTAGTGATCGGCCTTTTTATGCTAGCTTTTCATTCTGTGTATCTGAATAGAAAGCTAACTAGAGAACCGCAATGCCATTCATAAGAGGCAGAGGCCTGCTGGTGGGCCAGATCCCATGCAAGTTCTTCATTCTTCGTCAACCCGCTGTTTGCACCTTCCAGATGGCCGCCATACAGAGAAAACAAAACTCCCATCATGATGAAACAGTTCCTCAACATAGGAACAAAATTATAGCCCACGCATCGATTCCCCATAGCGGCGGCAACTGGCCGACGTCTCCAAGTATGTACGAGCTTCCTAGTCGAGTCTCATCACGTCCCCCCGCCTAGTCTCAATTCTGAGTCCCTCCGCGGATGAAGGGCTACTTAATTCCCTAACCTGCTCCTCATCTCCTTCTCCCACCATTCCCTAAACCTCTCATGCGCTTCATCATGACTGTCCCTCATCGTCTTCGAAACATACCATCCTGTCCCTATCCAACACCTTACCTCCGCCCACTCCTGCAACCACAACTTCTTCTCCCCACGTTCCCTAAACCCATCCCAGCCATCCCTCCCTTCAGCCGCCCTGACCACCTTAATCCCCCCATGGATCATCACCCCGCCGGCCGCCGCAACAAGGCTCTCGAGTCCGTCTGGCTCGTTGCGCAATGCGATGACATATTTCAACACCGTGGTTCCCGGCAGCCCAAACGGGTGCGGGAGCGAGTCGGTGACGGAATAGTGTATCCAGCCGTTGAGGTTCGCGCCGTAAGATTCACCATCGGTCGGCGAAGCGGCCGAGGCCGCGCTTGACGCACCAGGTGTCCCGGCGAACTCGGCGAGCACTTTCGGCACGTTCAACTTCCTCCCCTCATCGCTGTCCGCAGTCACGACGTGGCAGTCTGTGACTATAGGGTTTAGTTTTACATAATTGACATGGTCGTGGAGGAGCGCGACGCCAGTCTCGAGACCCAGGGCGTCGAGTTTGTCGGTGGGCGCGTCGGCGAGCGCGTCGAGCGGGGCGGTGAGTGTGAGTTCTGAGGTGGCAGTTTGGTTAAAGGTTGAGGTGAACATGGCGGAGAGGGTTTCGAAGAAGGAGGATTCGGACGAGGAGATTTCGGGCGACCAAGACATAGGCTCCGGCTCTTGAGATAGGGGTGTGGGTTGGGATTTGGCGGTGGACATGCGGGCCCGAGCTCGCGATTGGAGGGCGCGCTCAGCGAATAGATGGCAAGGGAATCGCGTGGACGTTTCGGATATGTACGACACACTCCACTCGACAATTAAAGCCCACACGATTGTGGGGCACGCAATTTGGTCTTCAGCTGTAATGTTTTCGCTGCCGATCCAGTTGTAGTCGCGCGGGGATGGGACAACGGAACAAGCGACCGGACGAAAGTGCCGGTGAAATCGGTCGCATGGAAAGTTATATCAAATTGCACAGATGAGGGTGCCCTTGGCAAGATGATGATGTCTTGGACGGGGGGCCAAAAAGGGGACAATGCTTCAAAGAAATAAGCACTCTAAGCATTCATGATGGCATGCGTGGTAGAGCTGAAACGCGGACCTTTGGGTCGCTTACCAGAAGGAGTTGGAGAAACTTGCGCCAGGCTAAGGTAGATATTTAAGGGCACGACCAACAGACGACCATAAGCTTGTCTAAGCACTAACGGTGGGCGTTAACTAAAGCGGGCACCAGCAGCGTGGCAGCGGACAAAGCTAGCAGCTGAAACTAAGCTGAAACGGCAGCTAGAAGTCGAAGCATCCTACCACTCGGGGCTTATTCTAGTATGAGCAAGCATCGTTCCTATGATGCTCCCCCTCCCCGGAACGTCCTTCCACTATCATGAGCCCGCGTTCGGAAATAACCCCAACGCCCCATGAAAGCCAGCCATTGATCCTTTCTCTCGCTTAAACGCTCAAAAAACAGCACTTTTACAATCACAGCCACTCACCGAGTGTTGAAGCTCACGCAACGCCTTCCACAAATTTCAGTGCAGTAAGCCAGTCCTTGCCAAAGTCAACCCCATGTCTCCTTCTTGATCCGAACTTCTTCCACGCTGCCTTGGGAATGCCAATGTCGGCCAGCGTCAACTGCCATTTGCCCGAGCCGCTATCTCCAGTAATCAGCGCCTGAAGCAAGCCAATTTTCGGGGCCCCAAGACAGACAACGTTTTGGCTTTTCAAGACCAACGGTTCGCCATCAACATGCGTGACCTCCCCAGTAGATCCATCTAGACCAGAAGGCACGTCCACGGAAAGCACCGTAACGGAAGTACGCTCCGTCCAGCGTATCATCTCGAACGCGATGGCTTGATCGTTGGTGCGCAGCTCATCGAAGGCTACGTGGGTGCCGAGAAGAGCATCGATAATAAGCTCAGGTAGTGAGTTTCCGGCAGATGTAATCTTGGTTTGGAACTCATCCCACTTGACCACCCACCCACCGTTCTTCTTATATGCCTCAAGCTGCCTCCGAAGGCTTTCAAGCAGCATGTCTTCTCGCTCGCCTCCTAGCAAACAGAGGATCGTTCGAGCTCCTCGGTTGCGCAAATGCCTCGCTCCGGCTATAGCACGAGCCCCAGATTTGTGGTTACCGATGAAGAAGAGTGTGTTTGAGGCCGTTGTCAAATTCGGGAGCAATGTCAGTGCAAGTTCGGCAATGCCTCGACCAGCATTCTCTGCGAGCATATCTTCTGTCATGCCAAGCTCGGATATGCACAACTGTTCTACCTCCAGCATCTGCAATGGCGAGACACACCCACAAGGCTTGTTGTTGGACAACAATCTTAGCGATGCCTGTACGGATGTAACAGATCCATTGATGGGTGATGCTGCCGTAGATATCCTGCTTCCCGGATGAGGAGATTCCATACGGGACAAGCCACGCACCAGTGATGATCCAGTAGGTATGATACTGCTCTTTCGTGAAGGTATTGGTTTCCGTGATGTTGCTCGACGTGAGCCTCGGCCGCTGCTGTAGAGCTCTTCTTGGACTTCATCATCGCTCTCGCCAGCTTCGCTTCTCCACATGCTAGTATGCTCCGGGGGATCGAGTACGTTCTCTGTGTAGTGGAGATTTTTGCCGCCGTTCGTCCCAGGCCTTGCCTTCCGATTGAAGCTGACCAGCCTTTCATCGTCCGCTGTAGTATCTTCCTTGCGGATGTCGTCAAAGACACGTCGCTTGTCGAATTTGGACAGATTCGACTCGAAGTCGAAATCCCCTAGATCCTGGATGTCGGTGGCATCTTCTGTAGCCCAGCCATTGAGATCTTCGACGCGTGATCTTCGACCTTTCTGCTTCAGCCGGTTCTGCTGCGTGCCCGGCTTTGCAGGAGGTGGTTCCTCCGTCAAAGGGGTCTGCCGCCATCCTTTCCCCCTAGTGTTGGACTTCTTACTTGACGTAAGCGGTGATTGCAAGTCTTTCATGTCGATAACACCCGGTCCAGTTTGTGATGCAAGGTCTTTCGTCTTGCGATTGCCATTCTTTTTGGTCTTTCCCCGAGTATTTCCTCTCCCTGGTGTTAACCGTGCACCATCCTCTTCAGGAGCAGGTCCATTCGCGGGACTGCCTGGCAGGTCTGACAACGCAGTGTCTCCATTGAGAGCCATATGATCAAATGGTTCTGTCAGAGTCGCAGTCGCATTTGAGCCTTTGCGTTCCCGTGTCTTTTGTGGCTTCGACCCTGGTGCAGTTACAGCGATGCCTGACGGCTTGCTTTTTACCGTTGCATCGAGTTGTGCTGGTTCGAAAGCACTGACAGGACTACTCTGCTTCATGCTGTCTGCAATCATGACAGGAGACGAGATCTGGGGCAGGACTGACGCCCTTCTGGCAGGAGCCGCATCTTTTGTGGCGTTCGTAGGTTTGGTGAAACTCAGTATCGCTGGGTCCACGAAAGGCTGTGGAGAAGGCTTCTGTTGTACTTGGGTTAAATGAGGCTCTATTGGTCGTAGCTCTTGCCGGCCTTGATTGTTCGCTACGGCGGAAGGCATAGCCTGTGCCGTAGTACGCCCGGAGGGGGGCCCATTTCGTTGCTGCGGAGAGACCTCGAGGTCGGCGATTGCTGAGCCTTCGACATTGTAGGTAGGGAAGTATTGGCCAGTGCCCGAAAGAAGTACTGCGAATGTCAGCCATCATCCTCCATTGCAACTCCTTTCGTAATCTTACCATCCCGTAGCACCAGTCGCTTGTTGATCACGTCTGCAACAATTCCCTGGAGTTGGGCATTTGGCGGAGAGACCAATGTGACCAAGACTGTGTACCCTATGAATTGAGATGCCATAGTAGTGTTTCGAAAATCAATAACGATTTGCGTATTCCAAATCGGAGCTCCTCATGCTGTCCAAATCATTCGCTGGGGACGCCGCGGGGATTGATTGCTAGTTCGTTGAAAGTTTTCAGAATGCAGACTACTGGGAAGGAGCCAGAAACAGCCCACCCCTCCAATAACGTAGCATTCAACCTTTTTTGAGACCAACAATTACATTGCCAACTGTCAGTCTTTTCCGTCAATGTATCATGATCTGTTTTGGAGAATATCTCGAGACCATTCGGCGGTTGCTTTTGCCTGTTGTATTCGCGATTCTATGGTACAATATACTGCCAAAGAGAAGGAGTAGTAAAACGAAAATGTTGCTCGCAACAGCCTGCCCAATCATCCCCAGGACCACCACAATACTTTGAAACTATCCGCCATGGCATGCCTTGCACAAGGGTATCATCGACAATTTAGCACAAAAGGGATACCGGGGTACCACCAAACTGAAAAGCATAGACCGGCCCCTCAGTTTTTTCATTTGTTCATGCTCCGCATATCACAATTCACTGTAAAGGTACAGTCTCGAATATGCTTAATGTGCAGTGACGCCGTCATAATAAGATGTGCCCGTGCCTGACACCCCATTGGCAGTTGCTCCATCGACTCTATTGTCGAATGCTCGGTCAACCTGATTGCTGAAGCCAGAGGTCTCGTTGGACGTCCTGGAGCCATATGTTTCTCCATTAGACCCAGGTGATGTCATAGTCGGGTGATTGCCACCACGAACGACGCCTGTTGCAGTTCGATGCGGCTTTCGGGTGACAGGGGGCAATTTCGGAATGTCAGTCGACTCTTCGGCGCTACCAATGCTGAAGACTGGCGACTCCCATTTATCTCCTTTGGCAGCAAGCTCCTTGAATTCCGTGGCTTTGGTCGAGATGCCACCTGGGAGCGAGATGTCCTTGAAGACAGAGTCATGTTTGGTAACTGCCATGTTGACTGGAAATTTGTTAGCGGATATCGTGAAAAGAGAACAGGCTGCATACCGGTGGTCTTGGAGACTTTCTCCTGTACCTTGTCCTTCTGGGCTATTATCTTCCTCCGGTAAGCTTGAAGATACTGCTGGAAGGTGCTGTCCGCATTTTCGGGGTCGTTCAGCGCTTGCTCGGAGGCCTTTTGGACGTCCTGATAAATATCGTACATGAAGGCGTCCAACTTCTCAAAATTTTCTCTGACCTGCTTCTCGATGACTTTTGTGATGACAGGCTTCATCACCCTCAACAACAACGGCTTGGCAATGTTAAAGAGCAGCTTGTGATTGGACTGCTTGATTTTGATATGCAGGTTCTTGACATTTACAGTGACGTTATCGACTGAAACAAAGTGGGTTCGGTCCTTTGACTGGGCGGTGCGGGCAGCGAGCTTGAAGCTGAATCCTTCGCCGCCGAGGAAGACATCCATGACACCCTTGTCGGTTAGTGATGGGAAACCTTGTTTCTTTTTGACGTAGTAAGCCACATCCCTGAGATCCATTTGGACGCCGGAGGCGGCAATCATGATCTTATGTTCGTTCTTGTTGCTGACCTGTCGGCGGCCCAGTCGGAAATAGTTGTCATTGCCAAACTCGAGGACATTAGGGAAGAGGTTATCGCTCTCGATGACAAGGTTCTCGACGACGGCATCAACCATAGGGTCCGAAACTTCAATGCGAGGGATGGGAACATAGCGAGCGCGCTCGAAGGCACCCGGGATGATGACATTCGTGAGATCCTTAATCAGATGCGGCTTGAAAGTTACTTTGCCATTCCGGCCGGTGCCAAGATCCTGGAATAGCTTTTGGATGGCTAGGGCGAAAGCCTTGTTCTGTGGGTCTCGGTCGAATTGATCACCAAGGAACTTGAACTCGTCCAGAATGCGGTCAGTATGGTCGCGGTAGCGTTCGCGGAGTAGAAAATGTCCTCTGTCATACAGAGCATTCCACTCGTCGGTCGACTGGTCCTGTAGAACATATCCTTGCTCCTGCAGGCAGCGGCGCACGTACTTGTCAATAGACTTGAACCAGTCCTTGAGCTCTGGGTCTCGGTCAGCATCTCGATAGATGTTGTTGATGGACTCGAAAAGATCATCGGTGCTGGTTGAGTTGGCGAAACGTTCAATGAGAGTCTTGAGATTTAGTTAGCGCTTCCCTGTTTACTGCTGACGCAGTCTAGATAGAAAACGGACCTTCAGGTCGGCCTCAGCAATCTGCAAGTTTGAATCGGTTTCCCGAACACCTTTGACAGTTCCTTTGCTGTCGGCCGCGATGGTGCTCGCGTGGCCAGCGTAAGTTTCCGCCAGCGAGAGCAAAGTTTCGATGGCCTGCTGGTCTGAATGAAGGTCAGCGTCAGCTCTTCTCCCAGCTCAAGTCATACTCACAATCAGGATGTCCTTGGATTTCTGCGACCATCTTTCTTAAGCGCCACATAGTCTGGTCGCGACGCTCTTGTGGCATCTTCTGCTTGAGGTAGTCCTTAGACCGCTGTGCAACATTTTCCTTGGTCTCGCGAGCTCGATCCTTCATTTCGCGGGCCCTGTCCTGGGCCTCATCAGGCACATTCTGCTGAGCATTGGACTTGAGTGCATCAACACCAGCTCTGGCGCCTTCTTGGGCTCCGGCGGGGACATTGAGGTCACCGGGTGTCTTGTCATCGGACGTAGGAACATTCTGAGCATGACTAATGCCTGTGTCTTGAGCGGTTCGGGCGGCATCTTGGACATCTCCTCGCGAGAAAGGCTTGTTCTGTGCGTATTGTGATTTCAATTGAGATTTGAGGTTGCCCAATGACAAGTCTGGAACATCATGCCAAGTGTTATCTTCGGCGGATTCATCAATTTGGCTAAGGGCTTCTTCTGATGGGTTGACCTTGTCGGCTGCCTTTCGCGCAGCATCACCAGCGATATCGCGAATGAGGATTTGAGCGTCTCTCAACAGCTTTCTGAATTGACCATTGGAGATGATCAGAGTACCGAGTGTTCTGAGACCTTCAAGGGCTTCATTGGCATGTTGTTTGACAGTGTCTTTGTCAACGGGAGCGTCAGGGACCTTGGCATTACCGCCATCAAGTTGCTGGGTCTGCCAGATGAAGTCCTGTAGCAGATTGCCCTCGTTCTTGCTGAGAAGAAGATATTTAGCCTGTCTGATGACTTCTCTGAAATCGGCAACCAAATGACGACCTTCCTCTGATAGTTTTGCCGATGGCTGGGCCAAAGGCTCTGAGGTAAGGGCGGAATTCAGTGCGACATCAATTTGCTCTCAATGGAGGTCAGTTTGGTGAAGGTTTCATGGACTGTTCCATCGGGGCTTACTGTTGCTTGGGAGTTTGCCATATGAGAAGGCGGTGAAGATTCCGTAGAGCTGTAGCTTCTGGTTGATGTCGTGGTCGCGAGTTGTAGGATCGGTAGCTAGAGCAAATCAGCTTGCTGGTGACACCAGACGTAAATTGACGCAACTCACGTTTGTTTACAGACGCCATTATGAGCTACTTGCGCACAGATTGAATTAAAACCGGTCTCTAGATATGTAGGAAAGAAGCAAGGCGCTGGGGTGTCGCAAGATGGAAATAGGTAAGAAAGTGATTCATGATTTGATGGTTGACGTGTTTTGTATTGCCTTGGAACGCAAGCTTGCTACGTGACGTCGAACCCGCAAGCGGATGCAAACATCATTAACCCCAAAATTGCTCAAATAATCACTATTGTGGGCGGAGGCCCAGATCGGCTGTCAAATAATTGACCCACCAACGACGCAGAATTGCTACTGATAGGCTGACCCCGCGTGCTGCCATTCCAATCCAGTTGGATCTGAAGCAAGTTGGCACAAACAGGAGCTGTCAGGCCCTGGTCTGGCCATCACCATACGTCATGGATCCCACTTTTCATCGGTTGGCCTCAGCTCCAGTACGAGTGCCACATGCCATTCTCAATGTATCACAGGACATGGAAATTGCCCATGAATAGGAAGTAACCATACGAGGCTTCGACACACGGTGTACAGTTGACACAAACCGAGCGATGTAGGTCGAATGACCCAGTCCCCGACTGGAAGTGTAAGGAGCGTTAGAAATCGAAATTTCCCGGCAGCTTGGGACCAACACCGCAAAGTTCTGGATGAACAGCTTCAGCTACCTTCTTCATTTGAGAATCTCCAACCCAAGATTCTCAGCTGTCGATGTGTGACGAAAGGCTATTAATTCCAATTCGGAGCTACGCCAATCCGGACCAAGTTTCCAAGCGAATCGAATCTTTCGTCGATAGAGCGAAAAAAATTTGGTATTCCCGTGGCGCATGCTGTGGCTGGGCACTCCCCCTAACGCGATAAAGTCGCGCAAACGCTGAGACGTCATCCTTGCATCGCGGGGGCCTTGGGTATTTTCTGAGTGACCCCATCATTCGGCTTGGTAGCTAGCAAGAGTGAGTTAATGTTTGGAAGAAACAACAACTCTTCGGGGAACTTGAAGTAACACACGTTCCATGCATTGCTCATGGGCTCATTTTAAAGCGGGCTATTGAAGATTTGAAAGTAATACCTTTGA
>Ga0335072_10002908_pt1 | contig 26147 bp, 25 predicted proteins | sample Lox_Sample_21_FD_206725 | JGI IMG/M metagenome (GOLD analysis project Ga0335072, IMG submission 206725) | Soil microbial communities from Loxahatchee National Wildlife Refuge, Florida, United States - Lox_Sample_2.1 | ecosystem: Environmental > Terrestrial > Soil > Wetlands | place: USA...
GGCGTTCGCGATGCTGACCCTCGGCGATCTGCGCCTGATCCTCGTATCGCCGGTCCCGGCTGACCACCCCGGTGGCGGCTCGCGGCCCATGCCCGACGGCACCCGGCAGCAGCCGGGCGGGTGGAACCGGTTCATGATCGAGGTGGCGGATCTCGCCGGAACGGTCGGAAAGCTCAGGGCGGCCGGAGCTCGCTTCCGGAACGAGATCGTGACCGGTATTGGCGCCAAGCAGATACTGCTGGAAGATCCGTCCGGGAACTTGGTCGAGCTGTTCGAGCCCGTCCGGCAAGAGGCGCGGCTGACTCCCGGCACACCTGCCGCAGCCGGATAACCCGTGCCTGGACCTGGCACCTGAGGCGCCGGCAGTGTCCTAGATCCGTCGCTCGCTGTGGAAAACGAGCTGGCCGGCCGACAGTGCCGCGGGGATGTCCTCAGCCAGGTGCTGCGGAAGCAGCGTCAACTCGCCCAGCTGGGCGAGCGGGATCCAGGCGAGCTCCTGGTGATCCTCGCCCGGCGGACGCGGTGGCAGGGCCCCGTCCCCTGGACCGCCCTCGACCAGAGCGAAGAAGGTTATAGCGTGTTCACTCCGTCCGTCGTTCGCGAACAGGTCGTCGGTGACCACCACCATTTCACCGACGGTGACATCCCACCCGAGCTCCTCGCGGAACTCGCGCTGGATTGCCTCCGGGACCGTCTCGCCCGGCTCAAGCCCGCCACCGACCGGACTCCACCTCTCCGCATCTACGAGCGACTCCATCAAGATGCGGCCGTCGCGCATGAGCAGCCCGGCGCACCGGATTCGGACTCCTTGCTCCAACAACGGCCTCCTCACTCGTTCGTCAGCAGCGGGATTCCGTCATAGGCGCTGACATCGTGGGCAGGAACGACCTGGATCCGACCCGCCAGTGCAGCGACCCGGAGCAGGCCTTCGCGCACCTGGCCAGCGTCAATGTCGGCCAGCTTACGCATCAGGAGCGGCCGTTCAGCCGGACGGCGGACACCTTCGAGCTGCCAGGCCACGTCGCCGATCAAGGCATAACGCTGGTCAGTCGGCAACGTGACGAAAACGATCACGGAGCCCGGCGTGTGTCCCCCGGCGAGCGCGACGACCACCGAGCCGTCGCCGTACACGTCGTAACTCGACGGGAAGCCGAGATACGGCGCGCTGTCGAACTCGTATCGGTGAATTTCATGGTCCTGCGACACGGTCCTGAACACTGTCCCGTCGCGGGCTTCTGCCGCGTACTGCAGCTCGGCCGCATTGGTCCAGATGGGCACCCGGAGCAGGTCAAGACCGCTCACGTGGTCCCAGTGGGAGTGCGTGATCAGCACGCCGCGCAGCCTGTCGTAGTCGTAGCCGCTGGCATCGAGTTGCTCCCTGGCGGTGCCGGTGGCCCGGTAGGGAGCGCGCGCGAACCAGGGCTGCGCGTGCACGTGGGAGGCAATATCGGAGCCGAAGCCCGCGTCGACCAGAAGATCACCCTGAGGGTGGCTAATCAGGATCGCGGTTGCCGCGAAGGCGCGCTTGTCGCGGAATGAGCCGCCCTTGACCGCAACGGCCGCCCTGGTCTCGTAAGTGCCGGTCGGCAGCTGGTACACAGCCAGGTCCGACGGTGGCGTGGCCGCGGGGAAAGGTCCCTGCCAAGCAGGAGGCACGGGCAGATTGCTCATGCTTCAACTCCACCGTGGCCTGACCCGCGAGTCCAATACCTGTTGAGCGCCACCGATACCGGACCGGTATCAGGGCCCGTGACCGCGCCGCGCCGGTCGCGGCCCCGGCCGGAAACAAGCGCGGCCGGCCTTCATGATCTACTTCAATGCAGGAAGCCCAGCCCAACCCCTTGACCGCCTGAGAAGGAGCAAGTCATGACTGGAGAAAACCCCGCCGGGCCTGTGCTGTTCTGCTTCGACGGCTCTGAGGGATCGCGAAGTGCCTTGAAGGCTGCCGGGGAACTTGTCGAGCGGCCGGTGGAAGCGGTAGTGCTGACGGTATGGGAGACGATCGAGACCCAGCTCGCGCTAGCCGGCGGCTTCGCGGCAGGCTTCCCGCTCGACGGCGCTGATCTCGACGCGCAGGAAGAGGCCTCGGCCAGGTCCGTAGCTGAAGAAGGAGCGCTCCGAGCGTCCGAGCATGGCTATAAAGCAGTACCAATGGTCAGGCAGTCCTACCAAGGGGTTGCCAAGACCGTTCTGGAGACCGCCGACGAGATTTCGGCCCGCCTGATCGTGTGCGGTCAGCGAGGGCGCGGCACCCTGCGGACGGCACTGCTAGGCAGTGTCTCCCATACGCTGGCCTCGCACACCCGGCGCCCGGTGCTTATCGCCCCGGAAACTCAAGTCCCCGGCCGGTAACTCGCGGCCGCGATGCGGGTGAACGACCGGATCAGGGGATCGTTGCTGGTGCTGTTCCACGCGAGGACGAGCCGGCTGGCCGGCACGCCGGCCAGCCGCACGCAAGTCAGCCCCTCAGGCAGCGCGTGCCCCATCGGCATCATGCCGACCGTGCCGTTCCAGAGAGTGCCCTGGAGACACTCGGTCATCGTCCGGGCAACAGGTCCGGCACGGAGCTTGCGGCCGGCCTTAGTGCCGTTCCAGTAGGCCCGCCAGACCGGGTCGGTTCCCTCAGGCAGCTGGAACCACTCACGATCGGCCAGTTCGCGCACGTGCACAATGTCGCGGCCGGCCAGCGGATCATCGGCGCGCAGCACCACCGCGACCGGGTCCGTACGCAGCACGAGCGTGGTGATCCCGGTGCGGTCGAACGGCGTCCGGGTAACCGCTACGTCGGCGAGTCCGGCCCGCAAGCCCGCTGTGGGGTCAGTAAAGTCCGCCTCGCGTATCCGGACGTCTACCCCCGGATTCTGCCGGCGGAACTCCGCCGCTAGCCGGGTGCCCGCTTCCGCGGCGCTGTCGGCAATGGTGCCGACGGTGATAGTGGCGGCGCCTGCTGCTGCGACTCGGGCGCGTGCCTGGTCGGCCTGCTCAAGCAGCGCGCGTGCCTCGTCGTAGAGCAACGCTCCGGCTGCGGTCAGCGTGACCCCGGTTGGTGAGCGGCGCAGCAGGACGGCACCGAGATCGGCCTCCAGCTGCTTGATTGCCCTGCTCAGCGGAGGCTGGCTCATGTGCAGCCGGGCCGCCGCGCGACCAAAGTGACGCTCCTCAGCGACAGCCACGAAGTACCGCAGCAGGCGCAGGTCCATACGCGGCAACGATACCTGCTAGGTATCAGCTTTCGGCATGCGCGGCCTCCGGATTCTCCGGTGCCCGCGGCCGGACCGTGACCTCTCATGTTCCGTGGGGTAGCGCGCTGCTGTGTCTATCGCCAGCCGCCTCGCGCCAGGGTGCCGGCCGCGCGGTTGCCGGGCGCCCGCGCGGCGTGTGCACGGGCGCAGGGTGCGGTATGTGCTTGGCGCCGAGGCCGGTCAGGTGGACGTGATGCGGTGGTCACGCGTCCCGTGGGCCGTGCGGGGTATCTGAGCGAGATCGCTCGCCCCGGTTCTGTCGTTCCCCTCTCTTTACCAGGGACGACGAGGCTCCTTCGTAGCTCCTTGTCAGCCACCGAAAGCCGGGCGTGTGTCCCGTGCCAGGAGCGTATGCGTGATGGACAGCGAATTCTTCTTCCCGGCGCCGCCGGGCCTCATCCCTTCCCCGCCATGATCCGGGATTTCGGGCGTCGGCCCTGAGCACGCCTATCTACACGACAGCGGCCGTGGTGAGTATCGTCCGGTCACCGACGACGCCGCGATGCGGGCCTTCCGGCTGCTCGCCTCGTCAGAGGGCATCATCCCGGCGATCGAGAGCGCCCACGCGCTCGCCGGCGCTATCGAGGTCGGCGCCGAACTCGGACCGGACGGACTGATCCTGGTGTGCCTGTCCGGCCGGGGCGACAAGGACATGGACACCGCCACACGGTACTTCGAACAGGACGCCGGCCTGGCCGGGACTCAAGGAGTCGACAAGTGAGCGGCAACCTACAGCTTCTGGCCGACACGCTGGCCAGGGCGAAACAGGAGAACCGGGCCGCGCTCATCACGTACATGACAGCCGGCTTTCCGACCGTCAGCGACGGCATCGCCGCGATCCGGGCGATGCTGACCAGCGGTGCCGACATCGTCGAGGTCGGCCTGCCGCACAGCGACCCCGTACTGGACGGCCCGGTCATTCAGGCATCCGACGACATTGCCCTTCGCGGTGGCGTACGGATCGCCGATGTCATCCGCACGGTGCGAGAGGCATACCAGGCCACCGGCAAGCCGGTTCTGGTCATGTCTTACTGGAACCCGGTCGACAAGTACGGCGTCGAGCGCTTCAGCAGCGAGCTGGCCGAGGCAGGCGGCGCGGGATGTATCTTGCCTGACCTCCCCGTGCAGGAGTCCGCACCATGGCGCGAAAGCGCGGCGAGGCACGCCCTCGCCACCATCTTCGTGGCCGCGCCGAGTACTACCGACGAGCGACTGCGGGAGGTCACCGCAGCAGGATCGGGGTTTATCTACGCCTCGTCGCTAATGGGAGTCACCGGCGTCCGGGACAGCGTCAGCGCGGCCGCCATCTCGCTGGTTCAACGCATCAGGGCGACCACTCAGCTCCCCGTCTGCGTCGGAACCGGGATCTCCAGCGCCGCCCAGGTGGCCCAGGTCGCTGACTTCGCTGACGGCGTGATCGTCGCGTCCGCGCTGGTGAAGGCCATCCTGGGGGCGCCCGGCGCCGCCGCGGCAGCAGCCACCGTGGCGGAGCTAACCGCCGAACTCAGCCTTGCGAGCCGCCGACGCGCCGATTAGCACTCCGCCGACCGAATCGGCGACCTGCATCAGGGAAAAACCCCGGCAACGCAGATTACGTACGTCAAGCCGTCCGGGGCGGCCTGCTTCAGGTTCGGAACTGCGAAATTGGTGCTGCCGTTCCCGCCGTATTTAGTTCCGTAGAGCGAAAAGAGCGCCGTGTTGGAACTGATTGACAGCAATTGACCATTCGCCGGAATGGTGTTATCGCCGAACGTCTTTCCGGGCATCAAGAGCGCCTCCCCCAGCGTGCAGGTAGCTCCAGAGCTGGTGCTTGCAGCAGCAGTGTTCGTGTGCGAGCCAAACGCCCTTCCGGCGCTCCACGACAGCGACTTCGTCCGCCGCGGGCATTTAGCGCCGGCCTTAAGCTCGACGCTCAGCGCTCCGGTCCTGGTGTTGACGCAACCGTGGATCGTGGCAGCAGGTGCCGTGCTCGAGGCCGCGACCGACCCCGCGGCCACTCCGCCTGACAGCAGAACTACGGCACCGATGACCTCCGCGACGAGGCGGACGCGCCGCCATCGCGTTATCGACGCGACAATATGTTTCAGCGAGCCCGTCATGTCATCCCCTCGTCTCGGACAATCGTATTGGGCTTAGAGCATAATTGGCCGCTAAATGGACCGCATTGGAATCGAAGACGAAGACGCGGTGCATCCCTATGACGTCTGGTTTACCAGCAACCAGACTGCCAGGCTCAGGCCGAACAGTGCGACCAGCCAGCGAAGGATCCCGGCTGGCACCCGCCTGGCGACCTTGGGACCGATCAAGCTCCCGGTGAATAGGCCGACGGCCAGTGGCAGAACGACGGTCCAGTCCACCGGCCCGGCCAGTACCAGGATCAGTGCGGAGATCGCCGTAGCAATGCAGACGATGACGTTCTTAAGGGCGTTGGCGCGAGCCAGCTGTCTGTCGACCGTGAACAGGAGCAGGGCCAGGGTCAGCACGCCAGAGCCGGCACCGAAGTAACCGCTGTAGGCGGAGACCACCAGCAGGCCAGCCAGCAGCACGGCGGTGTTACCCCGCCCGCGGCCGTCGCGCAGGGCCGAGACCCGGGGCTGAACCAGCAGCGCCACCGATCCGAGCGCAACCAGGTACGGGACCACTCGGCTGAACGAGCCGGGCGGAGTCACCAGCAGCAGGACGGCTCCAGCCGTGCCGCCGGCCGCCGCCACGAGGGACCATCGCCGCACCCAGCGGGCCCGGCCCGCCAGTTCCGGTCGGGATGCCAGTGCCGCGCCAGGCCCGCATGTCACCAGCGCGACGATATTGGCGACGTTCGCGGTCAGGGCTGGCACGCCGACCGCCAGCAGCGCCGGATAGGAGATCAGCGAGGTGATACCCCCGGCTGTGCCGACGATGCCGGCCAGCACCCCAGTTGCCGCAACCAGCACAGCGGGCCCGGCACCGATCACGGCAGCGGTCTCGGCTGGCGCAGGTCACGGACGTGGCTGCCCGCGCTGGCCCCGCCCGTTCGGGGTACCGGTATTGCGGAGATTGCGATAGCGGTATCGTAGTCTCTCATAAAAGACGATAGCACTACCGAGGCGCTGAAGCGCTGGCTGCGAGCCGAGGCAGATCGGCTCGGGCCGGGCCAGCGCCTGCCCGCAACCAGAGCGATCGTGCAGGCCAGGCGAGTCAGTCCGCTGACCGTTTCCCGCGCGCTCGCAGACTTGAGCCGGGAGGGCGTGCTGGTAACCCGTCCCGGCACCGGAACCTTTACAGCCGAGCCGCAGCACCGCCGGGCTGGTGACCCGGCCGGCTACTGGTGGCAGACCGTGGCGCTCGGGGACCGCGTCGTTGATACCTCCGGACTGTCGCCGCTAGCCGATCCGCCGCAGGCCGACGGCGTCATCTCGCTGGCGGCGGGCTACTTGCACCCGTCGCTGATGCCACAGACCGCGCTGCGTGCCGCGCTAGCCCGAGCCGCCCGGCTGCCAGACGCCCTGGACCGGCCGCCGGCGGCCGGCCTGTCCGGTCTGCGGTCGTGGTTCGCGCAAGCAGCGGCGCCCGGCTTTGATGTCCGTGACGTGCTCATTACCAGCGGCGGCCAGAGCGCGCTGTCGGCCGTGTTCCGCGCGCTCGTGCCGTCGGGCGCGCCACTGCTTGTCGAGTCGCCCACCTATCCAGGTGCACTGGCGGTCGCACGGGCAGCGGGTCTGCGGCCGGTCCCGGTCCCGGCCGATCGCGACGGCCTCATCCCGGCGCACCTCGCCGAGGCTTTCGGGCGGACTGGCGCTCAGGCTCTGTACTGCCAGCCGACATATCACAATCCGACCGGCGCGGTACTTGCCGCAGCCCGGCGTCGGGACGTGCTGAACGCGGCAGCAACCGCCGGCGCGTTCCTGATCGAGGACGACTTCGCCCGCTGGCTGCCGCACGCGGGTCAACCCCCGCCGCCGCTACTGGCCGGCGACGACGACGGCCGGGTGGTCTACCTGACCTCACTGACGAAGGCAGCGTCTCCAAGCCTGCGGATCGGCGCAATCATCGCGCGCGGGCCGGTCGCCGACCGACTGCGAGCGGTCCGCGCCGTCGACGATCTGTTTGTCGCGAGGGCCCTCCAGGAGGCGGCGCTGGATCTGGTCAGCCGGCCGTCCTGGCCGCGTCACCTCAGGACACTGAGCCAAGCTCTGAGTTCGCGGGCCGCGACGCTCGCGGGCGCGGTCAGCCGGCTGATGCCTGATGTCGATGTTCTCCTGCCCCGCGGCGGCATGCACCTGTGGGCCAGGCTGCCAGCCGGCGCTGACGACGTCGCGGCCGCCGAGGCAGCTCACGGTGCCGGGGTGGTCGTGATGCCGGGCAGGCCGTTCTTCCCGGCCGAGCCGCCTGCACCGTACCTGCGGCTCGCGTTCTGCGGCGCGGCAAGCGAGGCGGAGCTAGTTACCGCTGTCAGACGGCTGGCCGAGGCGGTGAGTTTCTCTGATCCACCGAGATCTGCTCGCCGCCCACCGGGTCGTCACCCCGGCTCTCGCCACTGTTAGCCTCGAGCGGCGAGCCGGTCGGCGTTCACCGGCGACAGCGGGGGGTTGCCAGTCAGCACACGGACCACTTCGCGGGCAGCGAAGTCGCGGACCGCTGTGATCGATTCTTCTGAATAGTAAGCGGCGTGCGGCGTGATGACGACGTTGGGCAGGCTGAATAGCGGGTTGGCTGGCCGCCAGCCGCGTTGCTTGGCGGGTTCTTCCTCGATGTCGTCGAGGCCGGCCCCGGCGATCCAGCCCTTGCTGAGACCCTGGTACAGGGCTTCGTCATTGACGATGGGCCCGCGGGCGGTGTTGACCAGAATGGCGGTCGGCTTCATCCGCCGCAGCTCCGCTTCTCCGATGAGGTGGTGGGTCTGCTCGGTGAGCGGTGCCTGGATCACCAGGTAGTCGGAGTCCTCGAGCAACTGGCCGAACGAGACGGCGGCAGCGCCGCGGGACTCGATGTCGGCTGCCGCTATGTAGGGGTCGTGAACGATGATGCGCATGCCAAATGCGCTGGCCCGGGCCGCGATGGCCCGGGCGATCGAGCCGAACGACAGCAGACCGAGGTACTGGCCGCCGAGGCGGTGGATGGGCTGGCCGGACTGCCATCGCCAGGCTCCCGCGCGGGTCGCCTGGTCGTACACGCAGATCTTGCGCGCGGCGGCAAGCAGGAGCGCCATCGCATGGTCGGCGACCTCGTCCTGGCACCAGTCGTTGGGCACATTCGTAACGAGGATGCCGTGCCGGGTGGCGGCGTCGACGTCGACGATGTCGACTCCGGTGCCGTAGCGCGCGATCACCTGGCATCGGGTCAGTTCGCCGATTGCCCTGGCGCCGATGGTCGCGTACTGGGCGATGATCGCGTCCGCGTGACGCGCGGCGCCAGCGACGTCATCCTCAGTCTTGCAGTGCGCGGCCTCCAGGCGAAGCCCTGCAGTTTCGACGATGGCGCGCTCGATGTTGACGTCACCGTAGTCGTAGTCAGCGACAACGACCGTTTTGCTGGCCGTGGCGTCTGCCATGTCCTGCCGCCTTCCTGCCAGTGCGACGCTGATTGACGCGATGCTTGGCGGTCAGGTGATCGACGCACCTTCCGGGGCGCTTCTGGCCACTCGTGAGTACAGCGAGAGGATGCCGGTCTCGTGCCGTGGCCGAGGTGGCCGCCAGATCCTGCGGCGCTCGGCGAGCGCTTCCTCGACCTCCTGAGGTTTGCGCGTCTCGCCCGCGACGCCGACGATATCCAGTCGCCTCCTGGGCACGTCGATCGAGATCAGGTCGCCGTCCTCGACCAGTGCGATAGGGCCGCCATCGAGGGCTTCCGGTGCCACGTGGCCGATACACGGCCCGCGCATGGCTCCGGAGTAGCGGCCGTCGGTCACGATGGCTGTAGTCGTATTCAGTACCGGGTCAGCGGACAGAATGGCCGCCGCGTAGTACATCTCCGGCATGCCGTTGGCGCGCGGTCCCTCGTACCGGATTACCAGCACGTCTCCCGCCGTGACCTGCCGCTGGACCAGGGCGCGTACCGTCTCCTCTTCGAAGTCGAACACCCTGGCCCGGCCGGTGTGCACGTGCATTTCCTTAGGCACGGCGAACGTCTTGATCATGGCGCCCTCCGGCGCCAGGTTGCCGTACAGCACAGCCAGGCCGCCGTCGGTGCCGAACGGGTCGGCCCGAGGCCGGATGACCTCCTCCTTCGTCACCTTGACGTTCCTGAGGTAGCCGAGGCGCTCGGCCATAAAGAACGGGCTGGCCTCGACCTCCTCCAGGTTCGCGCCGAGCGTCTTGCCGGTGACCGTGAGCACATCCAAGTGCAGCATCTCGCGCAGTTCCAGCATGACCGCGGGCACGCCGCCGGCGTACCAGAAGTACTCGACCGGATACCGGCCCGTCGTCTTCACGTTGGCCAGTACTGGTACCCGCCGGTGGATGCGGTCGAAGTCGTCGACGCCGATGTTCACGCCGGCCTCGCGGGCGATAACCGGAAGGTGCAGCAGCGCGTTGGTGGAGCCGCCCGTGGCGGCGTGCAGGATGATCGCGTTCTCGAACGCGTCGCGGGTCAGGATCTTGCGCGGGTTGAGGCCTGCGTCGATCAGCGGGAGCAACTGCTTGCCGGAGGCCCGGGCGTAGCGAAGCAGCTTGGTCAGCGGGGCCGGGGTCAGCGCGGAGCCCGGCAGCGCCAGGCCTAGCGCCTCGGCAAGCACCTGGCCGGTGCTGGCACTGCCCATGAACTGACAGGCCCCGCAAGTCGGACAGGCTCCGCGCTGTGCGACCTCAAGGTCCTGCCTGGGCATGTCGCCGCGCTCCACCTCAGCGCCCATCGCCCACATCTTGTTCGAGGTTACGTAGTCGGGCGCATTCAGTTGCGTGCCGCCGGGCAGGTGAATGGCCGGTATGTCGCAACGGGCGATAGCGAGCAAGTGCGCGGGCACCGATTTGTCATTGCCCGAAATCAGCACCATGCCGTCGTGCGGATGGCCGAGCGCGTGGATCTCGACCATCGCGGCCATGATGTCGCGCGAAATCAGCGAGTAGCTCATCCCGCTGGTCGCCTGCACCACCCCGTCGCAGATATCACTGACGGCAAATACGCCGGGCTTGCCCCCTGCCTCGAAGACGCCGTTACTGACCTCTTCGATGAGTTCCCTGAAATGAAAGGTGCCAGGGTGACCGTGGCCGTGCGCGCTGTCAACGAGTACCTGGGCTTTGCCCAGATCCTCCTCGGTCCAGTTCATGCCCAGGCGCAGCGCGTCGCCCTGGTGGTTGATCAGGCGCAGCCGCTGGCTGCGCAGCCGGGCACGGGACTCCGTCATCGCGCTGGCCCGCCCGAGCCGGCCGGGTAATCCTGGAGCGGCACACCATCTTTTGCCCAGGTCTCGAGCACCGGGCTGACGACCCGCCAGGACTCTTCGGCTTCGTCGCCGCGGATCGCTAGTGCACTGTCGCCAGTGAGCACCGAGTGCAGCAGCTGGCCATATGCGGGGAGCTCGGGCGATTCGAGCTCAGCAGCCAGGGACATGGGCGAAAGGGTCTGCGGGTGCGGGCCGATGCCGGTCAGCTCAAGCCTGACGTTCTCGGGCTCGAGTCCGAACCTGAGCACATTGGGCGCTTCGTCGCCACGGTGCGCGAACGGCAGGTGGGGTACGTGCCGGAAGAGGACAGCGACTTCCTTGCGGTCCTGTCGGAGCGCTTTGCCGGTGCGGAGCCGGAAAACGGTGTCGGGCCAGCGCCAGTTATCCAGCCTGAGCTCGATCTCGGCGAAAGTCTCGGTGCGGTGCGCGGGGTCGACTCCGTCCTCGTCAACGTAAGCAGGCACCTCGCGGTCACCGATCCGGCCGGCGGTGTACTGGCCGCGGCGTGTGCCCCGCGCGATGTCATCGCCGGCGAGCGGCCTTACTGAGCGCAGGACGTCGACCTTCCGGTCGCGCAGGTCTCGCTCGCTGAGGCTGATCGGAGGTTCCATCGCCACCAGGCACAGCAGTTGCAGCAGGTGGTTTTGCAGCATGTCCTTAAGGGCGCCGACGCCGTCGTAGTAGCCGGCCCGGCCCTCGAGTGCGAGCGACTCGTCCCAGACGATGTCGATCTCGGCGATGTGGGCGCTGTTCCAGAGGGGCTCGAACACCCGGTTGGCCAGCCGGGTGCCGAGCAGGTTCTGCACGGTCGTCATGGCCAGGAAGTGGTCGACCCGGAACACTGCCCGCTCGGGGACTGTATCGGCGAGCAGCCGGTTCAGCTCGATCGCGCTGCCAAGGTCCTCACCGAACGGCTTCTCAAGCACGATCCGGCTGCCCTCGGGCAGGCCCGCGTCGTGCAGCGCCGACACCGCGCCAGGGAACACCGCAGGCGGGAGCGCGAGATAGCAGGCAACAGGCTCGTCGCCGGCGATGACGCCGGCGATGACGCCGGCGACGCTGGCCGGGTCGGTGACGTCCGCCTGCCGGTAGCTGGCCGCCGATGCGACGGCAGTCCGGGTGCGGGCGGGCAGGTCGCCAGCGTGACGGGTGAGCTGGGCGGCCGCCCAGTCACGAAACTGAGAGCCAGACCAGTCCTCGCGCCCGGCCGCGATGAGGTGGAACGCGTCACCGGTCTCGCCCCTCGCATGCAGCGCCGCCACGGCGGGGAGCAGGTACCGTGCGGTCAGGTCGCCGGTGGCGCCGAAGATGGCAAGGCGGTTGATCACGACGGAGGCTGCCTTCGCGTGAGCTGGCTAGGAGAAGGCGATGATCGGCTTGATGACATCGTCGAGTTTCTTGTCGGCGACCTCGAATGCTCGGTCCATCTGGTCAAACGGGAACCGGTGAGTGGTCATGAGCGTCGGGTCGACGCGCCCTGTTTCCAGGATCCGCAGCAGCCGCTCCATCCGCAGGCGGCCGCCTGGGCACAGTCCGGTGGCGATGGTCTTGTCCGCCATGCCGACGCCCCACTCGACTCGCGGGATGTGTACGAACTCGCCCTCGCCGAAGTAACCAGTATTGGAAATCGTGCCACCAGGCTTGGTCACCTTGACGGCCGTCTGAAACGTCACGTCGGCACCTAGTGCTTCTATCGCCGCGTCCACGCCCTCGCCGTCGGTGAGATCCATGATCCGCTTGACCACGTCATCGGTCGTGAAGTCCACGATCTCGTCGGCGCCGTAACGCCGCGCGAGTTCCTGCCGGCGTGGGACGGCCTCGACCCCGATCACCAGGCCGGCGCCGCGGAGCCTGGCCCCAGCGGTCGCCATCAGGCCGACCGGGCCCTCGGCAAGCACGGCCACGGTGCCGCCGATCGGGATGTTTCCGTGCTCTGCGCCCATGAAGCCGGTGGACAGCATGTCGCAGCAGTAGACGGCCATCTCGTCAGGCACGCTGTCGGGGATCTTCGCCATGTTCGCGTCGGCATCGTTGACGTGGAAGTACTCGGCGAACACGCCGTCCTTGCTGTTGGAGAACTTCCAGCCGCCGAGCGGCGCGCCGGACTGCGAGGCGTACCCGTCCTGTGCGGCCGGGTGCCCCCAGTCGGGGGTGATCGCTCCCACCACGACCCGGTCGCCCGGGTGAAACTCCTCGACCTCGCTGCCAACCTCGTGCACGACACCGACCCCTTCGTGGCCAAGTGTGAGGTTGTGCCGCTGGCCGATGCCGCCGCCGACTGTGTGCGAGTCCGACGTGCAGATCAGGGCCTTGGTCGTCTGCACGATCGCGTCATTCGGGCCCGGCTTGGGCATCGGCTTGTCCATGAAACCGACCCGGCCGATCTCCTTCATCACGAACGCTTTCATCCCGGTTTCCCCCCGATAGCCAGGCAGCTCTGAGCCTGAACGGCCACCGGATCTATCAGCTGATCGAGTGGCCGCGGCCACCTGGACATGTTCCCTGCCCGGAGCGCTAATCACCGGCGGGCCAGTCTCATGACCGCGATATTGCCGGCGCCTGCGCGGGTAAGTGCCAATGCAGGCATCCATCCGGGTGCATGCCCGAGCATGATGAGGAGGAAGGGGAAGCGGTGGCCCGTGTTCCCGGTCAGGACTCCCATCCGACGCCAGGCGGGAGCCCGTTCCCGGCGATCTCTGACTATGGCTTCGTATCTGACTGCGAGGTATGCGCCCTCGTCGCCCCTAGCGGGAACGTGGAGTGGATGTGCCTGCCCCGGATGGACGGGCCAAGCGTGTTCGCGGCGATGCTCGATCGCGACGCCGGCTCGTTCCGCCTCGGCCCGGCAGACGTCGCTGTTCCCTCTGGCCGGCGGTATCTGCCAGGCACGATGGTGCTGGAGACAACCTGGGGCCTGCCGGGCGGCTGGGCGGTAGTCCGCGACGCACTCCTGATAGGCCCCTGGCCGGGCGACTCGCCGAGATCGCCAAGCCATCAGCGGGTGCCTACTGACTTCCGTGCCGAACGCGTCCTGCTTCGCACGATCCGATGCCTGAACGGATCGGTCGACATGCTGCTCGAGTGTGAGCCCGCGTTCGACTACGGCCGTCAGCGCGGCACATGGCAGTACACAAGGACGGGTTACGGTCAGGCAGAAGCCCGGGCGGGTGACGAGGTGCAATTGCAGCTCACAACTGACCTCAAGCTGGGCTTCGAAGGCGGCCGTGCCATCGCGCGCCGCCAGCTCCGGGCAGGCGAGCAGGCATTCTGCGCCCTGTCCTGGGGCGACGCGAACCCGCCCGCAGACTTTGGCGAGGCGCACCGGCGGCTGGGCGTGACGGCAGACTTCTGGCATGACTGGCTCGGTCGCGGCCGCTTCCCCGACCATCCCTGGCGCAAGCACCTGCAGCGCTCCGCGCTGACGCTTAAGGGGCTCAGCTACGCTCCGACCGGCGCGCTGCTTGCCGCCGCCACGTCCTCGCTGCCTGAGACGCCCGGCGGGGAGCGCAACTACGACTACCGGTACACCTGGCTGCGTGATTCGACATTCATGCTCTGGGGTCTGTACACCCTCGGCCTGGACCGCGACGCCGACGACTTCTTCTACTTCATCGCCGACATCGCCGGGCAGGACACCGACTTGCAGATCATGTACGGCATCGCGGGCGAGCGCCAGCTGGATGAATCAGAGCTTGATCACCTGTCCGGCTACGACGGCGCCCGACCGGTGCGCATCGGGAACGGGGCATGGGACCAGCGCCAGCACGACGTCTGGGGCGTCCTGCTGGACTCGCTTTACCTCCACACTCGTTCCCGTGACCGGCTCGATGAGCGGCGCTGGCCGATGGTCAGGCACCAGGTCGAATCGGCGCTCCGGCACTGGCGCGGGCCAGACCAGGGCCTCTGGGAAGTCCGCGGCCCCGCCCGGCACTTCACCGCGTCGAAGATCATGTGCTGGGTCGCCGCCGACCGCGGCGCAAAGCTAGCTGACCTTCGCGGCGACCAGGACCTAGCCGCCAGCTGGCGGCGCGCCGCCGAGGAGATCCACGCTGACGTCTGCGCACATGGCGTCGATAAGCGGGGCGTGTTCTGCCAGCACTACGACACCACCGCCCTGGACGCCTCCGTCTTGCTGACCCCGCTGGTGGGCTTCCTGCCACCCACCGACGAGCGGGTGCGAGCCACGGTCCTGGCCATCGCCGACGAGCTCACCGAGGACGAACTGGTGCTGCGCTACCGCGTCGAGGAAACCGAGGACGGGTTCGAAGGCGAGGAGGGCACGTTCACCATCTGCTCGTTCTGGCTGGTCTCCGCGCTGACCGAGATCGGCGAGGTAGCTCGCGCACGCGCGCTGTGCGAAAAACTGCTGTCCCTGGCCAGCCCGCTGCTGCTCTACGCCGAGGAGATCGACTCCCACACCGGACGGCACCTGGGAAACTTCCCGCAGGCGTTCTCCCACCTGGCCCTCATCAACGCCGTCATGCACCTCATCCACGAGGACAGGCAGATTGCTGCCAGCACCGTGCTTGAGTCCGGGCTAGACCCGGTCGAGCCAGACCGCGGCCAGGCCAGCACGCGGCCAGGCACAGCGTCCCTGGCCTGGTGACGGAGCCAGGTGGCGCGGCACCCGTGCAGGTCAAGAGGAAACGGATTGGCTGTCCTTGTCCGCTTCTGCGGCCGTCTGCGTGCCGACCTGTCCGTTGCGCGCTGCAGTCTCGTGATAGCTGTCTGCCTCGTCTTCCAGGGCAGTTCCGTTCTGGCGCCGGCGGCTGAGCACTGCACCAGCTAGTGCGCCGGCAGCTGCGGTCACCATCGAGGCACCCGCCACCTTGCGCCAGCGCCGGGGCCGCGGCGTGCCGGGCTCGAGCCGCTGCGCGGCCGAGTACAGCAACGATGAGATCTTCGGCGCAATGCGGTCCTGCACGACGTGCCCGGTGTGCTCAACCTGCGGCGCAACCCAGGCACGAGTCGACCGGACGCCGCGCCTTGCCATGGCGCTGCCGCCGAGGGCAACTGGCTTCAGGCTTGCCGCCGCCTGGCGCGTACGAGCCAGCGCGCTCTCGGTCCGGTGGTTGCTGTTCATTCCAGACACCTCGCCTTCACGACGTGAGTCAACCTGGCTTTTCCAGCTTCCCCATGTGCGTGCGATCAACCATCCAGGAAGCGACAGAGGAATGGCCGTGCCCTATAGCGGCTCGTTGACCCACTGCCAGCCGGTCTCCTCGTTGCAGACAGGCCGCATCACGCTCGCCTCCGCTGCGTGGGACAACTCGGCCGCAAGCTTGATCAGCTGGCGGTGGAAGTCATCCGGCGTGGATGGGCAGCCGGGGGTGGGCGCGACGAGCGTCACGGCTGAGCCCTCGCCCCCTGCCAGCCGGGCGGTGATATTCCCGTTGTAGTCACGGCCGACTTGCGCGATGGCACCAGCCCGGATGATGTCGCTTCCATCGTCCTTGGCCACCCACACGGTTCGCCCATCCACACGCCTCACCCCGGTCGTTGTGGCAGCACCTGTTTAACCACTGTGTCACAACGGCGCCGATACCTCCGCGCCGACAGAATGCAGGTAGCGCAGGGCTTGAGCATAAGAGCCGATCAGGCTGGCCTGACTGTACGGCAATCCGTGCTGCCGGCAGAAGTCTCTGACGAGCGGCTGGGATCTGCGCAGGCTCGGGCGGGGCATGGACGGGAACAGATGATGCTCGATCTGATAGTTCAGGCCGCCGAGAGCCAGGTCGGTGAACCAGCCGCCGCGGATATTGCGGGAAGTCAGCACTTGCCGGCGCAGGAAGTCATGCTTGTCCTTCTGCCGCAAGATGGGCATTCCCTTGTGGTTCGGGGCAAAGGATGCGCCCAGGTACACGCCGAACAGCCCCTGCTGAATCAGGATGAACACGACTGCCTTCACCGGGCTCATGACCAGGAAGACGACCGCGAGATAGGCCGCGAAATGCACGGCGAGCAGGGCAGCCTCGGCCAGCCGGTGATGCCTTGCCCGGCTTGTCAACGCCCGGATGCTGGCGACGTGCACGCTGAATGCTTCGCCCAGCAGCATCGGGAAGAACAGGAATGCCTGGCAGCGGTACACGAGCCTCGCCGCGCCACGGCTCGAACCTGCCTGGCCCGCCGTCATGGCCAACGCGCGCATCATGATGTCAGGGTCGGCACCTTCGGTGTTCGGGTTCGCGTGATGCCGGTTGTGCTTGGTCACCCACCAGCCGAAGCTGAGGCCGATGCCAAGATTGCCAAGCAGGATGCCCAGGATGTAGCTAAGCCGTCTTGAAGCGCAGATTTGCCGGTGCCCGGCGTCGTGGCCGAGAAAGCCGACCTGCGTGAACATGACGGCGAGGAAGACGGCCAGCCCGGGCTGCCACCACGAGTTCCCTACCACCACGACCCCGGCCCAGCCTGCTGCCAGCAAGAACACCGTGATCGCGATCCGCCAGCCATAGTGTCCAGGGCGCCGGTCCATCAGGCCGGCCTGCCTGACCGCGCGCGAGAGGCGGGCGTAGTCGCTGCCGCCCGGACTTTCGGTTGCCTCATCGTGCGCGGGTGCTGCGGAGTCGGCCGTCATTACCGCGAACCCATGCGGCTGGTTGCCGCCTCCGCGCGCCGCGGGCAAATCACAATCAATGGGCATGGCATGGACACAACCCCTCCGGTACCCCAGTGTTCTGGCCACCGTCGGCGGCTGAGACATAACTCTCGCTCGCCACGGTATACAGGCAGGAAATTAGTAGCAAATTCCTTCCGGAATAGAACTGGATGCCTGCCGCCGGGCCTGGCAGCAGCGAGCGAACAGTCTAGGAGTTCCCTGGCCCTGCTGGCCGACACCGGGTTGGGCCAACGGCCGCCTAGGCCACGCGTGCCAGGCCGCATCGCGGTGGCGGCCTGGCGGTGGCCGCCTGGCGGTGGCCGCCTGGCGGTGGTTGTCTGGCGGTGGCTGTCTGGCGGTGATACCCGGCGCGATGGTGTTTAATGGGCCGTGGTTGTAGTCGAAGTTCGTTCACGTGTCACAGCGCCTGCGAATTCTGACAGCGGGCGCTTTTGTCTGGAACGAGCAAAACACTCTCCGGCGGGCGGTCGCGACAGCCCTGGGATGCGCACCAAGCGCATCCCGGCAGATCGCTTTAGCAGGAGGAAAGTTCATGGCTCAGGGCACGGTGAAGTGGTTCAACGCCGATAAAGGCTTCGGTTTCATCGCCCCGGACGACGGCACCGCCGACGTGTTCGTGCACCACTCAGCGATTCAGGCTGAGGGTTATCGCAGCCTGCAGGACAATCAGCGCGTAGAGTACACAGCCGCGCGCGGCCCGAAGGGACCGCAGGCCGAGCAGGTCCAGCCGCTCTAGTACAGCTTGGTGGTCGCTAAGCGACTCAGGCCGGGCGGCTCATCAAAACCGGATGAACCGCCCGGCGCTAGGCCTCCCGAAGTTACAACCTGAAGAGTTTGGTGCACGGGAGCGCAACTCGTACCCGGCATGTTCCGAAGTCGACCAGCACCGCGGACTCGCCCGCGACCTCGAGGACATTTCCGAGGCCATACTTGTCGTGTGTCACCAACTCACCCGGCTCGTAGGTCTCAGCAGGTTCCTCGACCACAGGGACATTGAAGGGACTTCCCGGTAGGTACCGCCTCGGAGCGCCAGAGCGCGTTAGTCTCATTTCCCCAGCGTACGCGCCTTGCCCCCTCCTGTGCGGGCATCGGCCAGATGACGCTTGCAGTGCGCACTGCACCGACCGGCGCGATCAGCCCCGGCTCATTCAGCCGACTCTCGATGAGTCACGTCCGGTTTGATCGTGGCCTGGCGTGTCATTGAGCCGAGTCTTCTGGTGCCCATGTTCTTTCCGCTCAGCCTGGCCTCGTCTGGCCACCGTACGTCGTACACCCAGCCGAACTTCTCGCAGATCCAGATCAGCCGCGCGGCGATGTCGATCTGGCCGCGCAGAGCGCCGTGCCTGGCGCAGGTCGGGTCGGAGTGATGCAAATTGTGCCAGGACTCGCCGAAGGACAAGATGGCCAGCCAGGTCACGTTGCGCGACTTGTCGCGGACCTCGAACTCTTCCTTGCCGAAGGTGTGGCAGATCGAGTTGATGGACCAGGTCACGTGGTGCAGGAACGCGACCCGGACCAGCGTGGCCCAGAAGAACGCGGTGACCGCGCCTTGCCAGGACCAGGCCCAGAGCCCGCCGATGAGCGCCGGCGCGAGCAGCGAGGTCGCGGTCAGAACGGGGAACAAGCGCGAGATCCGCACGATCTTCTTGTCGGCGAGCAGGTCGGGGCAGAACTTCTCCTTCGAGGTGCGATTGCCGTCGAACAGCCAGCCGGTGTGCGCCCAGGCCAGGCCTTTGACGAGCGCTTTCCAGTCGTCGCCGAACCGCCACGGCGAATGCGGGTCACCCTCGCGGTCGCTGTACTTGTGGTGCCGCCGGTGGTCGGCCACCCATTCGAGGATCGGATTCTCGAGCGCGAGCGATCCGGCGATCGCGAGCGCGATCCGCAGGCCGGTCTTTGCCTTAAAGGACGAATGGGTGAAGTAGCGGTGGAAACCCATGGTGATGCCGAGGCCAGTGATGCAGTAGAAGGCCACCGCGATGATCACGTCGTGCCAGCCGAGACCCCAGCCCCAGGCCAGCGGGATCGCCGCAGCCACCGCAAGCATCGGGATGCCGACGAAGACCGCGACCAGCACCTTCTCGAAGGTGCCCTTAGACTCGTCTTCAAGATCATTCAGCGGTGCCCTGGCGCCCGCGGGTGCTGCCGTGCCGGCGCCGGTAACGATTGCAGTGGTCATGTGGATCAACGCCTGGCACTCAGCCGTCAGTTGCGGATAGCCGGTCTGCATCGCCGTGGGCAGGGGCATTGGCAGAATACGCTTACGTAACTGTAACCTACGTAACCGTAAGTTGGCGCTGCCGCTGGGGAGATTCCGAAAGCCCTTGGTCCGCGTCGGGCTCAGGTGACAGGACGCTTGCTCAACTCACGGCCATTGATGGCCGCCTCGCGGTCGGACACCGAAGGTTCCCGGCTGCGGGACCCGGCAGCGAGGAATGCGGTTCCGAAGCACAACTCCGTCCAGGAGAGATCGGCCAGTTCCTCCTGCATGGCCGCGCGAATCGCCTCCCACGGACGGCGCATGATCCACTCATCTATGGCGGCGAAAGGCCGCACAGTGGCGGTTCCAAGCTGCGCTAGCCACCCGGGCGTGTTGCCGGGAACCTTGAGATCCAGCACGACCCAGCGTCCGCCTCCGGAGAGGGCCGCCGCGCCGTGTGCGATGACCTCTGCGCACTCGGGCACCTGCGTCAGGGCGTACGTGGACAGGATCGCGTCGACCTCGGTCGGGAATTCGAAGTTAACCGCGTCGGCGTGGACGAGGCTGATATTGCTCCAGCCGTTCGTCTCTATCCGATCCTGGGCACGGGCGAGCATCGCGTCGGTCAGATCGACGCCGACGATCCGGCCTTCGCAACCGATGACGTCCTCAATCAGCTGGAAGTTCAGGCCCGTGCCGCATGCCATGTCGATCACGCTGTCACCCGCGCGGAGGCCGAGCGCTTGTACGGCCCGGAGGCGTTGCGCCCGCTGGGGGTAGCCGGGCGCGGGGTAAAGCCGGGAGGTGACGTCGTAGTGCTTCGCCTTCTTGCGGTACGTCTCGATCAGGTGCTCGCGCCTCCGGTCAATCTGGCTCACGTCTAAGACTCCGCGCCTTCCCGCGTAGCGGATTCGACCGCGGCCTTGATCGCCGCCATCTCGCGATCGCTTACGCGCTGAACACTGCCTTTGAGAGTGCGGGGAATCGCGCGCATGATGCCCGCGAGGTCGACCTCAATCCACATCATGGCGTCGGTCTGCCCATCGCCCGCCGACTCGAGTTCCATTGCCCAGCGCGCCGCGGAAGTACCCATTGGCCCGGCGAAGGACACGAAGCGGGGCGGTTCGACGGCGGTCACCTGCTGGCTCCGGCCGCGGGTCAGCCAGAGTATCCCCTTCGCTCGCTGGTCAACCCGAGCGCCGGGCTGAAGCGGGGCTCCGCCGCGAACCCGGCATTCGAGTACTGTTGGCGCCCACTCCGGCCAGCGACCGACGTCACAGACGTACGCCCACACCTCGTCGACGCTGCCGGCGATTGTTATGCGGCTCTCGGTTCTGAACGACACCGAGCGCGATTTGTGTTCATCACTTTCCAGTTGCATAAGGTCTCCGCGACGCTACATCCTGACTGAGACACCTGTAAATGCGCTCCGACGGCGGGCGGATCATGCAGCTCTTGCCGCCCGGCTTGGCAGCCAGGAGTCAGCGTAAGCCACACCTGCGAGGCCACGTTTAGTGTCACGGCCCGAGCCGGCGGGCGGTTCAAGCCTCGCCGCTGGTCTTTCCAGGGTGGCTGTTCACTCCGAGCGGCACAGGCATACCGCGCCCGTCGGCAGTCAGTGCGTTCGCTACGTCTTCAGTGGCTTGCTCCCAGCGGCGCAGGTTCGATCGCCGCTTTCGTGCGGCGGCCCGTAGCCTGCGCCGGTGGCGCTCATCGCCCAGCCAGTCCCCGATCGCGGCAGCGAGGGCAGCTGGATCGCCAGAAGGGATCAGCTGGCCGGGGCGGGTGCCATCGGCGTTCGAGCCGAGCGCTTCGGGCAGGCCACCCACCGCGGCGGCTATGACGGGCACGCCGTGGGCAAGCGCTTCGGTCACAGCCATGCCGTAGGTCTCCGAGCGGGACGGCGCTACAAGCAGGTCGGCGGTGGTATACGCCTGGCTGAGCGGTGCGCCGGCCAGAACGCCGGTGAGCCGAACGCGGCGGCCGTAGCCGAGGCGAGCGATACGGGTCTGCAATTGCTCGACGAATTCCGGGTCGCGGTCGAGGGCTCCGGCCAGCACGCAATGCCAGTCCAGGCCGTCCAGCTCGGCAAGTGCCTCAACGAGGAGGTCCTGCCCCTTGTGGCGACCGAGAGTTCCGACGCAGATCAGGCGACCGCGGACGGGCCGGGCTTCGGCAGCGACCCGATCGACACCCGGCCAGGCGACATGCACCCGGCCGACCGGGATCTCGTATCGGCTCAGGACCTGCTGGCGGGTCCATTCGCTGGTAACGACCACGCCCGCCGCCGCACGAAGCACGACTCGTTCGGAGCGCTGCGCGCCGGGATCATGGCGGGTATCGAGGGCGGTGGCCAGTGGCATGTGGAGCAGCACTGTCATTCGTATCCGGCCGGCGTGCGGCAGTAGCTGCGCTGCGGTCGGCGAGGCAATCAGTCCGTCGATCAGGGCGATCTCCCCGTCGGGGATGGCGGAAACGATGCGGGAAAGTTCGGCGCGCGCGCCCGAGTCAGGTACCGGCCACGCCGCGTCGACGGTCGCGAGCAGCACCTCCCAGCCGGCCTCGGCCAGTCCCGCGCAGACCCGCCGGTCGTAGATGTTGCCGCCAGAAGGCTGGCCGGGATTGTCGAAACCCTCAGGGACTACTACGTGGACCCGCACGATGCTCCCGCCGTCGAGAGCGCTTGCCGCACTGAGCCAGCCTCCACCCCTCCGGCCGATCTGAACTGCACCCGCCGCCGATCCGTCATACCTGACACACGATGATACGGAGAAGCGGTGGACGCGGTTCGACGCAGGCAGGCCGGCTTTGCCCGGCTGGCACCGGTTCGCGCGGCCGACACCGTGCGGGATGTGATGTGAGACAGGATCAGCGGGCACCAGTCCTGACAGCACTAGAGCGGGCACGGGCAGCCGCCTTCCCTGCGGGCGAGTATGTGGGCCAGGAGAGCTTCACACGGGCGGGCGAGGTCCGCACACTGGCGCAACGGGCCGGGGTCGGCCGCGGCGTCTCCGTGCTCGACTTGTGCTGCGGAGTGGCCGGCCCCGGCCGGATGATCACTGCGGAGTCGGGCTGCCGCTACCTGGGCGTCGACCACTCCGCCGGCTCACTGGCCATCGCCAGGGAACTGGCCTCGAATCTCCCCTGCCGCTTCGAGCAGGCTCACATCCCGCCGCTGCCCGGGGGCCGTTTCGAGGTGGTACTCCTGCTGGAGACGATGCTGGCGTTTCCCGACAAGTTTTCCCTGGCGGAGGAGGTGGGCCGCGTGCTGGAGCCCGGCGGCCGCTTCGCCTTCACGGTCGAGGAAGGCGAGCAGCTCACCGAGCGGGAACGAGCCCTGATGCCCGCCGCCGATACGGTCTGGCCCATTCAGCTGGCGAGACTGACAGATGTGCTGCGCGAGGCGGGACTGACCGTGACATGGCGGCTTGAGTACAGCTCTTCCCATCAGGAAACAGCCGCGGCGCTGCTTCGCTGTTATCGGGCTGATTCACTCCAGATCGCCGCCCAGATCGGGACGCGGGCCACCGCCGATCTGATCGCTTCGCATCGGCTGTGGAGTGACTGGCTCCGCAGCGGGCGGGTGCGCAAGTTCGCGATGGTAGCCGAGAAGCAATGACCTTTTTCGACGAAACGCCGGCGGCCTCCGGCTATGCCGGCTACCTGGCCGCGAAAACGACCGTCGATGACCGGGCGCTCAACCAGCTGGTGCTGGCCGAGCTGCGCCGCCTGATGCCTGCGGGTGCGCCGCGGGTGCTGGAGGTCGGAGCCGGCCTCGGGACGATGGCGGCCCGGCTGCTGGACTGGGGAGTCATCAGCGCCGGCGAGTACGTCCTGCTGGATGCGGATCGGCAGCTGCTGGACTGCTCGCGCCTGTGGCTGCGCGACTGGGCGGCCGCCCGGGGCCTGCATAGCGACCTGCTCCCGGATGGCTTGCAGGTGGGTGATCTGCGGGTGCGGCTAGTGCACGCCGAACTCGGCAGTTACCTGGGGTCCGCGCAGGGTGCGGCGGCCGATGTGCTGATTGCCAACGCGGTCCTGGATCTTGTGGACGTCCAAGCCGTCCTGCCCGGCTTGTTGGGGTTGCTTGCCCCCGGCGGCGTCTACTGGTTCACGATCAACTACGACGGCGAGAGCATCTTCGAGCCCGGCTCCCCCCACGACGACCAGGTCATGCGGGCCTACCACCACGACATGGACGAGCGCATTCGCTACGGCCGGCCGACCGGGGAAAGCCGCACGGGCCGCCGGCTGTTTCACCACCTGCGGGATGCGGGAGCGCCCGCGCTGGCGGCCGGGTCGTCGGACTGGGTCGTGTACCCGGCCCCGGACGGGAACTACCCGGCCGATGAGGCTCACTTCCTGCGCATCATTCTTAATACGATCCGGGACGCATTGCACAATCGCCAGGACCAGGTGGAGCCGGCGGACCTGGCCGACTGGCTGGCCGTGCGCTACCGGCAGCTGGCTGCAGGCGAGCTCGTCTATATCGCTCACCAGCTTGACTTCGTGGGCCGGGCGCCTGGCTAGTCATCGGGCTTCGAACCCCAGGTCTGCGGGACCGGCGCGCGGACCAGCGTGCGGACGCAGTTGCGGCCCGCAGTCGCATCGCTGGCTGCCGAACTCATCACCGGTAAGGCAGTCACTGTGCAGGCGGGGGGTCAGCCACGAACGGACTCCAGCCTCTGCTGGGCCGGATCGGGTTGTCTCGACTCGCGCGAGTGACTCAGGCCGCGGCGGCGGCGAACGGCGTCCCACACCAGTAGGCCAGCGCCTGGGGTAACCGCGATCAGCATGAGCACTGCATAGAGGGTGGTGACCGTGATCCCCGTGGCCGCGCCGAGCCCGGCGGCGGCGAAAGCCCAGGCGGCGGCACCCTCCCGTGGCCCCCACCCGCCGACACTCAAGGGGATCGCCGTCGCAGTTTGCACCACCATCAGCAGTGCGACCAGTTCGCCCAGGGGCACAGTGGATCCGGCAACCCGGGCCGCGATGACGAACGTGGCGGTGTGCCCGGCCAGGACCAGCACCGAGGCCAGCATGAGCTGGGGCCACACGTCTGCGGCCAGCAGCCCGGAGCGCAGATCTTTGCCAACGGCACGGGCTGCGCGTGCCAGCCGCGACCGGCCGCGGCGAGCTGCTGCGAGCACCGCCAGCGCAGCGCACCCGGATACGCCGCCGATACCCGCCAGAATGTACGGCAGCGCGGGACGGACCGGCGAGGGCAGCGTCAGCAATACGACGACCGTCACCACGGCCTGGATGATCTGACCGCACAACCGTTCCCATGCCACCGAGCGCAAGCCCCGCGGCACGTCCCCGGCGCGCATACCGTGCGTGACCGCCCTGTGTACGTCGCCGAGGACCCCGCCGACAAGCACCGAGTTGAGGAACAGCGAGCGGTAATAGGCGCCGGTCGCCCTGGGCAGGCCAATGTCGATGTTGAGTACCCGGGCGACGACCCGCCATCGCCAGGCAGAACAGACCGTAGTCAAAGCAGTGAGCGTGACGGCGGCTACGACCGCCTGCCAGGTGACCGCGCCCAGCCCGGCCCTGAACGGCGCCGCGCCTACCTGCCGGAAGAGAAACCACAGCACGGTAGCGCCGGCCGCCAGGCGTAGCAACGGCAGGCCCAAGCGGCGGACGACGGGACTGATCCCGACCCATACTGAGTGCACGGACGACACACGAGATTACACGGGCCCGCTGGACACATAGTTCAACCGTCCTGCCGCGACAGCGGTGCGGGCCTCGCGTCCGGTCGCGGGTGAACCAGAGTGATCGCGGGCACGTTGACACGGTCAGGTGGCGGCTGCAGCTCAGTTACGCAGATGGAGGCGCGGTGCGGGCCATTCGCCCGGCAGATGAAGACGCGGTGCGGGCCGAACGCCCAGCGGATCAAGACACGGTGCGGGCCGAACGCCCAGCGGATCAAGACACGGTGCGGGCCGAACGCCCAGCGGATCAAGACACGGTGCGGGCCGAACGCCCGGCAGCTAGAAACACAGTGCGTGCGAGACGCGCAGCGGATCCCGGCGCGCTGCCCGCGATTCGCCTCGCGACGATCCTCGGGACGGTCGCCACAGCCGCTCTGCTCGGCGTCGTGTCCGCCGCGGCCGGCCTCGACGTCGCTGGCTGGATCGCCGGGCTGGCTACCGGTTCGGCGTCGACGGCGCTGATTGCCACCGCCCGCAGGCGGAGCGACGAGCCGGCCATATTTCCGGCGGACTGGGTCACCCTGACCAGGGCGGTGTTGTGCGGCGGAGTCGCCGGCCTGGTCGCCGCCTCGTTCGGCCGACCGGTGTCAGTCACGGCCCTGGTTACCCTGTCCTCCGTCGCGCTGGCCCTCGACGCCGTGGACGGGCAAGTGGCGCGCCGCACGGGCACCGCGACCCCGCTGGGCGGTCGCCTCGACGGCGAGGTCGACGCCTTCCTCATCCTGCTGCTCAGCATCGCCGTATCGCAGCACTACGGCGCCTGGGTGCTAGTCATCGGGGCCGCCCGCTATGCGCTGCTGCTGGCGGGCTGGCTGATCCGGTGGCTGGCCGCGCAGCTGCCACCCCGGTACTGGCGCAAGGTCGTGGCCGCGGTGCAGGGCGTTGTCCTGACCGTCGCCGCATCCGGGCTCCTTGACCGCGCCGTCGGGATGATCGCAGTTGCGGCCGCGCTGCTGCTGCTGGCCGAGTCGTTCGGCCGCGACGTGATCTGGCTGTACCGCACCGGCGCGAGCGC
>Ga0335072_10002910_pt1 | contig 26139 bp, 22 predicted proteins | sample Lox_Sample_21_FD_206725 | JGI IMG/M metagenome (GOLD analysis project Ga0335072, IMG submission 206725) | Soil microbial communities from Loxahatchee National Wildlife Refuge, Florida, United States - Lox_Sample_2.1 | ecosystem: Environmental > Terrestrial > Soil > Wetlands | place: USA...
TTCCCGCGAGGCGGGCCGCCTCCATCGACCCGGTTCGGGCGCTGCGCATCGAATGACCATGGCTCGATCGCGCCTCACTCAAAATGTAACGCCAGGTCGGCCATGATTGAGGACGCGTGTCGCAGGAGGAACTGGATCTGTCGATTTCGCCACCCGCAGTAAGGCATAGCTTCGCACAGGTCCTCGCAGATCGTGTGGAGCGAGGTGGTTGGTTGTGCTGGCCTTCGCCCGTTGCGGGACGTTCAGCGAGCGAGTTCGGCGAGAAGCCAGGCCCTGGCCATTTTCGCGCCCCGGGGGAGCCGTTCGAGAATGCGACGGCGGAAAACGTTATGACTTGCCTGCCGGAGCGGCCTTCTTGTGCTCCGTGAAGGCATGCGCCTGATGACAGCTCACACAGGTCTTGCCGGCCATGAAGGGATCCGACTTCAGTTGTGCCACCTGATCGGCGTGGCAGCCGGCACATGCACCTAACCCCGGCTTACCCGCGAAGTCCTTCGCTGTGGTCTCGCCGTGGCACACGGTGCATTCGACGCCGTTGGCGGCATGCGGGCTGGCTTTCCATTGCTCGTCGATGGCCTGATGGCAGGTAGCACAGGTATCCCCGGCCGGAATCAGGCGATGGAAGACATGCGTGGCCTGATCCTGCTGAGCCATGGCGGGTTGGACGGCAGCGGCCGAAAGGAGAAAAGCGAGCAGGGCGGAACCGAACATCCACGCGCGAAATCCATTCACGGAAAGACCCTCCTGGGCACTATGTCCCAGCAGTATCGAACCGGCGGTGCCTGCGAATCAGTGATCAGTATCACCTGTCATCGGGATGCGATCGTCGCAGGGGCCGCGAGGTGTGCCCCATGAAGGGTCGTGACAATTCCGATGGCCCGGTCCGTCGGTAATCTTGACCCTTCGGAAAAGCGGAACGTAATCTCCGGGCAGACCATCCAGGAGAGGGGTCACGTGGGAAGACGTGCGTGCGGATGGAAGTGGGGCGCCAAAGCGCTCCGCTCGGGGTGACACTTTTTTGCTGCTGGGGACAGGTCGTGGTGAAGGAGCATCGGGAAGGAAAATCCTGCGCGGGAGGATCTGAGTGCCGGTTGGGGATGAGATAAAAGCGGGTCCCTCCGCTCCGCGCGATTCGCTGTGCGAACACGCTCCGGTCGGGATGACGACTTCATTTGAAGAGAGACATGCGTGGCTGGGGCTGGCGATGACGCCGGGAGTGGGGCCGCGGCGGCTGCTGCGTGCGGTGGAGCGGTGCGGGACGGCGGCGCGGGTCCTGCATCTGCCGCTGACGGAACTGGAGGCACTGGAGTTGCCCGCGGCGTCGGCGCAGTTCATCGCCTCGGGAGAAGCGGCGCACGCGGCGGATCAGGAACTGGAGAAGCTTTCGACGTCCGGCGCGACGATTGTGACGTGGCACGATGAGGCGTATCCGCTGCGGTTGCGGGAGATCTACGATCCGCCGGCGCTGTTGTGGGTGCGCGGCGATGCGGCGCTGTTGTCGAAGTCGTGCCTGGCGGTGGTGGGCACGCGGCATCCGACGCCGTACGGGACAGGGATGGCGGAGAAGCTGTCGCGGGATCTGGCGGCGCGGGGACTGATCGTTCTGAGCGGGATGGCGCGCGGGATCGACACGGCGGCGCACCGGGGAGCGCTCGAGGCGAAGCGGCCAACGATCGCGATCTGGGGCACGGGCGTGGATGTGATTTATCCGAAGGAGAACAAGTCGCTGGCGGAGCAAATCATCGCCGGCGGGGGGGCGGTTGCTTCGGAACTGCCGCTGGGGACGTTTCCGGCGCCGCAGAATTTCCCGCGGCGGAATCGAATCCTGAGCGGGATGAGCGTGGGGGTGCTGGTGATCGAAGCGGCGGAAAACTCGGGGACGCGGGTGACGGCGCGGTGCGCGCTGGAACAGAACCGGGAGGTTTTCGCGGTTCCGGGCAATGTGACGACCAGGAACGCGTGGGGCCCTAACTTATTGATAAAACAGGGGGCAAAGCTCACGGCGTGCTGGGAGGATATCTGGGAAGAGCTGCCCACACAAATAAGGATGGAGCTGGAACAGCGGGAGGGATTTGCATCCACCGAGGCATCTGAGGCATCGTTATTCGAGGAATCAGCGCTGCCGCCCGCGGAGGCGCGTGTGCTGGGCGTGCTTCGCATGGATGAAGCACTGCAGATGGACGAAATCCTCGAAAAGCTGGAGCCGGAAGTGAGCTCCTCGGAGGTTTTTACCGCGCTGTTCGAGCTGGAGCTCGCGGGGCGCATACGACAACTTCCGGGGAAGAATTACGTCAGGAGCTTCTGAGAATTCGGGGAGCCCGGTTGCACGGCCGGGTGCATGTACGATCCCGGATGTAGATTCGAAGCGGGACTCCGTGGTAGCTTCCGGAAGGAAGAAGCCAGAAAGAGCAGGGCGGCAGGCCGTTGCGACGAGCACGGGGATGCCGCAGTCTAAGGGAAACGATGAGTAAATCGCTGGTCATCGTCGAATCGCCCGCGAAGGCGAAGACGATCAACAAATATCTGGGCAAGGACTACGAAGTCGAGGCCTCCTTCGGGCACATCATGGATCTGCCGAAGCGGGACATCGGTGTGGAACTGAAGCACCGAACCTTCGAGCCGACGCTGATTGTGTCTCCGGACAAGGAGAAGGTGGTGGCGAAGCTGCGCAAGATGGCGCAGAAGGCGGAGGCGGTGTTTCTGGCGCCTGACCCGGATCGCGAAGGGGAAGCGATTGCGGCGCATCTGTCGCTGCAGCTGCTGCCGGTGGTGAAGGACAAGCGGCGCATCCGGCGGGTGACCTTCAACGAGATTACGCAGAAGGCGGTGCGGGCGGCGTTCGAGCATGCACGCGATGTGGACGAGAATCTGGTGGACGCGCAGCAGACGCGGCGCGTGCTGGACCGGATCGTGGGCTATCAGATCTCGCCGCTGCTGTGGGACAAGGTGCGGCGGGGGCTTTCCGCAGGGCGGGTGCAGACGGTTGCGGTGCGGCTGATTGTGGAGCGGGAGCGGCAGATTCAGGACTTCAAGCCGGTGGAGTACTGGACCATCGACGCGATTCTTGAAGTGCAGGGCGCCAAGGCGGCTGCCGAGCCGCAGCTGATCACGGCGCGGTTCATCGGGATCGATGGAGAGCGGGCCAAAGTTGAAGGCGTGAGCGCGCCGGCGGTGGGAACCGAGAAAGAAGCGCGGGAGATCATTGACGCGACGACGAAGGCTGCGTGGAGCGTGGCATCGGTCGACAAGAAAGAGCGTCGCAGCCATCCTTATCCGCCGTTCATTACCAGCACGCTGCAGCAGGGAGCTGCGGCACGGCTGGGGTTCAGCGTGAAGCGGACGATGGGTGTGGCGCAGCGGCTGTATGAAGGCGTGGATCTGGGGCCGGATGGGTCGATCGGCCTGATCACCTACATGCGTACCGATTCGACGCGCATTGCGCCGGAGGCGATTACGGCGGTACGGGAATACATCGGAAAGAAGATCGGCGAGAAGTATCTGCCGGCACAGCCGAATGCGTATCGGTCGAAGAAGGAGGCGCAGGATGCACACGAGGCGATTCGCCCGACGGATCCGACGCTGCATCCGAACAAGATTCGCCGCTACCTGAGCGATGAGCAGTACAAGCTCTACAAGCTGGTGTGGGAACGGTTTGTGGCGTCGCAGATGGTGCCGGCGATCTACGACGTGACGACGGTGGAGATCGACGCGAAGAACAAGAAGACCTATAACTTCCGCGTTTCGGGTTCCGTGCTGAAGTTCGACGGGTATCTGAAGATCTACGATCCGGAAGAGGACGACGACGAGGATCTGCCGGAGATTCCGATTGACGCCAGGCTGGCGCTGGCGACGCAGGAGCATCTGTCGGGAATCGCGGCGCAGGAGCGAGCGGCGAAGATCGCGCAGGCGCGGCGCAAGTACGATTCCGAGGTGGCGCGGATTCAGGCGCGGAACGAGGAAGCCGGCGAGGGCGAGAGGACGGAGGAGGTTCCTGCCTTCGAAGAACCGCAGATCGAGGTTGCATCGCGGCCTTCGGCGGTGCATACGCAGGGAAAGGCGACGGAGCCGCCGCCACGCTACAACGAAGCTTCTCTGGTGAAGGAGCTGGAGGAGCGAGGCATCGGACGTCCGTCGACGTACGCGTCGATTATCACGACAATTCAGGATCGCGAGTACGTGACCAAGGTGCCGCCGACGGGGCGGGGCGGGCGGTTCTTCCCGACCGAGATTGGGACGGTGGTCAACGATCTGCTGGTGCGCAACTTTCCGTACATTTTCGATACGCAGTACACAGCAAAGCTCGAGGAAGAGCTGGACGAGATCGAAGACGGCAAGGAGAAGTGGACCGATCTGCTGAAGGGCTTCTACGGGCATTTTGAAGAGGAGCTGAAGCACGCCGAGAAGCACATGGAGAACGTGAAGCGGATGGAAAAGGCCACAGACGAGAAGTGCGATCTGTGTGGCTCTCCGCTGATTCTCAAGTGGGGGAAGTTCGGCAGCTTCTACGCGTGCAGTGCGTACGCCAGGGAAAGGCCCGTGCCGATTCCGGCCACGGGCTGGAAGAAGGAACCGAAGAAGGTTCTGACGCGGGTTGAGGCGAAGCTGAAGTATCCGATGCTGGTGAAGACGACCGAGAACGAGGAGTCGACGTCGGTCGAGGTGAAGGACAGGGCAGAGCTGAAGGCGGCGCTGGAAAATGCGGTGGGCACGGGACGCAAAGTCGCGGTGGAGCAGGTGAGCTGCGGGTTCACCAAAGAGCACTTCGAGGCGAAACCGGATCTGCAGAACGGCGAGCAGAATGCGCCGGCGGAAGAGTATTGCGAGAACTGCGGCAAGGTGATGGTGCTGCGGCGGGGTCCGTTCGGTGCGTACATGGCGTGTCCGGATTACAACGCCGATCCGCCGTGTAAGACGGTGCGGCGACTGAGTCAGAAGCAGCAGCAGAAGCCGGCGGTTCCGCTGGACGAGAAATGTCCGAAATGCGGCAAGCAGCTGGTGCTGCGGACGGGCAGCTACGGGGAATTTGTTTCGTGCTCGGGTTATCCGAAATGCAAATACATCAAGCAGAACCTGATTGAGGGTCTGAAGTGCCCGAAGTGCGGAGAGGGCGACATCGCGGAGCGCAAGGCGCGGACCGGAAATATTTTCTGGGGATGCACGCGGTATCCGAAGTGCGACTTCACGTCGAATCTGAAGCCGGTAGCGCAGAGCTGCCCGCAGTGCGGATCGCCTTACGTGGTGGAGCGTGTGATGGAGGGCGGGCTCTATCTGGTGTGCCCGAACAACAAAGAGATGATGCCGCGGCGGCGTCCGCGGAAGGGACAGAAGGCGGACGAGGCGCAGCCCGCGATTGAGTGCCGATTCAGCGAGCGGATCGGGGATGCGCCGGTGCCGGAGAAGGCTCCGATGCCGACGGCGGCAACGCACGGACCGGTGGTGGAAGAAGAGCAGCCGGTGGGATAAAGGCAGCTGGGGCGGTTCAGCTGAAGGCCGGACAGCTAAGAGCCGGTTAGGTGAGAAGCGGTTAGCTAAAAAGCGGTCAGCTAAGGTCCCGCCAGCGATAGGTTTCGCTGCTCGGCGAAAAGCCAGTCATGGATCAACGGGCGCATTGGGAGACCATTCACCGCGAAAAAGCGGCGGATGCGGTGAGCTGGTATCGGCCGCATCTGGATGTTTCGCTGCAGCTCATTGAAGAACTCGCTTCGGAGCGGACGGCTGCGATCCTCGATGTGGGCGCGGGGCAGTCGACGCTGGTGGATGATCTTGTGCATCGCGGATACGAAGACATTACGGTTCTGGATATTGCGGCGAGCGCGATCGATGCGTGCAAAACGCGGCTTGGAAAACGGGCCGCGACGGTGCGCTGGGTGACGGGCGATGTGACGCGCGTGGAACTGAAGCCCGCGGCCTATGACGTGTGGCATGATCGTGCGGTGTTTCATTTTCTGACGAATGCGGAGAATCGCTCGGCTTATGTGGGGCAGCTGATGCGCGCATTGAAGCCGGGCGGGCATGTGATTGTGGCGACGTTCGCGAAAGACGGTCCGGCGCAATGCAGCGGCCTCCACGTGGTTCGTTACGACACCGCGGCCCTGGAGAAGGAATTCGGGGCCGCCTTCCGGCTTGTGAAGACGATGGAAGAAAACCACCCGACGCCCTTCGGCACGGTGCAGCCGTTTTTCTACGGCTGCTTCCGGATGCAGTGAACCGATCGCGACGCGCGGGAAGGATGAACGCCTTGTAATGATTGCCAGCTGCGAGCCGTCATGCCATGATCGAAACTCGACTATGGCTGCGAGAGCCGAGCGGAGGCTATCGGCGGTGAAGCTGGGCCTTCAGGCTGAGGAATCCGTCGCGCAAAAAGTGGGGCGTCTCCGCATCGTCCTTCTGTTCCTGTTGGCAGCGACCGCGGCTTCGCCAGTGCTGGCGCAGGGGCCACCGTATCAAACCGACGATCCGGTGCCGGTCGATTTGCATCACTACGAGTTCTACATCTTTGGCAGCGCCGACGGGACGCCGGTGGAGGTGGACTCGGCGGGGCCGGCGTTCGAGTTTAACTGGGGCGCGATCCCGCGCGTGCAGCTGCATGCGATCCTGCCCTTCGGAGTGGCGGCTCCGCTGAATCATCCCGCGTATGCCGCGGCCGATCAGGGACAGGGACCGACGGAGTTTGGCCTGACGGACACCGAGCTGGGCGCGAAGATTGCCTGGATCAAGGAGAGCAAGTACTTTCCGCAGATCGGCACCTTCACGATGTTCGAGATGCCGACGGGCAGCTACGACAACGGGCTGGGCATCGGCAAGGTTTGGTATCGGATTCCGCTGTGGGCGCAGAAGAATATTGGCAAGTGGCTGCTGGATGGCGGCGCGGGGGAGACGGTGGTCCCGCAAACCGGCTATCGCGATTTCCCCTATGGAGGATTCCTGCTGAAGTACAGCTTCGGCGAGCGGCTGGAGCTGGGCGGCGAGGTTTTCTCGCATGGCAAAGAGGGGGTAGCAGCGCCGCAGACGCAGGCGTCGACGATGGTGGATGTGGGCGGCTACTACCATTTTCCGCACAACACCAACGAGCAATTCCTGTTTTGCTATGGGCACTCGGTGGCGGGGCAGACGGAAAACTACGCGTACGTGGGGATGTACTGGACGTGGGGCAAGGACGATCAGGGCAGCGCCGCGCCGGGGTTCCTGTGGCAGGCGGCGCGACCCGGAGGAATTCCGTAGCAGGGCGGTGGTCCTGCGCAAGGAGCGAGCCGATGGAGATCACGGTACGCGGGCTGTGGACGATGATCCACGGGATGGGCTTTGGCGCTCTGTACCTGCTGGCGTGTTCCGGTGCGATGGTCGAACTGCGGCGGTACGGCCGGCGGGGCGCTGAGGAGGTTGGAGCCAACGACCGCGATTCGTTTGTGCGCGCCTACCTGCTGATCATGGTTGTGTTGGCCTGGCTCGCGGTGCTGACGGGCACCTATGGGATCTATCCATGGTATCGGGCTGTGCCTCCTGCCGGAACCGTGGGTTTAGCGGGGTTTCCGCAGCGGCTTTTGCTGTCGAGTCCGTCGACGGCGGGGTGGCATTCGCTGGGCATGGAATGGAAAGAGCACGTCGCGTGGCTGGTTCCGATCTCCATCACGATGGCCGCGGGGGTTGTATTTCGTTATGGCAACGATCTGAGAAACCACGCACCTTTGCGCCATGCGGTGGTGTGTTTTGTGGCGGTTTCCTTCTTTGCTGCCGGAGTTGCCGGATTCTTCGGGGCGATGCTGAACAAAAATGCGCCGGTGAGTGGTGGGCCGACGATTCACCTGGCACGCGGAGAATCGCGATGAGCGAGGAAAATCCTGGAGCGAAGGCCGCGCTGCCCCTGGGTCCCGGGGCTGCGGCGATGCTGGCGGCAGGAGTGGGTTGCTGCGCGCTGGGGGTGTTGGCTGTAGCCACGGATCATGTGCCATGGCTGCGCGGAAAGATGATCTTCTACCGGCCGACGGGTCCGCTGTCCGGCGTGACGACGTGCGCGGTCCTGGTGTGGCTTCTGGTCTGGATCTTTCTGGAATGGCGCTGGGGAAGAAGGGATGTCGGTTTGCGTCCGATCGCAACTCTGGCACTGGTGCTGCTGGGGATCGGGCTGTTGCTGACGTTTCCTCCGGTGTCGGATCTGTTCTGAGAGACTCCGGGAAGACGGCCAGAGGCTTCAGGCGGTGTTGGGATTGTGCCGGCCGCCGTTATTCTTGCGTGATGACGAAACGAACGAGCCCAGGGCGCAATCAGGAACTTTATGTCGGGCTGGTGCGCCTGCACGTGCTGCATCATGCTGCAGAAGAACCGATCTTCGAGTTGGGGATCATGCAGGAGCTGGGCCGGCACGGATGTCGACCTGGACCGGGAACGGTGTATCCGCTGCTGCACAGCATGGAGCGGCGCGGATGGCTGCAATCGCGAGACGGGCTGGTGAACGGGCACCGTCGCAAAGTCTATGCCGCCACGCGCGCGGGCCGGAAGGTGCTGGTGGAGGCTCGGGAATACGTGCGCGAGTTGTTTGAGGAGATGTGCGAGGGAAAGTGACAGACAAAGGTTGCGAAAAGAAAAAGGACCCGGCGAAGCGGGTCCTTTTGGTTTGGAGTTGAGACCGGGCTACGGGACGTAGTAGCGGAAGGACGTCCAGAACATATTGTCGATGCCACGGGCGCCGCCGCCGGGGTTGGTGGTGCCACCGACGCCGGACCAGAGGTCGCGCTCGAAGCGTGCGTACTGGAGTCCAAAGCGCATGCGGCCTTTGGGACCGTTGTAGAAGTTGTACCAATTGCCGACGGTGAATTCCTGCACATCCTTGTTCTGGTTGCCGCAGCTGCCGGGGGTGGATGGATCGAAGCCGGTGCCGCCGCCGCCGTAGGTGTTGTTGGTGCCGCCGGGGGCTGGTTCCGTGTTGCAACCGGTCATCGAGGTCAGCGGCGAACCGTAGCCCTCGGTGCCGTTGTAGTGACGGTAGACGTAGTCGCCACCGTAGTTGAAATAGAGGTTCAACCGTGAGGTGGGATTGAGTTCGATGGTGCTGAGGGCGGAGAAGGCCTTCAGGGGATCGATCTCGCCGTCGGGTTTGAGGGTGATGTCGGCGATGGTGGAGGAGCCGTAGCGGCCGACACCCTTGCCGTAGAGGCCCTTGAGGCCAACGACGAACTTCTTCGTGCCGAGGGGAACGCGGAGACCGCCGCCGATGCCGGCGCCGATCGCGTCGCTGTTATAGGCGCCAGCGGTGCTGCCGGTGCAACTGGTGACGGTGATGCCGGAGTTGGCGGTGGCGGTGCCATTGGTGCCGGCAACGGTGTAGTTCTTGCAAACTTCGTTCGGGTAGACGCGATCACGGAAATTGCGCTCAAGCCCGAAGACTTCCCAGTGCCCCCAACCGGGCTCGACGACGATCTTGCCGACGAAGTCGGGGCTCAGGTTGAAGGAGTAGTTGGCGGTGGCATTGTAGAGGCCGCCGCCGACACCGGCAGAGCCGAGGTCGATATTGAGAGGCAGACCGGAGCCTGCCGGGTTGAGGGTCTCGGCGTTTTCAGCAGAGGCGCCGAGCCAGAACTTATTGGCAAAGTTCTTCGAAACCCGAAAACTGTATTGACGGGTCCACACGAAGCCGGCGGTGTACTGGGCATCGATGGTGGAGGGGAGAACTTCCGATCCGCGGGTTTCACCCTGGGTGGTTTCGGTGACCAGCGACCAACCCTGGCCTCCTGAGACATCCACGCCGTTGCCAAACAGGGCGTCGGCCCAGAGTTGACGCTGGCGAAGGGTGTAGCTGTTGGACTGGTTGCTGTTGGAAGTGACGCCAGCGCTAAGAAAGTCAGCTTCGTAGTAACCGCTTGTCGTCACGCCCGCGAGCTTGCTTGTGGCCTTGAGGGCGATGCGGGACTGACGGCCGGTTCCGTAGAACTCACTGAGCTGTGCATTGTCGGAGTTCTGGAGCGGAACGCTGGTAAACGGAGTGTTGAGATCGCCGCCGGTGGCTCCCTGACGCCACGCGGTTTCGGCCGCAATGAAGCTGCCCGCAGGTGAGAGGGTGATGCCTTTGTAGTGGATGGCCTCAGGGCTCTCGAGGGCCTTTTTCGTGGCGGCCTGTTCGGTCTGAATGGTGCTGGCCAGAGAGACGCTGTTAGCCTTCAGATCGGTGACGGAATTCTGCAGGCTCGAAACCGCTTCCGTATTGGCGGAGAGGGTCTGCTGCTGGGCGTTGGCGGCCTGCTGGGCGGCCTGGGCGGCAGCCTGCGCCTGCTGGGCGGCCTGCTGGGCCTGCTGCAGCTGGGCATCGCGGTCTGAGAGCTGCTGCTTCAGATTGTCGATCTGCCCGCGGTCCGATTGCTCCTGCTGGCGCAAATCTTCGATCTGTTGCTGGACGGTCGGTCCTTGCGGGACCGGTTTCCGGTGAACTTTCTTGTGCGTGCTGGGGGAGCTGGCCGCGGTCTGCGCCAAGCCGACGGAAACAGCCGCCGACAGCGCCAGGGTGGCGAGCGCCTTCAATGTGTTCGTCATTCAGCCTCTCAGGAGTTGAAAATGCGTGAAAGATGAATCCGGTAGGGGGAACTTTCCAGGCTCCAGGACGACCGCACCGATTCCATGACCTGCCCATTAGCGCCACGCGGCGACGCGGCCCTGGTTACCCATTCGGCATACTCGCAGGCAATTGTGAATGCCCGGAGAATATGCGGTAAATGTTCAGGGAAAAGCGCCCGCGGGATGCGGGCAACTTAGTGACTGGTCAATAGTTTACGGGTATTAGCCGAAAGGTAACTGAACGCGGAGATACGGCGCTGACAAGTGTCAGGGACGAGGCGAACGCTTACTGTTGGGCGGAATTCTTTCCCGCAGCAACAAGATTGGCGAGCAGGCGGTAGGCTCCCGGGACGGCTTCGGGGAGCTGCCGATAAACCGCATAGGCGATGTAGAAGTAGGTGCCCTTGCCGTAGTGTGCCTCGAGGAGGCCGCCCTTCTGGGGATCCTGGGCGGGGTCGTGAACCTCGGTGAGCGGGGTGTATTCGGCAGACCAGGAATCGAGGAAGGAGTGACCCCGCTCCTCGACCCAGCCATCGAAATCGGCTGGTGTGATGTGGTTCGGAGCGGTGAAGACGACGGCGTTGGGATCGAGGAGGGTCACGGGGGCGTGCTCGTCGACGACCTTCTCAGGATTGCGGCCAAGAGTGAGATCGTAGGGGGCGGGGAACTGGACGCTCTGGTACTGGACGACGAGGTTGCCACCGTTGTGGACGTAGTCGAGGAGGCGGTGCGTGGCGGCGGTGAGGTCGGGGCGAGAGGAATAGGCGCGGATGCCGATGAGGATGGTGTCGTAGGCGGAAAGATCGCCCTGGGCCAGCTCGGCCGGAGTGAGCAGGTGGGGCTGGATACCGATTTCGCGCAGGGCGTCGGGGACAGCGTCGCCGGTCCCCATGACGTAGCCGACTTTCAGATCATGAGGAACTTTGACGTCGACGGCGCGCAGACGATACGTGGCGGGGCGGTACAGATAATAAGGACGGAGGCCGGGATATCCGACGGTCGAGAAGCCTTCGGTGAACTGATCATTCCCGCTCTGGGCCATCGCGCCGATGGTGTAGGTCTGATCGCCGAGGGGGCCGGGATGGAGGATGAAGTGGAACTCCTGACCGCTGCCCGGGGCGAGGTGGAGGGTGGCTTCGGCGGGATCGGCGGTCCAGCCGGAGGGCAGGTTCAGATGCAGGGTTCCGTCGGCATCACTCTGCTGCTGGTTGCTGACGGTGACGGAGAAGGGAAGGGTCGCGGTGCCCAGCGGCACGACGCCGGCCGCAGCCGCCAGATTCACGGAAAGCTGGGGGACGACAGCGAGAGGCTGTTCGACGCCGCCGATGCCGTGGACGCGGTGGACGGTCTGCACGACTTCGCCGACACGGATGGGTACGCCCATGTAGTGGAATTCCGCCCAGCCGGCCAGAGGGTAGGGCGCAAAGGGAAGGGTGAGCCAGCGCGGATCGGAGAGGTCGTAATACGGCTGCTCGGTATTGGGGCGGGAGAAGTAGGGGCGGGTGACGGCGGCGTTGCGCGGGACGTAAACGCGGAAGATGGCATCGCCGCTGTTGCTGCTGACGGTGTCGAGGCCGGGAGCGCCGATGCGGGTGATTTGCCACTTGCTGCCGTCGGGCTGGTCAAGACTGGTACGAGCCAGCTGCAGGCCTTCGGGGGAGGGTCCCCAAAACGGCGCGGCGCCGACGTGGACGCGGACATCAATTTCGGATCCGGGTGTGACGGTCGTTTGCGTGTCTTCGGGGGAGAGCGAAGGGAAGGGATTGGCGCCGGTGGTGGTCCGGGGCATCACCAGCGAGGTGACTTCCAGGCCGAGGGCCTGGGCCAGGGCGGTGTTGAACTGCGCCAGCTTGATGTTCAGCTCGTGGTTGATGTTGGCTTTGTCGTCGCCATTCAATGCGCTGCTGTTGACCCAGGCGACGAGCTGCTGGGTGATCTTGTAGCCGGCGGCGAGTTCGGGAGCGATCTTCTCGGGATGCGCCGGCAGATCGTTGTTGAGGGCGGCAGCGACGTGGCGATGGATGTCGTTGAGTCCGGCGACCAGGGGCGCGGTGTCGGCGGAATGGGCGAGGGAAGCGATGCCGGCGAGGGAAGTGTCGATGCCATCGAAGAAGGAGTTCTCCTTGGCGGCGGTCTTCACGAGCGAGCCGTAGCGGTGGTATTCGACGCTGAAGGGTCCGGAGAGGGGCGGGGTTCCGCCGCCATTCTGGGATTTCTGCTGGCCCCAGCCTTGGCGGGCGATCTGCAAATAGGATTCGCCGAGGATCGGGTCCCAGGTGCCTTCGGGAATCTCGAGGGTAGCGGTGGGGAAGCTGTCGTTCCACTGTTTGGTCACGTAGTCGTAGAAGCGGACCGGCGACCACTTATTGGTGGCGTAGTCGAAGATGCCGCGATTGCTCGCGGGGAAGAAGGGAACCCGAGCATAGACCTTGAGCGGGGACCAGGGGCGAAGTCCGGCAGCGATCTGGTCGGGGCAGACTTTGGGATCGGCTGCGGCGGTGAAGGCCTCCTGGTTCACCTCACCGGAAACCTGGTGTTGCCCATGGCCATCGGTGATGTTGCCGGTAAAGGTGGAAGCGAGGACGAGCGGATGATAGCGGCGCACTGCGTAGACGACGTCGCAGAGGACGCGATCATGACCCCACTGCTGGAGGGCTTCTTCTTTGGTCTTGGAGAAGCCGTAGTCGGCGACGGTGGCGAAGTACTGCTCGGAGCCGGAGTACTGGTCGGCGAGGAGGAGCTCGTTGGTGCGGATGAGGCCGAGGGCATCGTAGCTGTCCTCGGACATGGCGTTTTGTCCGCCTTCGCCGCGGTTGAGAGTGACGATGGCGGTGCGAGCGCCCATGCCACGGGACTCGAAGGCCATCATGCCGCCGTCTTCGTCGTCGGGATGGGCGACGATGAACATGAGGCTCGCCCAGGTGTCGAGCTTGCGCAGGGTTTGGGCCAGGCCTGCGGCGCCGCGATCTTCGGGGAGGGTTTGTGCGTCGGGGGAGGCATCGATCTGAACGCGCCAGGGGACAACCTGGGAGTCGACGACGGTGAAGGCACAAATCAGCGCGAGCGCGAGGGCGCTGCGCAGGGCACGGAAAAAGGCTGGGAACTGGAAGCGAAGGGACATCGATCTGAATTGCCAGTGTAATCGCGATGCGATTTGATACAAAGGCAGAACATGGGATCGGGTTCGATGCAGCCGGGGCGGCCGGGTGGGAAGGGGGCCGCCAGCGGGGCGAATGCGCCGCAGAATTCAAGCCCGAACGCGCCGGGGGCGCCTCATCTCGAGCGGCACATCGGGCTGGGCAGCGCCGTGACCCTGAACATGATGGAGATGATCGGGGTGGGCCCGTTCATCACTCTGCCGCTGATCGTGACGGCGATGGGCGGATCGCCGGCGCTGCTGGGCTGGCTGCTGGGGGCAGCGATCGCGGTGTGCGACGGGCTGGTGTGGGCCGAGCTGGGCGCGGCCATGCCGGAGGCCGGCGGATCGTATGCGTTCCTGCGCGAGATCTACGGTCGCGAGGGTGCGGGGCGGTTTGTCTCGTTCCTCTACATTTTTCAGCTGGGATTCAGCGCGCCGCTGTCGATTGCCTCGGGGTGCATCGGTTTCGCGGAATTCGCGTCCTTCATGGCGCCAGGGCTGCGGCTGCCTCTTTTCGCGGCGTGGCCTGGCGGGCCGCACTGGACCAGCGTGCTGGCGGCGGGATCGTGTGCGCTGATCGTGGGGATGCTCTATCGCGACATTCGCGCGATTCTGCGCACGGCGTGGGTTCTGTGGGCGGGCGTGATGGCGGCGGTAGGGATTGTGATCTTTGCCGGGTTCACGCATTTCCATTGGGCTCTGCTGCGGATGCCACCCCAGGCGCTCGATCTTTCTCCGGCCTTCTTTGCGGGTCTTGGATCGGCGACGCTGATCGCGACCTACGACTACTGGGGCTACTACAACGTTTGCTTCCTCGGTGGGGAGATTCGCGATCCCGGGCGCACGGTGCCGCGCGCGGTGCTGTTTTCGATCCTGGTCGTCGCCGGGCTTTACATCGCGATGAACCTCAGCGTGCTGGGAGTGGTTCCGGTTGCCCAGATGGAACGGACGGTGGTGGCGGATATGGTGGCGCGGACGCTGGGGCCGCACGCGGCTGTGGTAATCGCCTGCCTGATCATGTGGGCGGCATTCTCGTCGGTCTTTGCACTGGTGATGGGATATTCGCGGGTGCCGTATGCGGCGGCGGTCGACGGGAACTACTTCCGGATTTTTGCCCACCTGCATCCGAAGCGGAATTTTCCGGATATCTCGCTGATTGCTCTGGGGGGAGTGGCAGCGATCTTCTGTTTCTTTCGACTGTCGCAGGTGATTGCGGCGCTGGTGGTGATACGCATCGTGCTGCAGTATCTGCTGCAGCAGGTTGGGGTGATGGTGCTGCGGGTGCGGCGGCCGGATTTGCCGCGGCCTTTCCGGATCTGGCTATACCCTCTGCCTCCGCTGCTGGCGCTGACGGGCTTTTTGTTCATGCTGTTCTCGCGGCCGGACGCGCTGCACTATCTGGCGTGGGCTCTGGCGATTGGGGTGGTGGGCAGCGTTCTGTATTTGCTGCGTGCACGAAGCCGTCATGAGTGGCCATTTAGAATGAGCGCGTCGGAAACGAGGTGACTCGTGGTCGATCTGGAAGTGAAGGAAGGGAAGCTGGTGCTTCACGTGCGCGGGGCGGATCAGTTCTGGGCGCTGAAGAGCACGCTGGAAATCCCGATACAACACATTGCCGGGGTTCGTGCCGATGCGAAGGTCGCGCGCGGATGGTGGCATGGGGTGAAGCTGATCGGAACGGATTTGCCGGGCGTACTGCACGCGGGAACGTTCTACCAGCACGGGCACCGCATCTTCTGGGACGTTCACAATCCCGAGAACACGATCGTGATCGAACTGCGCAACGAACGCTACGGTGAGCTGATCGTTGAAGTGGCCGATCCGGCAACCGCGCTGCAGTTGATCCAGCCGCTCGTGCGGCCGGGACCGGGCGCGTGAACGCCTTTGTCCTGGCAGGCGGACAGAGTACGCGGATGGGGCGCGACAAGGCTCTGCTGGTGGTGCATGGGCGGACGCTGGTCGAACACATGGTGGAGAAGCTGCATGGGCTGGGGCTGACGGCGCGCATTTGCGGGTCGCGTCCGGATCTGGCGCAGTTCGCTGAGGTGGTGGCGGACAACTTCGCGCAGTGTGGGCCGCTGGCCGGGATCGAAGCGGCGCTGGCGGTTTCGGATTCCGAGATGAATCTTTTTGTGCCGGTCGATTTGCCGGGGCTTCCGGCGGAATTTTTGCATTGGCTGATGGCGCGGGCGGAGACGAGCCAGGCGGTGGCGACGATTCCTCGGTTTGGCGACCGGCTGCAGCCATTGTGCGCGGTGTACAGCCGCCGCTTGCTCGGAGGTATCCGGGATGCGCTGAGCGCGGGGCGGCGCAAGGTGATGGACGCGGTGGGAGGTTCGGCTTCGGCGCTGGGGGAGCCGCTCGATGGGTTCGATGTGGAGTCGGTTGCGGCTTCTGGGCAGGCGGAATGGCCGATGGAGCCACGGCTCGCGGAGTGGTTGAGGAACGTGAACACGCGGGGGGAGTATGAGGCGTTGTGTCTTCGCCCCTTTGCCATCGCCGGGCCGGCGCGGGGCGGGGTGCCTGCGACTTCGTCTGGAGCAAAGAGCGGTTATCCCCTAAGCTAAGGTCAGCGCGAGGGAAGGGGTATCGAGCGACGGTGAGCTATCCTCCGGACGTTCCCATTGAGGTCAAACCCCCGTTGAATGGTCAAGGGCAGCCGTACATCGCCTTCGACAACGTCTCGAAGTCGTTTGGCAGCCTCGATGTGCTGAAGGACATCAGCTTCTACGTCATGCCGGGGGAGACGCTGTGCATCCTGGGCCGTTCCGGCGTGGGCAAGTCGGTTTCGCTGCAGCACATCATGGGGTTTCTGAAGCCGGACGCCGGACAGATCTATGTGGCCGGCGAGGATATTACGGACTTCACGGAAGAGCAGATGCAGGGCGTGCGGCGCAAGGTGACGATGGTCTTCCAGAACGGCGCGCTCTTCGACTCGCTCACGGTGGGGGAGAACGTGGCGTTTCCGCTGCGCGAGGGGCGCGGCCTTACCGAGGATCAAATTCAGCAGATCGTGCGCGGCCTGCTGGAGATGGTCGGCGTGGCGGAGATGATCGATTTGTTGCCGTCGGATCTTTCCACCGGGATGAAGCGTTCGGTGGCGATTGCGCGGGCTCTGGCAGCCGAACCCGAGGCGATTCTTTACGACGAGCCGACGACGATGGTGGATCCGCTGATCGCGCGGCTGCTGGGCAATCTCATCCAGAAGCTGAAGAAGCAGCTGCACCTGACCAGCGTGGTGGTGACGCACGACATGCGCTTTGCAGAACGGCTGGCGGATCGGGTGCTGTTTCTGCATCAGGGGCGCGCGGAGTTCTTCGGCACGATGGAGGAGATGAAGGAATCGCGCGATGCGGTGCTGCGGCAATTTCTGGAGCTGGACACGCTGGTGCTGCCGGATGTGTAGGGCAGCGACGGTGCGGTCCGCTGGAAGCGGCCCGCGTTCAGAGTGATTGCTAAACTAAAACTGTGAAGATTGCGCTGGCGCAGATCGATCCCACAGTCGGGGATTTCAGCGGCAACACCGCCAAAATCATTGAATTCTCCCGCCGGGCCAGTCAGGGCGGCGCCGATCTGGTGCTGTTTCCGGAGCTGGCGATCTGCGGCTATCCGCCCGCGGATTTGCTGGAGAAGCCGGAGTTTGTGGCGCGTGCGGGCGAAGCGATCTGCGAGGTGGCGCGGGCCACCGCCAAAGACAACATCGCGGTGATCGCCGGGTATGTGACGGCTGCGGAGCATGGAGCCGGAAAGCACGTGATGAATTCGGCCGCGCTGGTGCGCCGGGGGCACGTGGAGTTCGTGCAGTCGAAGATGCTGTTGCCCTACTACGACGTCTTCGACGAGCAGCGATATTTTGCTCCGGCGGCGCGGCAGCGGGTATGTCATCTGGACGGGAAGCCGCTGGCGCTGACGATCTGCGAGGATGCATGGAACGACAAGAGCTTCTGGGAGAACCGGCTCTATACCGTCGATCCGGTGGAAGAGCTGATGAAGCAGGGCGCGTCGCTGATCTTCAACATTTCCGCTTCGCCGTGGTGGCACAACAAGCGCGCGTTCCGGCAGGAGATGCTGGCGGCGATTGCGCAGCGGCATCGGGCGCCGGTGGTGATGGTGAACCAGGTGGGGGGCGACGACAGCCTGGTGTTTGACGGTTCGAGCCTGGTGCTCGATCCCAGCGGCAAGGTGATCGCGCAGGCGAAAAGTTTCGAGGAGGATCTGATCTTCGCCGATCTGGAGACGCTCACGGGCGACCTGCATGCACAAACCGCGAGCGAAGATGAGGCGATGCTCGAGGCTCTGGCGCTGGGCACCCGCGACTACGTGCGGAAGTGCGGATTCTCGAAGGTGGTCATCGCGCTGAGCGGGGGCATCGATTCAGCCCTGGTGGCGGCGGTCGCGGTGCGGGCGCTGGGAGCGGAGAACGTGACGACGCTGGGGATGCCGAGCCCCTATTCCTCGCCGGGTTCGATCGACGACAGCGTGCAGTTGGCGAAGAACCTGGGGATTCGTTATGAGACGATTCGCATCGATGAGATCTTCTCCGGGTTCAACCACGCGCTGGAGCCGGTGTTTGCAGGGCGGCAGGCGGACATTACCGAGGAGAACCTGCAGTCGCGGATCCGCGGCATGCTGCTGATGGCCTATTCCAACAAGTTCAACGCGCTGGTGCTGACGACCGGGAACAAGAGCGAGATGTCCACGGGATATTGCACGCTCTACGGCGATATGGTCGGCGCACTGGCGGTGATCGGCGATGTCTTCAAGACTCGGGTCTACGATCTGTGCCGCTGGATTAATCGGGAAAGGGAAGCGATTCCGCGAGCCATCCTGGAGAAGCCGCCGTCGGCCGAATTGCGGCCGGGACAGAAGGACACGGACTCGCTGCCGCCGTATGAGGTGCTGGATCCGATCCTCGAAGCCTACGTGGAGCGGTACGAGACGCCGGAGGAGATTGCCGCGTTGCGCGGGCTCGATCTCGAAATGGTGCGTGCGGTGGTCAAAATGGTGGAGCGCAGTGAATATAAGCGGCAGCAGGCGGCGCCGGTGCTGAAGGTGACACCGAAGGCGTTCGGCATGGGACGGCGATTCCCGATCGCTGCCAAAGTACAGGTTTAAGATTGATCTCCGAAAGGACTCCAATGCAACGTGTTATCGGTTCCGGCGCTATGCTCGCGCTTGCTCTCAGTTCCGCTCTTGGCTTCGGGCAGTCGGAGCCACCCTCCGCGCCAACGCCGCAGCAGGCTCCAGCCGCACCGGCATCGCAGGAAGCTCCTTCGGCTCCGACGCCGCAGCGGGCGCCGGCGGCTACTCCTGGGGAGCCGCAGTTTCCACCGGTCAGCGAAGCGAATTTCGACGCGCCGTCGCCGACGCGGGGTGAGGTCGAGGCGTTCCTGAAGACCTCGTGGGGCTACGACGAGAATCGGGTGTGGGAGGTGTACAGCATCCAGAAAACGCAGGCGCCGGGGGTGAGCAAGGTTACCGTTCTGGTTGCGGAGAAGCAGACGCCGCAACAAATCGCGAACCTGAGCTTCTTTGTGACGCCCGATGGAAAACATCTGATTGCGTCGGAAGCGGTTCTCGAGTTTGGCGCGCATCCGTACGAGAACAACTATCGGACGCTGCAGCAGCGCGCCGATGGGCCGTCGAAGGGGGCCAGCGCGAAGCAGTTCGAGCTGGTGGAGTTTGCAGATTTCCAGTGCCCGCACTGCAAGGAGGCACAGTCGACGGCGGAGAAGCTGACGCAGGATTTCCCGCAGGCGCACTTCGTGTTTGAGAATTTTCCGCTGGTCAACATTCACCCGGAGGCCTACAAGGCGGCGACGTGGGGCGCGTGCGTGGCGCAGCAGGGCGGCAGCGAGGCTTTCTTCAAATACGCCGATTCGGTGTTTGGCGCGCAGAACGATCTGGCGGGGCAGGGCGCGGATTTGGCGCTGCGCAATGCGGCCAACGCTGCCGGCGCTGATCCGGACAAGACCGGCAGTTGCGCCGACTCGGCAACGGGCAAGGGAGCGGTCGATGCTTCGCTCCAACTGGGCCACGATCTGAACGTCGACCAGACGCCGATGTTGTTCATCGATGGGCGGGGTGTGCCGATGCTGGCGGTACCCTACGATCAGCTGAAGAAGATCGTCGAGTATCAGTTTTCGCTGGACAAGTAGAAAGCGGGATCGCATGGCGCTGGAACTCCGGTTGGACCCGGCACGCACGGCGGTGCTGAGCATGGACCTGCAGGCGGCGATCGTCCGGATCTACACCGGAGATCAGGAACAGGCGCTGGTGACACGGGTGGCGGAAGTGCAGCGCCATTGCCGGGAACGCGGCATGGCGGTGATCCACGTTCAGGTCGGGTTTCGGCCGGGACTGCCGGAGGTAAGCCCGCGCAACGCACTCTTTGCCGCGATCCGGAGCTCACCGGAGCGGCAGCAGTTGTTTCAGAGCGAAGCGGGACGGATCCATCCGGCGGTTGCGCCGGTTGGGGACGAAGTGGTGATTACAAAACACCGGATCAGTGCGTTTACGGGGACGGATCTGGAGATGATTCTGCGCGCGAAAGAGATCGACACGTTGGTGCTGTTCGGGATCGCGACCAGCGGGGTGGTGCTCTCGACTCTTCTGGACGCCGTCGATGGGGATTATCGGGTCGTGGTGGTGCAGGACTGCTGCGCGGATCAGGATGCGGAGGTCCACAGGGTTCTGGTGGAGAGGTTCTTTCCGCGGCGGGGAACGGTGGTCCGTGCCGCGGAGCTGGTGGAAGGCCTGGCGGGTTGAACGGGTGGACTAGCGGCGGCCGCGAAAGACCACGCGATCGAGGGCGAGGTAGCCGGGGCCATCGGCCAGCAGGAGGAGAAGGCGATGCCAGTCCGCCTCACCGCTCGACTGTTTTGCTGGAGGCAATAATCACCAGTAGCTGTGAGTGACTGGATGATCGCGGATTTGTCTGGCACCTCAGAAACTTTTTCTCCGCATCGCGTCAGTCGGCATGAATAATTCCGGTTACACCCGCAGCGAAGAGAGTGGCGAGGATCCACCCCAAAATGATCTGCACCCAGAGAAAACCTCTCAGGAAAGACGGCGAAGCCGTGTACGAGCGAAGCAGTCGCCAACATTGCCCGGCGATCTGCGTGAAACCCACCGCATCCTTCCATGGTCCTAAGCCGGGAGTGGACTCTGCGTTTGGGTCCGGCGCCCAGCAATCTGCTTGTCCCAGCTTAATTAGAGGGAGAGAATTCTCGATGGAATAAACGAGCGGTGAAAACCGCTGGTAGTAAAGAGGGGGGGAGTCTTTCTCCTTGAAATGCTCGTATGCCTCTTTTTCTGTCGGAGTCATCGCTCCGCAGCGGTAACCCCTCCGGTAGGCGACCCATCCCAATCCTGCGAGCCCCAGAAGTTCCCAAAATGCCCAGAGCGGGTGGTAGCCATAGCCGACAGTCGTGCGTAGTACGGCACTCACAGGGCGGCCCAGGATTGTCTGAGACTGTTGTAGTCGCTCCATTTCCATCAGCACTTCGGTCGCGCCATTCAAATCTCCCGCTTCCTTCAGCACCTTCGCAAGTTGCCTGTAGGGCCTTGGTGAGAAGGGCACCATCCTGTCCAGCCACTCGAGTCGGCTCCGGGCCTTCGCAGTGTCCTCCACCTGAGATACGTAAACAAATCCCTCGGGCCAGAAACTACCCTTCGGCGGCCAGCTATTCGGGTCGTCACGAAGGGCATAGGCTGATGCGTCGCGCAGGTTCAGCGCCGTCGGTTTTGCCAGCTTCATCCATATCAGCGCCCCTTTGACAAGGACGCGACGCGCATCAAGCACTCCGTCAATGTCTGCGCCCGTGCAATCCAGATCGCCGCCGATTTGCGCACCCACCAACTCAATGTCGCCATGGCTGATGAAAGGCTTCTTCGTCGGAGAACTCTCTTTGCGAAGAAAGAGATCTCCTCTAACGGTCACCCCCTGCATGTTCAGAGCAGTATTGAACGAGTCGGCCCCCGCGCCGGAGCCGCCCGCGCCTTTCGTGCTCACGAATTCGCCTCCATCAAGCTCCAGGTTGCTCCCGATAACGGCGTTGACGAGTCGCAGCTGTCCTCTTGCCCTTGATCCGCGCAAGAACACAGAGCCGGATACCTTCAGATCGTCGGCCCGGATGGAATTGTCGAAGTCGCCGTCATCGCACTCAAGATTGTTGCCGATCTCCGCGCCGTTGATTCTGACTTCGCCGCTGGCACGAAACCCATAACGCAGAAACAGGCTTCCCTCGATCCTGACACGATACGCGTAGAGGTTGCTGATACAGCTATGACTTAGGTCTAACTCGCGAATGTGAGCGTCGAACAGGTTCAGAGTGTCTGGCATGCGGCAGTAGTTGAGTGTGATGGGAAAGGGAACGGTTACATAAGACAGATCAAGTTCGCCGGCGATCGCGGCACCAAACAGCTGGATCCCCTGGGGGTCGACCTGTCCTCGTGCCGTGGGGTTAACGCATACCCACCGGATCAAGTCGGCCCGAATCGACCGTTCTTGAGGCCATTGCTCATCGCTGCGCGGGTCATTCGCTTTATCGTCAGGATTAAAATTAGGTCCGCAAACGGCATATTTCAAGGTGCGCACAGCCTGCAGGAACCTGTGTTCGGCGTCGGTTAGCTGTGTAAATCCGGCCTGTGCCGCAAGATTAGTTATGCGCCCGGGCCAGTTACGTTCGTTCTCCATAGCCCAACCTACTCAGAGATGAGTTGACGCGCATTTTCCCACACTTCGTGCCGCCGGTTCCAGCGATTCCTGATATCTCGACCAGCCGCCGGCTTCCCTGCCGCGAGAGTCAACGGCTCCTTCTTTTTGCGTAGTCTGGAAACAGGTAACTGTTGTGCAAATCAGCCCCAACGCCGGTCTCCGTTGAAGCGGTATCGGCATCATCTATGAGACGACGATCGCTCGATTCGTCGTGGTTCCGAATCCGACCGGCTTGTGTCTTGCGCTATCGCCTCAGGCGCCGTGGCCTCAGTAGCATCATGCCTGTTGTTGCGCCGGTTGGGCACGCGGCGTTTGACCAAATTTGCGGCGCTAGCGGCGGCCGCGAAAGACCACGCGATCGAGGGCGAGGTAGCCGGGGCCATCAGCCAGCAGGAGGAGAGCGAGGGCGATCAGGCTGAGAGGGAATTCGAATCCCTGGGGTCCGATGAGGCCGTGCCGCAGCTGGACCCTGAGGATGATGACGATCATTTCGATCGCCACAGCGAGGGCGACAAGAGGGGTCAGCAGGCCGAGGATCAGTGCGATCCCGCCGAAAAACTCCGTGAAGGCGGCGACGTAGCCCAGCCAGTAGGGAAGTCCCAGGTGAGAAACGAAGTGGGCGAAGTTGTAGAGGGATCCACGGGGAATGACTTTGCCCCAGCCATGCACCAGCAGGATGGCTCCCAGGATAACTCTTCCGATAAGGGCAACGGCGGGGCGAATCCGCTCAAAACCAGACAACAAATCCTGATCCCCCAGTCACTTTTCGAGAATACCTGATCGGTCTGGAGGGTCCGGGAGAGGCCCCGGCGGGGTACAGGAAGGAGGTTCCGTGGCAGTTACTGGCGAGCGTGCGTCCCTTTGAGGGTCTTTCACATCTAATTGATGGTGGGGTGGTTAGATGAACAGGTCGCCCACGCCATTGGGCAGTTTCCTCTTGATTTTCATAGAAAAAATACTTAGAATAATAAAGTTTGTGACTTCCCGAGACGGTCTGTATGGGCCATCCGGACTTTCCGTACGTCACTTTCAATAGCAGAGGGTAAATCATACATGGCAAAGCGTCGTGGCAATCCCAACTGGGGCAAGCCGGAGCCGATCGGCCCGGTAGTGCCCACCGTGACCTCTTTTGAGCAGGTGGTCAAGGAGTTTAAGCTCACCCCGGACCAGTACGTCCGTTCCACGCGTTTGCGCGAGTGGGCTCGCCGCAATCGCAACTCGAAGTACATCCCTGAGGCGCTGTTGGAAGCGTGGGGCTTCGAGATCGAATCCACCCTTTGATTCGGATCCGGTCAACGAGCTGAGACGCCGCCTTCGGGCGGCGTCGCTGTTTGTGGGGGAACAGTTTTAAAAGGCTGCCGCTGTTTCTGCGAGCGACCCTCGTGGGATGATCCGAAGACATGGTTGAGCCCAGAAGCCAGCGTCTGCCGCTCTCTGCGCTGCTCTCGTTCGCGCTGGTCGCATTCACGATTGAGGCAGACAACGAAGCGGAGCATCGCATTCCGCATCGAACGACGACGCGCACCGGGTCGATTTCGATGCAGGGCGCGTGGCTGACGTCGATGGCGATGTGGTTCAACTGCCTGCGCTGGATTCCGGAGCAGGGAATCGCCGTGCATGAGGTGGAGCACCTGGCGCGCACGCGCACGAACTGGGACGGCATGAGGCGGTGGGGATACATCTACTTCGAGCCGAACCCCACGGATCATCGGCCGAAGCCGCCGCTGTCGGCGCTGATGGTACGGGCGACCGCCCATGGGCGGACGGCGCAGGCCACGTGGAGAGCCGTCCTCCCGGAGATCGAAGGCCGATGGGTGGAACGGTTCGGCACGACGCGGATCGAAGAACTGCGGGCCGCGCTGATTGCGGTTGTGGGTGAGATGGATCCGGGCCTGCCGGATTGTTTGCCCATCCTGAAATACGGGCTGGCGAATGAGGGAGCGAAACCGCAGAGGCGGGCTATGGCGGACCCGACGATTGCCGATCTTCCGCTGCCGTCGTTGCTGGCACGTGCGCTGCTGGCCTTTGCGCTGGAGTTCGAACGCGAGTCGGCAGTGTCGCTGGCGATTGCTGCGGATGTTCTGCGGGTGATCGAAGCTGTGGGGACTGCGGTTCGCGATTTGCCGGCGCTCGGCGGCGTGTCGAAGGAGGCGATTGCGATGGCACTTGGATTTCTTGCCAGGCGTGGATTCGCCGTAGTGACGACGGGGAACAAAGTGAAGGCGGTGCGGCTGACGCCGGGGGGAATCCTGGCTCGGGATGCCTGCGACAAGCTGGCGGCAGATCTGGAGCGGCGATGGACGGAACGCTACGGCGAGGTCCGAGTGGAGGGCCTGAGGGAAGTGCTGAAACCGATCAGCGGCGATGGCAGGCGGGAGGGCTCACCGCTTTTTGCCGGACTGGAGCCGCATCCCGACGGCTGGCGAGCGAAAGGGCGAAAGCCGGTGACGCTGCCGCACTTCCCGATGGTGCTGCATCGGGGTGGATATCCGGACGGGAGCTAGCCCCTTCGCGAGACGCCGAACGTTCCGCAAGAATCAGCCGGCTCCGAGGCGAGCCTCGGAGGGCGAAGCCCGGATTCGTTCGGGGCGTTTTGCGTCAGGACCGAGGTCGTGCCCTGATGCAAAGCCGATCCAGTTGTTGAGCACTTTGCTCAGCGGTTGAAGTGGTGCGCCTGGAAGCAGCGAGCCCCTTGAGGGACCTCTCAGTAGACGTCCAGTTTGTTGGCGACGTACTGCTTGCCATTAAAGCTGGCCGTGACGCCGACACGGGATCCCACGAGCAGCTTGCGGGTTGCCGGCAAGAGGGACGGATTGAACGCGATGGAGTAGTTGCGCTGATCGCGCGGGTCGGTGACGGCCATGAGGCCGGCCTGCACATCAAGGTAGGTCACGTTGCCGCTGAAGTAGAAGCCTGATCCGGGAATGGCCAGGATGGAGATGGCATCGGCGACCGCATTGCCGCGGTTATCGCCGGAAAACTTCACAGAGATCAGGGCTCCGTACATCAGATCGGAAGTGCCGGTCACGGAGGAAGCAAAGGCAGGTTGGCCAATGCGCGCAATGGTCGTCCGCGGGTCGACGCGCAGCTTGATGGGGGCGCCGGAGAGGTTATTGCGCACGGTCATCTCGCCGTTGCGAGGATCGAAGGCCAGCACCTGTCCCTGGCAGTCGCCCTCGGGCGCGCCCGACAGCATGTGGACGCTCAGGGCAAAAACGCTATCGCCATCGAGGAGTGTCTCCACCGAGGCATGATCGTTGGGACGCATGTCGTCCAGCGGCGTCTTCACCCCATCGCGGTAGAACTTTGTGCGTTCGTCGAAGAGAATCTTCATCGGCTTGCCGTTGCCGTAGACGTTCAGGGTCATCTGGTCGAGCACGGGGTCGATGCTGCGAATCACGCCGCCGATGACGGTGCTCTTGCCGTTGGGCGCCGTGGGCAGGGGCGGAAGAAAGCTGGCGTCGATCCCGACCGAGGAGGTCACGTTTGCCGATGCGGCAGCGTCCGCCACGGCGGGCGGGGGTGGCGCCCCGGGGCCATGCTCCGGATTCGACATCGCAAACAACGACGTCGCAAACAACCCGGGCGTCAGAGCCAGAGCTCCAACCGCGACATGAAGAAGAAAGCGTTGCATGCAGCGCACTCCAGGCCGGGATCAAACCTCGGCGTAGGGTTGGATGTTGCTGGAGGGGTGGTGGTTGGTCCGCGAAGGCGGGTGCAAACAAATTCATGCTCTCTG
>Ga0335072_10002913_pt1 | contig 26133 bp, 26 predicted proteins | sample Lox_Sample_21_FD_206725 | JGI IMG/M metagenome (GOLD analysis project Ga0335072, IMG submission 206725) | Soil microbial communities from Loxahatchee National Wildlife Refuge, Florida, United States - Lox_Sample_2.1 | ecosystem: Environmental > Terrestrial > Soil > Wetlands | place: USA...
AGCAGCAGTCAAACCGAATTGAGTAGGGATACCATTAACGCGATGAGTAGAGTTGAGATTTTTAACAAGTGTAATCATATAATCAGTTGCAGTGCCTTGACGGGATGCAATAGTAGAATATGCCAGGAAGTACTGCCAGATCTGTGAAATATTAGCGAAAATCTTGTTGTAGTGTGTGGCACATTTACTCGGAACCATCTATCGCCGTACTTTGCTTTAATCTTCTCAGAATTCCCTAACCAATTCCTGTACCATTTCCATAACGTGGCACAATAGTGGATACCAATAGTGTCGATGGTCTTGATTTCGAACCCGGAACTCTCAAGCCTATCGACGACGAATCCAAGTGGGGTTGAGGCGTCTGCGCCCGGAAAGACGTATCTGTTCATAAATAGACCCCATACGAAATCTTCGTATTGCCACGCCCTTCGGATCCCCGTGATTTGAAGGTAGAAAATTCCGTCATCGTCAAGCATATTGTAGACTTGAGTGAAAAAGTCGGACAAATGACGAACACCTACGTGCTCTGCCATCTCAAGAGAGACAATCTTATGATACTTGCCTTCAGGCACCGGTATATCACGGTAATCCATGCAGAGGATTTTGCTCTGCTCTTCGAGAATGCCCGCCTTTCTAAGTTCAGAATTCCCCCAAGCAGTCTGCTTGCGGCCAAGAGTAATTCCGGTAGCATGTGCACCATAATTGATGCTTGCGTACTTAGCTAAAGTGCCCCATCCGCAACCAATGTCCAAAAGTCTCTCATTAGGCTGGAGGTTGATCTTCTCACAGACAATTGCAAGTTTATTATCCTGGAGTTCCTCTAGGGACTCTTCTCTGTTGATATCTGAAATGATGCCGGATGTGTAGATCATACTTGGGCCGAGAAACCATCCATAGAAGTCGTTACCACGGTCATAGACGTCACGAACCTGCTCCTCGTCTTTAACATATTAGCAAAATCATTCTTAAATCCGTTTTCGAGGTAATTTCGGAAATGAAGGCCCAGCTACAGCGCCATACGGTGCAGCTGAACGGCCTTTCAAGTAACTAGCAGCGTCTTCAGCGATTTCGGTTGTCAGAATCGCATGCTCTCCACGCCAGACGTCTACCGTGCCTTCATTTCTTAGATTTCCCGGGCAGGTTTAATACATACCTTGTGATCTGGTATGCAAAATCAGCTCCGGGATTACTCCAGTAAGAAACTGTTTGAATAGGCCGAAGGTGAATCTAAAACTAGCCCAGTCGAATCTATACTCTAGAATTTCCAAGCAGTCGCCATTAAATTCAACATCGCCGTCAAAATACATCTCAAAGAACGTCCACATAGGAATTTTGTTGCTTCCACGGTACGTCATCTTGTCGGCCTCTCTTTTGAAGGTAAGATAGTACTCAACAGGGCGGCCCGGAAATCTAACTTTTTTATTTTTCCTGCTCGAAAAATTTGAGGTAATAGTCCAAAAGACGACCAAGATGGGCAAAGAGGTAAAGATGGCAAAGACTATTGTGGTCTTCAAGCCACCACCAACCTTCCATGCAGAATATGAAGGCACTAGAATGAGGATGGAAATGAGCAGATAATTGGAGAATCCCTCGGATCCGGCAGTATCTGCCGGGAGTGGGGCGTTCTTAATCGACGCATACTATGGAAATTATTACTAAAGCAGTGCTAAGAGACAATAGGGTAGAAAAAGGCACACGCACCGAGGTCCTTTTAACACCGCAATCTTCGATGGTCTCGAATTTAGGAGTTGGAGGTCTTGGAGTTTCAATGAACTCGAAATCGCTATGATTGCCACCGCTTTGAGTGCTTGACGACATCTTATCCTCTGATTACAATTGACCACGGGGAGAGTTCCGTCGAACTATGGTAAAGCTAAGCAAGGACAATAGTAGTCAATGGCTATAGTGTTTGAAATGACGAGGTGAAGGGAGTTCCAATTCTTCGCGTGATATGACAACACGGTCCAACTGGTTATGTAGATATGCCACGCTTTTATCTTGCCGTATATTGCTGCTGAGAGTTGGACCGGGGGGGCTGTGAACCTGTAAGCGACCGTTGTTATTTCCGCTTCTGGTCCAACATCGAAATGACCCCACTTCCTTTTCTCTATTTATAACACGCTCACCCTGCGGTAGCGCCCGATATTTCTAAGAACTGGTCTGCGTACCTGTGCAAAATACCTAGTCTTCTACTATTGTTTCGTACCACAAATCGTATCCCTTGTCATATAAGGCCGAGAAGATATGTCCATTTACACCACGCTGCTTGCTTTACAGCTTGCATTATGTCTCACCGGTGAACCTATAACACTGTCACTCAGTTGTTTTAGGATGTAAATCATGTGGTGAAGAGCTGGAAAAGTGCGAAGAAAAAGGAACAATCCCACAATAGAAATGCAGCTGCTTTGACCCAATCGTAACTAACGCGTCCCGTCATAAGTCTTATTAAATAGCACGCTATGCTCTCTTCATCCCTCAAATCTCCATCTCAACCCTGCATCCATCTGCACTCATAACCACGAATCCTAGGTTTTGCTTTTCTAGACCTACTTTCTCATGTTTCGAGTCACTGGCATATCTTATAGTGGAGAAAGTCTGTAGAAGCCTTACGACAGTATATGACGCTCCTGTCAGGGCAAAGTCCTCTGCATATGTTGTCAGACTTCTTCTTTGTGATAAAATGGGTCATCGACTTACGTCCTGGACAAACACGGGGACCGCCATGGAAAGGGAGATATCCAAAAGAATTCTCCACGCTATTTAGCTGCTTGTTTTCCCAGCGTTCAGGACGAAAAGTCTCGGCATCGGCCCCATACAGATCCTTTCGGCGGTGCATAGAGTAGAGAGAGTATATTACATCTTCACCTTTCCGCACCAGAATCGGTGATTGCCCGTCTGGCCCGCTGCCAATCGGAAGTACGAGGCTTTTCATAGCGGTACGTGAATTTATTGGGACCGGTGGGTAGAGCCGAAGTACTGTTCACCAGACTACTGTTAGTGGCCGATCACTGGAGATGTGTTGAAATACCAATGGTGCTTCAGAGAGCTTAAAACTTGCCTTCCTTAAGAACACATGCGAGATACTTCATTTCTTTTAGAGTTTTGTAGGTAATTTTCTGGCTGCTCGATCCACTTCCCAATACCGAATCAATGTCTTCTCTCAGACGCTGGAGCACATCAGGGTGTAGAGAGAGCAATCGCCTGAGAAAAAAAAAATGTCAACCCATCTCTTGGTCGGGCTGCGCGATAGTTGGATAACTTACAGTGTCCACGACATTAAGGCTGCAAGAGAATCTCGTCCACCAACTAGCAAATGCAGCAACTGTGATCTCAGCTCAAGGGGATCCTGACTTTGACGGACGAGGTTTTTCAACAAGCTAGAGGCCTCACTTTCATCGGATACTGAGTTTCTGCTTTCGATGGCTTCTAGAGCGAACTTATCGACGAACTCGTGAATGGTATGGCACGCCTCCTGATACTTCCGGCCATTCATGAGCCAGCATAGACGACCAAACTGATATCGCTTTTTGACATACTCTTGTGCATATTGAAAAGCGTCAGTAAACTTCTCAGCATCTTTTGCTTGGTCCGGGTTCAGAGTGTCAACTGATTTTCCGAACAAGAATGCTGTTGCCGAATCCATGGTCATGCGCAGGAAAAGGGGCTGCAAGTCAACAACACCTCTTGTCGGAATACATTTGATCAAGTTGTCCACGTGTTCCTCGAAAACCTTCAAGTCTTCGAACCGCTTCCGGAATAGCTGAGGTCGTAACAGATCTCTAGAGCGTTTCCATGCGGCGCCGTCTTGAGTGAAGATTCCATCACCAAGCAGCGATTTCACGACTTCGCGGCGAACCTCGTGGCCGAAATCTGTGAATCGTTAGCAAACATAATACCTGCCCGCTTTCGAAGAAAATACCATGAGCGTGGGTGGTAAGCATGGCCTCGACATTCTTTGGATCTTGAGTCCCCCAAACTCGGGAGCCCAATACTATCCAGCAAAAGGTGTCGCCAGTGTCATTAATTAGTTTATAGAAAAAATGCAAAACACGTTGTTCTTTAGCGGCCGCAAAGACTTGGAGTATGCGGTCAATCCCTAATGGCCAGGCCGTTTTCAATCTCGCAGGCGACTGACATCCGTGCTTCTTTGCAAACGCCTTCTCCGTCTAGGTATTGTCAGCATCGGGTAGATGTCAAATTAAAGAGTGGGGCTCCTCTGCAGAAAAGTGCCTACTTTAAAAGAAAAGTATTGCAAGATCCATGAACGAAAAACCAAGATGGTAAAAAAGATCAAGGCATATTCGCCAAAGAATGAAGCAATCGAACCAATGCTGAACTTAGAAGGCGTAATGCTTATCACAAGCTCTGGAAAATGCTGCCCTTCCGTATTTAAAAGCGTGCTTTCGTTTGAAGACATGTTGGTTAGTTTGCAAGTCGAGACTTGTATGGCCAAGTATACCGGCGATTGCAGCCCTCTTTATATTCCGTGGACCTTATTTCTAAGATTACATCTCCTAACACAGCCATGATCAATTCCTCAGAAGAGTAATACATCCTTATGATTGCGAGAATGTAACACTCGCCAAAAATAACTTTTATGTGATGTTGGACTTGCTCGAAGTTGTTCAGAGAACCTTCCTAGTATGCCTCACAGGACATTTGTTCAGCCTCGCAAAGATAAACCTGGATCTGGTAGTGTGGCTATGTCATAAGGACGGCGCTTGTTGAGACGTCACCATGGGGGTGAGAATGGCGTTTACTTTGGCCAAGGATCTATTCTAGCTAATAAACCCAAAATTCATACGACATGTGATTGGCACGTTTGCGAAACCAACAGTTATCTCCTCCTTACCGGGTGTATGAAGCCGTGACCGCTAAGGAGAGAGAGACGGGGGTGGCTGCGACGGGATATTCAGCCACGCGGGTGGGTCTGTAATCGGCTCTTTTCGCTCCTTCGGCTGGTGCAAAGCCTCGATTTGAGCTGGGATAATTGGCTGTTGGTTTGTCTGTTGCGAATTCATTTATGCCGTCAGACAAGCACTTTTCTACATTTATCATATACCACCAAGGAGGCCCATCTACTATGAAACTAGTATAACCATTGTCGAATGCATCCATGGTGGCTGACAGAAGTCTTATTAATAGCCACTGGGGGTGGGTTATGATGCCCCAAGGGGCTATGGTGATATTCTGGGAGTTGTAAACCTTGTTATCAATGGTTTCAATGAACGGGGAGACCATACTGGGGAGGCTGTGTGGGCTGCCTCTTGACTACAATGGTTCGGATTTTTGTTCTGGCAAACTTCGACATTTACCCTGCAATGATATAGATCTTGTTCTACTCTCCTGGGTTTCCGCTCGAGCGCTGTCGTCTGTATACTCCCTTGATTTTTAATATTCATTATGGAAGACTATAATGTTACATGTACCCAAGCTGTACACACGGCACGAAGTCCAATTGCCTTTGAAACTTATGGTGCTATGATTTCTTTCAATGAGGACTTCGATCTTGGTATCAAGAGGTATTGGAGTGATGACACCACCTCTTTCTTTTCCAGGCACAGCACAGAAGAAAAATCAAGCTTACAGAGTGCTGCCCCTTCGACTTGTGCAGATTCTTCAACCATATTTAAGCCAGATCTAGGACTCTACCTCGCTTTCGGTATCCTCTCAATTGTTGGACTAGCTGCCTCTTTGGACGCAACCTCCATTGGCCCAGCCCTTCCTGTATGATATTTCTATGCGTGAAGAGTTTCTACAGCTAACATGACCCAGATAATTGCCGCAAAGCTGAAAGGATCTGCCATCGAGGCTTTCTGGGCGGGGACCTCGTTCAGACTGACGGCCACAGTTTTCCAGCCCAGCTACGCTTGCTTCGCTGTTTGTTTTGGCCGGAAACCCACAATTTTAGTTGCATTGGTTTTCTTTACAGCTGGAGCAGTTGTTGCGGCCCTTGCGGATGATTTCGTTATTTTGCTTCTAGGTCGTACTTTGCAAGGCATGGGAGGAGGAGGCATCTCGATACTGACGGAGATCATTGTTACTGACTTAGTACCGCTTCGCGTTCGTGGCGTTTGGTTTGGGTTCATTGGTGGGGCAGTCGCAATTGGCACCAGTATTGGGCCAGTCGTTGGTGGGGCTCTTGCAGACAACGTTTCTTGGGTATGAAAAACGCTCTTAGATGGGTTTTGCTGATTGCTTGCAGCGCTGGATTTTCTGGCTCAATGTGCCACTTTGCGGTATCGCGTTAATCTTGATCCCGACATTTTTGAAAGACCCATTCAAGCGATTGCCGATAGGGAGGCAATTAAGAGGTGTGGACTGGATTGGGGCGTTATTATTCATTGGGTCGATTACAGGTCTCTTGATTCCAATTAGCTGGGTGGGTGATTTACTCCGAAAGATGTTACGCGGCTAAATGAAATAGGGGGGTGTATTATATCCATGGAGCAGTTGGAAAGTCCTTGTGCCTCTTCTGCTAAGTTTAGGTGGCCTCCTGGGATTCGTTCTTTATGAAAAGTATATACCCACCAACCCTTTCATCAACCTTGGGATCTTTGGAAACCACACAGCAAGCATTACTTACCTCTCCAACTTTCTGCACGGCATGATTTTATGGACCCTGCTCTACTACCTTCCGCTCTACTATGAGGCTGTCAAAGGTATGACGCCAACCCAGGCTGGCATAGCTGTCTTCCCCGAAACATTTACTGTTGCACCCGCATCTCTGATCATGGGCATACTTGTCTCCCGCATGGGTCATTACCGCTGGGGCGTCTGGAGTGGGTGGTTGCTCACAACCTTGGGTATGGGCCTCCTCTATCTTCTTGATGTCAACACAAGCACTTTCTGTTGGGTAGTCTTGAACCTTGTTGGTGGGCTTGGTATAGGCCTTTTGTTCTCTGCAATGGCCTTCGCGATCCAAGCCTCAGCTTTCGCCACGGGCGAGGATATGGGTTTTGCAATTTCCATGTTCACTTTCTTCCGTGCTCTCGGAACTGTATGCATCCCATCTCTACTCTTGCAGCAAGAGTCCCATCCTGAACTTACCTCATTTAGGCAATTGGCGTCGCAATTAGCGGCACGATCTTCCAAAATTCATTGAAAGCAAAGCTGCTGTCCTACCCCGAGCTAGAACAATATGCAGATGCATACTCGCAAAATGCGGAAGACTTAGTTCTGCTTATTAAAACTATGACTGAAGGCGAAGTACGGATGGACATTATACAAGCATACGCGGATGGATTGAAGGTAATATGGGCTGTAATGTGTGGGGTTGCTTCTATCGGGTTAGTGATGACGTTCTTCACGAGGGAGTATGCCTTAGATGGACCAAAAAAATTTAGAGATACGTTGACACATAAGTCAGATGTAGAAGAGGGGCCTGAGAAGTGCTCTATTTCTTTTGACAGTAGCTGACTGGCCTTATCAAAGCTGGAATATATTTAAATTTGACTTCTATAACTTGCTATCGAATTTCATGTTACCTCTTAGTACCTTTCGATAAATACTATGAAATATTTTATGTTAATATAGAGAAAAGCAGTTGGTGATGTTTAGTAGAATCATATTGGGCTACAGGTTATTACATAATACAGGCGTCCAATCAGAAACACGGCTTTTTAGCGGCGCAGGACTTTTAGCTTCTCGCGGCGGCGGAAAGTAAAGCGGTGAGTATAGAACCTGCAGAATCGCGCTTCCTCAACTCTCACTTCCTCACATCCTGCCCACTGAATCCATCAACACCGTTTTCAAAGTCTTACCGCTGCGACAACGCTACCTTTGACGTCCTTTGACCACCCTCTCCGCCCTCTACTATCACTACTCTGTCCAAACCCGTCTTAGTCGCTGCCTTTGTTTGATTGCTGAGGCGAAAATGGGTCGCCGACCCAACGCACTCATCCTCGAGTTCTTTGAGCGGGGAGAGAAGCTTGACGACTCCAGCAATCGGTATAAACATACATGCAAACGGTGCGGAGAAAAGTTTCCCAAGGGACGCATCGATAGTCTCCAGACCCACCTGGTGAAGAAATGCCCTGGTCTGTCGACCGAAGAGCGCCGCAAAGTCTGTCTTCAACTGAACGACATTTCCGACAACCCTGAGGCACGCAATGGCACTCAGGCAAGCGGCCCCTCAGTCGAACTGCCCACTGGCAATCACACTTGGACTGCTTTGGAAACTCTCGCTGAAGTCTCGAGACAAGTCAATCTTAGTGAGAATCACGATGATCGTACACAGCAGAATCAGAGCGCCGGAGCTCAGAGCAAGACTGAGGAGACGCCCCGCCTAGATCGTTTCGAGCTGCAGGAGCAATGGACTCCGGATAATCCCCCTCTGAGCTACGATGCTCGCCAGCAGCGTGATAGAAAGCGTAAGCCACCCAGTTGCCAATTGAGCTTCAGCTAACAGCCACAGATCTCAACCAAAAACTCTCTCTCCGTCGGAACAGCGCTCAAACTTTGGATAATGCGACGTATGGCTCGGGCATGTCGGACACGTCCTCGATCTCACCAAATCTCAACATGGCAACTGCCAAAAGCCTAGCAGCGGCTGCTTCGGCTCGATTCGTACCGTCTATGCTCGATCCCCAGCTGCTAGGTGAGGGTATGCCCGATCTACCACAGCCAAGCATGTCTCTAGATACAGATATGTCTCAGTCCAACAATGCTTTATCCTTCACCCAGCGTGACTCTCAGGAAGGTGGAGCATGGCCGATGTTGGATGGCTCTGGAGGCAGCATGTATCCTGATCCAGCTGACTTTGAGAGCACCATCGATCAGCAGACTCGTGTAAATGGGTTCCCGCGTACCCTGGCAATGAACCCAGGCATGACTACGGAGTTCAGTGCAGAGTATGGAAACGGACAAAAGTCCAACAAGCCGAAAGTTCGTGGCAGGTTCACACCATCTCGTCGAAAGGAAGTCCAAGAAGTTAGGAAGAAGGGTGCCTGTCTACGTTGCAGAATTTTAAAGAAACCATGCTCGCATGAAACACCCTGCCAGACTTGCCGGAATGTTGAGAGCCCACGCTCATGGAAGCAAACATGTTCGAGAACACGACCTTGCGACTTACTAGACATGTTTTCTTCCGGTCTGCATGCTGTACTTGCATACCATGAAGTGCAAGCAGCTCGAGGCAGGGTTAATTTTCAACCCTCAGCTACCCAGATTGAAGCATCGCATTACCCTGAGACTACAGTGTTTGCAACCTTTCGGGCACTCGATGGTATGGAGCCTCTGCCGGAGCAAAATATCGATCCTTCCTTAGGCCTTAACGGCGGCTTGGAAAGCGGAGCAACTAGCCGCCGTATCCTTGACAATGACAATGACGATCTTCCCCAGAAGATCGAAGCTTATATGAAACGAATGTCTCCAGTCTTCTTCGAAAAGGAGCCATCGCACTTCATGCATGTTACTCTCAGCACGGCGTTGGAGCTTTCTATCCAGAAGCAGGATCCTCTCCTCTCTAAGGCTCTTGAGCTTTGGGCAACTGTGCATATGCTCGTTGATCATGAACTGAGATGGGTCATACACGAGAAGACTAGCTTTGAAACAGGTACTGGCCAAGGCACGCCTATTCCTGACGATAACACATACCAGTTGCTCTGCATGCAGCTAAACGCAGCGGTAGAGAAGAAGACTTTGGTTATCAGCAGAAACGTTATGGCTGATCTTGAGAAGCGAGTATTTGGGAAATTTATCTCCGAGCCTTTTGAGACGTTCCTTGCAGTTCTGATTCTTCTAAACTGCGTCGAAAAGTGCACTTGGCTTTATCAATCCTGGGAACAGGATTACCTGAAGGCTCGGTGGCCGCTCGATAGAAACGCTGGGTACTATGCTGGACAGGGCGATCGGTTCACGGAGTTATTAGATATGCTGCTCCAGTTGCGACATGTACCGCCTAAGATCTACCATAGACTTGGTGATGGTCTGTTGGCTGTTGACGGTGACGCCGCCCAACAAGGTTACTTTGAAAAGCTGCAGTTAAGCTGTAAGTTATCATCCTCAAATTCCATAGACGTAGGTTGCTAATACCCCGTTTAGATGCAACAGTCCTGGACAAAAGCACCAACTCAACCTTTGACCCGGCTGATTCCCGCTGCTACGAGCTTCGATTCTGTTCGAAGATCATGCTTCCTGCCTCTTAGGCGTGGTGCATCCAAAATATATCGCACCATCACATGTACGAATGCTCTGTCGAGATTATTTCGACGTCACGTCTTCGCTTCTCTTCAATTCTCTGTACACTTTTACAATCAGGGATTTACTACGAATATAGTACGTTGCTCGCCGGAGGTCTTGCATGCTGGACCTTCCACGCCTTCATCTGGTGTTCTAGACTCAACAAAGGCTCTACTACTTGACTGCTTTCCTACTCGCACCGCTCCACGGTCTCACGACTTTGCTTTGCGCCATAGGGGAGATTAATGCTTTACCTACCGCCTCTACTGTAGTCCATCAAGCGACAGCAGCTCGGGAAAAATGTTGACCGCAATGCGGACAGACTTCAACTGTTGTTTTAACCAGGAGTTTAGAACTACCAGGAAGGTTCTATGCTAATACTCTACTACTTGCTTGCCATTAATGTTTAAAGGAGATTACGGCAACATGCAGTCCACTTCTCTTTTGTTGACCTTTCCATTCCGGATATTTGTCCGTCTTCATACGATATGTGCGACGATACGATACAAAATCATGACTGGAATGGAGTCGAGAGTGGGGGGCCTTACTCTTTTCTAGACATGGAGTTATATAGGTCAACATAAAAACTGTTTGCGTATTATAATGCTGAGCTTCATCGTGCTTTGTGAGTTAAATGGTGACGGTGATATTTACATGAAGAGCAGGGAACGACTTTCACAGATCAGTCCTCATTAGGCAGGCAAAAATGCAAGCACTCAGGAAGATAGAGCAATGCATTTATTTTGCATTACCTCAAACTATCAAGGATCTACCTCACATATTCTACGGCCTGTCCCTACGAGATTTCTTAAAGCACGCAAATTCGCTCCTACTCCCTTCCCTCAAACGCTTCAATATAGCCCTCATATCAGGCAGCTCGTTCTGCAACCGCGTCCGGGCATCACTATCAGTCCTCTTATCTAGCTCCTGATAGATTTGACTCTGGGTCTCGCTCGCTCGTTCCGTCGTATACTGACTCAGCGTCTGGGATACGAACTCTACGTCGAGAGTTGCTTGCATGAGGGCTGAAAGGGAATACCGTGGTAGCTGCTTGAATGCTTCGAGGAGCTCTTTGGATGCTTGTTCGAGGAGGTAGGATAGTACTTGGGAGGTGAGGGAGGATGCAGTTGTGGATACTTGTGTGTGGACGAGGACTAGGCTGAGGAGAGCCTCGTATACGTAAGATTTGACTTCCTTGGGTTTTTCTGTTGGTGCCCAGTCTGGTGCTGTTATGCCGGCGCGGATGATAGTACGCAGACCCTCCACGGCGGGTTTAGTATATGATTGGAAAAGACGAGCATCGATCTGCCCAAGGACATCACGAATTGTTTTGGACTCATCGGTAAGCTTGACGGAAAATGCGTTCTCAAATTGCGTCGTTAGATTTGGAACGATATCGACACGGAGCGCTTGAAGGTTGCTCAAGGTCAATAGCATTCGTACATTCTAGGATAATCAGCAGAGTTCAAGAAGATGGGCAATGCGGCTTACTCTATCACTAGCGTTGACCGTTCCTGCACCAATGCTAGTCGCCGTAATCACCGTGAGAGGACTTGCGAGTCCGCCAGCTTCCATTGTCCAATCATCATCTTCTTTCTTAACAGGCTTCTCGGCGTTCTCTACCATGCCACTAAGAGCCTTATACAAAGTAGTAACGAATTGGCTGCGAACCATTTGAAGAAGTTTTGCTGGAGGCGGTAGTACAACATCCGCCGGCCCTGATTTTGTCATGGCTTCGGAAATATACAGTATTTTCTGCATTCCAGACAAAATGGCACTCTCGAAGGCACTGAAGTTTGCAGGCATCCTAGTCAGATCTCTTTTCTCAGGCGATCGCCTCCAGTCTTCCAAGACCTTGATGTTCTCGGCGTCCTTGTTCCAAGCAGCGCAGATCGCTATAACACATCTTTCACGGGCACCTCCGACAAGGCTTCGCAAACACTCTAGCGCATTGCCCTCTCCCTTACCGATGAGTGATACAGCAGCCATTTCGCTTGCACCGGTTCCTACCAAGATTAGTAGCTTGCTCAGGTAGTGCACTCCACTCAGAGAGTTCGACCATGGGGGCCAGAAAGCAAATTTCTCCCAGGCTTCACCCAGTCGCGGAGATGGAGGAGGTATATTATTTGCATCAAATGCAAATCGAGGATCGCGGAGTGCTGTAGGAGTTAAGGCTGCAGATTTTGGAGTTCCGGGGGTAGGAGGTATCGGCGAGAAGAGCAATGAGATGTCCTCGATTGGGGGATCAGCAAAGAAGGCGAAAACACTTTCACGGATCATGTCGATAAGCTCAACAGTCCCTTTCTGGAGGTCTAGTGTGCCTTGGTCAGAGAGCCTGTGGTGAGCACGACTACCTTCGTTTAGACCCATGGGTAGAGTCTTTTGCGTCTTCCCATCAATAAAACCTTGAACCGTTTGCCAAAACTCAAGGACTTCACCCAGAGTCCCTTGAGATGACAACAGGCCATTAAGGAATGTATACATCCTCTCCCAAAGCTCGATGACATCCGCAATGTCTGAACTTGCAGGCTTTTCCTTCAAGCTGTGGCGGCTTATTGATTGAAGATGACTTGCTACCGTTTGAGGTGTAGGCCTTGGCCCATTTGCGAGCCGACGCCGCAAGACTTCAATTTCAACCTTTGAGCGGTCTGAGAACGCCTGAATCTTGTTCTTTAAATGATCATAACGGCTCAACAACCAGACCCATATCGGATTGTCCTCGACACCAAGCTCAAGGAGGATACCTATGAGTTCCAAATGCTGATCTTGATTTCCGCCGGTGGCGCCTTTGGGCCCGTGATATTGTACTGCAATAAGTCGACGCCAAACATCGCGTTTGAAATCTTCAATCTGCTCTCGTACGTCATACCACATCCTAGCTGCAATAATGATATGTTGAGCCTGCGCATCTGAAGGTGGTATCTTCGTTGCCGCTAAATCATCGGCAAGTTTTCGTGCGTCATCCGCAAAGCGCCTCGCTCGTGCGTACTCTTCCACCAGGGATTCATAATCTTTCCGCTTGATACTCTCGGCAATCGATCCACTGGCTTCGAAATATTCTCTATACTGCTCCAATGTACCAGCAACGACTTTTAGACTCTCCTCCTTCTCCCGTCCGCCAAGTGCAGGTCCCCATACCTCTTCGGCCTTCGCAGAGACATCGATCAATGGAACCTTGATCCCTAACGTTCCATATTCACTTTCTTTGGTCAAGGCATTCTTCTTTTTGTTCTCGGTAGGCGAGGTTGCGCTCAAGGATAATTGACCGCCTCCACTGCTACCACGAAAGCTATTCCTGCTTGTGTGACGGGAGTGTGGTCGCGCTCGTCCTTGTTGTGAATCCATCCCTCGACTCTTCATCTCAGTGTAGACATTGTCGATTGTTGCTTTAGCACGTACAAAGCGTTCGAAGTTCGATTCGACCAGGACTTTTAACGAAGCTGACTTTTGGTCGATGGATCTGGACAGCACATCCAGCCCATGCAAGAGAGATTCAGTGGATGCATTAGAGTGTACCTGAGAAAGGAAGAGGGCAGGCGAAAACGTCGTAGATGATAATAGAAATCTATTTCCTGGTTGGTATATGTTAGCTATAGAATTTCACGGATTTAAGTCTACTTACGAAGGCGTACATCGTCGTGGACTGGGAGACCTTGATTCCTCAATATCCTTACAACGCTTTCCGTAGTTCCCAATGGATCAGGTTCATCTTTCTGTACCAGATTCTCCACCCCGTCCCCCGTCTTTTGCGAGCCTGGTACTAAGCTCCTCCTATCGCTTGCAGAGCGCTCTAACGCGGAATACCTGGACTTTGATCTCCGTATCATGCCATATCTGTTGGATTTTGGAGCTTCCTCTTCAGATGAAACATCACTCAAGTCCTTCTCAGCGGGCCATTCTGTAGGAAATGCAGTTGACAGTTGGTAATGGTCAAGCACTGTCCGTTCGTAGTCGGTCATGGCTTCAAATTGGTGGTAAGATCTTGGCCATACTAATGTAGACTTTAATTTAAAAGATATATATCCTTAGCTTTTTAGATCAGTATATCCTTTGGTGGATCGCATGTATCATGGGTTGGTTTACTCTGTTTTCGTCCAGTCGCTAATCATGTTCATGCAGCTATGGACTAGTCCAGTCGCCAATGGACTGGGTTTATCGCACAGCGCAGAGCCTTTAAGCCTTGCAACCTCTTCCCAATCAATTACCTCACAACACTCCTATAGCACTTGCAAAACGCGAAAGAGTAGGTTGGCTCTTGCATGTTTCACTATGCTAGCCATCCGTTCTCTTACTGCGCCTGCCCGGCGACAATGCCTTAAACAATCCAGCCGCGCTTGGGCAGCTTCAGTCCAGGTAGGCCTTCTGTTGATGCAGTGCGGGGACGCAAGTTATAATAGATCATACCCTAATACTTTCAATCAGGTTCAGTCGCGCCATGTCACAAAAGATTTCAAGCCAAAGGACGAGGTCGCCAAGTTTCATGGCCGGAAAGACTCAGACGTAAGTGTCCAAGAGCTGTTTGATAGCATCTTATAGCTTGGCAGAGCTGTTTAGATCTCACAGAATTAGCCAATTAAATTATAAATGATGGCTTGGGATTGAATCAATAGCTGACAGTTGTTTAGGGTCTTTACACGGTCAGCTTGATCGAGGGTGATGGCATTGGGCCAGAAATTTCTCAGTCTGTAAAGGACATCTTTGCAGCTGCCAAGGTATTATTTATCTGCGTCTTTTTAGGTGACTATGATCTAACAAAGATCTACAGGCGCCTATCAAGTGGGAGCCAGTCGACGTTACGCCTCAATTGAAGGATGGCAAGACAACCATTCCAGAAGAGACCATCGAGAGCATCAAGAAGAACAAAGTTGCATTGAAAGGACCTCTTGCAGTGAGTTAGACTTCATTACTAAGGCTGCTTGGTACTAATTTTTGGAAGACACCTATAGGAAAGGGCCACGTATCGCTGAATCTTACTCTCCGTCGAACCTTCAACCTATTTGCCAATGTTCGACCTTGCCGCTCTATTGCCGGTTACAAAACCCCTTATGATAACGTCGACACTGTTTTGATACGAGAAAATACCGAGGGTGAATACTCTGGCATCGAACATGTGGTCGTGGATGGTGTCGTACAGAGCATCAAGCTCATTACAAGAGACGCCAGTGAGCGGGTGCTTCGGTTCGCCTTCCAATATGCCGAAAATATCAACAGGCCGAAGGTCCGAGCAGTTCACAAGGCGACAATCATGAAAATGAGTGACGGTCTCTTCCTTGGAACAGCACGTCGGGTCGCCAAGGACTTCCCAAACGTGGAGTTTGACGCTGAGCTTCTTGACAACACCTGCTTAAAGATAGTCACTGACCCAACACCATATAACGATAAAGTCTTGGTCATGCCAAATCTTTATGGAGACATTCTCTCAGATATGTGCGCCGGCCTCATTGGTGGATTGGGTCTTACGCCATCTGGAAATATTGGTGATGAGTGTTCTATCTTCGAAGCCGTTCATGGCTCCGCCCCTGATATTGCCGGTAAAGGATTAGCAAATCCTACGGCCTTGCTCCTCAGTTCCATCATGATGTTGAGGCACATGGAGCTGGGTGATCACGCTGAACGAATTGAGAAGGCAATATTTGATACGCTTGCAGAAGGTAAGGCCTTGACCGGTGACTTGGGTGGGAGAGCGAAGACGCATGAATATGCCGCTGCAATCATCAAGCGTTTGTAGATATACCCTATGACATAATGGCTTTCGCTGTACAATTGAGTCGAATTGCATATATCAAGACAGGAAATGCAGTGAAAGTCCGGGCGTGTTCTCTGATGTGATATAATGCAGGACACTAGGAGTCAGGAGGAACGATAGAGCTATCACGCAGCGCTATATTTATCCTTCTAACCTTCATAAGCAGTAGGCAGTCTCCTTAAAACGTACTGTAATACTCTTAACATATTTACATCTTAGGTCCTTAAGCAGCCTAATAGACTTGCTTTAGGTAATAACCCCCAATTTTAAGTCAGGTCAGGCTGTCATGGAAAGGCTTAAGCGATATCAGCGACTGCCGCCGCGCATTACAAGGCTACACCCCACGTCCTAGCACTGTACAACATTGGGGGTCCGATGCGCGGCATGGGACCTCGCGCCTTCGCTGTCAGATTTAAAATCTCAAGGCCAAATTTTCAGCTATTCGAAGACTGCGCAACCGGACAGTCTCAATGACTATCATCACGTCTAGGATATGAGAATGGCTTCACCACTGCAGCGTGCAGCCGGCGCAGTCACGGCCTTTGTAGCGGGTCGATCTAGGCACAGGTATCAGTCTCTCCCTTTGGCTGGTCAAGGAGACTTCGATGATATCCCAGTCGAGCGCCGGCCCAAAACGCTTCGGCGTAGGACCTTTCGTCGGGATGTTATTGTCTTCCCACTATCTATCTTGGGTATATTAGCGCTCGGATACTGGGTATCTGTGTAAGTTAAGAGACTTCTAAACGTCAAATCCTACCGCCTTTTGCAGAGAATTATGTGACCATTTTCTAAATGGCGTCCTTGGCGATGCGCGAGCTCTTGCTCAAAACCAAACTGCTCCTTCTATTATCTTTGATATAGAACTTTGGCTAACCTACTACATCTAAAGCAACTTCAGTCCCTCAAATAAAGGGCCGCAATCCTGTGACGATCCTAACGATGGATATTTTTGCAAAACCGAACAATCGCATCATTGGGGACAGTACTCGCCATATTTCACAGTATCGTCAGAAATATCTCCGGACGTACCTAATCAGTGCCAAATTACGTTTGCTCAGGTTCTTTCACGGCATGGAGCTAGGGATCCTACGGCTGAAAAATCGGTCCAGTACCGTGAAACTGTGGAGTATATTCAGCACACGGCGCGGAGGTTCCCGGGCATTTACCGTTTCCTAAAAACATATCAATACCATTTAGGCTCAGACCAACTGACGCGGTTCGGTGAGCAGGAGTTGGTGAATTCGGGCTTGAAATTCTACAGGCGCTATCAGTCTTTGGCCAAAGATGCTGTGCCATTTGTGCGAGCGGCCAGCCAAGAACGAGTCGCTGAGTCAGCTCAGAATTGGACTCAGGGCTTTCACAATGCTCGAGCCGCTGACGAAGCTGCAACGGGACCTGAGAGTTACCCATATAACATTGTTGTCATTCCGGAAGGCGAAGCTTTCAACAACACTCTCAGTCATGGCACCTGCACCAATTTTGAGGGCACCATTGGAAATGATGCGCAAAAGATCTGGGCTTCGAAATTCGCCCGGGGACTTATTACGAGGCTCAACAAAAGCCTCATGGTGAATCTGAACTGGGAGCAGGCCATTCATCTGATGGATATGTGTCCCTTTGAAACCGTTGCAACTCCATTAGGCACCCCTTCAGCGTTTTGCCATTTATTCAATGATGAAGACTGGCTCGACTACGACTACTACCAGACGCTTGGCAAATACTACGGCTACGCCAATGGGAATCCTCTAGGCGCAACCCAAGGCATAGGTTACGTCAATGAGCTGATCGCACGCATGACCAACACTCCTGTTAACGACCATACCAATACGAACTCAACGCTTGATGATTCAGAGAAAACCTTCCCTATTGGACAGACGAGCCTGTATGCGGATTTTAGCCACGATAACGATATCTCTGGGATTCTCGCAGCGCTAGGCCTATACGACGCGACAAAGCCGCCTTCGAAAGAGAAAAGGCAGTCTCCGGAGGAGCTGGGCGGATATTCTGCCGCTTGGACGGTGCCGTTCGCAGCAAGGGCGTACTTCGAGAAGATGAGTTGTGAGGGCCAGAGCGAGGAGCTTGTCAGAGTGCTAGTCAATGATCGAGTAATGCCATTGGAGACTTGTGGCGGTGATAAACTCGGCAGGTGCACGCTTAGCAAGTTCGTGGAGAGTTTGAGCTTTGCACGGAGCGGGGGTAATTGGGATAAATGTTTTACTTAATTGCATTGTACTGATATATAAGATTTCTCCTTTAACGCCTAACCATTTACGATACCCCGCCGAAGACATCCAAGATTCGTATCCTTGCTAGGAGTGCATATGTATCTAAAGTGACTTGCGCCGCCCCTTCTATAAGAATCTTTATGAATACTATAATAAATAGGCCGCTCCGCCAAAGACAGTCATTGCAATACCGGTCCACCATATCCAAGTCGCATCGATCGGCTTGCTATCTGTGTCCCTCTTAATGTGCTTCGCGTCTTTGTTTAGTGGCAAGACCAGCTCTTCTTCGCCAACGCTTCTTTTCGAGGCTCCTGTCGTTGCAGCCGCACCTGTTGCCGTCGTTGTTGGATTCAACGTCTGCGTAGGGAGCATAAGTGGCGGGCTGTATGCTATGTACATTGGGTTCATAGGTGAGCCATCGAATTGGTACAGATCTAGTCGAAGGACGCCATGATAGGGATCCGTGTACACAGCGTATTTCTGCATTTGTTAGTCTCCACCGCAGATATCCTTATGGTAAGTCATGATTTACCTCAAAGGTCTCGGTCTGGTTGTATCGCTCATAAAGGCTATTCGAGTATTGGCATGGGTTGGAGGTGAGCTGTCGGCCATCCACGGCAAAAGGTGTGAGTTGGAGAGAGTTATCCGCATTCTGGACAAAGGTCCCGTGTTGGAACTGTAGAACCCCTTGGGGACATGTTGGCGTTGCAGCTACAAGTCAGTTAGTCCATGGCACTCAATCTCCAGGCCTGATCTACAACGTACGATTTGAAACCGCTCTGTAGTATGCCTCCTCGTAGAAGCCATCCGATGTGAATGAATACGAGAAGCCCGTAAGACTAGGCTCAATGAAGCTATCGTTTACTGGATTGTAGAAGCCCTATAGTCACCCATTAGAACTCGTTGCTTGCCACGATGTCGCTGCCAACTATCCACATCGTCACAGCTCTGAAACATACCGGACCTGTGAGGACCTTGGCTGATTTTGTTGTCCATGTTCCCACTAGTTGTGGATCGATAGCGATGGCAGTAACAGTAGAGACCAAATATGCGATCGCAACCAGTAGCGATCCTAACGAAAGTGAAGCCATAGTTATGGTCATTGTAGGGAAATCAGATGAAGAGTATGAAGTGAAGTTAATTCTTTGCCAAGCCAAGGCCAACTATGGGCATCGCCTCGTCGCCTATTTTTAGATATACGATTTCATTGAATCACGTGCCTCCAATATTGTCATTCGTTTCAAAATATGTTACATCAGGCTAAGCTCACACATATATACTGAGCTCAGTCATGATTTAATATAAAATAGGCCTTAAAATCTACCCTATATAACTAGAAGTCCAATACCTCAATTCCCGTTGTCTGCAATATGGATTTCCCATGCCGTACTCATGACGATGATGGTTCCACAAATAGTACACTGAAAGTCTCAATGTGTCCATGCGAGCGAAACACTATAGCGTCAAGGAATGAGACATCATCTATCACTGGCAAATCATCGCTTCCAAGGATCAAAATCCAAAGTGAAGTGCATGCAGATCTCAACCTGCTCAAAAGGCTAGGCTGAAGTCCCGCGTTTGAACCGTCCTTTATGACGTCGGCGGCTCGCTATTGCGTTGAGTTATGTGTTTCCTTGGTTACCTCTATGATTTAATTTGTTCTTTTGTAAAGAGTTCAACTGAGTGTTTTCATTGATCAATATCGACAATGGCTACAATTGCAGGTCCTCCTACGAGGGAGCAATACGAGATTGCTCATGCTCATCCTCATGATGAACCTGAAGTTGTCGACACTGTCGAAGAGGAACATCCAACAGAGAGTCATGCTCTTGCAAATGCCTATCATGAAGAGAAAGGTGCTGCGCAGCATGATCATGGGGAAGCTGAAGTTAGGAACCTTGGCTGGAATGAGGAATCGTCAAAGATTCCCGATTTGGTTGGAGGCCTGCCCAACGAAGAGCTCTGGACTTTGATAAGACGATTCAATAAGGTATGGATTCCAAGGCAATGACTATGGGCATACTAACATCTATCATAGCAAATGTACCATGTCAAAGCACTATCAGAACCTCCCCTTGGAGGGCTAGATCTCAACATTGCTGATGAAGAGGAATTTTCTCCTGACAAGCTTCGAGCCAACATCGAGCGTCTCTACATGACTGTTATTGTAGGACTCGTGGGTTTTGGAAAGCACATCGCCCGGCTTCGGTCATGGCGAGAACGAAACCGGACAATTGCATTCATGGCGGTTTACTTCGTGGCTTGGGCGCTAGACTTCCTTGTTCCAACTATCATTGCCTTCGTCATGGTGTTGATTGTGTATCCTCCATCCCGAACTTACTGTTTTCCTCCGGCACCACTGGCACTCATATCCCACAAGACGGGTGGCGTCCAGAAACCCGCTGCAGGCGTATTGGGCAGCGATGACAGCCTAACAGGCGCCCCTGAGAAATATCAGGGTGAAGCTGTCGAGCAAGAAGCAAGCAACTTCGTCAACAACTTTACTTCAATTGCTATAAGCAGCGCCGCTGGCAAGCATCCCCAAGGCGACCCACACGATGAAGGCCAAAGCAAGCTTGAGAGCAATGCGCCAGATCCGAGTGATATCGCTATAGGTGCATCTGATGCCAAGGCAAAGGCCGCTGGTGGGGAACCCACTCATATTCACGATAAGACAAAGGAGCCGATGTCTGCTACTATGTGGTCAAAGACGAGACCCATTATGCATGGGATTGCTGATGTTGCTGATGGATGGGAGAGGTTTGGCAACGCTCTGTCTCCGACTTCCCCTTTCCCGAAGGAAAAGCCTCGAATCAAGCTCGCAGCATGTCTAGTACCTTTATTGCTCATATCGATATTCACGAGCTCGTATATGTTTATGAAGGCCAATGGGTTTTTTGTAGGATTTGGCTTTTTCGGTGATCCCATCTTATGGCGAGGATTGTCGTATCTGAACAGAAAGTTCCCGAAATGGCAGAAGCTACTAGAGATCAGAAATACACTATTGAAGGGCGTCCCAACAAATGCACAACTCACTATCACGCTGCTTCGTATTGGGGAGGCCAACATGGCCCCATTGCCGCCACCTCCGACTTCTGGAACACTCCCTCCTATAGAGGCCCATGCAACTGCTGGACAAGACTTGGATCATCTGGGTAAGTTTATTGCTCCTGTAACTTACACAAGAATAAGTAACTAACGGCATCAGAAGGTGTCTCCAACTCTGAGATAGCAGATGCAATCCATCCTGATGAAACGACACTTGCAGGTCTAACAGGCACTGATCTAGCTGCACCCAAGAAGAAGCATAGCGGTCGAATTTTAGCTTTCCTCAAAGGCACGACGAAAGGTGGAGTCGAGACTATGCTCGGCACAGACAGAGTCAAGGCTGCGGCTGGTGTACAGCATGCTAGAAACCGCTTGGGTGTTTTGCAGTCTGGTCCAACTCCGCCTGCTGGTCCAATCGATTTTCCAGCTAGATATCAGGGTAAGAAGGGACATCTGTACATCACGACAACGGCCACAAGTCCCGCTCTTAATTGGACGATGGCGAAGGAGGACATCGATCCTGTCTTTTCAATTGCTATAGACGATATTCAGGTATGCAACCGTCGGAACACGGCTTATGTGGAGTACTGCTAACAGATTTGCAGGAAATCAAAAAGGTAGGCGGCTTGGGCTGGAAGGCTAAAATGGTAGTGGGATGGGCCACAGACCGAGAGATAGCAGACGGTATTCTAATAATCGACAAAAATGGCGATCAGAAACAACTTACTGCTATCGCACTTCGTGAGGAACTTTTCAATAGGCTTATTGCTATGGGCCACCATATGTGGGAAGCATGGTAAAATGGGATGTCTTGGTGTTAGTGGAGGCAAATCGTGCTATCGTAGATGCAAAAGGGAAACAACACGCAAGGCATTGGACCGATGCTTTTGTAACATCCTGTCAAATCTTTCGCTTTTTTCGCCTGCGTGCACGTAATTGAAAATTCAAGTAAGTAACAAATAAAAGTGGCAGTAAATCGTAGATCGCGTCGCGTGGAAGTACGCGTTTTAGGCTCGCCAATCATATTTAGTCTCAGCCTTGTGCTGGTTCTGCTGGTTCTACCTCTTGTCCCCATGTCATAGAGCCCGAACCAGATCCAAGTTCAATAATAAACTACCCCATGGATTAGACTGGCTATTATGAACTGGAAACGCTCTCTCTGATAGCATTATGCCTTCCGGCTTGGACAGTTATGTCAGACGCCAGGGCCACGACAATAATGTAGACTCTCCGAATGAGAAAGAGCTTGCACGGCGCCGGGATTTAGCATTAAAAGCCAAGATCCAACCAAGAACTGCCTATAGAACACCTATACAATCACAAGCTATACTTGATCGCCGTTCTGCTCCTCCAGCTCAAACGTATGTCCAGCCACCAAAAGGTTACGAACAGAATGACGAGGATTTGTTCGCTGGATCAGTGCTCTCGGATTCTGATGACACAACTAGAGACATGGGTCCGCCGCATAATCATGAATATCAGACCATGCTGTCTCCTCAAGTCAGGCAGAACTTTGGGGGTGGAAACGGGATGAATCAGGCTTCGGAACTTAGATATCCAGGCGAATTTGGACGGCAAGACGACCTTTATAATTCGGATGGTGGAGAAGATGACCCCAGGGAGGAAGATGATCACTTTAACGGTTTTCGGTTTCCTAAAGGTACTATCCCGATGAGCAACTCAACCCTGGAACAAGTCTTGCGATATCGAGAGAGTGAAAACTTCGCAGAAGCCCAAAAACTACACGAGAGTAAATTCGGTTCAGGTCACCTCCTTCCTATCCAGCCAGGTATTTCTGGGCGGTTCGCTCCAGCCAACGCCTTGCCAGCTGACGTTCGTCTACACACTACAGGGCTGGGTGATACGGCTGAAGCACGTCACAAACCTCGTCCACAACGGAACGTCCAGGCAAACTTAGATGATCTAGCTAGTAATGACAGCAATGACCACACGCGCCAGGATAATCTCCTACAAGGGGATCAGGGACATGTTAACCAACTTGAAAATGATACTCGAAATGGAGTTGATACAGGACATCATACCAACGACAGGCAACAAGCCGGAGACAGGTTTAGTACGTCCGAATTGGAAAGCACGTACTCAGGCGGATCAAGCCAGCCAAGTCCCTCGCAGCATACTCCTCGAGCCAATGGACAGTTGAACAAGCAGACACCAACTTCTAGCCAGGCGGGTAAACGGAAGAATGCTGATTTGGAGCTCGATTACGATACAAATACATTGTCCAGCATGAACTATTCAGAGCTCAAGGACCAACCCTTCGAAAGCAACCCCAAAGCTGTGCCGTCCGCCATTCCAGAATATCTGAGTGTTCCAGAGGCGTCTCTGGAAGACCACCTCGAGCACTTCAGAGGTTCAGAACCCGACGATCAGATTAGCTTCTTTGCGCAGATGCCATTAGACCAATGGGAACAGTCTGGAGATTGGTTTCTTGGACGGTTTGGCGACATCATGTCCAAGCTTAAGGACGCTCGTCGAGCGAAGCGAGATATCTCGAAGGCATTTGAGGAAGAGCTTGCTAATCGGGAGGAGGCCGTAAGGGGCAAGGCTGAAGGTATTCAGGAGGTTTTCAGGCAGATGAGAGCAGGTGGGGAGGGTGTGCTTAGAGGAAGAACCCCTGAAAGAATAATGTCTGCCGTGTAAGAATTAACGGCATCTTGCTCATTTGCTGGAGTATGGACGGTTCATAGATCATTGCGTTGAGGTAACTGGTATGAAAACCTGCGGGTGGTACACATTTACATTTGCACTGGCGCTTGCAATGAATTATACCCATTTGCAGCTAATAAACTGAATCAATGCAATTTATAAAGTTAACCAGAGATTATATTAGAATGGCCTCCTTGACCTTTCTATCCCTACCAACAATCAACCTGAGCTGCTTCCCGTTGCTGTCTGTGCCTTTGAAGACGCCAGTCCGTAAAGCATCAGTAAAAAGTTCATAAGCGGGATAATATCCATCGACAAACTTGATGACTTGCTCATCTGTCATACCCGCTCCTTTCTCTCTTCTCAGAGAAGCTTCCTGCTCCAACCTCCAGTCATAAACATACACCGTCTCCAGCGCATCGATATGAATAAACGCATCAAACATATCCGTCATAACATCATACTCCCTCAGCTTCTCATTCACAAACAGCAGGTCCTCAAGGCGATGCTTCCACAGCGTAGCAGATGCCTGGGCTCTCGAGGCTGCTTGCTTCCTCTTCACTTCTTCCGATGCTAGGGCTCGGAACCCTACACTCCAGCCCTCGAAAATGATGACTTGGACCTTGGGCTGGCCGGGCTGGTTGACCTCTTCCCATTGCGAAGATGGAACTCGATCACCTTGGCCGCTATGGGCGGACTTGTCATATTGTGGGATCTTCACCGGTGTCCCTTTTTTCAGGGCTGTGAAGAACTCCTTCGCTAGATGCATGTCATGTGTTCCTATATTATCATTTAGCGCCTTCCTCTGTCTTGCGTGCTTCACAACGACATACCGGGCTCTCCGCGATGCTGCATGAGTGGGTTCTGTGCATGGCTGCTCGCCAGCTCTACTTGGTCTTCATGGGTCAGGTAGAGATCATCAATGCTACAGACGAGAGTCTCCAGATGCTCTTCTTCACGCAATGCCTCCGACAGTGCTTTCACGAGGGTTGTCTTGCCAGCTCCTTGCACTCCGTTGAGGCCAATGAAGAAAGGAGTGTTGGGATTCTGGGCTTGGTGAATACGAAGGCGAGACAGGATGAAGGGGATGCAATGTGGGGACTTGTCGTCCACGAATGTGGGGGTTTCAGCCTTTGAGGTGGGGAGCTCGCTGGCCATCTTTTCTCGATTGTATAGAACATTTTTACACAAGTCCTACCTTATTGATTGATCGTGACCAGTCCGGTTGCGGCCCTCCAGTTGAGATTCTAACACCTGAGGCATAAAAAGACAGGTGGGGGAGTCACGACTAAAAATATGCATTCAATTGCTTAGAATATGCATAGAAATATGCAATGGGGCAAAGGATCAGCTGAAGTATTTTGTCGGAATATAGCGCCCTTACTAACTTAATTCCTCCCTCATGTCCGGAGTAATTCTCACATGCCCAGCGCATTTCCCAGGTCGCACATGATCCGCAAAGTTTCTATGCGTGGAAGACCCTCAATTGCATGTGAATGCCAACCCCGGATTACGTCATGCTGCCGAAATAGCCAATCATGCGCGGCAAGGCTTGTGCCGAGGCTCTGGAATGCTTTTGCCGGCCGAGAAACATCCAACGGGAAGCCGCAACCATTTTACTTCCTCTGAACCTTCTTCCTCTTCCTTAATATCTTTTCCACTCTAGTCATTCTAATCTTCGTCAAGCTGCAGCATCTTCCTTTCCCTTATATATAGTCAATCATGTCAGAACTACGCTATGATGGCCAGGTGGTGGTGGTTACGGGTGCCGGCGGGGGGTTGGGCAAAGCATATGCTACCTTCTTCGGATCGAGAGGTGCCAGTGTCGTTGTGAATGACCTTGGCGGCTCATTCAAGGGAGAGGGCAACTCCACGAGGGTATGTTTGTCTCTGCATGCCTCTGAGGCGACTGTCCGCCTCCGACATAGCCGACCTTCAAAACAGGGACTTGCATTGCTAATTCGAGACATAGGCTGCCGATGTTGTCGTCGACGAAATCAAGGCTGCAGGCGGTAAAGCCGTAGCCAACTACGACAGCGTAACGAATGGCGAGAAGATCATTGAGACTGCTATCAAGAACTTCGGACGAATTGATGTTCTGATCAACAATGCTGGCATCCTGCGGGACATCAGCTTCAAGAACATGAAGGATCAGGACTGGGATCTCATTATGGACGTTCATGTCAAGGGTTCTTATAAGTGTGCGAGAGCAGCATGGCCATACTTTAGGAAACAAAAGTATGGGCGAGTCATCAACACCTCTTC
>Ga0335072_10002914_pt1 | contig 26132 bp, 27 predicted proteins | sample Lox_Sample_21_FD_206725 | JGI IMG/M metagenome (GOLD analysis project Ga0335072, IMG submission 206725) | Soil microbial communities from Loxahatchee National Wildlife Refuge, Florida, United States - Lox_Sample_2.1 | ecosystem: Environmental > Terrestrial > Soil > Wetlands | place: USA...
AGCCTCGGCCGGGTGGCGGAGATGTCGCTCGACGGGGTAACGCTCGATGGCAGCAGCGTGGACCTTGCCCGGTTCAGCCAGCGGCCGGGGGAGATCCTCGCCTCGTCGCTGTACGACAAGCCGGCCGGGACCGGCGTAGTTCTCGATGTCGGCATCTCCCAGTCCGGGCGAGCGCGCGGCGGGTGGGAGGTCACGGTGCTCGCGGTCGGGCAGCGCCGCGGGCTGCTGCGGCATTCGGGCTCCATCGTGCCCTGGGACAAGTACCCGGGGCTGTTCAAGTCCGATCGCGTCGGCGAGCAGATCGCCGGGCTGCGGGACATGCACCCGACCGACCTCGCCAGCGTGGTCGAGTCGATGCCGGCGGCCGGGCGACGCCAGCTGGCTGACGCCCTGCAGGACGAGGAACTCGCGGACGTACTGCAGGAGATGCCGGAGGCGGACCAGATCCGCTTCCTCGCCGGGCTCGGTGCCGACCGGATCGCCGACGTCATCGAGGAGATGGAGCCCGACGATGCGGTCGACCTGCTGGCCGAGATGCCAGCCGGCGAGCGGGAGCAACTGCTCGCCGTGATGCCTCAGGACCGAGCCGCCGATCTGCGCCGGCTGCTCAGCTACGACGCCGCGACGGCTGGCGGCCTGATGACGTCGAAGCCGCTGATCGCGACGCCGGATGCACCGGTCGCTGAGGTGCTCGCGCGGATCAGGCGACCGGCGAAGGGCAGCACGGAAGCGGCGCAGATCTACGTCTGCGAGCCGCCGGCGGTGACGCCGACGGGCCGCTATCTCGGCGTCGTGGGCTTCCAACGGCTGCTGCGCGAGCGGCCGTCCGAGCCCGTCGGGAAGTGCATCGAGGACAGCAGCTTCGTCCGGCCCGGCCTGCCCGAGCGGGAGGTCGCGACCCGGATGGCCGCCTACAACCTGGTGGGCGTCGCCGTCTGCGACGAGGAGGGTCGGCTCGTCGGCGCGGTCACTGTCGACGACGTGCTCGACCGGCTGCTGCCGGCTGACTGGCGGAAGCGAGGAAACTGATATGCAGGCGACAAGGCGATCCGGTGAGCGAGCCGAGCTCGCGATCCCGCGCGGCACCGGCCCGCGTGTCGGCGCGCGGTACGACGCCGACGCGTTCGGCCGGATTTCCGAGGCGGTCGCGCGCTTCCTGGGAACAGGCCGGTTCCTGGTCGGCCAGACCTTCCTCGTGGTGGCATGGATCATCCTCAACACGGTCGGGTTCGTGAAGCACTGGGATCCGTACCCGTTCATCCTGCTCAACCTGGCCTTCTCCACGCAGGCCGCCTACGCGGCGCCGCTGATCCTGCTCGCGCAGAACCGGCAGGACGACCGCGACCGGGCCAGCATTGAACGTGACCGCGAGGTCGCGGCGAGGACGCAGGACGACACCGAGTTCCTGGCGCGCGAGCTGGCCGCGGTACGCCTGGCGCTCGCCGATGTCGTCACGACCGCAGACCTCGGGGACCGGCTGGATCACCTGGAGAAGCTGATCAAGGACCGGTAGCAGGGCCCGTGTCAGACCTGGCGCCAGCGAGCTTCGCAGAATGAGTAGACGCCGAAGAGGGCCAGGCCGAGGGCGACGATGAGCAGGAGCCAGGGCCCGAGCGGCGTGCGGGCAAGAGCGCGCAGTGCAGTATCCAGGCCTTTGGCTTTGTCGGGCTGGTCATCGACCGCGGCGACGCCCAGGAAGATGCCGACGGTGCAGAAGACCACGCCGCGTGCGATGCCGCCGATCTGGCCAATCCGCTCGACGACTATCCGGGTCCGCGGCGACGTGCCGGTCATCGGGAGCTGCTCGAGAAATCTCGCCTCGAACGCGCGGCAGGCGACGTAAACGCCGGTCCCGGCGAACGCGGCGCCCGCTAGTGCCACGACTACCTGGCCGCCCGGGTAGTGCAGCGCCGTGGCGGTCAGGTCCACTGAGTCCTTGTCGCTCGAGGACGGCGCGCCGAGCCCGAGCGCGAACTTCAGGATCCCGAACGTCGCGACCGCGTAGAAGACACCGCGGGCGAGGTTGGCCAGGCGGCTAGTCGCCTTGCGGCCGTCGTGTCCGGCTGCGCCGAAGGCGGCCTCCGACAGGCGCCACAGCGTCATGCCGGCGAAGCCGGCGACCAGCAACCACAGGATGACCGCGCCGAACGGGGTCGAAGCGACCAGGCGCACAGCGCCGGTCCTGTCGGCTTGCTGATGCGAGGAGCCAGTGGCGATCTGGACGGCGATGATGCCAATGAGGATGTACATGGCGCCGCGGGCGGCGAGACCGGCGCGCCCGAGGCTGGCCCTGACGGAGCCGTTTGCTGCCCGTCGGCTGGTCATCCGGGAGCGGGGGAACTTGCGCCGCAGTGACTGCGCCGTCATCGGGACCCCCTCTCAGCGCGCCGCGCTTCCGGTGGCTGCCGCCGGTGCGCGGGCTGCACCGAGCTGCCCTGCTTGTCCGCATGCAAACGTCGTCGGAGGCAGGACGCCCGGATCACCGGCGGCTGATCACGGGGGCTGCAGCGCCCACCGGGTCTGGCTGGCAGTCGCGATCACAGTGATGACGGGCAGGAGCGCGGCGACCGGGAGCCAGCCGGGGACAATGCGGATGAGAGTGGCGCCGATCGCCGCTCCCGCGATGACGGCGCCCAGCACACTGACATTTCGCGTCTGGCCGTTCCCGCGTTCGCGCCGGGCAAGGCTCGAGAGAACGCCAGTCAGGGTGCCGGTCAAATAGGTGGCCGACATGTCTCCCAGGCGCAGGACGGCCGCGCTCTGGATGCCCATGGCTGCTGACAGCAGGACGAGCAGCACGATCTGACCGGCGTAGGTGTGCCTGCCGGTTTCCCAGCCAGCGGTGAACGCCACGAGCAGGCACACCTCGGCGCACAGCGCTGCGGTCACCGGCGTCGGCCAGATCCGCTGCGCGGCGGCCCGGGCAGCACGCCCGGCGATCGGCACTCCGATGAGCACGCCCGCCGAGTATCCGGCAACCGCCAGGCCGGCGCGCAGTGCCTGGTTCGGCTCGGTGCTGGCGGCGGCCAGACCGAGGATCACCAGGTTGCCGGTAATGACACTGCTGAAGACCTTTCCCAGGGCCAGAAACGTGGTGACATCGGCAACTCCCGAGCCGAACGCGAGCACGACGACGAGGAAGTCCCTGCGGCCGGCTGCGGCCACGGTCCGCTCGCCGCTTGCCCGGGACCGACCTCGGCTCACCTGGACGCTGGCTCGGACTAGTGTTCCGTGGCGCCGGTCAGCGGCTCAGCCGGACCGGTGTCGGTGACGTCGCCCGCCAGCGTGATGCTTCCGTCCGGTGCGGTGGGCACTGACCCCGGTTCGGCCAGGACGGGCGCGGGCAGGATGCGCTGCGGTTCAGCAGCTCGCACCGGCTCGGGTGCCAGGGGCTCGGGTGCCGGGGGCTCGAGAACACGCTCGCCCCGCGACGCCTTGCGGGCGTCGATCCAGGCATCCACGATGGCCCACTGGAGGCGCAGCCACTCGCGCCGCTCGCCGTCGGTGTCCGGCAGCGCCGCTGCCGGTATGTACCACCAGCGGACGGTCATCGGCCTTCCGGTGACCGGGATTGCCTGCCACATCAGCGCCGGACTCGTCAGGGCCTCGAGGCCGGTGTGGGCCACAACGGCCACTCCCAGATCCGGACGGCCGGCCAGGCAGGCCAGAACCCCGGCCGGGTGCGGTGGCAAAACGTTCCGGTTGCTCTCCGCGTCGGCCGCCGCCTGGCGTCGCCCGGCTCGCCGCAGCCGCGCGATGGCGTTGCGGTGGCGGCCCGGCGTCCAGTTCCCCCCCTCGGGGAACAGCAGGATCGCGTCCTGCGGCCGCATGGTGCGGGCGAGCTCACCCAGCCGGCTAGCCATCCGCGGACCGTCGCCAGGCTCGAGGAAACAGCAGGGCAGGCGGCTGAGAATGACGTCGAGGCCTGGATCCCAGCGCAGCGTTTCCTTCAAGACGATCGCCGGGCAGCGCTGGTATCGCGACAGCAGGAGGTGGACGAGGGCGAAGGAATCTCCTGGCCCGCCGTGGCGGGCCAGGACGAGCAGCGGCCGGCCGGCGATCAGGTCGCGGTCTGGTGGCTCCTGCACTTCGATGGTGAAGCCGAACAGCGGCCGGCCAGCGGCGACCAGCACGGACAGCACCCGGTCAAGGGCGCGCTCGTGCAGCTGCAGCCACTGGTCCCGATCGCGACGCGCAGCTCGCGGGTGCAGCACCCACAGCGCCGTGCACGAGAGCAGCAGCCAGACGTTGAGCGCGAAGTACAGGGATCCGAACAGTGCCAGGCGCAGCACCCGCCGCCGCCGCGTCAGGGGGGAGACGAGCGCGGCCACGGCGGCGATGGCCAGGAAAGCCGCAGACAGCCCGAGGCCGAGCGGCACCCACAGCGGGTCCACGATGGTCCGCCGGATCAGCCGGCGCGGCGGTCTCACGCGCAGTCCGGCTGGCGGGATAGGTACTCCGATGCTGCCTGGTAGCCGCGCTGAATGCGGCCGGCCACTGCCCTCGTGTGCCGGGAGCGCATGGACATCAGCGGCAGCTTCTCCTCGCCGCTCGGCAGCACGCGGACGCGGACATCCGCGGGCAGGCTCGCCATCTCCTCGACGAACCGGTGCCGCCGGGCAACTTCGAACGAGGTGAGGCAGACATCCCACAGCGATCGGGGTGGCTTGAGGGGCTGCTCGATGCGGCCCACGTGCAGGACGTAGACGTCGGTGGCGCCGAGCGCCAGTGCGCGGCCGACCGGAATGGAATGAACGAGGCCGCCGTCCAGGAAGTGCTCACCGTCGATCACGACCGGCGGCAGCAGCCCGGGAACGGCAGATGACGCCATCACCGCGTCGGGCAAGTCGCCGTGGCTGAACCAATGCGCTCCCGCCTGCTCGATGCTGGCGGCGACGCACTGGAATTCGATGGCGAGGTCTTCGAACGCTGGCGGCAGGTGCGTGGTGAGCAGCTTGCGCAGCGGCGCCGGGGAGTACAAGTGGGTGCGGTACTTGGCCAGCGTCCCGGCGCGCGCCAGCACGTTGTCGGTGAACATGCCGGCATCAGCCAGGGACCCCCAGAGGTCAGCGAGGTTCTCGACGCCGCTCTCGCTCGGGTCGGCGGCGATCGCGGCGCCGTTGACCGCGCCGACGCTCGTGCCGACCACCAGATCAGGCTTGAAGCCGGACTCCAGGAGCGCGCGGTACATGCCGACCTGAGTCGCTCCCAGCACGCCACCGCCGCCGAGCACGAGTGCCGAGCGGCCGGCTGGCGGTACGGCGTGTGCGCGCATCTTCCTCACCATTGGGTTCGGCCAGAGAGCTTTCCCGGCGTCGCCAGGTGTAAACGAGCACCCCCCGGGCAGCTGGTGGCATCAGCCCAGGGAGCGGCATCTACCCAGAAAGGGAATGCTATGGCAGGGATCGCCAGTCTCAGCAGTCTGTGGGATCGCGCGGCGTGCCGCGCAGTGGATGATCCGGAGATTTTCTTCCCCGTCTCGAGTGCCGGTGCCGGGCTGTCGGAGATTGCCCGCGCCAAGGCTGTCTGCTCGAGATGCTCGGTACGTGAGCAGTGCCTGGAATACGCCGTGGAGACGCGGCAGGTCCACGGGGTCTGGGGCGGAGCGAGCGAGAACGAGCGCCGCGCGATTGCCGGCCGCCGCAGGCGCGACCTGGCCGGCCGCGAACATGAGCTGCTGCACGTCAGTTAGTCGGTTGCGTCACGCTGAGTCCATCCGGCGGAACGTCACTTCCTGCAAGAGCAGCCGGATGGCGGCCGCCGCAGGGATGGCGATCAGTGCGCCGACGAGCCCGAGGAGTGTCGCGCCGACCAGTACCGCGACCACAGTGATCGCCGCGGGGACCTGGACCGTCCTCCCCATGATGCGGGGCACGAGCAGATAGTCCTCGGCCAGCCGGTACGCGACGTAGAACAGCAGCGTGAAGCCCGCCACCGGCAGGGAAACCGTGATGGCGACGAGTAACACGACCAGGCCGCCGATCGTGGATCCGATCACCGGAATGAGGTCGAGGAGCGCGACGAGCAACCCGAGCAACGCGGGATACGGGATTCCCCAGATCACCATCCAGATATAGGTGCCGAGACCCGCGATCACCGATGTCAGGACATTGCCCAGGACATAACCGCCAACCTTGGTGAATATCTCGTCACCGATGAGGATGACCCGGGTCCGCCGTGACTGCGGAGCGAGCCGGTAGAGGAACAGCTTGATCTGCGGCATTCCGGCGAGAAAGTAAATAGTCAGCACGGCGAGAACAATCAGGGACGTCGCAGTGCTGAGTACGACCTCACCGGCTCCAAGGACTCCGCCGGCGATCGACGCTCCGCGGCTGGACACCAGCTGGGTCAGCCGGCTCTGGATGTGATACCGGGTGTTCAGCCGGCCAAGTTCGGAATGCGGATCCCGCAGAGCATGCAGGTACTGCGGCAGGTGATGCGCGAGGGCAGCGGTCTGACTCGTCAGCGGCGGGATGGCGGCAAGCGCGAAGATCGCCAGCACTGCGGCGCAGGCAAACACCACTGTCAGCACGGCGGCCCACCGGGGCAGCCGGCGCCGCGACAGCCGGCTGACTACCGGGTCGAGGCCCGCGGCGAGGAAGAGCGCCAGCCCGATCAGCACGAGCACAGAGCGCGCCCGGATGACGACCTCCACAAGGCCATACGTCACGGCGACGCCGGCAGCCGCGGTCATCCCGATGAAGAACGGCGAGCGCCGGTTAAGCGGCCGCCCGGGCTGGCCAAGACCGACCGTTGCCTCCGCTTCGGCGACAGCCGCGGTCAGCTTGTCATGTGCGTGCTCGGTTTCCTCGGCGGCATCCGATATACGGTCCTGTGCCCGCTGGGCATCGTCCGTAGCCGGATCAGTACTTCGTGCTTGCCCCGAGATTGCCATGTGCGGCTAGCTACCGCGCTGCATAGCGGGCAAACGAACCCAGCGGGCGCCCTTGAAGGCCCGACCGCAAGTGCTGGGCGTGGGACTGCTTACCGGCCCGGCGGGACTCCGGCCCGAAGTGCGAGCATCGTGAGGTCATCTACGAGCACGCCGTCGCAGAAGTCGAGCACGGCCTTGCGCATGTCGGAGACGATCTCGGCCGCGCGGCGTCCCGCCTGCTGCGCGAGGCAGTCGCCGAGGCTGTCCTCGAAATAGGTGGCCTGCGGACTCCGGGCATCAGCGAGTCCGTCGGTGAACAGGAACAAGATGTCACCATCGGTCAGCTCAAGCTCCAGGATGGCCGGTTCAGGATCCGGGAAGATCCCGAGCGGAACGCCGCCGCCGGGTAGCACCTGGACGCTGCCGTCCGGCTTGACGAGCACGGGACCGGGGTGACCCGCAGTCGCCAGCACCACTCGCAGGACATCACCGGACCAGCTCAGATGCGCTGCACTCGCGGTAACGAACCGGCCGCCGAATTCTTCAGCCAGCATGATCTCGTTGGCCCGTCGCAGCACGTCAGCCGTGTCGCCATTCCAGTGAGCGAGGACGCGGATCGCATGGCGGGCAGTGGCGGTTGCAGCCGGCCCGTCCTCCCCTTTGCCGCACACGTCGCCGATAGCGATGCCCCAGCCGCCCGGTGTCGGGTAGGCGTCGTAGAAATCACCGCCGACCTCACGGCCACGGGTCGGCGTCAGGTGTGCCGAGGCGATCTCGACGCCCGGGATGGGCTTGAGCACCGAAGGCAGGAGGCTGCCCCGGAGAGCATCAGCTGCTTCCGTCCGCTGACGCAAAACGCGCCGCCCGGAAACCGCGCGGCCCAGCAACGAGCCCACCTCCTCGGCGAGCGCTGCGTCGGCGAGGCCGAACTGCCCGTCATCGGCATGTCGGACCAATGTCAGCACGCCATAGCGCTGCGTGTCGTCGCTCATCGGCACGGACAGCAGCGAGCTGGCCCCGAGCAGCGTGAGGAAGGGCTGGCCACCCTGGTTGAGACCGAGCGCGTTCTCATCCGCGACGTGCGCCAGCAGCAGGGTCTGACCGGACGTGGCGACCTGGTCCGGCACAGTGCCGGGGCCGGGCTCGGTGCTGGCGAGCGCATGAGCGAGACCGGAGGACTGTGGATCGTCCGGGCTCGCCACGTAGTGACGGCGTAGCTGCCCGCGTCGCTGCAGGTCGATGACGACCCAGGTCGCCATTCCCTGCGACAGCAGCCGCGCGCAGCGCTGAAGGAGCACGGACTCACTGATCGTGGCGCTCTCGAGAAGCAGCCGAGCCGCCCCGGCCAGTATGTCAAGCCGACGCGTAGCCGTCGCGACGGCGGATGCGTCGCTGGCCGCTTCGCCTTTGGTGCTGGCTTTGCCGGACGGTTTCCTGGCCGCCGGGCGCTGCGGCGTGAGAGCGACCAGGAGCCGGTCGGAGTCGCCGCGCACGCTCAGCGGCCCGACGACAAGCTCGCTGCGGACCACGCCAGTGCTCCCCAGCATGCCGCAGATCATCTTTGCGGGCTTGCCGGTCCGTGCGACCGCCGCAAGGTGAGAGCGGAGCGGCGCCCGCGCGGCCGGCTCGACGAGTGCCGTGAACGACTTGCCGGTGGCGTAGCCCGGACCGACGCCGAGAATCTCGCAGGCAGCCGAGTTCGCGCGCAGCACGGTTCCGTCATGGTCGACCACGTACAGCGGGAGCGGAGCGGCAGTGAAGACTGCATGAAGCAGACGCCGCTCGGAATGCAGGCCGCTGAGAGCACGCCCGTCTCCGCCGGAACCAGCGAGGTCGCCGGATACGTCGGCGAGGGCGTCGACAGCGCCATCCAGCTCGGCAAGCGCTGCATCGAGAAGTATCCCCGGCTCAGCCTGCGGCAGCCGGGCTGCTTCGCGCAGCGCGGCAGCCCGCTCTCGCAGGCCGCCTTCCTCGCCCCCGGACGCTGATCGGTCAGGCCCCGGCATCACGCCACCAATCTTCGCCGTCGGCTTCTCATCCTATCGGCCGGCTTGGGCCGCGCTCGGAAGGCCGTCACCCGCCAGTTCGTCGGCCACGATGAGCGAGTCCGGCGAGCTGCCCGAGCTCGCCCCCGCTCTCGCGGCCGCCCGGACGGCTGTGCGCGTCGATAACGCGGCGCGCCACCTCGGTGGCACGCAGGTTGCTGCGCTGTGAGACCTCCCGCATCCGGGCCAGCGCCTGGTCGGCAGTGCAGCCAAGCGCGTGCATGAGGATGCCCTTGGCCTGGTCGACGACCGCACGCGACTCCGCCGCATCCCGGAGCTGGACCGCGATCCGGCGGGAATCGTCATAGTCGGAGACCGCGCCGACGAGGGCGCCACCGTAGGCGACGAGCAGTTCTGCCAGCTGGAGCTGATCGGGCACCAGAGCACGCGGTCGCAGTCCGAACAGCGTCAGCGTGATGATCACCGCACCGCGGTTGCTCAGCGTGGCGCTGTTCCGCACCCCGATCCGGAGTGCTGCCGCGGAGAACTCGGGCCATCGAGTCTCGGTGAGCGTATCGGCGCAGACGACAGGGCTCGGGTCGGCGATGGCATCGATCAGCGGTCCCCGGCCGGTGGCAATCTGCACCTCGACGAGGGACGCGAGGTCGGGATGGCTGGCCGCCTGACTGGCTAGCTCACCGTCCCGCCACACGGTCACGTTCGCGGCCGCGCAGCCAGGCACCTGAGCTGCGGCAAGGGCAGTGAGCTGGCTCAGCGACCGCTCCTCGGTTGCTGCGGCCAGGCTCAGCAGGGCTGCTGCCCGGTCGGCAAGGTCAGATCCGGGCACGGGGCTCCCTCTGGTTACCGGCCAGCCTCGTCAGCTCCCTTCGCCTGGGCCGCAAGTCCCTGATCCACGGTCTCATAGAGCGTGAGCTTGTCAGCGAGGCCAGTGATCCAGAGCGTCTTGGTGTACCGGTACCTGGCGCCGGCCAGGGCAAGGGAGCCGCCGGAGGATTCTGCTTTCTTCCAGTGCCCGACAATGACGGCTAGAGCGCTCGTGTCGAGGAAATTGACATCGGCAAGATCGAGGATGATCTTGCTGTGGCTGTCTTCGGCGGTGGTGAGGCATTCGTCGAGCTGCGGGCTGGTGACAATATCGAGATCACCGTGAATCGTGATGACGGCGCAGTTACCGCGGCTCTCGGAGGAAAGCCAGGCTTCTTCCACACTCCACCCCTGGAATCCAGTCTCGCAATAGCGCTATACCTGCCCATAGTAGAAGGGCGCGTCCGCTTCGGTCCGCTGCATATACCGTAATCCGGCGGGAAGGTAGCAAGCGGGCAGGCCGCGCACACGGCTCGGTCTGCGGGCCGGCCTGAGGGGGTTGTCGTCGGCGCGCTACGGCATGCAGGCGCCGGCATGCCGGCGTCCAGCGAGATGGGCCCGAAGTTCCGACCGGACGCTCCAGAAGGCAGGAGCTGGCATGAGTGACCAGGCCGCAGATCGCGGAATGCGTCACGCCGCCTGGCTTTATCAGACGCCGCAGGAGCACCTCTCGGCTATCGACGAATTTGTCCGCGGCGGAGTAGCCGCGGGCGAGCCAGTTCTGATCGTGGTGCCCCGGTCGGAGCTCCCGGCGGGCTGGCTACCGCCCGGGGGCCCGGATGTCGTCGTTGCCGATATGGCTGATACCGGCCGCAATCCCGCGCGGGTGATTCCTCTCATCCAGGAGTTCCTTCTGCAGTACGGCAGCCGCGCCGTCCGCTGTCTGGATGAGTCGGCGTGGCCCCGGCGCACCGCAGCCGAGCTGCAGGAAGCGGCGCGTCACGAGGCGCTGATCAATCTCGCGTTCGCCGGGTCGGACATCCAGGTTCTGTGTCCGTACAACGCGCGTACGCTTCCGCAGCCGGTTCTTTCCGACGCGCGCAGGACGCATCCCTGGCTCTGTCAGCACGGCATCGACGAAGTGTGCCCGGATTACCTGGATCCCGAGGACTACCTCGCTGCCCTGGACAAGCCGCTCGTCGCTCCCGCTTCCGCTGAGTGCCTGACCTATGAGCGCGACTTGCGGCCGGTACGTGCGATGGTTGCCGACGTCGCGCAAGCGGCCGGGCTGAGCCCGGCGCGCTGCACGGATCTGGTGATCGCAGCGAGCGAGATCGCGGCCAATACTCTGCAGCACGCCGGGGGAGCCGGTGTCGTCCGCATCTGGCTCGGCGACGGCGAGGTTCTCTGCCAGATCGAGGACAACGGATACATCGCGAATCCGATGGCCGGCTCCTCGCGTCCGGCCATGGACCTTCCTGGTGGTCAGGGACTCTGGCTGGTGAACCAGGTTTGTGATCTCACCGAATTCAGGACGAGCGAGTACGGCACGACGATCCGGCTGCATATGTCGCTTTAAGCATTTCGGCTGCTGCGCCGAATGCCCGTGCCTGCTCGCGAGCGGAACGTTTGACAGCGCGCCTTCGGGTAGCTGTGCTGCCACGACAGCGAGGCTTGGAGTCAGCATGGGCTTGCCAGGTGGCCAGGAGCGAATCCTCGACGGCATCGCCGATGCGCTGCGAACGAGTGAGCCCCGGCTCGCTAGCATGTTCGCGATTTTTACCCGGCTGACAAGGAACGAGCCGCAGCCGAGCCAGGAACAGCTCGGCGACCGGCGGCCACTTGCGGCGGTACGCAGCTTCCTCCGCAGCGTGGCCGGCTGGCGCTCGGGGACGGGACTGAGATTGCTCGTCTTCGCCCAGGTCGCGATTGCGCTTGCCCTGCTGGCCGTCATCGTCGGTCTGAACGCCCACTCGTCGACGCGCTGCTCCTCCGTGCGCACCGAGCCGGTCGCGGCCTCCGTCCTTCGCCCGCTGTGCTCGGCACAGCAGGGCGGAGGGCTGTCGATCGACTCGCCGGGAAAGTAGTACGTCCGCGTCGTCGGGGACGACGAGGACACTGAGCGCAAATGCGCGTCAGGGCCAGGCATGCTGTGCCTGGCCCTGACGCGTACGAGGGTTGTTAGCTTGCCATCTTGTGGAGTACCGGCAGCCCCTCGCTGATCTCAGCCAGGTTCTGGCAGAAAACCCGGTAGCTGCGGAGGGCCTCGCGCAGTTGCTCGGTATCTCCGGGATCGTCTGACGGGCCTGACCCCGGAGCGAGGGCTGCCTGCCGCTCATGAAGCGTCTCCACGAGTGCGCTGACCGCAGCGTCGGCGGCAGCCGCTGCCTGCTCGACGGATCCGCGGGGGTCGTCGACGAACTGCGCCTGGATGTCGTGCCACTGCGGGTCCAGGCTGCCATGGGCGTTGCCGACGGCACTGCCTTCGCCAGCGGCCCTGCCTTCACCAGTGGCACTGACCTCGTCGTCGGAAGCGGTATCGGCGTCGGTAGTGATCACCTCGGCGGTGACCACCATTGGCTCGTCTTCGATGTCGGACGAGCGCTCCGTACCGGCCGCGCTGTCAGCAGCCACGTCCTCCTCGTCCAGGACGAGCAGGTCAGGGTCATCCTCGGGGTCGAAGACGGTGGAGGCGGCCGCGCCGTGATCGCTATCTGAATCGGTGACCCTGCCGGGTCCGGCGACCCAGGTCGGCCGAAGTGTCTCGTAGGCTGACGTAACGCTGGCGTCGTCGTCGCCGTCAACCTTGCCTGGGTCCCTCTCGGGCTGTGAGGTCATTGCGGGTCCTCCGTCATCAGCTCAGAATCTGCATAGTCGGCAGGACGGGTCCGTACGGGAGTCCCGGTTGGCGTCGTCGCTGCCGGTGCGGTCGTCGAGCCAGCCCTGGCCGCGGAGCTCGGTTCGTTGCGGTCTGCCGCAGTGCTGTCCGCCACAGTCCTGTCTGCCGCAGTCCTGTCTGCCGCAGTCCTGTCTGCCGCAGTCCTGTCTGCCGCAGTCCTGTCTGCCGCAGTGCTGTCCGCCGCAGTGCCGTTCACCGGCACCGGCTGGCCCAGCAGATCGGAGAACAGTGCTCGGTAGTGGATCAGGGCCTGGCGCAGGTCCTCGGTGACAGCGTCACCGTCAGCAGCTTTCGCGCTGAGATCCTTCGCCGACCGGAAGTGGCCCACCGTCTGGGCGTGCTCGACGGAGAGGTCAGACAGGACCTGATCGTCGTTGTCGGTCGGGTAGCCCCGCTCGCGCATCACGGTCGTGACGAGCAGGTAAGCGTCACCCACCGCGGCCTCGGGAGCATCCACGAATCGCTCCTGGATCACCACCCAGTCCGCTGAGTACCGCTCTCGTGCGTCACTGCTGAGGGGCTTGATGTCTAGCTTGCGGACGCGACGCTGCCGCTCAGTGAGCTCGGCCTCGGCGCGCAGCCTGCTGTCCTGATCGGTGACGGCGCGATCGTATTCGGGGCCGAACTGCTGCTGCAGCCGCCGGCGTCGCATCATCATCGATGCCGCCACCGCGATGGCGATAACGACGATCACTACGACGATGACGACTACTGTAGTCCCGCTCGACATGGGAACCTCCTGCTGTCGGGTTCCCTCTCGCTTTCCTGAAAGCGGCCATTCAAACGGCCGTGCGCGCGTCACCCGACGTGTCCGCTTCCGTGCGCGCCAGCAGTGCGACCGGCAGATGCCGGGTCAGGTCCGCAAGCGACATGACAACGGGACCGGAAACGCGGCAACCGCGGTCGGCGGCCGCCGGCCGCTCGCCGTACTCGGCGCCGGTCAGCACGTCCTGCCACCGCCCGGCGGGCAGCGTCAGCGTCGTGTCCCGCCAGCCACCGCGCCGCCGAAGGCCGCCAGGAAGTCTGGTCGCTACTGTCACCGTCTTTCCGCTCCGGGCAAAGGCAAGCACGTGCGCTGCCGCCGGCCCGGCCGCTGCCAGCGGCTGGTAGTCGCCAGCGAACCAGTCCGGGTGATCTCGCCTCAGGCGCAGCGCCCGCGACGTCACGAGCAGCTTGGCCAGATCCCGCCCGGCCGGGCCGTCGAGACCGGGGCCAGCGCCGCGTCCGGGCGCGTGCAGTGCGGCGAGGAGCGCGTGCCGGGTATCGAAGTCGACCGGCCGCCGGTTATCCGGGTCGACCAGGGACAGACCGGTCAGCTCGCAGCCCTGGTACACGTCGGGAACGCCCGGCATCGTCAGCTGCACGAGTTTGCCGCCCAGCGAGTTCACCAGGGCGTCAGGCTCGATGAGCGCCGCGAATTCGGCAACTCGCCGCGCGATCTCGGGATCGCTCAGTGCGCGGCTCGCATAGCTCAGCACCGCGGCCTCATAGTGCGAGTCGGGCTCGGCCCAGGACGTGCTCAGCTTCGCCTCGCGCATCGCCTTACGCAAGTAGCCGGTCAGTCGCTCGTGGTCGATCGGCGCGGCGCCGACCAGCGTCTGCCAGAGCAGGTACTCCGTCGGCGGATCAGGTGGCCGGCTACCGGGAAGGGCGGCCGCGCGCTCGTGCCACGCTGACACCTCCCGCGCCCAGTTCTCAGGGTTCTCGGCCAGAACCGCCAGCCGGGCCCGGACATCCTCCTGCCGCTTCGTGTCGTGCGTGGACAGCGTCGTCATCGTGGCCGGCCACTCCTCGCTCAGCCGCCCGGCGATCTCGTGGAACTCCGCCACGCTGCTGGCCGGCCGGTCCGGGTCGGAGCCGACCTCGTTAGCACTCACCAGCCGAGTCCACCGGTAGCTCGCGGTGTCCTCGACGCCCTTGGCCTGCACTGCGGCGCACACCTGCTGGAACCTGACCATGAGGTCGTCCCGCGCGGCGCGGCGGTCCTGCGGGACACCCCGGCCGAGCAGCAGCGCGGCGATGAAGTCCGCCGCAGGCCGCAGTCGTCCGGGCAGCCGTCGCCGCGCGGCCGCCGCAGCCTCGTTCATCTCGGCGAGGCTGGGCACTGGCGGTATCTCGCCCGGTACCAGATAGGCCCGGTAGACGCCAAACCCGGCGAGCAGTTCGCTCAGCAGGAAGCGCAGATCCTCGGCCGAGACCCCGGCCAGGGCCGGGTCGCCGACGTCGCACAGCAGCCGGGCCAGCCGGCTGACCTCGGCGTTCAGCTGCTCACCGGCAACCTCGCGACGGGCCGCCCAGGCCGCCGTGGCGAAGTCGGCGGGCCCGTGCGCAAACGTGGCGTACTCGCCGGACAGCTGCGGCAGGCCGGCCGGATCGGTGAACACAGCGCCGACCGCAGCCAGCGCGTCGTAGCCGGTCGTGCCCGCGCACTGCCAGTCCGCCGGCAGTTCCTCGCCGACGGCCAGGATCTTTTCCGCGACGATCCAGTTGCCGCTGGCCGCAGTCGCGAGCTGACGCAGGTAGCCGCGCGGATCGGCGAGACCGTCGGGATGATCAATGCGCAGCCCGTCGATGAGGCCTTCGGCGACCAGGCCGAGGAGCAGTCCGTGCGTGGCCGCGAAGACGTCGGGTTCCTCCACCCGGATCGCGATGAGCGAGCTGATGTCGAAGAACCGGCGCCAGTTCAGGTCCGTGGCTGCGGACTGCCAGCTGGCCAGCTGGTAGCACTGGGCGGCCAGCAGCTCCCGCAGCGGCAGATCCTTGGTCCCCGGCCGGATCGGCAGCACGTGGCCCTGGTACCGCAGCACGCTCATGTCGCCCGTGTCGTCGGCGATATCCGCAGGAACGGGCAGCTCGGCGAGCCGGGCGACCCGGATGTCGTCTAGGCACTGCGCCAGCGGCCGGGGCAGGACAGGGAGCAGCATCCGGCCGTCCAGAGCTGCCCAGTCAACGTCGAACCAGTGCGCGTGCGGTGACTGACGGCCCTCCGCCAGAACCGACCAGAGAGGCCGGTTCAGGTACTCCGGTACCGGGACGGCCATGTGATTCGGCACCACGTCGATGACCAGGCCGACGCCGTGCAGCGCCAGTCGGCCGGCCAGGTAACGGAACCCGTCCTCGCCACCGAGTTCGGCCGAGATGCGCGAGTGGTCGATGACGTCATAACCGTGCCGCGAGCCGGGCGCCGCCTGCAGGATCGGCGACAAGTACGCATGCGTGACACCGAGATCAGCCAGGTAGCCGGCCTGATCAGCTGCGTCGGCGAAGGTGAACTCCGGATGAAGCTGCAGCCGGTAGGTGGAGGCAGGCCTGCGGGGCCGCAGCAAGGCTGGCGGTTCCTGGCTGATGGCGCGCGGTTCAGGCACGGCGGGCCGGGTCGAGCACGGACAGACCGGGCAGCTGCGCAGCATCAGCCGGGCGGAGTGTGTCTTCCACCGGGTTCATGACGCTTCCACCCTTCGCCGGTCCTCGTTATTCTCCTGCACTGACTACGGCGTTCCGGGCGTGGAGCTTCCCGGTGAGATTGCAGGCAAACGAGCTAACCGGCTATGAAGCTACCGACGCGCTGATGTTTGCCGATGGCACCAGGGGCAGCACCACGGCATGACGACGCGTGCTAGCCAGGCAACCCGGCGGACTGTGCTCATCGCTGGTGCAGCCAACGTGTTCGTGGCGCTGATCAAGCTCACCGCGGGCATCCTCGCGGGCTCGAGCGCGATGCTCGCCGAGGCGGCGCATTCGGTGGCCGACACGCTCAACCAGGCGTTCCTGCTGACTTCGGTCCGCCGCGCAGAGCGTCCGGCCGATACCGAGCACCCCTTCGGCTACGGCCAGGAACGGTATTTCTGGGCCCTTCTCGCGGCATTCGGGATCTTCATCGCCGGGGCGGGGTTCTCGGTGTTCGAGGGCATTCTGGCGCTGAGCCGGCCGGCTGGTCACGGCAAGCTCGTGTTCGCCTACGTCGCGCTAGCGCTGTCCGTTGTGGCGGAAGGCATCTCGTTTGTCCGGGCCACGTGGCAGACCCGCCGCCAGGCAAAGGGCCGTGACCTCGGGTTCTTCGCCCATCTGCGGACCGCGACTGACACGACGGTGAAGGCGGCCTTCTTTGAGGACGCCGTGGCGATCGCGGGGCTCGCACTGGCGTTCGCCGGGCTGTTGCTCCGGCAGCTCACCGGGTCGGAGGTCTACGACGCCGGCGCCTCAATCGCGATCGGAGCCTTGCTGGTGGCGGCAGCGATCCGGCTTGGCGCCGACAACAGGGAACTGCTCATCGGCAAGGCCGCCGACCTGGCCGAGCGAGAGTTCATCGAGTCGGAGATCGAGTCGGCCGACGGGGTCGCGGCCGTGCTGGAGCTGCTCACCATGCGGCTCGGCCCGGAGCACCTGATTGTCGCGGCCCGCGTCGCCTTCGACGACGGCATCAGCGCTGACCAGGCTGGGGACACAGCCGATGCCATCGATGCGCGGCTGGCCGAGCAGCTTCCGGTGGTGCCGCACGTATTCCTCGACCCGACGCAACTGCGCACGGGCGAGCCACTCGAAGAGGTCGCCCGCCGGCCAGCGAAGTTCAGCGGGCCGGGCTGACCCGGCCGGCTCGATCCGGCTCAGCGGCGCCGGCCGCGGCCGGGCGTCTTCCGGGCCCGACCCGGCCCGGGTCCGCACGTGTGGCTACTTGGCGTGCCCGGGTTTCGCGGCGGCGGCCGGGATGCGGCCGTCGCTGGCCGCTGACGGCAGCGAAGCCTTGCTGGCCCCGTCGCCGTGCTGGTCGTGGCGCGGCGCAGTCGCGGCGTGCGAGTCGTCAGATCGGGTCTCATCTGGCCCGGCTGCCCGGCTGCCGCCGACCTCGCTGTCCGGTTCGCCTCCCGGTTGGGACGACCGGTTCGGCCCGGTCTCGGAGCCATGGACAGGAGGCGGATGCTGCAGGCGATCCAGCGCGACGTGTGGCAGCTTGCCCAGGTGCAGATCACGGAAGACGGGGGCACGGGCCACGAGGATCACCCCGCCGACCATCGCGACCACGCCAGCCAGCTGGAGAGCCAGCAGCCACGGCGTGACGTGCACGACGTCGCCGAAAACGAGCACGCCGAGAACGATCCCGGCTGCAGGCTCCGCGGCGGTTACCGCCGGCAGCGACGCGTGCAGCGGGGCGGCGTTGAAAGCGTTCTGCATGAGCCACAGGCCGATCACGCTGGCCACGACCGTGGCGTAGCCCGGCCAGTGCACCAGCAGCTCGAGCGGGTGTCGGCCGTCCAGGACCTGCACGCTGAGCCGGGTGAATGCATCGGCGATGCCGAAGAACAGGCCGCTCGCTGTCCCGATGAGCGCGGCCCTGGCCACTCCTGATCGCCGGCGCCCCATCCGGACGAGTATGAGGGCGATGACCGCGATGATCCCCGCGGCGTACCAGTGCGAGAACGAGCCGAACGACTCTCCGGGTGCCTTCACGGATCTCGTCAGGGACAGCGCGGCGACGCCTGCTGTGAGCAGGATGGCGCCGATGATCTCGGTTCGCCGCAGCATCTGGCCGGACAGCGGGACCGCCAGCAGGAGCGCGAAGATCAGGTTCGTCGTGAGCAGCGGCTCGGCGATCGACAGGTCAATGTGGCCCAGCGCCCAGGCGGACACGAGGTCGCCTGCAACGAGCACGGCGATTCCGGCGATCCACCGGCGATTGTGGATCAGCTTGGCGATCAGGCCGAGACGCATGAACTGCGACGAGCGGACCTTCTCGGCGGCATTCTGCTGCAGCACGAAGCCGAAGCCGCAGAGCATCGCCGCGACAATCGTGGCGACCGCGTACAGCGAGTTCATGCCGTCATCCCGGCCTCACCTGCAGGGCAGCCAGAACGACAGGCGGGTCGGGCGGCAAACTGCCGCGGCTGCGTCTGCACGCAGGATCCAACGAGCGTGAGCACGCCAGGGTTCTCCGCCACGCCGACGGCTACCAAAACTCTGCACAGACGTTGCGACCGCCAGACCGTTCGCGCGCCACCACGGGAGTCCGGGACCATCCCTGACCCGTAACGCGGGCCCGCCAGCTCGTGATCTGAGCTCTCGGTGTCCCGTGCCATCGTGCGCCACCTCGTCATTGTCCCGCATTCTGCCTGCTCCGGACCGGAAACCTTCGGGCCGTGCGCCCGGCGCCAGCTCACTTGCCGATCCGCTATCGAGCTTCGGGCGATTCGGTACTTGATGATAAAATTTACTAGTATCGCCGCCATTCCGGCGGCCCTCGTCTCGATCCAGCGAAGCCGACGAACCTGACTGTTAGCTGAGAGTACGCACTGCGCTCGGTGCGCTGGATGGCCAGCCGCCCGTAAGCGGACGTTTGCGGGACCGGGCCCTGGTAACGGACCTTTCATGACCAGAAACGAGGCACCGGGCACTCAGCCGCGTCCGGCAGGCGAGCGGGCCGGGGCGAGAGCGTGAACCGCGACCGCGCGTACTTCATCCTGATGGGTGGTTGCATCGTGGCGGTCATCCTGGCCTGGACAGTGGTCCGGCTGTTCTCGGTCACGGCTGCCATCGTCATCTCGGTGTGCGTCGCTCTCGTTCCGCCGATCGCGGCCATCGTGGCCAACGCCGGCGACGAGGGCTCCCGCCGCCGCTAGCCGAAAAGTGATCGGCCAGTTTTGTGCTGGTTTAAGCTTGTCGGCGTGATTATCCGAGAAGCCACGGACCAGGACTGGCCTGCGATCTACCCCTTCTACGCGGTGGTCATGGCTGAGGGGAAGACGTATCCCTTTCCCGTCGATCAGACGCTCGAGGAAGCCCGGCCGTGGTGGATGGAGCAGCCGCCAGGCCAGACGGTTGTCGCAGTTGAGAATGCGGTCATTGTCGGCTCAGCAAAAATGGGCGCCAATAGGGCGGGCCATGGGTCTCACGTGGCAACGGCGTCCTTCCTCGTGGATCCTGCCCGGCAAGGGCACGGTATCGGCCGCGCCCTTGGCGAGTACGTGCTGGACTGGTCCCGCTCGGCAGGCTTCACAAGCATTCAGTTCAACGCGGTCGTCGAGTCCAACGGCCCGGCCGTGCACCTGTGGCAGTCCCTCGGGTTCGAGATCATCGGCACAGTTCCAGAGTCCTTCGATCACCCGGAGCACGGTCTGGTGGGTTTGCATCTCATGTTCCGGCGTCTCTGAGCGCTGAACTCGGAGGGCGCCGGCAACTGCCCTCTTGTGACGAAGCCGGTTCCGCCGATGTATCGCAGTTCGGTGCATCGTGCCAGCCCGGCCGCGAACTATCGAACGTCCGGCTGGGCGTCTGCTTACTCATGTTTGGCTCCCACCGCCGGGGTAGCTGAAATGGCCTCATTCAGACGAGAGGACTTCTGATGCCAATAATTCTGATCGCCCTGCTGATCGTTCTTATTCTGGGCGGCCTCGGATTCGTGCTGCACGTCTTGTGGTGGATCGCTCTCATCGCGCTGGCACTCTGGGTCCTCGGATTCTTCCTGCGGGCCGGCGAGTCGGTGGCCAGGCCTCGTCGTGGCTGGTACCGCTGGTAGCGCCTCGGCCGCAAGTTGAGCTGGCGGCCTGGCCGGAGGCAACAGCGAGCACACTGCCCGCAGATCCGACGGCCAGGCCGCTGCCATGCCACCAGCTGTGCTGGTCAGGACCAGCTGTGCTGGTTAGGACTGTGCTGATCAGGACCAGGGATGTCCGCGGGCCTGGTCCGGCTGGGTGCTCCAGTCGCGGCGTGCAGGCGCATAGACCGTGTCTTGCTCTGCCGCTGATCTGCCCGGGCCGGCCACTGTCAGCAGCCCTTCATCCGTCAGCTCGGCAAGAATCTCGTCCACTTCCGCCGGGTCGAGGCGAGTGGCAGCAGCGATCGCCGCGCCGCTCGGCCGCTGTCCGGCATATTCGAGCGTAGCGACTGTTTCGTAAATGTCCGTGTCCTTGTCGGTCAGGCTCTGCGTGTCGATGTGCGGGGATTGGGTGCGTGGCTGGCGGTCGCGGTCGCTCATCAGCTTTCCTCCCGGTCCCGTAACTGGTGGGCCGTCCCGTTACTGGTGCAACGATGGTGGCGGGGATGCAGTTGCATCCCCGCCACGGCGAGCGTCGGCGTCAGCCTTCCCTAATTGCTTGGTCTGGGAACTGAGCAGTGGACCTTCGGGTTGGCCCCGAAGTAGTTGAGAGGACCCGCCGCAATAGTCGCTGCCACGGTGCCGGCCCTGGCACAACTGACTGTTCCGTTGTAGTAATGCCGCTGAAGACCGGCGAAGGCCCCGACGATGACCCAGACAACAACCAATATTCCGATAATCCGCATTGCTGCCTCCGGTAGTGCAGGCGATCACCGTGATCAACCTCGGCTGCAGCTACCTTCGGAGCGACGAGTTAAACGTCGGCGTCAGGTGGCGGGGTGTCCGGAATGCGAGGAGTGCTTCGCCGGGTGGGTCTGGTGCGTGCGCTTGCCGGCTGCGCGGTGCTTGGCCTTGGCGCGCTGGTGCAGGATGTGCTTCTCGTTCCGGACAGCCTGGGCCAGTCCGGTGGTCATCCATTCCAGCATCGGCGGCACCTCGGCATGCCAGGTCGCCATGGTGTGGCCTCCGCCCGGCGTGAGAATGAGCGGGACGTCGGCCTGATGCAACTGGAGCACCTGGTAGAAGTACTGGGCATTGGTGACGTCCTCCCTATCGGCCTGACCGGCACCCAGCCAGAACTGAGGCAGGACCGCGCCCGGTGCGAGCGCACGGACCTCGTCGAGCGGCGTGTTCTCGCGACGGAGCAGCGCGTCCTTGCCGAACGGGCTTACCAGTTTCGGGGGATTGCCGAACTTGTTATCCATCGGGCTGAAGTAGCCGCTCATCGAGGCCGCAAAGCCGTAGCGGTAGCGGTACCGCAGGGCCATATTGGCCGCGCAGTAGCCACCCTCTGAATAACCAGCGATGCCCCAGCCAACGCCCGGAGGCTGCACCCGGAGCAGGCGGGACACCGCGAGTGGCACATCCTCGGCGAGGTAAGTGAGGTCCTGCGGCCCGTGGTACTGGTTCAGGCACTGCAGGGAGATGTCGTTACCGCCGTTAGCATCCGGCATGACGAGTACGGCCGGCTTGGCCTGCCCTTGCCGGACCAGGTTGTCCATCGTGACCTGGACGCCGACAACGTTGATCCAATCCTGTGGCTCGCCGGGCTGGCCGTGGATGAGCTCGATAACCGGGAACCGGTAGTTCTTGAACTGCGGCTCGAAGTACTGCGGCGGCAAGTAGATGTAGACCGACCTGGTGATGCGGCTGAGCTTCCCGGCGAGATCGAGGTGCAGGGTGTAACCCTGCTGCAGCGCAAGCTTGAGGTAGACAGTTCTGGCGTTGAACGCTTGCGTGTGACTGCCGCCGATCAGGCTGCTCGTCGAGACCTGCGGACCGGAGTTCGGGTTGGCGTTGGAGAAATCAGCGACCGCTGCACCCCAGGTCTGGTAGTAGCCGAAGTAGCGGTTGACAGCGAGAATGCCGAAGCTGGTCGCGACGACGAACGCCAGGCACGCCGCCACGATGCGGAAAGCGATCCGACCGGTGGCCACCAGCCACCAGATCAGCGCCCCGAAGCTCAGGACGAGCAGAACGAAGAGCACTGTGCTCTGCGGTTCTAGCATGAGGTGTCTCCCGTAGTACGGAGCTCGCTGACCTGCTCCTGGCACGACCGCTCGCGCACCTGCGTTTCCGGCCGGAGAACGGCACCGCCAGCCGACCGCTGCGAGGGCGCCCCGCGGCGCGTGCTCGGGGAGAGAGCACCGCGCCGAACCCCGTTTTTGACTACCAAGGCAATCAACGCCCGGCTGATGCGGCGGCGTGCCCGCCATGACGACTGCGTGCGGAATCCATAACAAAGCCGCACCGCCGCATTGCCCGGCGTTGGCGTCCGCGCTTTCGCCTCCGCAAGCGGTGGTCGTGAATCGCGATGTTTGAGCCTCGTCCAGCGGGCACAACGAAGCGCAGGCGAGATTCCCCCCTCTCGCCGCAAGGAGCCGAAATGACGACCGCAGCCACAGTGAAGGTAGCCGCCAGGAGCAATGCTGCTTCTAGCACCGGACCGACCCCGATGGTGCCGATGCGGCAGGAGAACTTCGCCGAGCTAGAGGACGCCGAGCTGCTCACGCTGATCCAGGCATCGCCGATCGGCAGCGCGATGCGTGACGCAGTCTGTGAAGTGCTTGTCACCCGTTACCAGCCGCTGGTGAGGTCCTGCGTGCTGCGGTACCGGAACAGCACGGAACCGTACGAGGAACTGATGCAGGTCGGTTACGTCGGCCTGCTCAAGGCGATCAACAACTTCGATCCGGCCGTCGGCGCCAGCCTGGCCGGCTACGCCCAGCCGTGCGTGAGCGGCGAGATCAAGCGGCACTTCCGCGACAAGCGCTGGCAGGTGCACGTCAAGCGCACGTTGCAGGAGCTGCGGCTCGAGCTGCGTAACGTTGCGGCCGAGCTGACGAACGAACTGGGCAGGACGCCGACGGACGCCGAGCTCGCGCGTCACCTAAACGTCGGCGAGGACGACATTCGGGCAGCGCGGCAGGCCGACCTGGCCTTCCAGGCCGCGTCGCTCGACTCGCCGGTCACCACCCAGGACGGCTCCGCCAGTCTCGGCGAGCTGCTCGGCGATGAGGACCCGCGGCTTGAGCATGTGATCGACATGCAGGCGGTCTGGGCGCACTGGAGCGAGCTGCCCGACCGCGAGCAGCAACTGCTGCTCATGCGCTTCTACGGCAACATGACCCAGTCCGAGATCGGCGAGCAGCTCGGCATCTCGCAGATGCACGTGTCGCGCCTGCTGGCCGACGCCCTCAGGTATCTGCGGTCGCATCTCACTGAGGCTGTACCGGCATGACTGTCCTGACCGGCTTCAGTCGATCTGAGACTTTAACGAAGGGATTGCACCGATGAAGACCGCGACGGCCCTCACGGTAGCGGCAATCGGCGCCATCTTCGCGTTTGCCGTGACCGCGGAACCCTCCTTCTTCAACTTCCGCATCGCCGGCTGGGTACTGATCGTAACTGGCGTCGTCGGCGTGCTCGTCCCGCGCCGCAGCTACGGCTGGCTGCGCCGGCGGCTGGTGCTGAACACCGGTGGCACTGAGCGCAAGGAAATCGACCTGCGTCAGCGGCGATTCTCGCGCCTGCTGGTGCCAGGCGGCATCATCACCGAGGATCGCGACGCGGCGCCTGCGACGGCGCCCGTTGAGAGCGACACCATCGAGCAGTTCATCGAGGAATAGGACGCAGCCCGCGCGGTGCTGGCGCGGTGGTTTGCGTGCCAGCACCGCAGGGAATAGTCTCAGGAGCAGTGTCTACGAAGCAGGCACGCCCTTCGCGCCAGCAATGGCGCGCGCACTTCACGGTGCAGCATGAGGGTGTGCCTTTTTTGTGTCCTACCTGACACGCGGCCCCTGGTGCGCGCTGTGACCGCAGCGATACCCCCAGGAGGCACCAGATATGCGGATCGCGATTATCACGGCGCACAGCCCCCTCGTGCGCGCAGCTGGCCCTAGCGGTCAGCTCGATCCGGTGGCACTGGCCCGCGGACTTGCCGCACTCGGTCACCGCGTCACCTTGTACGCCCGCACCGAGGACGCAGCCACGCCCCGCACCGCCATCCTGGGTGCCGGCGTGTCCGTCGAGCACATCTCAGTCGGCCCGTCTCGCGAGCTGACAGCCGAGCACGCTGCCCGGTACCTCCCGCAGATGGCGGCCGCGCTCGCCGATCGCTGGCGCGCCAAGAGCCCCGACATCGTGCACGCGCTGTCCTGGACTGCCGGGCTGGCTGCGATCGGCGCCGTCCGCGGCACGAGCATCCCGGTGGTGCAGAGCTACGGGTCGCTAGCCTCGATCGAGCGCAGGCAAGCGAGCGGCGGCGTGTCTGCCGCCCGCATCAAGCTCGAGGCATCGATCGGCCGGACGGTGGCAGCGGTGCTGGCAACGTCCGAGGAGGAAGCCGGCGAGCTTGCCCGACTGGCCGTGCCTAAGTGCGCCATCCGGGTGATCCCGGCCGGTGTCGACACAGCCGTGTTCGCCCCGGCTGATGCACGGGCCAAGGTCAGTGCGACAGCGCGACTGGTCGCCGTCGCCGACGATCAGGCCCGCGGCCTGCAGTCGGTGATCCGGGCGCTGCCGCAACTCGCTGCTGCCGAACTGACCATCGCAGGCGGGCCGGACATACGGCACATGCCGCGCTCGGGACCGTTCCGCGAGCTGGTGCAGCTGGCCACCGCACTGCGTGTGCGCGACCGAGTGAAGTTCGCCGGCGAGCTTGCCGACGCCGACCTCGCCGAGCTGCTCCGCGCCGCCGACGTCATGGTGAGCGCGACCGCTTATGCGCCGGCCGGCCAGGCGGTTGTCCAGGCTATGGCCTGCGGCGTCCCGGTCGTCGCCTCCGCCGTCGGCGGCCAGCGCGACGCCGTCCTCGACGGCATTACCGGCCTGCTGGTGGCACCGGACAACCCGGCGATGCTGGTGCAGCGCCTGCGTGCGCTGCTTGCGCGGCCGGCCATGCTGCAGGCCTACGGGATCGCCGCCGCCGACCGGGCGCGGTCGCGGTATGCCATCGACCGGATCAGCCACGAAACGGCAGCAACCTACGACCGCTGCCTCCGCACCAGCGCGGCCGACGTGATCGCCGAGGACGAGTCGGAGGAAGCAGAAGACGTGCGCGGAATCGCGGCATTCGCCTGAGCGGAGATACACGGACCGCGCCGTGGACTGCCCTCAGAGGCGCGCGGCTGGCGAGCCGCCGGCGTCCCCCGATCCGGGTCGGGCATGCTTGACTGGCAGCCGCGGGGGATCCGGAGTTCCCCCGGCTCTGCCGGCCGGCTGGAGGACCGGCCCAGAGCTGCCACGTTTCCGTCCCGGGAGAAACTGCGCCGTGATCACTGCCGAGCAGGTGCTGCTCTCCGAGCGCACCACGCTGCACCTGGGCGGTCCGGCGGCCCGCTTCACCGAGGCTGCGTCGCAGGAGGCGCTTGTCGCGGCCGTCCGCCAGGCTGACGCCGAGGCTGAGCCCCTGCTGGTGCTCGGCGGCGGCAGCAACCTGGTCGTAGCGGACGAGGGCTTCCCCGGCGTGGTCGTGCTGGCGGCCGGGCAGGGGCTGGAATTCGCCCCCGACGGCGAGTCCATCGCGGTGACCGTGGCCGCCGGGCACGACTGGGATGACTTCGTCCTGCGCTGCCTGGCCGAAGGACTGTCGGGAGTCGAGTGCCTGTCCGGCATTCCCGGCCGCGCCGGCGCTACGCCCATCCAGAACGTGAACGCCTACGGGCAGGACGTGGCGCACACGATTACCGCGGTCCGGGTGTACGACCGGCTCACCGGCCGCGTCATGGTCATGCCCGCGGCTGAGTGCGGCTTCGGGTACCGGACGAGCGTTTTCAAGCGCCAGGCGGCCGGGTCCGGGCGCGGCGCGGAGCTGAACCCGGCGGCGGCCACCGGCCGGTTCGTCGTGCTGGCCGTCACCTTCGCCCTGCCGGTCAGCCGTTTGTCGGCGCCTGTTCGCTACGGCGAGCTGAGCCGTGTCCTCGGCGTGGAGCCGGGTGACCGCGTCCCGCTCCCGGACGCGCG
>Ga0335072_10002915_pt1 | contig 26119 bp, 28 predicted proteins | sample Lox_Sample_21_FD_206725 | JGI IMG/M metagenome (GOLD analysis project Ga0335072, IMG submission 206725) | Soil microbial communities from Loxahatchee National Wildlife Refuge, Florida, United States - Lox_Sample_2.1 | ecosystem: Environmental > Terrestrial > Soil > Wetlands | place: USA...
GCCATGTGACCCACTGACTGGATATAGAGCGGTGCTCAATCCACGGCCAGCACCCACGAAAAAGAAGACCAAATGCGTGATTTTATAGTTTTTTTTTTTGGCAACTGCGAGCATCCGGAAGAGGTTGGGGTTGGGGGAAGGCGTCGCGCGGTGGTATTATAGGAGCTATTGGCGCATTGTAGATTTCTCGGCTCATTGCTTAAAGGAAACATGGGAGATGCAAAGTACAAGGCGCATTGATCTTGCAATTAAGCATGTCTGTGACATGTGCAGATCTTTCCAGAGATTATTTGACTGGAAGAAGTGCCAATAATGCTTGATAAGTTTGTGCTTGGGAGCCGCTAGAGATGGGATTTTCCAATATAATCTCTAATTACCTGTACGCGATCCGACGTTTCCACTAGTCCCATGGTTTCTCTCAGAAGGCTTCGAGCATAGACGGGCTCTTTTGCGCTGTAAAGGCAACAGATGCCGCACACAGTTCTCTGACAGTAGTACGGACAACTGCGTGGCGAGTACGCTTGGTTATCTAGTCCACCTCCCAGATGTCTCCCCGACTCTCCCACGTCGACTGGGATGTATGTCTCCCATATCACTCTCTTTCTCCCTTTGCAGTGTAGCGTTTGCGTCCGTCGCAGGGTTCTTTGATCTCTTTTTGGCTTCCGTCTCTCCATCTTCAAGGTCTTTCACTCTCCGTCGTTCCCGCTCCTGCTCTAGCTTCACGTTCTTCCCTTTGATTTTCTCTTTCCGCTTCTCGCTCCGTCCACCTCCCCCTCCAACCGTCAGCTCCACATTGATTCGTCGTCCTGGTTTCTTCTTGTCTTTGTGCTTGCCATCCTTTTCGTCCTTGCATTCTCCAGGGTCGAAGGTGGAGTGATGGTACAGCTTGAGGCAAGTCTTCATTTTGTCGTAGCCGGAGAACTCGAGAAAAGCGAAGCCTTTGCTACGACCCGTGACCTTGTCAGTACTGTGGCGTATGGACATGGGGGAGAGCTTCGAGAAGTGGGACTCGATTTGCGATGTAGTGGCTGAGTAAGGGAGGTTTCCGATGAAGAGGATGAAGCGCTGTGGTTTCGAGTTGTTCTCAACTTCAGCAATGGGCTCATTGGCAGGGACGCCATTTTGATCAGCCTGAGTGATCGTAGGCTTCGTGCGAGACTTCTCCCTGCGGTGTATTTCACTGCCGTTGGTGATGGGAAGAGGGTCGTTTGCTGGGGCTGGGACGTCGCTACTGTGGTCCACTTTGGTTATCGGTGTGCCAGTTACAATTCCAAACTCTTCCGTTCCAGTTTTTCCGTGCTTCTTATGCGCTCGCTTGAATTTTGGATCACCGCTGGTTCCGTCAGCTTCCTCCGCAGGTGACGTGACGGCAGTGAGCTTTTGCCGTTTCTTCGACGACCTCCGTTCCGACCTTTCTTGCCGTGATTTGCCATTTTTCTTGGGTCTTTTCACTACCAAATTCACAGGAAGTGTGGCGTCAGTAACCTCATTTTCGACCACTCGAGTCTTCTGGCGATGCTGCGGCTCTTCATCTGTAGCTGCAAGTTGCGCCCTTTTGCGCTTCTTCATGCTTGAATCGCTCATTGCATGCAGTCCTTGACAGTAGACAAGGTCTCACAAAGAAAAATGCACATTGCAAGGTCCGAGAAACTCCTTCGGAAAAAAAAATTGAGCGCACTCTGACACAAATATTATTTGTCCGCGCAGAACCCCAACTTTGCTTGGGGCGGCTGCCAAGGCCGTATCGATGTCATTGGGTAGATGCCGCCGTGTTTCGCTTTGGCTCATCCGGACAACATTGAGTTGTGCCTAATTCTTCCGTAGACACCCTTTGCTTTGGGGTTTACGGCGAGCGGTGCATTGCTCGATTTTGCATTCTGCGACATGACTCTCCTCATTTCGCCAGCTTTCATGAAGAATAGCTAGCGAACACACCGGCCCTACTCGCCTCGGCCAACGAGATTCCACCTACCTCACCGAAGATGGCTGCCTTCAATCCACAGATCGCAGCACGGAATCCTTTTGCGCCAGGCGCTCCTGTACCGCCTCGCGCAGTACCCGCGGGGACGTTTGTTCCGGGAACTAAAGTACAGGTCGGGAGCCACCGCGTCGTGATCGAGAAATACCTCTCCGAGGGGGGCTTTGCTCATGTCTACGTTGTCCGCCTGCCAAAGCCTGTCGATGGCGTCGAGCTTGCAGTGCTCAAAAGGGTCGCGGTGCCTGACAAGGAACACTTGGCAAATATGAGAACAGAAGTGGATACCATGAAACGGTTGAGAGGTCAAAAACCGATTGTCAAATATATTGATTCGCATGCTTCGCAACTCAAAGGAGGTGGATACGAAGTATTCCTGCTAATGGAATACTGTGCCGGAGGGGGGCTCATAGACTTCATGAACACCAGGCTGCAAAATCGATTGACGGAGCCTGAGATACTGAAAATCTTTTCGGACGTCGCTGAAGGAGTGGCGTGCATGCACTACCTGAAGCCGCCTTTGCTGCATCGGGATTTGAAGGTGGAGAACGTACTAATCTCCTCGACGAGCTCGGTGCGGACCTACAAGGTTTGTGACTTTGGTTCAGCAGCTCCTCCACGACCTGCGGCCACAACCGTCGCGGAAGGGCGACTGATAGAGGACGACATTCAGCGACACACGACTCTACAATATAGAAGTCCAGAGATGATTGATGTGTATCGAAAGCAACCGATTGATGAAAAGGCCGACATATGGGCACTTGGTGTCTTGCTTTACAAACTCTGCTACTATACTACACCATTCGAGGAAGTTGGTCAGATGGCCATACTCAATGCTCGCTTTAAATATCCTGCACACCCAGTTTTCTCAGATCAATTGAAGCTCCTCATCGCTTCAATGCTCCGCGAACAACCCTCTCAGAGACCGAACATATATCAGGTCTTACAGAAAGCCTGTCAAATGCAAGGCAAAGAAGTGCCCATTCGTGACATCTACAGCGGTAGAAGTCAATCAGAGGGCAGAAAGAATGTGCAATTGCCAGCAGCGCCCGCTGACGCCTCTTTGAGAGTTGGTGCGATGCTATCCCCACCGACACAGGAGATGCAGCCGACAATTCCCGACATTACTCCAATGCGAAGAGGCCGACCAACAAAGCCAGTCTCGCACCATGGCTCAGCCAAGCCGAGTCCTTCCCCTTTACGCATAATTGACAGTAGTGATCCCTTCGCATTGCTTGATGGAGGGAAGGCCCTACCTGGTGATGACTTATCCTCGCGTTTCCCAACACTGGAACAATTCTCGCTACTTACGGACAAGAGGCAGAAGTTTGACTTTGATCCTTCAGCTGACGAGAAAAAGTCTACCAAAGACGACTCCAAGCTCTCGGAACGAGTAACCAATGCACTAGCCGACGAGGCCTTTGCCAAACCACCAAGTCCGGGGGTATCGAAGCCCTGCAAGACCGCTCCTCCCTCAAGTACAGCTAGTAAGACCGTGCTTGAGCGAAGAAAGTCAGCGGAAAAAAAGTTAGACCTCCCTGCTTCGCATACAAATCTGTCATCTTCCTTACCACAAAAGTCGCCAATGATTGCCAGCGTCGCCGAGATTTCTCCCTCTCCACCGCCAACGTTCCCGTCATCATCGAACAAGCCCATATACCGGTTCCCCGCTTCTAAAGCGCCTCATCGACCTGCAAGTGAGCCTTGGGACGAGGAAAGGAGCAGAGCTACGTCGAGTCTAGCATCATCAGGTTCAAGGCTTGCCCACTTACTTGATCTTGACGCTTCACAATATCGTCATGCGCCTGATCGGACGCCCAAGTCGCCTGCATCTTCCAGACCGTCCCTCGAAGGTCCACGACCATCGATGATGGATCTGGAAGAAAATACGCTCACTCGGTCGCGCTCTGCCAACGTGAGAGCACGACCAGCAAGTGTCAACATAGGCTCAAGGCTGGAAGATCCCTCGATGCGTGGGCGCCTGCAAACGACAGTTCCAACTAATGACCCAGAGTCAGCAGCTATTGAATCAGACACAAACATCATGTCAGACATTGACTTCCTGCGAGCCAAAGAGGAGGAAGAGAAAGAATGGAAGCATCACAAACGCTTGAGTAGTGGATCAAGGCATGGTAAACGATCCAGCTTGCCTTCGATATCGTTGTCGGGGACCAAAAATCTTCTGACTGGTAGGTTTGGAGACGCATTCCGAAAGTTTGAGGGCGGTAACCATTCATCTCGACAACGGAGTCAGAGTCCTTCCCCATCCACCGAGCATATCAATTCGTTGACACCTATAGCTGGCTCCGTTGCAACCGATCTGAGCGACGACCGGCATGAATTCGATGAGATCGAAGATGTCTCCCCTGAGATGAGGCGAGAATTGGAAAAGCGAAAGCTCGAGGCGGAAGAGAGGAGGGTTGCGACAGCAGCTGCAGAGTACCGCAAACGGGTTGCAGAGAGGGGTGGAGAAGGTGGACGCGAGAGTGCAAGGGCATCCTCAATTCAGAACAAGGTCCAGTCCCTTCTGAAAGAAAATGAAAAGCCTCCCACGAAGACGGCTGCAGGCTATGGAAGGTTCACTGACTTAAACCCCGCTTCGCAGACTAAGAACTTCGAAGGCCCTTCGCCGGTTCAGTTACCAAAACCATCAGCGATTCAAAGGGAAGGAGAACAAGGGTCGAAGTCGATACCAGTCTCGTCGTCAGTTATAACCCCATTGCCCAATTATTCAGCAGCTCAAGGGGCTCAACGGCCGGCCCAAAGACCAACAGCACCTCCTAAACCACTAGTATTGCGAACGGGCCAAGGGATTGCGCTGTCTGGAGACTCAGCCACCAATGCAGTTCAAGCTGGTGAAGCAGCAAGCCCGAACGATGACTGGGAAACTAATTTCAGTAAGCGGTATCCAAGTCTGTCAGGACTGGAACTGGTTGAAACAGAGATAGATTCGCGCAAAAACATGCCATTGCGGACAAGAGAAGTATAGATAGCGAAGTCATCGCCGTATAGAATTTATTTTGGGTTCGCCATTAAAATACAGCCCGCTGGATAAATTTTAAAGGGTGACTGCCCGGTGTTGGTGGGGTGGAGGTAGCATTGAATGTGTTCCGTCTTGCAGCCTGGAGCATTGTAGGTAAATGCACCGCTTGAAAGCGCCAGAATTGCTTTCGAATAACAACATCAACCTGAGGAATTCATCGCGTCATACTTCCCTCCTTTGCCGATCCCTGGACTGTCTTCCGCGGTCCCGGCCAAGGCTGAAGCTGCCCCCCCAAATGGCGCCCCGGGGAGGCAGGGGTAGAGGCACAGCCAACCAAGCTCCAGCTAAGCGAGGCGGGTGGCGTAGCGCTCGCCCACGCAGCTCCGGACCCTACAACCGTGAGGGCTTGATCGTCACGCTGCATCTACGAGCTCCGCGGCCCGCTCGCCAGCTGCCAACACCTGAAAACACGAATCCGTCATTAGATACTCCAGCTTCTCCGCAAGAACCTGCTGAGGAGGTAGCTGGAGAAGGAGAGGAGCAGTTAATGGCCCCTGTCAGGGACCCAAATAATGTCGATGGTACGTGTCCCCGGGGGAAATTTGCAGGCGTATATGCTAAGAGAATAGGGCTGCAGATCAAATCAAAGATGTGATCCAACACCTTTTCGATGTGCAGAGCGCTGTACATGGGTACTTGCCGGAGACGCAGGGGGCGCTCGTTGACAAAATGTATTTGTGCTCTAAATAGCCTTTGCCCCCTTGAGGCTTCGTTGCGCCCTTAGTTCCTCGAGATTACCTCTCACCTCCGGGAGACTGCGATTTGCCTTAAACGGAGTGCTAACCAATCTGCTGATAGTACCGAACTTACGCACTCCCTTTCTGTCCTCAGAACGCTTGCCGCATCCCCAAACAGCTCGGTTGCCGGGATAGAGCTCCCGCCCGAGATTCTAGATTACGTTGACGGTGGCCGCAATCCAGATGTCTATACCAGAGAGTTTGTGGAGCTGGTGCAAAGGGGCAATGCGGTGCTAAATGGGAAACAGGAGGCGTTCAGAGGGTTTAGTGAGATCTTTGCGGAAGAGCTGGCGAGTGCAATGCCGGAGACAAAAGGAGAGGTTCAGAGGGTGATGCAGAATGCTGGCTTGGAGATGAGAAGGGTGGAGACGGAGGAGCGGGATCAGAGAGAGGGAGAACAGGAAGGACGGCCGGGGAGTGGGCAGGAGGGATGAGATTGCAGTGAGCTCTTTTGGAATTGAAAGATGTTTCTTGGTCGGATGACAGAGACGCTTGGGGTCCTCATGGGCCATACTCTGCGCGATGGGTACATCGTGACAGGTTCCAGTATCGACAAGCTCGACAAGCAAGCAACAAGAGCACGAAACGAGAGAGTGAGAGATAGAACAGATCCAGCGAGTCTTGCTACACACTGGTAAAGGGACTGGAAAGCTCCTGCTTACATGCATGGTTCCCACCCTTTTCGCAAGGATGTGTCTGAACGAAATGAAGATCAAGCTTAAGGATCTTGCATTATGATTACAGGGAAAAATAGAATACAGTAGCTCTTCCAGTGCTCCTAGCAGCTCTTCTCTACGTCCTTTGTTACTCAGTAGCCTGTGAGCTTCGAAAAGATGAAGTTCAGATCCGATCAAATAGTGCCAGCCGAACTGCAATGCAAATCCAAAGATGCCACACGACCATTCTTGTTCGTTTTGCCAGATCCTAGAGCTGTGGCAGCTTGAGCGCACTTGAAGTCTGACTATTGGCCCTATCGATTAGTACCTACAGAAAGGAGGCCTCTTGTAGAAATTTATCCGAAAAACTATTGTGTCAATGGCCAGCACTTGAGTGCGCTAGGACCTTTTCTCTCCTTGTCTTTCATAGTTCATCCTTATATTCTAGGATCGAAAACCCCGGGCTTGAGCTTGCACTTCCACTTTGCTTGGCCGCAGGCGAGGATACAGAGCCCTTGTCCTCACCATCGGCCACCTGCATGTGTCTCTGATAGCCAGCAGTTAAGGCTTTCAAATGGTCCCAGTCGGGGGCGTCTTCTCCTAGCCCCCAGGCAAAGACGCCGCCTAAGCCTTTCCTCTCCACAATCGCAGGGAACTTTTTCGCAATAGCTTGAGGTGTATCCCAAGTCCACCATCTGTTCTCGTCCGAATCCCAGAAGTAGTGTCCTCCTTCCTCACCATCATACTTTCCACCCACTAAGGCTTTGTTGAACGAGATCACATCTCCAGGGGGCACTCCATCGTGCCATGAAAAGCCGCCTCCTTGTCCAAGGTCAGCGCCAGTGACCGGGTCTTCCATCAGGACCGTCTTGCAACCTATGGGATTTTTGTCGCAGCCTCCGCGGGGGTCTGTTTTGAACCATTTCAGATAAAATGCGAAACCAAGATTGACCTTTGCTGGCGGAACTCCGTTCTCCACGTATGCGTCAATGGCGTCCAGGGAAAGTTCAATACCGGTGTGGTGTTTCGTGACATTGTCCCTTCGGTTCATCATGTCATATGTCATGACATTCCAAAAGTCTAAGCAGGCATTTATTGTGGGGACTGTGGCTTTGGTGAATGCCAGCATGTCCCGTCGCAGACCTGGTACAGCCGCGGAGATGACCTTGTCAGGATCTAAGGCAATGCGAATCTCCGACAGCAGCTTGGGATAGGCTTCGATTTCCCAAGATTTCTCTTCATTCGGTACCTTCTTGTAGTCCTCTCCATTTCCACTATTACTGGTGAGTTGCACCTAGGACATAATGTGTGGAATTGCAACGATCCACTTACCCAGGATACTCCCAATCTACGTCCACCCCTGGACCTGTTAGCATCTATTAAGTGCTATGTATACGCGCTCGTATACTCACCATCTGCTCCTGTATGCTCGACCATTGCTTTCACATTTTGTGCAAATAGTTTTCGATTACTCTCCGTGAAGGCTGCACGTGAGAAGCCGGAAGTGTCGCCCCATCCACCAATTGCAATCATTATCTTCGTTTCGTTTGCGAATTTTGGCCGCACCTGCTCGACTGTTGTGAAAAGAGGCCACTCAGATACGTCAGGCTCGTTGAATGTGGAAGAGCGCATGAAAGCCAAAGCTACATGGGTTATCTCCGACACAAGAGAGAGCTGGGGAACAACATCATGCTGTCTAGATGCATTGTAAGCGAGCAAATTTTGGAGTAACGAGGGCAGGTGCTCATATTCATTTACCCCGTCAGGTACATCAAATACCTAGCATTCGCCACCAGCGGCAATGCTAAGCAAGATGCCAATAGATTGAGCAACATAGGAAGTAATGAGTCTACAGGTTTACGGTCTCGTAATTGGCCACTGCTCGATCTCTGGTCTGCGTTACGTGTCCAGGAGAGAGAACGGCGGAGGGTACAATAAGGCTCCATGAAGCTTTCCCCTTCCATCACGGACTTCTTTTGTGGCGATTAGCTCGACTGCGGCGGCCGATAGGGACCTTTTATCTCCTAGCGCAAAAACTCGTATCTTGCAACTCGGATCTAAACAATCGACCACCATTTGTACGGTGGGGGATCTGGAGGGTTTCCCCAAAGCCTTTTTAGATTTGGAAACATATACACGTCCATAAAATACACGTTTATGAGGCGTGCGCCCATGACGTACACGCCCATGAGGCGCATGCCTGTGAGATGCACGTTTGAGGTATACACCAATGAGATGCACGCCTGTGAGGTACACGCCCATGAGGTACACGCCCATGAGGTGGACGCCCATGAGGTTCACGCCTGTGAGATGCGCGTTTATGAGCTACACACTCATGAGATACACACCCATGAGGTGCACGCCTGTAAGGTGCACGCCCCGTGAGATGCACGCCCATGAGGTGTACGCCTGTGAGGTATGGCCCATGAGGTGCACGCCCGAAAGGTTTGGGGAAAATCTCCAGATTTTCCACCTTACAAACGGTGGTGCGGTGGTCGATTTGTCGAGATCTGAGTTGCAAAATACGAGTTTTTGCGCCAAGGGATAAAGGTCCCTATGGGCCGCCACAGCCGACCCTGATGACTAAGAGGGAAGAAAAGAAGGGAAAGAGGTCTTTGTTCTTTGCCTGAGCTGGGTTGTCTAGGCACCTATGTAGGCCATACGCCGTGTGCCAATCTGCCTATGCTAGGGGTGGTATCCACACCACTACAGTATGACGTACTAACGAGTGACAAAAGAGATAATCCAGAGACATAGAAGGATTAAAACTCTGTAGGGTAGTAACATGCTGCTGCTTCCCCAGAGTTCTTCCAATTGTGTAGAGAGGCAATTCATGATCAGCCATAGATAGAAAGAGAGAGTGGTACTCCACCAGGGTCATTGAGCTAGTGCCAGGGAAGGTCATGCTCGAGATAGCCCTCAACTCCGTCATCAGTTTCGCCAATGAAGGCATTGTTGAAGTTGGCCTGGCCTTCCGCGCCAGCATTGTAAGTGCTGCTGAGGACACCCTCATTGACAGCGTGGCCGTGGAAGTGGTTACTGGGGATGCCCTGGAAGACACCCCAGCTGGCAGCCGCGTTTTGGAATGTGGGATTGTATGCCACATTGCCATAAACAGTGCCTTGCAAGGGAACATTGTGGATGGACTGTACAGCATTCTGATTAGGATCGCGAAGCGGAGAGGCCTGAGAAACACCATGCACAGGAGTCGTGTTGTGAACTGCAGCCTGATAAACAGCTTCCTGATGACTGAGACCATGGTCGGGCTTCGAAGACTCCAGATGGTCGACTAGCTTGTCTTTGCGTGCGAAGCCTCCGCCTGCAATGCTGCGGGGGCATTGAAGGATGTGGCAGAGGAAGCGCGAGGGTGCTCCATGAACAGTCTTGATGTGCCGTGTCAAGTCCCCTTTACGTGCATAGTGCCTGGAGCCGATTGGCTCGCAGAGATAGCAGATATGCTCGATGTTTGCGCCACATCTGTCGTGTTGGGCAGCAATCAGCAGAATGCCAAAAAAAAAACTCACCCAGCCTCGGACCCGACGCTAGCTTGCGCGGATCCAATGAGGAGGGATTGCTGGCTCTGCGTCTTGGAGTTGGATTGGTCGGCTCTTCCCTGCATAACAGGAGCTTGGTGAGGGTGCGGCATGACCGAGATGAAGGAGGCGAGGGGCAAGGAGGCCACGTAGTAGTTCAACCAACCAGTAACAGGGCCAGCGAATGAGAATAACAGCAGTGGAGATCGCTGAGTGTATGGGGGCCAAATTGACAGAGTTTGAGAGTCGGGGGATGGCCATTTAGTTATGCTTGCGAGGTTGAACGAAGCATACTACGCTACCGAAAAATCCAGCCGTCGGGCAAACAGGGCAAAAGGGGCAAAGGGCTAAATTAGGTAACTGGTGCATGCCGCCTATCTCATCAAGTCGTCCACACAACCTTCAGTGTATGATAATTCTCAAAGTCTCGATGTCCTGAAGACACCGCAACCGTGGGACAGACGGCTCCGAAACCAAAGGAGGGAGAAGTGAATATATTATCTCACTGCACGGCAGGATTGACAGCCACTCTTAGGCGCTAACGTCTTGGCACTGAATTTACACAACAACAGCTGGCAGATTACACTGTACTTGGCATTCTGAAGCTATGATACTTCCTAAAACAGGTTGCTGAGGTGCACAGCATGATGTTGTAGGTCCCACAGCCTCCGTGACTGACCTCTGGCCTAATTCGACCAACAGGAGTTGCCTGATTAGGTATCTCTCCGAGTACCACCCTCCTCACAGCGTGGAGTGCTAATCTGCGATCCATGAATGAGCAGATTCTGAACATTCTGCTTGAGGCCGGAGCTGATCCAAATGTCGAAGGGACTAATGGGGTCAATGAACTTTATCCCTTTGCGGCGGCCGGCGACACAGAGCTCGTCAGGTTCATGTTGAAAAGCGGTACAGATCCCTCAATTCGGACAAACTTTAACTGGGCTCCCCTACACTGGGCCGCTAGCAATGGCAACTTAGAATGCGTGAAGCTACTCGTAAATGCTGGTGCGGACGTTAATCCAATGTCAGACCAGAATACCACGCTCCTAGATCTTGCAATCAACGAGAATCAGCTCGCAATCATTGAGGTACTATCATGCGCCCGGGCAAAGAGAAAGCAAGAGCTGCCTTCCGCGACACTCGATCTGAGGCCTGCTTATCATCTTGCGAAGAGAGATCCTCGGGCTGAAAGCAACAATGAGAGCCGTACTACTTCAGCTGTCACGGCAAAGGATAACCAGTCCTTACCGAACTTTTCACTGATTTTTGACCATCAAAGTACATCTTTCGGCCAATACATATATTTTCCTGATGGGTCGGCCGACAAGTTAGATTTGCCCTTCTACCAAATCTCTCGCCCTTTGGATACTCGTACACAAGAAATCAGCATCAAACACGCCTATAGCCGTCCAACAATGGAAGAGTATCCTTTGAGACCCAACATTTCGCTCCCAAGAACATTCTTTCCAAAATCGTTCCGCTTATAACGGACTACTCAGAGCTAGAACTTCAGGATAATCCTGACAGCCCCGTCGCAGGGACTTTCGCGATGCGTCGGGTTTGGACAGGCAGCCGGAAGGTCCACCGCACGTTCGAGGGTCAGGCAGTCTTGCTTTCCGGCACCGCGCTGGAGTGGTCGCACACCAGACTGGACGGATATCGCTGGACAACAGGGGTTGACCAACTGTTGGCTCGAACAGGAGGCCATCTCGGAACAATGCTGGTCTGCGAATAAGATATGGATTGGAAGATGTTAGATGTATTGGTGACGTGTTGGATTGCAAAGCTGTGGTCTGAAACCTTGACGATGCGGACAGCTTAGCTTGACCTGACTGATGGGAAATTACCTCTCGAGCAGAGCTTCGCATAGTCAATCACGTTTTTTGGCCTCCTGACGACATTGACGAAGTTCGAGCTTTTCCAATACTGTATTGACTGGTATAAGTAGTTTACCTGACATAGATTCGGTCAGAATGGCAGGAAATATGGAAAAGAAGATACTTGACCTCGCTGTCGCTGTATTTTCCGTTTACCGCAGAATCGTGCCCTAAACCACCTCCGCAAACATTTCTTTAGCCTCGACTACGTCCATGCAGGTGTGATGGTGCTTAGTCCCACTGAAGGAGCGCTCGGTTTCAGCGCTCATAGCAGGGACAGAGAGGAGGTCGTACGCCATCTGGCGGATATAAGGGAGTCGTCTTAGTCACCAGTACCATACGCAGACGGTGAAGATGTCTGGATTTACTTGGCATATAGCTGGCAAATGATCCACATAAAGAAGTGATGCCCGAAACAAGTCAAGGCAAACAGGGAAGAGACTTTCCGGATGCGGGACACTCAATTTGATTTCTGGCGCGAGAGCATAATACTAGTATTGTACATACACAGCATGGCCCATTAACAGAATAAAATCGCCCTGTACGTCTTTTGGTCGTAGATCAAGAATTGACCAGGAGGCCGTCCGCAAATTGCAAGGCCCGTGGCCGTCTAGCCCTGACTGTTGCAGTTCACAAATGGCCGCCTTCCGCTTATAGCTTCCTGCCGTTGCCTTTTTGAAACCTGTATTGTCGTCACTTCTTCCCGCCGCCGAGAGATGGGAAGGCATTCTCATCGCTGAGCACAACAGCCGGACCTTCTCCAATCTCGCCACGACCGCGGCCGCGGCCGCGACCACGATATTCACCTCGCTCCCCACGTTCTCCACGTCCTCGGAAGCTGTCGCCACGTCCTCGATATCCACCTTCGCGGTCGCCACGGTCACCAAAGTCGCCACGTCCGCGACCTCGACCACCACGGTCACCACGATCACCGCGGCCACGGCCTCTGCCACCACGTTCGCTGCCACGGCTTGGCTCTTTGAAACTGTAGTCGAGGTCAAGCTTCTCCTTGGCATTTCGCTGTCGGTCACGCTCGCGTCTGGCCTTTTCTCCTGCACCCTCGAAGTATGCTTCGTCATCTCCGCTTTTTGTTAGCTCTTTAGCATTCTGCCATTTCTTGTCTTGCTTCGAGCCCTCATTGGCCTGACGAGGCTCCAAGACACCAAGAGCTGCCATTTTCTTAGTAGCTTGCTCAGCAAGGTAGTCGGCGTATGACTTGTGTGTGTCTTCAGGCTCAGCAGGCTCGGCGGGCTCTGCTGGAGCATCGCCCTCGGCAGCGGCGTCGGTAAAGCCAGGAGCGCCATTGTCAGTGGGAGCAGCGACATCTTTGAAGCCTGGTGCTTCAGTGTCGGCATCCCAACCTCCTTCTTTGACCTCTTGAGTCGCAATTTCTTGTCCAGCCTTTTCATCTCCCCATTCGGCGTTGCCGGTTGGAGCGCCCCAGCCCTGGTCCGTTTGCTTGGTGTGCTCTCTGTTGCCTGTCAGTCGCCAAAACTTGACGTGTGAAATATTGCTCACGTTTGACCACTCCGGCTATGACGGTCTCCACCGCGACGAGGACCACGATTGCCACGAGCGCCACGAGTTCCTCGGTCGAAGTTTCGGCCTGCCTTATCACCATCTTCGGTGCCTATGGGTGTGCCACGATTGGCGTTCCTCCCGGCGTAGCCCTCTTGGTAAGCTAAACGATTCTTGTCAGGTTGTCGGTGTACAGTGGATATAAGCCACGTAGGCGAGACTGATCACTGACCTCCCTCATTGCCGCGAGCACCACCTCGTCTGCCGCCTCGGCCCCCACGAGCGGCATTGTCGCCTTGTGGTACGACCGGTGCTTCTTTGGGCGCGTCGCGCTTACCAGACCGTGCAGTTGGCTTATCAGCTACCTTTGTAGGTTCAGGTGCCTCGCGGTCGGAGTCTTGATCGGAATCATTGCCTGTGGAAAAGTTTGTCAGGTGTGAAATAAATGGGTGTGAAGATGCATTGGGTACCGAGTAGCTCGTAGAGGTTCTATGGACATTAAGTAGATTAGTGATACGGAAGAATCAAGTAGACCTGGTGTAACAGGTAACGAATAGCTTGGTGCTCGGTTCGTGGATGGGAACGAAGACGGTTTACCTTGCTCTTGACGTCCGCCATGACGCCGCTCTGCGAGCGCCTTCCTCAGAAGGCTTCCTGCTAGCGCCCCAATGTGTTGTGGTGATTGGAGAGCTCGAGTTTAACAGCGCCCCATTGACATAGGACGTTGTCGCCTCGAGAGTGATAGATGTTGCGTGGATGTGGTGAGAGTTGAAACTTGCGCTGGAACCTAGACGAGTGCGACGCCCAAATGTTTCTCAACGCTAACGCTGTTTTAGCTGCGGGGCTCAGGGCTACGCTTGACTTTCTATTTTCAGGCTTCAACACACGGAATCCAAAGGAGCAAAAAAGTTGTTAGGGACGTTGTTTTTCATATGATTACACAGATCTGCTCTTTTGCAGCCTTAGTACTATCAACAGGCGCCAACAATTTCCTGGCGTCGTAGAAGTGGGATTCTCAGCTCGACTTTGGGGTTGAGCATGTCCTGTCCCGGTTTAGGACAAGATGCCAACAGCGCCGTGAACTCCTCGCTTGCTCAGATAAAAAAAAAAGCAGCATTCATATGTAACGCTGAGTATGCAGACCAGGGTATCCCGCTTAAATGACAGAACATGTGGAGGACGAACGCCAACGAGCGGTAGTGCTTTTACGCCAGGCTAGCTATCTTCGACCCTGCGCTTGATCAAAGCCGAACGGTGTAGGGAAGTGCATGCTCGCAGTGAGTCCGAACGGATCAGCATCGAGCATTGGATCGAAAGCATCAAAAGTATGGGTCCCACCTCCGGCTGAGGTGTCAGGATGGGAGGACGGAGCCAACAATGGTTGCCCCTGCAGACTCATTGTGGTGGTGTTCGGATCGGAGGTAGGTAGTCGGAAGTTGGGGATGAAATTGTCCGTCTCGATCTCATCACCGTCGTAGTCGTCAACCATGTCGGCTTGCGCATCGTACTCCTGATCTGTACTCACGGATTCAGTCTAGGACAACAAAGCTCTACTAAAACACAGGAAGGAAAAGGAACGGGACAGCTTGCCGAGTTGGTCGTAATGCTTCTGGAATGAAGGCGGATAGTAGGCTTGATGCATCACAGGCGGCGCTTCACTATTAGTTGGTGAGAGGAGAGGCTGGTGCGCTGTAGGCGCATTGACCGAGCCTCCTCGGGGTTGAGGAAATGGCTGCCTTGGCGGGAACGACCTAGGCTGCTGGGGCGGCGGCGGTGGTCGTTGGTGGTGCTGCAGGTGCTGAGCTTGCAGCTCCGAGGACGGCGAGGACATCCCACCTTGCATAGCAAAGCCTGGTGATTTCGAGGTCGATGGAGAAGAGTTTTGCGATGGCGGAGTGGGCTGCAACGCAGGTGAGCTTGAGAATACGCCTTCTCTGGCAGCTTGAGACATGGGATCTACGGCTTGAAGAGGCGGGACTAGGGCTGGATGACGGCGAGACTGTTGGTGTCGATTCATAACGGCCCTCTGAATTGGTGAGGCCTGGCCTGTAGTCGGACGCGACCGAGCAGGGCTAAACTGTGGACTGCCCTTCTGCCGGAGCTCTGCCTGGACATCAATCCCTAATGAACTTGTCAGGGGCGGTCTTCACTTTGCGAGGATGCGGACACTGGCAAAGTATCGTGCCGTTCATTGCTGAAGGTAGATTGGGCATCTGTTGGAGTGGTATTGAAAATTTACGAAAGGGCTGCCAATGTCCCTTTTGTAACAACACGGGCGATTGCATTTCGATTGAACGGTGTAGAAACTCAGTGCTCTGTACGTACCTTTCTCAAGGAGAATCCTCTCAAGTAGGGAATTCTTGTAGCGTAACATCAAGCATTCATCTGCGGCATTGCGATGACTCTGTTGGAGCGTTTGCAGTGTCTCCTCATGATGCTTGATGGTATTCTCTAGCTGTTTGATGTATTCGGTCCTCCGCTCGCGGAAGGCAGCTTGCGCTTGACGGTTGCGTTGCTTGCGTTCCTCGGACGTAGCATAGATCTGGATCTCGTCAGTCTCGCTGGATTCATCCCTCCAACGGTATTTACAGCAGGCTGTAAGAGTCACTACATGATAGGCGAGGATGTTATGCCGAAGGGGGAGCACATGTAATGCACCGTTGATTGGTAGTAGAAGGGAGTGGACTGACTGGCTTTCTACCACCCTTCCTCTTCTGAACTGGCGCAGCGTCTTGCGCTGTAAGTCCTCGTTCGCCGTCTGGCTCGGGCGAGGAGATTGATGAGCTGGTAAAGCCATCTTCGAGAGGTTCCTCCTTGGGCACCACTAGATCGGGACCAGTGACATCTGCAGCTGTCATGTCGGCAACTGCCATTGATCCCATTCTGGCGTGTATCCTGGACCAAAACTGCCACCCCAGGGGGGCCTCCAGCGCAGGGATAGGCAAAATAGACGCGCGCCTGGCGGATGTATTTCGCCTAACAGAGGCTAACGGGGCAAGTATGATTGTTGAAAAATGGGATTAGAGATAAGAAAAAAACCAGAGACAGGACGAAGCAGGACCAGGAGATAGCCGTGAGGTAATGGAATGACCTAAAGAAAACTGAAGAGGGGGGGCGAAAGCTTATGAGCCATGACGATGCTTCGTACCAGTAAGAGGCATGGCCACCGTTTCAGAGAGGAGCCCAAGGAAAGCTGATGTGACTGTGTCGAGCAAGTGGGTTTCATCTGGCGATTGGACGGGTAAAAAGAAGTGTCTGTGCTGGGTGGAGGCGCATTTTACTTCGAGGGGGTTGGAGGAAAGGATTTTCTCCTCAACAGCGGTCAGGCGCCAGATTCGGGCAGGCGAGAAGAGCAGGAGCATAGTGAGAAACGTGCCAAGCAAGCAATGTCGCAAGAAAAAAAGCGGAGGAGCCCGTGACTCGGCGGCTTGGAAAAAGCCGGAAGCAGCCTAACTGCCTAGGCTAGCATAGCCCAGTGGCTACCAATAAGAAGAGCAAGCGCTGAAAATTTTCACAAAAATTTCAAGTCGCACGACCAACCATGGGCCCGGCTTTCAGCTCAAAATGACGCCGATCCGCGTCCTTTGCCTGAACTTGGGCAAGCCTGTGGGGAAGCTTTCCACATGGCGAGCGTCCAGCATGTCAGCCGATCGATGCAAGATCACTAGGGTGAAGGCCGGGTCCAACCTTGCACCTTCTCCTTTCTCCGTGGACGCGAGCTAATCCCTGTCACGTCAAATAGCGCCCAAAGCCTCCTTTTCAAGAAACCAATTGAGATCGAAATGACATGGCTGGCTTGCTTTTTTGGCGTCCTCTTTCAACGTGCCCTGAGACTCAAGGACAGCGAGCGGCATGGGCATTGTAAGAGTGAGGGAATCGTGTTGGTCTTCTTGTTGGGGGCATTTATACCTATTTCCATGGTAACAGCCATCATGAGATCTGCTATATTGTCGGCAGAAAGCGGTCATGCTCTCAATCGCCGTTTTGAATGGCTTTTGGCTCCTTTAGCAATTTCCACTATTGCCAGTTGCTCCCCCTCCAAAACTGACTACTTTTAACTTTCCACAAGGGTAGCGTGCATTACTTGAAGTAGTGGAATTTAGCCCTGCAAGCTGCAAAGCAACTGCAAGACAAGAGACACCGAGTACCCCCCAAGGTCCATCCTACTCCGGAAACAAGGACAAGTAACAAGCAGCAAGAACATTGCCCAACATTCTACTCCGGCCCCCAAACTATGCATGAGCATGAGAGGCACGAAAATAGGCTACAAAGGTACCACACATGACCGACACTACAGGGGATGAAGGGCCTGCGCCTTAATTTGAACCGACGGAATGCTATTGTTGGGCAAGAGCAACGGTTACTTTGGTGACATGGAGTCGACAACGCACTTTGCTCTTCCCTCCTTTCTTTCTGTTCTTACATGCTACTGCTTGCCCTAAACATCAACGCAATTCACAGCGTGCGCCATCCACCCACGTCATATGCGATGCCCATCAACTCCGCGTCCAATAGGGACACAGCTCTGGGCGTGTCCACCATGATGTCCCATATCATCTTATATTTGCTCGCATGCACCTTGGACACAGATTTTGATGTCCAAAATGACATCAAATGGTGTACAGATGGTCTTCTAACTCAGGAATATAGGCCGTGACACATCTTTAGATCCATCGAAAAGGCAACCCCAGTCGAATCACCCCCTTATCTGAGAATATCAAGCCACAAAACTCGCCTCTTACTATTGCAAACACCAAACTCTTCCCGCGCCCACATGAGCGCCTTTTTCGGCCAGCGAACCCACCATCTTTCAGATATTCGAAAAAGTGCCTGGATCATCAAGAGGCGGTGCAATACGCAGAGAACCTGCTGATCTCGAAGATAGACCCGATGAAGCTGAGGTAATGGTGAAGATCAAAGAGCAAGTTGTCGGGCCCTCAGGAGATCTCCTCGGGCGATGTTTTATCTGATGATGCCAGGCTAACGACAGGCGTGAGAAGTTGCGTACCGAGTGCGATGAGCTTGACCATCAGACGCTCTTCAGCTGGCATGCTTGGTCCTGATCCAACATGGAGGTAGTCAAGTGCCCAGGACTTTTTGTTGTGGAGGCTCCCTAAGCCTTCTGCTATCGATCAGATAATTCCGTTGAGAGATCGACCTGACTTACCTGTACGAAAAGCCTTGCAACGAGATGCAGTCTCGTCTGAAAGATTGAGACTGTGACCTTCAAAGAGGTTTATTCGAACTGCACCGTCTCTGGAATTCCTTGACACCCTCACGCCTCGGCATGACAGAATCGACATGACTGTGCAACTGGCCGCATCACTATTCGTGAATGGAGGCACCGCCGAGGGCAAAATCAATATCGCTGTCAATAGCGGCCCTCTTCAGAAGCCTGAGACGAAATCAATCTTCATCTCAAAATTGACAATAGGCGTCATTGCAGTCGACAAATGTATTCAATAGGAGCTATCCTCCCCCGATGACCCTAGTCGACTCCTAGACACCAATTTTCCAATCAGAACTCTTCTGCGCTCTCAAGCCAGCATCTGCAACGATTCCATTCTGCATCAACCTCCTACTTGGCGTTGGTCATCCGCCCTCACATCCAAAGACGCCGCAATTCGTTAGTTTATTTGTCCGACAGTCGCAGGTAAGAATGGGGGAAGCAAAGCATCATCAGACAAATGTGTAACATCCAGATTTTGATTGTATACAATCCGGAGAAAGCCCACACGATCCTGCCAAAGCCACTATTGGCAGCTGACTTACTTTCCATTCCCTTAGGCGCTGAGGTTCATCGCGCCGAGCTCACGGCCGGGCTACAGAGAGACGTGGATCAATGAGTCCGTCATCTATGTCGATATTCATGTCGCCAACAGAAGTTCTAAGACTATCAAGAAAATTGGAATTGGCTAGTGAAGACAACCCTATGGTATTTCACATCTTGGTCCATGCAACGGGTGGAAGGGTTGCGAACCACCTTCGACTTCCAAAGCGAACTGACAAAGAGCTGGTGACTAGTTCAACCATCAAGAAACCTAAAGACTAGAAGGGCGTCCATACAAACTCCTGCGACACCTGTACCTGTGACATCAGTGTACCTCGTAATCTTGTGACTATTAGCACTGACCGGGTCTTCGAAGTCAAGTATTTTCTCAAGGTCATTACGACGGTGCCCACCTTCAGGGGCAGCTGCCGTAACACTTCCGGTGACGATCATCCATGTGAACCCAATTGACATGCTTCCCGACCCTTTAGCAGCTTCAATCGAGGCCAAATGCAACAAGCCCCGGCTGAGGAGGGCGGTCCGATATGTCCGCCGTTTCAAGATTTTACTGCGCCTCGTCGCCAGTCTCCAGATCGCACTAGGAACGAAGGCGAAGGGCTCGAGGCCGAAGAGCTAGAGACCTTTACAGGTGACCTCAATGATTCGCCGCGCCGGTATGGTCGCAGGATCGGCTAGAGTCACAGGTGCAAGTTGACGATGAGCACCGTTGTTTCGGGTGAAAACGTCCTACTGGGTTGCCCGAGCCGAGCTTCCTCTTCTCACGGCAACCACACCCGCCACCCTAGCTGTTATCATCGACATCTGGAACACGGTCCGTGTCTTGCTCGGAACGCGTCGATTAGCTCTTCCGCTGGACCGAAGCTTCCACGTTTACATCTTTCAACGTCTGGACTGGGATTTTCAGCCCCCGAATTTTGAGACTACCCCAGACTCTCCACCTCGCAAGGTCATGCTTAGTGAAAGCGAAAGGCACATGATCCTTCTCGCAGAGACAGCAAAAGCAAGTCAAGTCTCAACTACAGCAAGGCAGAGAAAGAGTATTTTCCTAGGTCTCAGAGCGGGTATTTGGAAGAACGTCGCCATGGAATTCGAAACTGACTCCTCCGCAACGACTGGTAATGTCGGCCGTCACCTTGTTGTGCAGCGGGTTCACAGCGAAAGATCCGATCGAACTGTAGTAGGAAGATCGGGGCCTATAAGTATGCGGTCGAAAACTAATCCAGAACGCCTCGGCACTACACCGTTCGCACAGCGGAGAGTTGAACAAAGCTTCGACCAGTCAAATCAGCTATTTGGCCCACCTGGGTGGCATTTCTCACAACAAGATGGATAGGAATGGCAGAAACTCGGCAACTAGAAATGAATGGCGATGACAGTTTTGGGAATCGAAGATCTTGGAAGGAGGGAGGTTTCAAGCTGGCCATCTCTTCATCGAGCATGTGGTAGGGTGTTTGCAAAATTCCATTTCTTGTTTGGCAAAGACGTCTTACACAACACTCTTGCTGGCATTGCGGAATTATGAGCGTCGACTTATCAACTACACTCTCATGGGGATATTTGAAGTCGTTTCGCAAGGCAATGGCCATTGTAAACATGCAGAAGATAGAAGGAAGGCAAGGCCCACCTCTGGTAAATGTTCAATAGTGTTCAACGATTTGTATTGCAATGCTTAGACTTAAGGTGGCTATTCCAATTGTCTTAGTTGACTGGTTTATTTTCGGCACTAAAAAGTGGATCCGTGGGGCCGTAATCTTAATTCAGTCTAGCTTTCCAAGCTTCTCCTGAGCCTCGATCGTTCAGGAGGTCGGGCTTGATTGCTCTTACTCTGTACATTCGAAAACTCTCATTCACCAGCTCTGTTGGAGTTGGAAGCCGACCCTCCCGAATCGTTAATGTCGGAGTAGCTTTGATTGCAATCTTCATTCCTTCTAAAAGACCAGTTCAAGCGGTCGAGGGCGGCTTACGGAATCTCTTGGGAGGAGCAGTTTTCCTTCAAGGCCAACCGAGTTGACGACTCAGAAGCCATGGTCACGTCTATTGGAATTCGGAATTTGGGTGTTCTTGCAATTGTCCTTCTGTGCTTCACGGGCCTGATCGAATCCAAGAACCCTGTCCAGTTCTGCAAGCAGCACAGGCATCTTGGCATCAATTCATGCCTGGCTTTCTTTACAGTTCTCAATGTGTCCAGTTCTGGCACAGACTTCTACATCACTATCGAAACTCAGCGCTATGGCTCGAGTGCTACTGGATGGACAGCATTTGGCCTGGGAGACCAAATGAAAGGAGCGCTTATGTTCATCACTTACGGCGACCCGGCCAACGGGGCTCTTACGACGAGCGTCAGAACTACAACGGGACACCACCCACCAACCACTGACCTGACTGTGAGCTCAGCAGACAGCCCCATTCCCGATATAAGGGTCGTTCAGGATTACTTTGGACCTTATCTCGGCGACGCGGAAGGCGACGATAGGCCATCTTATACGGATCGGAAGCACATTTTCTGCTACCAATGTGACCACTGGGCTGGGACGAATATCTCCGGGAGGACTCTGAATCAGCCGTTCATCTGGGCCGTCAACCGTGCTCAGAACTTTGGTGCCAACTTCGCCGAAGATGTGGCGATCGACATGCACGTGATGGGCGGGGTGGGGTGGTTCTGGGCAGATGTCCCCAAGAGCAGGATGCTTTCGCCAATCTTTGGAAGAATCAATCCACTTTATGAGATATTCCAAACCACAGAAGTGCGACCTATTGCCGATAAGCCGCAGACACCGCCAGACCCGGAGCCCTCTGCTACTGCGGATGCTACTGATGATACTACTGAGGATACTACTGAGGATACTTCTAATCCAGAGCTCGATTATGATGGTAATGGTTCATATTCGAAGCCGACAGACACGCCTGCATCGGACACGGCTCACTCATCATCCGAATCAGATAGTCCGGAGCAGCCTGCGAAGACATGGCGTGGGAAGTCGATCAGGGACTGGATGTGGCATCTGCACGGTCTTATCATGACAGTTGCGTTCCTGGTTTTCTATCCGATAGGTGCCATACTGATCCGCTCGGGCGACTCGAGAGCGTTCAATTTCCATTGGACGACACAGGCTTTTGCGTCCGTGTTTGTCGTTCTGGGCGCGATTATCGGCGTCATGCAAAGTAGCAGCATTAGCGTCGCGCATCAGTACTTGGGTTTTGCGATCATGGCGAGCATTGCCCTGCAGATTCTGCTTGGATGGAGACAGCATGTGCGATGGTTGAGGACGATGACGAAGTCATGGTTTAACACTGGACATATCTGGCTTGGGCGGACGGTTCTAGGGGCGGGCTATGTCAATCTTGTGCTGGGGATGATTTTGAGGCAGTATGGGAGGGCAACTATGCTGGGATTGGTGGTTGCGATCTTCGCGGAGGTGGCGGTGTTGTTCTTGATGATGGGTCGTTTAAAGAGGGTCCGGAAGGAGGAGGAGGTAAGGCCAGGGCAAAGTGGCAACCCAGAACTTGATGAGGCAGAAGAATACTTCCAACTGGTTGGTGACGACGATGGTGACGGCTGGTCAGACGACGAGCAAAATGAAGCAGCGGCATTGGCCAAGAAGGAGCAAGCGAAGAAACTGGCGAAGCTGGACGCTGTGTAAAGCGTGGCGTTACTACAGGATTACTTGGGCAATTCCGGCATGTCGCAATATTTGTACATTCTTGCCTGACAGTCAGGGTCGATGGACGGGCTCTTAATATCTGCGAATTGGAGAACTCGAAAGGCGTGACAGGTACCCATTGGATATATCTGGCCCATTGGAAGAGATCCGATGCATAAATCAGGAAGGGGACTTGGGTCTTGGGGAAAATGGACTATTTCTTGCTATTCGTCCTTTATATGGAGCGGTGACGCCATGTGCGAGTAGAAAAATGCTTATTGGCCTCAATATTCCCTCGATGTCGTCCTAATGTTCATCACACTGGCCCTACAATTGCACGCCACGCCGGCAAGGAGGCAGGCAAAAAGTAGACCGCCCAGATAGCTGAAACCGAAATCAGTAGCCCAGAAAACTTCTCCAGCCAGGTATGAAACCATACGGCTGTCATGAGGAGCATCCAGAGATCCAACCCAACGACAGTCCACACAAAGTATCTCGTCCATAAGCGAATCTTGGCTTGCGTGTCGGACTCCCAACCGCCGAGTTCCCGCTTTTCCTCGTCTGTTGTGTCATGAGCCACAATTGCAGCTGCCCTTGGCGAGACGTGTGAATGTGGAGACAGAGCGTCCGACACGTAGAGTTCAAGTACGAGGAAGGCCGAGGAAAGGATAAGTATAAAGACGTGGCCGGATATGTCGTGGCCACCTTTCCACTTGCCTCCTACAGCTTTGCAAGCAATGCTTGTGACTATGGCGGAGACATCAGGTCGGCCACTCTCACCAATCTTCGCAGGCAAGGCTTCGCATCTCCCGCCTGTGAGAGTAAAGCTGCGGTCAATAAGTGGCGGTCCAAATAGCCATTGTGTGGTCCCAATCCAGATCATCGTCACAACCAAGTACCTAAGGGCTGCCTGCACCCACCTTGGTAGCGTGCCGGAAGACGTCTTATCCTTTGGCCGCGTAGCATGCGTTATATAAGCCACCAGGGCGAATGCAAGTGTAGTCCAGAACCAATGGATCTTGACAAAATATAGGTTGAGTAAATTATGCTTGCTTGCGAAGTAATTGACGGGATGTCGTGTGGCGGGATTGTTGAGTTCGGATGCGACACCAGGTGTCAGAGCACTTGCTTGGGTTGCTGAGCTGGCAGTTGGGGAGACAGTGGCGTACAATGAACCTAACGTAAGGACGATAGGATAGATGAGGAGGAGGTATGGCGATAGATCGAAGCGAACAGGTCTGCTCAAAGAGTTCGGGGGCGGAGAAGGAGGATGGAGCATAGCGGAAGGCGCATGCGATTTCGCTGCTTGACTGCCACCGTTGCGACGACTGGTGGTTGGCATTTCGAGTGGGGTGATTCTGACTGTCAAGGTAAAACCAGTGCGGAGGACGGCGAGCTATCGATTGGGAATTCACATAGTCAGGGAGTGAAGGGAAGTTTTAAGGCCTTTCCCATGGTCCTTGTTGGTTCAACTTGCTGGTGAGAATAGTTTCACATACTGGCCACGTTGAGTCAAAATTGTAGAAGCGACGAGAAAGAAAGTTGAGGCGATGACGTCTATCGGTTGTGCCTGCCAAACACAAATCAACAAAATTCTGCCACGTTCACGCTTTCTACGCGCAAGGGAAGGACCTGTTCTCTTCCTGTTGAGTGGACATCATTCATAGCATTCACCGGCGCCGTCAGTCATTCTTACAGCGCGTCGAGGATTTCATTCAAAACACGTTACTCGAGAGAACGAGTTGCGTGCTTGCCATATCTGCGCATCTTTCGTAATACAGTGGGGCTCTTTTGGGCGAATGATATCCTTCATCAAGAACATTATGGTTTTGCGAGCCTCCGTTGTCTAGCAGACAGAGTCTCGCAAGCAGAGACAATGTTGCCCTGGAGTTCGGCAATCGAGTTGCTGTGACTGCCGATGTCCAAACCTCTCTCCAATGAATCAAGTGGATGCCGACACCCGAGGTCTCCTTTGGCCACCATCCACCGCCCCCACACGCTCCATACCACGGAAGGTCCCACTTATCCTATGTCTTTAATCGGCCGCCTCGCGAATTACTTGCCTCTATGAGCCGAGAAATAAGCAGATCAGTGTTCGTTGGAATGAAGGGGGTTATCACAAAGGGATGTCTGCTCTTTGTTATCCGCCAACAACTGCCGAAACGTGCAACTTTGTGCTCTGGAAGTGCTCACAGGTCCATACACTTTCACCGAGGTCGTCTAGTGCAATGCTCCAGCATCAACTATCATATTGATACAATTGCGAGTCCCTTTTTTTTTTTTGCAGAAATTCTTTCTTATCCTATTTTCTCTCTTTTGTAGCCTTGCTCTTGCTGAATTCCCAGTCTTGCTCAAGTTTCTATCTGACTCTCCCAACAAGAACCGCCATCATGGTCTTTGAATCGACAGTTCTTGTGCTTCTCAAGAATTGGGTTCTCGTCATTCCTGTCATTCTCGTGATATACCTTGCGTCCAACTACTTCAACCATGGCTTGAACAAATACCCTGGGCCTCTGCTGGCAGGCTTGACGGATTGGTGGAGGTTCTTTGATGTCTATGGCAGACGACCGGATATTACACATATAAAGTTACACCGTAAGCACGGTGATGTGGTGCGCCTGGGCCCAAATTCCCTATCTTTTGCAGACCCGAAGGCGATCAAGCAGATTTACGGCTTAAACAAGGGCTTTGTTAAGGTGAGGACTGAGCCTGCCAGAAGCTGATGCTTGAGTAATGACAAAACATTAGTCCGGTTTCTATCCAGTGCAGATGGCTGTTTCCAAAGGACAGCGGTTGCCGTCACTGTTCTCGACAACTGACGAATCATATCATGCGAAGCTTCGACGGTCTGTCAACAGCGCTTTCTCCATGAGTGCTCTCGTGCAGTACGAGCCATTTGTGGATGAGGTCACCAGAGTCTTCCTGGACCAGACGGAGAGATTGTTTGCAGCCAGGCATAAAGTCTGCAACTTCGCCGAATGGTTACAGTACTACGCGTTTGATGTCATTGGACAGATTACATACAGCCGTCGCCATGGCTTCGTTGATCGGGCAGAGGATGTGGATGGGATGATTGCTTATCTAGGCAAACTGTTCTCCTATGTCGCTCCAGTGAGTACCCTTTATGGCCTGACGGAGGGGAGGCTAAGAAAATCCAGGTTGGTCAAATTCCATGGCTGGACTTGCTGTTCCTGAAGAACCCAATCATTCTGCTGTTGGATCGTCTTGGGTTCAAGTTGTTTGCCTTCCCAATCACGACATTCGCGAAAGCCAACATGACTGAGCGCCTTGAAGAGATTGCGGCAAGCAAATCCCATGGCCAGGAAGAGATAGGTCGCCGTGGCGATT
>Ga0335072_10002916_pt1 | contig 26118 bp, 24 predicted proteins | sample Lox_Sample_21_FD_206725 | JGI IMG/M metagenome (GOLD analysis project Ga0335072, IMG submission 206725) | Soil microbial communities from Loxahatchee National Wildlife Refuge, Florida, United States - Lox_Sample_2.1 | ecosystem: Environmental > Terrestrial > Soil > Wetlands | place: USA...
CATTCTCGCTTCGTACTCGCTGGAGTTCAAAAATGGTGGTCAGCCCCAGTACATCCTATTGGACCTTACCGGCCAAGTGATCCGAAGTAATTCACCACATAAGTCTCGGTACCTGTGGTTGTAAGAATTGCTGCTGTTGCTGTTGCCGTGAAACTCAAAGGGCGGCAGAAAACGGCGCCTTTGGGGGCTGTTGTCGGCGTCCTTTCCACCGCACCCCAACACGTAGGGCCTCGCCGCTTTAGGCTCTTATGCCAAGCTTTAACAGTCTCGAGCCTCCATGTGCAGGCTGGTTCCTGACTTTTCTCCCCCCCTCCCCCCACCCCTCCGACAAGGGACCTATTTTGGCCTCCTTGATGGAGACTCACAAGAAAGCAGTCGAATGTCTCTCACGACAACACCGTTACATGATCACTAATCGAGTGTCTTTCTGTTGTAGAAAATGATCTCTGAATTGCTTGACCCCCAGAACACCGGGGAAAGGCTGTCTAGCTATATAGACCTGCTATATCTGCTATGGATACCTTGGACGGCCTATGTCCGTCGGAAAAGACTGCTTCAGGGGCTATGAGACGTAGACCAAACGCAGGTAAGACAACCATCGTTTGATATGGGTCTGTGGTGGTGAGGATGGATGGCGAGACCTGGAATGGAGTTCCTAACTGGGTTAGCGCCTCTCACACTTTCCCAAGAACTATCGACACAGACATCGATGCCAATTTCCCCCCCCCACCACATTCAAGCAAGAATTGCGAAGCCAACCGCCATGGCACCAAAGAGAACATACATGGATGCAACTGATGACACGGCTCCTGACCTAGGCTTCACAAACATCTCGGGCTCATAAGCTGAAGGTGTCGTCGAGTTGACAGTGCCATTCCAACAGTATCGACTGAAGCATTTCTGGCACACATCTGGAAGGTGCGTCCCCGTTCTCTCCAAGCTTCTGCTCAGTATGGCGCATCCAACGCATGCTGGCCACTCCGCATCGCGGCTGCCGTTCGCCATCGTCGCCACATTGTATCCATTCAGGACAATTGCATTGCGTTCTTCGTCTGTGTACTCAAGCTGGAACGTCGATACATTCGAGTCAAAAGAGTAGGGTGAATTCGGGAGATATACTATCAGAGGGGTGGGACCCGTCTGATTGGTAGAGTTGCAGCCGAAGAAGGTCGGCTGTGAATTCAGCCCCAGATTGATAAAAGAATTCACATCCGGGACTGCGGGGAAGGCAGTGCCGTTCGCAATACCGGAGGGGTGAAGACTGCGCTGATAGGTTGCAAACATGCTCGTCCCGTTGGGCCAGTATGTGGTTGTATCGGCTGAGCTGTCAATGGCAAAGACTACATCAACATGTCTCGTTGGCTGGATCACAGGGTGCAGAGGTATGTTCTGGAGATCCTCCCCGCCATCGACAAGAAAGAGGGTTGTTGATTGAGCGTTATCGCTAGTTTCGGGGTTCCATTGGTAGAACGGATTTGGAGTATATGTTGCGATATCAGCATTTTTGGCACCCCATTTTGTGAGGAGTGATGTAATCGAATTTTGGATGAAATCTGGGATACTCGTGTTGTTGATCTGAAGGAGGAACTGGTTGAATAAGGACGAGGATGTTCCCATAATATAGCCAACGTTATCAAAACCACGGACGCATCGTTGGTCGTCAGGCAATATTCCCGCCGAAAAATTCGAACCTAGATACTCCAAGGGGACAAAACCGTTGGTCGTTGGGTCGAACGATCCAAATTCCCAAGGATTAAACTCGTACACAGTGGTATTCGGGGCTTTTAGTACCTGCGTAAGCTTTTCCCCGGCATTGAAGGACGACTTAAAGCTCATAGTACTTACCTATCAACGTCTCTCCTGGAGCTCGCTCGTCGCAGAGGACAATGGGCAGAGGCATATCTCCATTGATGAATGCTTGCTGGAGTGCAATTGAGGACCAGGTATATGCTATCCCTCCTTCGGTGTCGTTGATAAGCTGGTACGACAAGGCCCGACCCCTAGTAAATAGTCATATCTGTTTTATCGCATTTATGTGGAATGCAAGTTGACAACTCACCAGTAATCGGTGATGGACGTCTCAAAACCAGCGTTTGATTTGGCGTCTACCGCGTTGAGAAGTTGCCTCCAGTAAGAAGACTGGTTGGCGGGGCCCTCGAAGATTGTGTAATCCAACTGCCACAAAGGGCTTGGGGTGCCGTTGGTGCCGTTGGTGCCGTTGATTATGTCCAGAATAGTGGTGTAATTGTTGGCATACAGAGACCCAACAAGCCAGGAACCTCCACTCAAACCCGAGAGATATGTAGAGGATTGCAGAAGGCCTCCAAGTTGGCCTGGGGCGGTTGAATTTGGAGTACGTGAATCGAAAGCCGCCACAATGCCACCCCCCGCAAGCATAGCTCTGTAACCACCACCAGACGCTGCAATAGCAATATTTGGTATATTAGAAGCATTGGTGGTATGCTTATCGAAATAGCCCTGTGCATCAAAATCTGTAATGTTAAGCCTCCCAAAAAGGTCTCGCATCGCCTTCACAGTGTTGTTGCGTCGAGTCGGGAGCCAGGACGTCTCCTGTGAGGAAAGGCTCGTAGCATCTCTGATGGTTGGCCGGTTCGAAGGGCAATTCAGTCGTGCAGGTGCATACCCGTCTGGAGCATTCGGTAGCGCTCGACGAGCATTAGTAGACAGGCCGAGCTCTTGAGCAAGGAGGGTGGGTGCTGCTCAATAAGTCAGCTTTGCTTCGGCACTGGAGATTTCGACCGCAATTACTCACCTTGGAAGAACGAGAACAGGAGAAAGAGAGTCAACGCCCTCGTTACTGAGAAAAGGGATTCCATGTACAAGTACATTGGTTGTCATAGGAGGGTTGGGAGCTACTTAGAAGGTGTAATATGGAGAGCTTGTCAAAAGGGCAAGGAGGTCAATCCCACCAGCACGAAGCTCCAAATAGCCGGGCACCCTGCTGGGATTAGAATCCATTGGCAACATGTGGCTGTTGGTAATCCAGCCATTGGTCGTTTGCTGTCCCAAAGGGCGAGTGAGTTTGCCAACGTAAATCATCCATGGGACTTGAAAGGCGCGTTGTATTAGCTGCGTATTCACTCGAACTCTGCCGTGCCAAGCTGTATGTCCCTTGAACCCTGCACTCACGGACGGTTAACGAAGGTGTTACCTCATGTTGGACGGATGCAGTAAATATTAGCCCGGAGAAGTGGTGGCCGCTGACAGCGTCCTACCGGCGCTTCCATCATACGATTTCATTGCGTATGGAGCCTGCATTACCTGGTCTTCTCAGCGCAGATTTACAACGGGCTGCGTCCCTTCCAAGGTGCAGTCGGCCGTGAAAGCGGCTTCAACAACCAGGGGCGGTTTTTTGGCGAGGGGCTTTCATACATTGACAAATGTCACATGTCGAAACGTGCTCTCGAACGTCACTCTTGGCCAGTATTAATGACGTCGAATCACTTCCTGAGTCTTGATTCCGTGAGTCTTGATTCCGAAATGCCCGCTCTGCCATGGATTATCATGCTTCAGTTCTGAGGATCTCCAATCAACATAGACCCTACCGTCGCAACGCACGAGACCATCACACCTTTTCATGTCTCTCTCTTGGAGACTTACAGGAGGTGAGAAGGGGAAGAATTGCCGGGAACCAACTATGTGGCATGGAGAAAGAAGAATGGGCGAAACGCGCATGTTTCTAGTGATGTGGCTTGGTGATACGCCCGATCAGAACACCTGGGAGCCTGTGAGGGTGTCTAAGCATAGACCTATCATATGTGTATATCCCTAAACTAAGACCATGAAGCGAAGTCTTAGAAGCAAAGCATGAACAGTATGGGCTGAAGCGTGCAAGAAAAGCTACCACGCGGCGGTATTTTCTATGGGTAAGACGTGGCATTCCCCCACTGAGGCGTGACCGAGCTCCCTTAGCGGGGGTCGCGCATTCGACCTGAAGGTATTGCCGAGAGCGCACGATCCTGCCTCAACCCCGGCGCTCCACTGATGAGGTCCCCAGATACCCATATTTGGTCAGGGAACCATCCCAGAACCTTCTACGACCCACATAGGGCAAGGGGGTGGCGCTGGACGCCGAGATAGCAGCTTTCATGTACATATACGCTAGAATCCCTCAGATAGCAGAAATACACACAAGCTTCCACGTGACAGACGTCCCATATGGGGCTTTCCGGCCCAGAGCGGGGTCAGAGGATGGGTGGTGATCAATCAACATGAGAGATAATACCTGTTTCTTCAACAATCATACCGAGAAGAAGAAAAGAGGAAAAATGTCGCAACCTACGTGACTCTGTTGAATGTCTCACAATATTTGGATCGCGACTCAACTTGGCTCTCCGATCGTAATCTCTAGTACGTGTATTTTTTATGCAGCTGACATCGGAGGTGCCTAGGCATAATAGAAGTTCGCTACCCCTGACTTGGTTCTGGGCACCTGCTTGGTTTCATTTCATTTTACACGACTTGTTCACATGCCGCCGTGACGGTTGTAGACTTGCTCCTAAATAGTACCCGCTCCCTCGATAATTTCTTGTATCTGCGCGTCCACCTCTTTATTCAACCCCGGACAAGATTTCATTGTGCCATTGAGTACACTCTCCATAGGCCGCAACGCACAAAGTTGTGTCTCCTTATATCCATATATCATCCATCATATCGTCCCTCATATCGTCCCGCAGCATGGGTTCCGGATCAAAAATATCCTCCGTGCTCTGCCGCCTCGTGGAGCTCGCCTCCGCTGCGATCGTCGCCGGCATCGTGGGCGCATACCTCTACAAAATTGATGATGCCAATCAGAATGCAGGTCCCCGCATCGTTTACGCTGAAGCCCTAGCCGGCATAAGCCTATTCTTTTCCATCGCGTACCTCCCACCTGTCACGTATTCTTTCTACGGCTTCTTCATCGACTTTTCCCTCTTCATATGCTGGATGGTTGCTTTCGGGCTATTGGAAGATGTAAGCATTACCTTTTCCTCAACCCCCCCCGGGGGCCCCGGGGGAACATGAAGTTGAGAATTCATTGACATTGACATGAAATGATAGCTCAGCGGAGGAAGGGCCTGCAATTCGTACTGGTACTGGAATTACTGGGGTTATTATTGGGGGAGCTATTACGCCATTCCTAACATACACATTACCCAATCTCTCGTCGGCAGAGCAGCGTGCTCAAAGTGGCGTGCTACTCTCGCTTTCAGCTTCATTGGGGGGGTTTTTTGGTTAATTACCGGGTGTATTGTATATCTAATCCTTCTCTACCTCTTCACTGGAGAACAGTGCCCTAATATGAGAAACAGGGTCTCTATGTTTGCATTGGACGTCTTGAAAATAAGTAAGTGACCCTCTTTTCCCACTCACTGTTCGTCCTATAAATCTTCACCATCTGACATATCTAGAAACCCCGCTCATTGGTACCGTCGACACATTCGCTCGGGCCGTACAGCTGGCACCAACACTGGAAATGGTGTGACAGAAGGAAACAAAGCCGTCGACGGCTCAACGGTTTAGTGAATTGGCGGTATTAGGAGGGGTGTCATGATCTTGGCTTTTACGTAGCGGGAGCCCTCAGTTTGAGTATTGATAACTGTAATCTTTTTTGCACGGAGAATAGGTCCGAGAATGAACTTCTTGAATTCAATTCTTTCCTCAACATCGCTTGCGGAAACTCACGGATGGAGATAAGTTCAGCTTCAAATGGAAACAAAGTTGATTCCCCGACAATCTGACCCGACTTTGGATGACTAGTTAATGTTGCTCTTTGTCGCGGGATGCGGACGCCACCTGCTTGCCGTCGGGCGAGAATGCCACGGCCTCGACCGCGTCTGCATGGCTCTCAAGCGTCTATAGCAAAGAACTCCAGTCATTTCGTACTTCTGACAAGCCCATAAATCCAACGGGGGATCTGGTCCCAAGAACTGTTTCGAAATGTCGCACGTGCTTCACCCACTTCTCTCCGCAGCCCCGGGATATGCCTGGGCGATGATGCGTCAAGTTGATCTAGACGGCCCATCAGTGGGCTAATGTCAGACCCGAACGGCATTAGTACAGCCTTTCGCCTTTTGGTAGGTTAGGGGTTTGTATTAGACATTTTAGGTCTCGCCATTTCATTCCACCACTGTAGGACATACAGTCCTTTTTTTTTTTCACTGGCTTCTGTCAGTTTTTGCTCCCATCCCCACACCGGTTGACATCAGAGCGTGAAAAACGCAGATGGAGCACATGGCATCTCAAGGATCTAGAGCTAATTACGAAGAAAGTTCATGTGCAGGGGAAAGATTGTGTCATTCGCGTCGTAGCATCGCAGTCATTTCGATCCGACGCTCGGGGATGTCCCTGAGCAAAACTGGCCCAAACGATTCTTGGCCTTTGGTTCTACTCGCCAATTCCACGAGACTAATAGTGGACTGATTGGTCCGTTTAGGCATGTCCGCACAGACCTCGTAACGTATGCTGGACTCATTTAGTCTGAAAGGATGTCACCTCATTGGATGGACCCGCAATTGCACGCCTAGTCACCCCTCAGGTAGAGCTTCTCCGCGTTTGGTGGGAGAATCCCAGTATTCTGATCTGCCTTTTCTCTATAAGAGGAGCAGTTCCAAGTTCCAAGCTCTCGGGGAAACTTCGACTGTAACTATCCCATCAGCGTCCCCATATCTTCCGCCCTTCATGAAAGATTTCCCAGAACTCCCTTCGCCTTCGCCTTCGCCTTCGCCTTGGGGCCGGCGGGCTTTCACCAATATGACAGACCGGGTCAGAACACAAAATAGTGGAATGTACCTGCGGGGACTGGTGGATATGGGGAGGTAGGAAATATGGCGAGACAGTTGAGACCTTGTCCCTCCTCCGGGCTTTCCAAAAGTCCTGCCTAACTCATCCATCGTCGCCAACAGCGATCTCTGTGCCCTCCCTCGTTTTGCTGACTGATTCGCCTCCAGCAACGGCATCCGCTTCTCCGTCTCCGACCTCTCCCCTCCCACCTCCCGTGTCCTGCCTACGGTCCACCTCCACCGTATCGGGATCTCGCTGTACGATGCCCAATTTGATCAAAAGACTGGGCAGAAGATCCCAATTCCTGCCTCCGTGACCCGCGCCGTCATCGCCGCCCTTCTTCGGTTTCAAGTCGTCTGTGCCGACCTGGGCGTGCCAGGGAACCGTATCCGCATCATCGCCACTGAAGCCACCCGGACAGCTATCAACTCGGCGGAATATTGCAAAGCAATCAAAGACGCCACCGGGATGACCGTGGAAATGCTACCGAAGGAACAGGAAGGGCGTGTTGGTGCCCTGGGAATCGCGAGCAGTTTCTCGGACGTTAACGGCCTCGTTATGGATCTCGGAGGGGGAAGCATGCAGATCACTTGGATGGTAGCGCGCGAAGGCAATCTAGAAATCAGTCCGAAGGGTTCCTATAGTTTTCCGTACGGCGCGGCGGCGTTGACGAGAACGCTGGACGAGTTGAAAGCAGGGAAATCCAAGGACGACGCAAAGAAGGCTACGGACCAGTTCCGCGAGGAGATGATAGCTAACTTCCGCGATGCCTATCACGGGCTCGAGATCCCAGAGGATCTTGTTGAGGACGCGAAGTCTCAGGGCGGATTCCCACTCTATCTCTCTGGGGGCGGCTTTCGCGGCTGGGGCTATTTGCTCCTGTATCAAAACCAGGTTCATGGCCGGCATTATCCAATCTCCATTATCAATGGATTGCGGGTGGGCAAGGAGAGCTTCGAGGATACCGAAACCTTGAAAGAAGTCGCCCGAAGTGCAAATCGCATCTTCCGAGTCTCGGACCGCCGTCGCGCTCAAGCGCCTGCGGTCGCATTCTTGGTCAATGTTCTGACCGAGGCTCTCCCTCACGGCATCAGAGACGTCCGCTTCTGCCAGGGTGGTGTTCGCGAAGGAGTTCTTTTCCAAGAGCTTCCGCCCAGTATCCGCCGGGAGGATCCGCTCGAAGTGGCAACTTCTCTGTACGCGCGACCGTCTGCTTGGTTAATGGGTGAGCTCCTTGCCGCTTCGATTCCTCCAACTTCAGAGGATGAGGCAAGATCATTTCCGCCGTCGATCTCCAGGCATGTCATCAACTCGCTGGCCAACGTGCTCTTCGTACACTCCGACATGGCCAAAGAATCCGCCTCCGCGACTGCCCTGTACAGTACCAGCACCGGCATCCTCGCATCCTCGCATGGCGTCTCTCACATTGACCGCGCCCTCCTTGCACTGATGTTCGAGGAGCGCTTCGACGGCGAGTTGCCTCCCCGAGAAATGGATTTCAAAACCACCCTCCGTCAACTCTTGACTCTGGAGCAGATTTGGTGGACCCGATATCTCGGCAAGGTGGCTATGTTGATCGCGAGAATGTATCCAGCTGGTATCATCATGGAAGACAAGCCACGCGTCAAAATCTCTGCCAAATGGGCGGTGGGCTTGGGCAAGCAAGGAAACAAAGATGGTTTGATGTTGAGATTTGCCATCTCTAAAAGGGATAGTGACACCTTCTTGTTGAAAGAGACTATGGACGAGTTTGTGGAAGTCATAGAGAAGGTAGGGAAAAGGAAAAACTGGATTGGGGGAAAGGAGGGTTGGGGAATGAAGGTAAAGATTAAGGTGGCCGAGGAAGACTGGGGCGACGACGGCTGGACTCTCACTAGTTAGATTGGGTACTATGATAACTAGTTATTCAAGCCAATTTAGAGGTCTTTGGACGCCTTCCTCTTTCGTCATCCCCAGCGCCTTCCCTCATCAACACAGCCGACATTCGCATTCCATATCTTGGAATGGAAATAACGTCGTGGAGATCTACGGAGGAGGAGCGAAAGACCATCCAAGAGACTGTTGTGAGTAGGCCGCGTTTCGGTTGCCTAGAGGTGCCTAGAGATGCCTACCGTGCCTACCGGTGCCCTACCGGTGCCTACTGTGATCTCAGTAAGTATATGGTTACCTGTTTCTAGCGTGTTATCTGCCTGCTACTGCCTGGAGGAGCCTAGCGTTGCCTAGAATGGTGTTGTGTACTTAAGCCACTCGTTATCCATAGATACGACAGGGAATAAGACAGTGGCTTCCAACCTATGCATATACATACCTGTTTGCTGCGCGCAACAGAGACAAGCACCTCGGGGGGGATATCCGCTGTCATAAAGGGTCAGGTGGGAGTGGCTGGCCGACAGCTGGTGGCGCCTGAAAGCGACGGCCATTCATCGACGCCGGCACGTCCATCGCAGACAGATTGAAGCGAGCGGCACAGCCAAAAATCGACACATCTGAGGGTGGAGGTTTCGAGAACTGAAAGTCCGGTTCAACGATGGATGCGTGGGGATAGCTGTGGGCGATCGGTCGAGAGCATGTGGAAGCCATCGAAATCAGGTCGCTTATCCACACGAGGGAATGGGTAGATTGCGAAAGAGAAGCGGAGGAGGGCACATGAGCTGGATGCGAGGGAAAAAATGCTCCAGCAAAAGGAGAGGGGGAATCGCCTAGGAGCTTTATAGGGCACAAGACAGCGGCCTCTTCGGAGGGTTTAAGCCCTCAACAGCGGCCCCCAAAGCGGCCCCCAAGCGGTTCACATTGTCAAGTAATCCCATATGCCGCGTCGACTCCCTGCCGTGTTACGAGTGGCCGGGCCATCTAGCTCCGTCCTGAAGACCATCCTTGCTCCTCGCTTCTCGCTTCTTACTTCGTGCTACTTGCCTAGCGCGACTCAGGACCTGTTTTTCCCCGTTTTTTGGTCAATCAATCCTCATGCCTTCACAAAAGTCCTAAGCAGATGATACGACCGGTACTCCTCCCGTTTTGTAGTTGTCATTATATGCATCATTGACACCAGCCGAGAGGGGCCGAAGGTAAGCTGGACGCTGCAAACAGAGGGCTTGCCCAAGAAGCACTGCATTTGCCCCTCTCCAAATCATTCAGACGAGCTTTTAAGCCTACGGTGGGCGAAGAAAGTTTTCCACTGCAGCTTCCAAGACGGGTCAACCCAATGTTGACACTTCATGGCCCCGTTTTGTTGCACAAAGCATATTTGTCCTCGTTCATCATGCTGTTGGTACCATCCAGAGGGCAACTCGGATTTGTGAGCGATCCCTGTGTCCGTTGGCCAACCAGGGTCAATAGATGTCCTTCTGTTTGATCCTGGATGGACGAAATATATCTGCCCAAGGAAGTCATGGCGCTTTTGCCAGCCAGGCGGCAACTTGTCGTTGTCGGCAGCAGCCGATTCGATTGCTCTGCCTGGAACAGGTCTTGGTCTCTGGTACCAGCATGTCGAAGTCAGCTGACAATCGAGGGTCGTATCAAAGAGCCGGAAGTTGTCATATGGCACACGGCTGTTGTTTCCTACATGTTCCCAGCTTGGTGGCTCGCCAGTCTCGAATTTTGAAGACGCTTCCCGGACCTCACTGGTGCTTGGATTTCCGAAATGGCCAATGATGCGCATGCACTTGTCGTGACTGATACAGCCAATGCGTATACAATCGCTGTGCCCTGGATGCTCATTCGAGGCAAGGCCGCTCTCGTGTAGCCAGTGAATACGCCCAGTAGGGCCTTCGGTGCGCCTCCAGCCACCAGGTAACGGAGACTCTGGATACCTTTCCGCTACTGGAGGGAGAGAAAAGACCTTGTTCTCTCCAGGGGCAGCCCATTCGTCTACATACAAAAGGCGACGTCCATGATCAACAAGGCACAACCAGCCATCAGGGAGTGGAGGCGTTCGATGAGGAACAAAGCTATTTATCTTTTCGTTTAGCTTAGATATGACGGCTGTAGTCTCTGCTGCTTGATTGTCCACGGCGGAGTCGGAATCGCTCAAGGCATCGCCACTCTCGGGATTATTCCCTTCGTCCGTGACCGAAGACCAAATGGAGTGACTTGCCCACTCAATACTCGAACCATCTGTAATCAAAGGCCAGATAGAGTTACTCGCCCGCGCAAAAGTCGCAGCATCATCTCTTGTAGAAGGCCATTCCTCATCTTTTCCAGAAGAGGACTTGTCCCTTTGGCTAGAGTTTCGTGGCTCGTCATTCTTAGGAAGAGCATCGCTGTCATTAGTAGAAGTGCATTTGCCGTCCTGCGTACGAACCGCGCCCTCGCTCTCTGTGCCGGCAACAGAGGGCGCTGAAGGAACCAAGTGGTCGGCTGTGGTAGCAGCAGGCGGCAGTCTAGAACCATGGAATATGGCTTCTATCCGACTCTGGCGTTTCGATCGCAAAACCATATAAGCTGATAGATCGCCATCTATTTGCTCATCTGGGGTTGATGGTAGAGGTAGCTCTTCCTTTCCCTGTAGGACTGCTTCACCTATTCTTGGTGGACGACTCGAGTCACTAATCAGACTGGTGGGCAAGCACACATGACGGACAGTATACTTACATGTTCGAGCCACCCACTGATCCGCGAGGCGAAGGCGGGGCGTCTTCGTCTAGGAGACCATCCGCATGTAGTGCTCGTAAATGGCCTTTGAGTTGTGTACCGTACTTTTGGATTGAATCGCTGGAATAGCCCTCTTTGATCAATTCCCGTCTGAACTCGCGCCATATCCCCGGATCATCATCATCATAAGCCGTCATCACAGAACCCTCACGTTTGCCGGCCCTCATCTCAGCAGCAATTTTGTTGATTGTATTCCTCATTTCAGGAAGGTCTCTCAGATGTTGTTCGATTTGACCAAGAGTGCCAACGTTGATAGTATCCAGGAACGCGGACAAAAGTGAGATATGTAATGTCAACTTCGAGCGCATTTCACCAAGGTTTCTATTAGCAAGCCTTAGCCGATCCCAATTGCTTCTGCGACTCCGTCCAAGATTTTGAAACTTGACGATGACATCGTTGAGCTGCGTGACGATTGCCGCACTATTGTCCAGAAGTTTGAAATGATCCAGGTAATTGGCATTCCCGCGCTCTAGGGGACCATTTGGCGTTGTCGCCTCCGTACTCAGTCTTTCCAAAATCACGTTTAGGCTGCTGAGCTCGCTAGTGATTTCGGTATACTCGCCACAGGCATTTTTCCAATTGCTGTACGCTCCTGTTGTGAGCTGAACTAAAGTTACAATGTCGCTGAGAGAGCAGCCAAAAGACATTGGGGTGAACTTTAATTGAACTGTATGAGCATGTGCTGATCAGAAGATCCTTTCATAGTCTCACATAGCGGAACTTCCGCCAGGGGCAGGACGGGGGGCCGTGCAAGGCTGAGACTCGACATCATTGGCTGATCTATTCGCAGGTGCGGTAGGCAGATAGGCGCCGCATTTCCGCGTGTATGCTCTTCCTATCGTGGCCCAAACGCTACTTCAAGCGTAACAGGAGCTTGGAATCGATTCATGGAAGGCGTTTAAACGCATTTTCACTGGTAGCTCGCTCTCCCTGTTCACTCAAGTAAGAGTGGTTCCCAAACTCTTGTGAGCTCCAATGGAAAGTCAAGCCGAGCCCCTTGGCGGCAATCTACTCTGGCAAACCACATGTCTTTTGCGAAACCTTACCAAACCTCTTCTTCATATCGTTTACCATTGTTGGAAGGGATCTTCCTGCATTGAAAGCCAAGGTCGTCCCGCGATATTAAGGTGGATGAAAACACAGCGCTAGAATGGATGAGCGCCAAGCGTGATCCCAGAGTACCACTAGGTTGATTTTCGCCTACTCAGTCTGCAAAAGTCATGTTCGAGCTTGACGAGGACGAGTGCTTCGACATATTCCCAGTGTTCTGCGCAGCAAATATCCCTGTGGAGGTATCTTTGTATGGCCCATTACATCCAGTCGTGAACTCCTTACAAAATATACTGGTTCTCAAAGACTTTCTTACAAAAGGCCACAACTCGGAGAATGACAATCGGTACCCTTCAGGGTCATTTTACATTGTCCGGTCAGAGACAAAAAATCCCTATCAAGATGATCCGGCCAAGTCGGCCGCCGGTATCGACGCCTTAGGCTGGAACAGCCATATGTGCTGCGGGTTTTGCTGATACAGGTGGCTTTGACCTGACGCTGATGGGGCCGGCTTGTGTATGTTTGATATCAATGACTGCATCCACTGCAGCTATGTGGGCTTCGAGAGATTCCGCAGCGCGCGAGGTTTGCGAGCTGACTTGTCGGTGTTTTGATGGTATCTTGTTGGCTTGGAGGCTTGCTAGCTTGATGGTGTCCTGCAACGATAGCTTCCGAAGCGATGGAACACAGGAGCAGAAGCATATAACAGCAGAACGTGTATAATAGCAGAAGCATACAAAGCGGGAGGGAACCGTGGACTACTTATGCAAGGAAGCAAATGGCATGCTTAACAACGGGCGGGAAATATGTCTGGAAGGTATGACCATACACAAGAATTCGATCCAGTCAACTCCTGCAATGGCGGGAAGGATTCGACGAATGCTCAGAAACTCACTACAATGGTTCACTGTCAGAAGCGATACAGGAGACGGTTGAGCCCATTGTCGACAGGTTTACACTTCTTTGCCGCGTTCCCAGATGAGGGTGACCGAATTGACCTTTGAGTCATCAATTCACCCTCTAGCTTGCTGGGGATAGGATTTGATGATGCTTGATTGCAGTTTGTATCCGGAAATCCAAAAGCTGGAACGTTGATGATGACGCAAGGAAAGTTTTGACGAGGGACCTCGCGAAAATTTACTGCAGCCGCGAGTTTTGAAGATTGGAACGATTCCAATCATTTTGCTCTTGTGTATTTTCTCAGGTCGGAACCGCAGGTCACCAGTTGCCCATCTTGATGTTGAATTCGACGCATAATGCCCAAATCCCAAGCTGTATCAGCTCGCTCGCCGGCAGTCCGTCGCCACAATCCCCTCGCCGATGACATTTCCACTACAGGTGGCCTCCTGCGCACCAAGACAAACACTGGCAAGAGAAAATCACGTTCCGACGAGGAAGCAAACGGCGATGGGTACATTGATGCATCTTCGTCACGAAAAATTCTCGCCATAGCGCAGGACCTGGCAGATGAAGATAACGAGGACCGGAAAGCTGTCGCAAAAGCGGTTGCGCCTAACCCTGCTTTCGCATTCGACTCGAGATTCGCGGATGAAGAAGATAATGCACAGGGTGGCAGCGCTCCGGCGTACGATGAGGAGGAGGAATGGATGCCTGAAGAGGACGTCGACGTGGAGGATGTCGATCCAGCTGACATGGCAGTTTACAACAAATTCCTGTCGGAAGGAGAACAATTCGCCGATTTCGCACCTTCGATAGCAAACCTGTCAACAATAGACAGGAGGAAAGATGCAATGGAAGAGCCAGAGATTTTAGGCGAAGTAGGCGAGACCACAAATCTTGCCGATCTTATACTGCAACGCATTGCAGAGAAAGAAGCCTTGACATCTGCTCAGACCTCTGGCCGACATGTGGTCCATGGGGGCGGCCCTCCAGAGGATGCAGTGGAGATCCCAGCTAATGTCGCGGAAGTCTTTGAGAAGTGAGTAGCTTCTCTGATGTCTCTGATCTCTTCTCCAACCCCTTCCTGTCTGTTCAATACTGACCTACGTCTGCTTTTCCCAGATGCGGCCTCATCCTCTCCCGATACAAGTCGGGCCCTCTACCCAAACCATTCAAAGTTCTTCCGACGCTTCCATCTTGGGACATACTCCTCTCCATCACCCGTCCCGAGTCCTGGACACCTAACGCTACTTTCGCAGCAACTAAGATCTTCATCTCCTCTCAGCCTGCCACAGCCCAACATTTCATCACCACAGTCCTCCTCGACCGCGTGAAGCAAGACATCCAAGAAACCCGCAAACTCAACGTCCACCTCTACGATGCCCTAAAAAAGTCCCTCTACAAACCCGCAGCCTTCTTCAAAGGCTTTCTCTTTCCACTTGTCATGGACGGTTGCACGCTTCGAGAAGCGCACATCATTAGCAGCGTGATCGCAAAAGTTAGCATACCCGTCCTCCACTCTGCGGCCGCGTTACTCCGCCTGTGCGAAATCGCCGCAGAGCAGAGCTCAGTCAGCAGCGAAAACGCTGGCGCAACCAATATTTTCATTAGAGTTCTACTCGAGAAGAAATATGCACTTCCATACAAAGCCGTTGATGCGCTCGTATTTCACTTTCTTCGCTTCCGAGCGAGCAAAGACCAGAAAGAGACCCAGTTGTCGGCAACAGAGGCGAAGCTGCCAGTGCTATGGCATCAGAGTTTGCTAGTGTTCGCGCAGAGATACAAAAACGACATCACAGAAGATCAGCGAGAGGCGTTACTTGATTTATTGCTGATGAGGGGGCATAAAGATATTGGGCCAGAAGTAAGGAGGGAGTTGATGGCAGGTAGGGGGAGGGGAATAGTGCCAGAGCCGGAGCCGGTGGGCGTTAGGATGGATGACGGGGATGATACTATGGATATTGGTCTATAAAGCGGATTTTGTCTTGCATTATATCACCACATTCATCAACGCCATTGCTTCGACGTTTTTTTTTTGCCTCTGTTACCTGCAAAATAGTAGTTTTACTGTCTGTAAATCCTGTGACTAGTATAATAGGGTCTTATCTGCCTCACAGGGCAGTCTATGGTCGCCATTTTACCATCATCGCACATACCCAGCCGCAAAACCAGAATTCTTCAGACTTCCTCTTTCTCGCTCTCTTGTCCTATCTCCTTCATGTTCAACACGTTTCCAGCACGGAGGCCACATCGATAGGTAACGCCTGAGAATAAAGCTCATCTCCATCCCAGCCCATCCACTCTCACACTGGTCTTGACTCCTTGCACCATCTCAGCCATGATTTTGCCCGTCCCCAGACTCAGGCTGATCCCCCACGGTCCATGTCCAGCAGCAACATACACCCCTCCACCCTTCGCTATCTTGATGCTATTCCCCAATCTCTTATCCTCGATCCGCGCAAGAATTGGTGTCCCATCCCTCGTCACGGGCCGGAAGCACAATGCTTCCCTAGTTACTTCCAGGTCATCCTTCTCTATTTCTTCCCCATCAGGCGTCGCCGATCCCATAAGCTTGACCGTGACTTTCTTTAGCTCCTCCATTGCCTTTGGATCGATCTTGGTATCTGTAGCTAGCCGTGGCAGCGGTATGGTCTCGCTGTTTAGTCCACCAACAAATATTTCGCCACCCATCCTCGAAATCGCTTCCGGGGCAAAGCTCCAATCTTTCGACGGTGCGGCGAATATTGCATGACATATGCCGTATCTCTCCTCATTCGCGAGCGTATGTCGCGGACTGCGGATGTTGATACTATGCCCCGCGAGGGGCGAAATGGGGATCTTGAGCTTCGACTCTGGAAAGAGTTGGGTAAAAGCACTTGGTGTCCACGCCCCAGCTGCAAGGATAATGCTTTCACACTCGATAGTCGCGAGCCTGTTTGTCCCATCATTCTGCACTACAATGCCATTCAACGTTCCATCTTCTCCTCTGACAACCCCCGTAGCTCTCGCAGGCATATGTAACTGCACCCCTCTCTCCCGACACTTCTCCATCAGAAACTCGCACAGCTGCCGTGGCTCTACCTGTGCACATCCATCAGCGGTACCAGTCGTCTCCAATGTTCCCCCCTTCTGCCTCGTAAGCCACTCCGGCACCCCATCTTTTCTTAGTATATCTCCCTCACCTGCCGCTGTAGAAACGCCCGCCCGGCTAGTCCCCTCCAACAACCAGTCTTCACCCCTCACCACACCCCTCCCCTCATCAATTGTTAGACTCAGCGTCGTGCTTGGCGCATAGCCCCACCTCTTTTGCCCGTGATATTCTTGTGCCAATTGTCTGTGTAGGTTGAAGGAGAGTTCGCCGAGGGGTGCGACAGGTGCTGAGAACCAGTCTTTAGCGAGAAAGCCACCTGCATAGCCGGATGCAGAGGCGAAGAGGCGCGGCGCTGACTCAATGACGTGGATAGAGGATGGATTCGAGTGGGATTCACACAGGTAGTAAGCGGTTGCCGTGCCGATAATGCCGCCTCCGACTATGACAATGGCCATGATTAGACAAGTCCGGTGTGGACTTTTCAAAAGAAGGTAAGGAAATATAAGAGCTGCTTGAACTGCAAAAGTCTGGTTTCAGCGCGACATCGTTCTCAAAATTTTGGGGATTTGCGCTTTTCCCCACATGCAATGACGTGGTGTCTGCATGAACACCCTCTGACAAGCAAAATTTTACAGCAACAAAATCGCAACTAACTCGCAAAGTGCACACCAACGAGAGATACCAAAATAGGGATAGAGGTGCGAAACAAGTGAAAAGCCGCTAAGTCTTTTCACTTTTATCACATCAGCTAGCGCTTTCGCAATGGCATCTAAAACAATCATCTTGACAGGTGCTTCGAGAGGTTAGTTTTGTGCCTTGCTAAGTTCAAAGAGCCATCGTTTTGTGCTGCGAGATTTAAGACCCAGCCAGCCAATCACGACAGGCGTCTGACTGACCATATTCAGGAATTGGATTTGCCGTAGCGGATTACTTGCTTAAGGTCCCCGCCAAGCACAACCTTGTCATCCTTGGTGGCCGCTCCCAGGACGCTCTTGATAAGCTCAAAGCTCAATCACCGAAGCATATCGAAGTACTTCCTGGGGACCTCTCAGACTTCTCACTAGGTCAAAAGGCCGTCGAACTTGCAGTATCGGCCTTCGGCAAGATCGATGGGTTGGTTATCAACCACGGTACCCTTGGAGAGGTAGCTCGAATTGCAGACTGTGATCTCGAAGAAATCCGAAAGACTTTCGACGTCAATTTCTTCAGCACCATTGCATGCGTAAGTTGAATAGCGCAAGCAGAGAATGGGCTTGCCGCTGTTTGTGGGCGCGCTCGGCTTTATTACAAGCTCCAGGCATTAGTTAGCGAGTTCACCGCTGACACCGTCCAGATCAAGGCTGCCATACCCGAACTTCGCAAAACGCATGGTCGAATAATCCTTACCTCGTCAGGAGCTGCGCTCACTGGGTACTCGGCGTGGGGTGCATATGGATCATCAAAAGCAGCAATGAATCACTTGGCTTTGACGTTAAAGGTTGAGGAGCCTACTATCACAACCATCGCAATTCGTCCGGGAGTCGTCGACACCGAGATGCAACGAGAGCTTCGTGAAGTGTATCATGAAAAGATGGATAAGAAAGACAAAGAGAAATTCATCGGTGCGAAAGCAAACGGAACATGTAAGTACATACCAACTAGTCCGGAAATCACTCGGGAAAGATGGTGGGCCATCAAGTCTGGTAGAAGAGGTCGCACTAGTGTCTAGACACCAGCAAATTGGACTTAACTGACATGCTGCTATAGTGCTTCGTCCTGATCAGCCAGGTAATGTGATGGCAAGGCTAGTCCTGGATGCACCAAAAGACCTTGGCGGTCGCTTCTTGAGGTAAGAAGTATGCCTAAATCGATGTGGCTGTCGCTGACGCATATAGTTGGAACGATGAGTCTCTGAAGGATTTCCAGGAGTGAACCGGAAGCATCTGGCTTCGGATGGCCTGGAATTTTGACCAACCGGCTATTGGGTCTCTTACTTCAGTTGGGCTCCCGACTGGCTATGCCACGCGCGTGGCTCTTTCGGCCGTTCAATAGAGCTCGGTTACTGTCGAAAATTAGCCTCTAGGAGTTGAAGTTTTCCGGTGTATCAGGGTTAGAAAGAGTTCAGGCGAAAGATGAAAATGAATACACAGCTTTCCACATAGGACCAGTAGTCTTCAGTCTTAGCATGGAGTCGATATTTGCATCATAACAGAGATCTTGGAGAAAAGAGCAGCGTACTTACAAATGGACGCGTCGAGACGTGATTCTTGATAGGTAAATCCTGGAATGTCGGTTAGTTGTATGCAGTAAATGAGAGTAATGTACAATGTGGCTTTGATGAGGCAATCAGTTAATCGAACCGTTGTGATTCACCATGTGTCTAGCTGATTTTCATCAAGCCAGTCTGAATTTGATAGTAACTTTGGTCATCATAAAGGAGCCAAGCAATGAAAAAGGTAGAAATGACCTACACTAAGCAAGCGTTATTGTGACTCGCCGCGCTGTGAACGTTGATAACAACAAAGTGTGATCGAGTTCACGTCTGGACACAGCTATTACTAGTCAGCAAAATGCCGGGAAGAGACAAGCAGAAGGTCCGGATAGTCAAAAGTGATATTATCAGAAAGTCCTTTGGCGGGACAGGTAAGTCACCATTCTCGACGAATCGATGGTATGATAGGGGCGACACGATGTTCATCATGGTAAGGAATGATAGATGCATACTTCACAGGGGGACATGACTCACCTGCATAGCGTATCACATTCCATCAAAGCTTGATCCCAATGAACTATGGAGTGGCATAAGTGAAAAAGGCGGTACTTGAAATTGGATGCTCGAAAATTTTCGAGATCCCTAAACTTACGCCTAGAACTTTAAGCGCATACACCTGAGGCTTGGCCAAGCGCCGCTACCGCGGTTTAAATCAACAATGCCTTTCCTTACTACATAGACACAGCATCAACCCCGCTGGCAGGGGCGATGCTCATCCAGAACTCACAATGTCAGACCGCGAATTCGGTGGTAATGGCAAGTACCAAATTCGAAGTTTCGGACCTTCATTCGCTAACTCGAGCAGATGATTTGTCTCTTCCAAAAGGTATGCATTCGCAGCCCCGGGGCTCTCAACATGCCAGTTTAGCGCAGCAATCGTTACTCTATGTATAGCCCGAAGGCAAAAGCTCGTTGCGATCGTCAAATTGCTAAGACCTTTCTCACAGCAACCGTCCAGAAGATCATTACAGAAATCCTTCCTCCATCTGATGGTCAAGTCTTCGCCAGAGATGCACGAGATCTCCTCATTGAATGCTGTGTCGAGTTCGTCACCTTAATCTCTACTGAGGCCAATGATATCTCTGAAAAGGAAGCAAAGAAGACAATAGCTGTGGATCACATCGAGAAAGCACTCACAGAACTTGGGTTTGCCGACTACGTTCCCGAGGTATTGGCTGTTGCAGATGAGTTCAAGGACCAACAAAAGGTGAGAATGGACTTTCGACTAAGCCTTCGCCATGCATGTCTGATTTTGGTCGCTACAGACTCGAGAAAAGCGGGTCAATAAGATGGAGACAAGTGGTTTGAGCGAAGCCGAACTGCTCAAAATGCAGGAAGAAATGTTCGCGAGTGCACGGGAGAAATACCATACTGGACCGGAGGAAAGCGGTGAATGATGGATCGAGGGACAGCATAAAAGCAATGAGCATGCTCAAATTAGGCGGGGATAAGGCGAAATCTGTACCGCGGCGTTGGGTTTGTGCACTCCTTGTGATAGCATTGGAAGATATTGGGTTAGGCATATCTTTTTGGCGAGTCAGCTCGTATGACCACACATGAAAAACTTGAGCTCATATTTTCCTGAGGCAGTACCGAAGCCGTGGCCCCAGTCTTTCAGTTAACGAAGGAGGGATGGACATCGCAGAAAGATCGTTGACGCTACCAAACCCTCTTGCCCCCACCCCCCTTCCTCCCCGTATTCGCGCAGATGATAACACGTGAAACCAGCCGAGAAACGATGGCGTGATTGTTCTCCTTTTCCACAAATCACGAATCAATAGTATTGCGGAGTAAGCCTTGTGCGCTTTCTGACGCACGGGATCCGAAACCTCGGGCTGTAAATGGGCAAACGCTAGTCAGGCTGCATTAAATCTCACTCTTTCGTCGTCAAATAAGGGGCTAAAGTGCCAAGGCGGCCCCCTTGTAACGCCTGAAGGGGCCACCTGTTCTTTATTTAATGCTGGCGCCTGCTCATCCTTCCATCAATTTCCAAGTTGCCGCGATATTGCCTACTGAACAGTCCGTTAGCCAAGCTCCCCGAGGATGGTCATATAAGGCCTCCTTGAGGATACGTGGTCCTTTCTTTCACTTTCACTACTTCACCAAGGCGGCGTCTCGAAGCTGCCACCTTGGTGCAAACCCCTTCGACTCGGTCATCCTCCCTTCCTATGGCCACCTACGACATGTCAGACTCGATGTACCCGGACTTGGATGACTCGAGTACCGTCGCTCCCTCCACATCCCCTGACTACTCCACACCACAGCCAGAGCAATCAGGCAAGAAGAAGAGGAAAGCATGGGGTCAGCCTATTCCAGACTTCAAGATTGTCCTTCCGCCGCGAAAGCGAGCCAAGACTGCTGAGGAGAAGGAGCAGCGAAAGAATGAGCGAGTCATCCGAAACCGCAAGGCTGCCGATAAGTCTCGCCAGCGTCAAAAAGCTGCTGTAGCCGAGCTTGAAGTCAAGACAACACAAATGGAGGCTGAGCTGGCTCAGTTGCGGGCCAAAGTCGCGTACTTTGAGTCCAAATACGGCACCATCCAGGGCACAGACGTATCATCTTTGAATCTCACCCTGAATACTCTCCCTCAGCAACCTACTGGCGAACATGCTATCGGCACTTCACCGAGGGCCCATCTATCAGCCCCCGGTGATACTCACAAAACCGACGACTCGCTTCCAGCAGGCCACTTCGCCTTGAACATGTCACACCTCTCACCTGGTGACACTAGTTCTTACACTACAACGCCCGGCCCCACTCTTTCTATGGTACCTGACAGCCCAAGGCCATCCTTATCATCGAATCGTTCACCGGCATTAGCTCCAACCCTGTTCCCCACTCACGACCAGTACTCCTTTCCCGATCTTGGGCATCACGATGGTCTCTCTCCAGCGTATGTTAACTTCCAAGAGGTTTCCGACTTGGCACAATATCCAGCAGCGGTATTGTGTGAAGGCCAGCAGTGCCGGCCGGAAACCTCAACGACGTTGATTTCGCAGGAATCAGCCAACCAGTTCAACATCAGGCTCCTTCTAGTCAACCTGACGATGCTACTGACGATCTACGAAACATTCTCAGCTACAATGCTCTTGCCAATGTGCCAAATCTTCCGGACTTTGGGCGAGACTTTGTCGACGACCTCTTTAACGGAGGACTGGATGGATCGTCACTTCCCTCTCATCCATTCGTTGATTACGAGGCCTACATCACGGACCACCCGTCCGATCTTTCGAATGAAACTTCTGAGCCGACTTCTCGCATGCAGTCCCAGTTTGGCGCGCCTTCTCGAGGCAGCGACGAACAAGGCTTTGCAGCGGTTGGTTGACGATGAAGCCATTCTGACCGATCAGGAGGGACGTCAGCAGTGGGCCTCGTTGTTGGCGTTGAGGTGGGTAATCCAAAGACTGGAGAAGGAGCATCAGCGTTATCGTCTGGTCGTCGATGGGCCTCGGCACCGCCATGAACCTGTGCCTGAGGTCGTGAGACAGATGGGGTTGATTAACAAAATGGACGGCGTTGATTATTGTGCGGTGGAAAAGAGTCTCTGGCGTTGGCGCTCGGAGGACCTGGCGAGTGCGGCGGCCAAATATGTATTTACCTCTCAATTTGCTACAGCCCAATAAGAACAGGTTGATTCAGCATACATTGATACATTCCTCTTGTGATCTCGCTGTAGGAAAACTCCACTGCCAGCCTTGTAGTTTTCGTAGGCGTACAGAAGTATTGATGACCTGAATTTGCGGAAGTGAATTTGGAGGTGACGCACGGACCTCTATGGCAGGGGAACGCGCATTTTTCGACCTCGCAATCAGCGCCCGCCGAACACGCGGATAGAGCAAGTGCACACTGTCCAGGGCCCAATACTTCGCTACTATGCCGCCGTTCAAGGACGAGCATATCCTCGTAAGTTGCATGCCAAGCACTTCTACTCGCCCGTACAACGGCGTCCATGGCAAACACTGACAAAGTGCAGCTCATCGCTCCAGGCTCGCAAACCACCCTTGCGCAACTCGGCCTCCCCGAGTCCTTCACACCAGCAAAATGGCGATTTCCTACACGCATGTTCCCCGCCGAAAAGCCAGGAGAATGGGAGGCAACGAAGATACGCGAAAGACCTGCGCCGAGCTTTACCAACGGCGCCTCCAACGGTAGCCATCCTCAACCCAGTAACGATGTTGAAATGCCAGATGCACTCGATGCAGATTCCTCCACCATCAAGACTGAAGCGCCTGCAGTGCAGCCTCTTGAAGATCACGTAGCCAACGAACCGAGCTATGAAGAAGACCTTACATCAGAAGAAGGCGCAATGTACCCTCTTCGAGGTGGTCGCATCGAGAACTGGTCATGCTTTCTCGCCCTTCTCACTCACATCTACAATACGCTGTCTCCGCCTTTCCACACGCCTGTGCTTGTCATATCTCAACCGTGCTGGTCTGCGCGCGACCATGAACTGCTTACACAATTCTTTTTCGAGAACTTCAAGATACCAGCTTTCTGTCTCATGGACGCTGCACTTGCTTCATGCTATGCCTACGGTGTTCCCACAGCGACTGTAATTGACATTGGACATGAAAAATGCGATATCACGGCTGTGAGCGAGTTCGTGGCTTGCGATGTAGGCAGAGGAATCGCAGTGCCAGGGTGTGGAGGGCATGATATGACCAGGAGGCTATTGCACCTGTTGGGACCTCAAGGGTTTGACGAAAGGATGTGCGAGCAATTGAAAAGGAGCCAAATTTGTGAGATTCTGCCAGCTGGAACCGAACTTCCTGGAAAGGGTCGAGAAGCAAGTGAGGCTATCAACCCTGCAGCAGCTGCGTCTACAGGAGCTATGGATTCTGGTGCAGATGCAAGAGAGATGGATGGGTCGAAGCTAGGTCAAGTACCTAGGGGACCAGGGGTAGGCACGGAAGTGGGAGAAGAAAATGGAAATGGAGAAGAGGAAGACAATGAAGGTGTGTTGGATGTAGCATCCATTGTCGCAAAAGGAAATGCGAGCGAGTTCCTTGCAAAACGGGAAAGAGAAAAGGCGGAAAGAGCAGCTGCCAAAAAGGCTGGCGGTCTTGAAGCAGTACGACCGGTGCGATTGAAGAACTCAGAGAGGCAGAGAACGACATTCGCGTATGAAGAATATGTGCCGTACGAAGCTGGTGTGATAAATGGCAATGGGGTTACGCCGTCTAGAAAGCGTAAAAGAGACATCGAAGTTGGCGTCGAGCGTTTCATGGCGGCCTCACCGGAACGTGGGAGTAGCGATGGCATTCTGGATACGATAGCGGCGACCATTCACAGCACCATCATGGCGGTTCCTGAGGTCGCGAATCGTAGTACGCTCTGGGACAATCTGATCATTCTTGGAAACGGAAGTCGCGTACGAGGTGAGTCATGCGAGAAAAGCATCAGCAATGATTGATGTATTAACTGATGCAGGGTTCACGCCGGCACTTCTCTCCACTCTTGCTAGCAGGTACACACTTTCTCCTTCGACTGCCACCATCTTCACCTCTGAGCTTCCCTCCAACTTCTCAACCCCCTTACCGACGGGAGGCACCAATACGCCTGTTCCTGGTCACCCTGCCCACGCAATGCATCACCCTGCTGCACATGGTGTCAATCCACTGCTTGTAGCCGCAACCAGACATGCAAACCAACAAATGCAATCGTCACAGTCTTTACAAGTCCCAGGCGCGCCAGATCCGAATGTGCAGCATCACCAGAGAGGTCACAATCAGACTCCGACTTCTATCAAAACAGTAAAACAGCCAGACTACTTCCCTGAGTGGAAGGACCCGAGCGTGTCTGGAATGGAAGAGGCCGGCTTTCTAGGGGCGCAAGTGGCGGCGAAGGTACTGTTTGTGGTTGATGGTGGCATTAGTAAAGGGTTTTTGACACGGGGGGAGTACAATGACTTGGGACCGGCTGGAATTCACGAGTGCGCTATGTGATTGAATAGGTTGTTTTATGGCATCCGCGCCCTGCTACATGCAAGGACCCAATGTGTCTGGATATCATGGGCATGGCAAAGACTGACCCTTTCGATGTAGCAAGATAGAATCGGACTCGACTGGATGGGATCTGGTTGGTATGGAAGAGACTGGAATTATTCATCATCCTGTCCAAAAGAGTAGGTGAACTGCAGATTTTGTCACAATCATCCAAACAACGTATGTTCGCTTGTACGAATGGGACATTGCCGGGGTTGCGGTGGGCTAACTTTGTGAGCGAAACATTCATTCATTTTTATAGGCAGATGGATTTGGGGAGTTGGTCGATGAAGTCTGGGATTGGCAACTGGTTAGCCCAATTTGGAACCTGCATTGCTTGGCACCGTTCGTCATCTTTCTCGCGCAGGTGCGGCTCGACTGTCAGTCTCTCATTAGAGACACCCATGCCACAACTCTACATTGACATTGCACGTTCCTTGTAATCTTCGTAACACTGTCGACCCTTGCGCTGAGAGAGAGGCTCCCTACTCAAGGCCGCCAAAAACCCGGACGTTTTCTTGATCTGATCACTCTTCCGGACCCCACTACCTGACTTAGTATCTTCAACCACCATTCCTGCATTGTAGGAACGAGGGAAAAAACTACGCCGTCACCATGTCTGGCCTCGAGAAGGCCCTTTTCAACCTCAAAGTAAGTACAGGACTTCCATCCTCCCCCAAATCTGTCCACAGCGACATGTCTTGCACATAAACTTACCGCCCCACTCCAACTCATCTCCATATCAACCCACTCGCAAAAACTCCAACGCCTACAGTCCCTGTCTGGCCCCAGCTCACTTTCTTCCAGTTCACCAGCAAGCAACTCAACCGCCAAGCCGCCCGCTGCGACCGCGACTCCCGTGCCGAACAAGCCAAGGTGAAAAAAGCACTCACTACCAACCCGCCCCAACCCCAAATCGCCCGCCTCTACGCCACCACCTCTATCCGCAACGCAAACCAGCGCATCTCACTCCTCACTCTGGCGTCGCGCATCGACGCCGTTGCCGCGCGCGTCCAGACCGCCATCACGATGCGCACCGTCACACAATCCATGGCGCAAACGGTGAGAGGAATGGACGTCGCCCTCAAGAGTATGGACCTCGAGAAGATTGGAGCGGTGATGGAGAAGTTCGAGAGTCAGTTTGAGGACTTGGATGTGGTGGGGGGCTATTACGAGAATGTGGCTGGGGGCGTGGAGAGTCAGCAGGTCGGGGTGGAAGGACAAAGCGAAGTGGAAGCGCTGATGATGAGGGTGGCGGATGAGGCAGGGGTGGAGCTGAGTAAGGGTTTGGAGGAGGGGCAGGTACCGACTGAAGAGGTGAGTGTCAAGGAAGGGAAACAAAAGGAGCTAGAGGATGGTTTGGGGGATCGCTTGAGGGCGCTCAGGAATTGAAAGTCCAGGACAGATGG
>Ga0335072_10002917_pt1 | contig 26116 bp, 21 predicted proteins | sample Lox_Sample_21_FD_206725 | JGI IMG/M metagenome (GOLD analysis project Ga0335072, IMG submission 206725) | Soil microbial communities from Loxahatchee National Wildlife Refuge, Florida, United States - Lox_Sample_2.1 | ecosystem: Environmental > Terrestrial > Soil > Wetlands | place: USA...
CGTCGACTTCACCGGACGCGTCACCTGGCGCGGCATCATGATCAACGGCCTGCCGAACATGGCCTACGTCTTCGGCTACTTCCGGCACAGCTGGACCCTGCGCGTGGACCTGGTCAGCGACCTGGTGACCCGCCTGCTGGCCACCATGCAGGACAAGGGCGCCACCATGGTGGTCCCCGCCCTGCGGCCCCAGGACGCGGATATGCCGCTGCGGGCGTGGTCCGATCCGGAGAACTTCAACCCCGGCTACGTCACGCGCGCCCGGCACATCCTGTACAAACAGGGCGATCGTGAGCCGTGGACCCACCTGCTGGAGCACGACCAGGAACGCGACATCCTGCCCCAGGCCGACCTCGACGACGGGACGCTCGTCTACCGCTGAGTCTGTTCCACGCCCCACGCGACGAAGGTTAGGGAGTTTCCCTAGGGACGGCGCTGTGGTGTTCCACCGACGATGATTCCAACCCCACGGGGAAACCCAGCTGAAATGAGGAGTCATCCGCCATGTCCACCCAATCACCCGCCGCGAACCGACCCGCCGCCAGTGGCGCCCCGGGCGACGCCGCCACGTTCGCCACGCCCTTCTCGCTATCGGGGAGCTGCGTCCTGAGCGAGGACTACTTCCTGACCGATCTGGTCATCATGAACTCTGGCAGCAAGGTGCGGCCGTTCGCGCGGGCCGACGGCACGGTCGAGGCCCTCCTGCTATCCGATGGGGCGGTGTCGCACCTGAGCCGCAGCGCCGCCGAGACGACCGGCTGGGCTTACACCACCCTGCCCGTGCCGACAGGCCCGTTGACGGCGGCCAAGATCACCGATGTCGCCGTCGGCACCGCCCCGGACGGCACCGTCTGGGCGCTCGTGCTGAGCGAGGGCATAATCGGCGGGCAAACGCGCGCCCTGTATACCTGGGCGAGCCTGGGTTCGTCAGGGACCTGGGATTACTCGCTGGGAGCTGTCATGGTTCCTGGCTGGGGCCAGGTGCAGTCCGGTGTTGATCGCGACGGGAATGTCTACTTCTACGCCTTCTCCGCCGGCACAGGAGCGCTGGAGCAGGCGCTGCGGGGAGTTTTCGCCTTGTGGCAGCCGCAGACCAACCTTGAGGTCACGTACAACAGCTCGCTCCAGAACCTGGACATCGTGGACGCCAGGGTGCTGTGGAATCCTGGATATTCGGCATCATCCTCGGCCGGCGGCGTGCTCACGCTGACGTCGCAGCAGACCGTGGAGTGGCACCCGCAGACCTCGGCCACCGGGTTCGACCGGCTGGCCAACTGGACAGCGCCCGGGGCGGCGCTGCTGTGGGCCTCATGGTCGGCCAACCCGATCGACATGGATCCGAGTTACGTGGTGCAGGGCAGCGACGGCACCGTGACCTATACCGATGTCCAGTCGCTGCCGGTCGAATTGGCCGAGTTCCCGTCCATCGGCGCCGACCAGGTCGCGGTCTGGTTCAAGGACGATCTGTTCTCGTTCGCCATGCTGACCGGCGGGACGCTGAATGTGCTGGCCCAGTACGGCGACCCGGCCATCAATTACAACCAGTTCACCCAGCCCATCCCCATCGAGCAGAACATCCTCGCGGTATGCGGGCTGCCCTCCGACCCGAACCAGGCCACGCTGTTCGTGACCAATGACGACGACACGCTGTCCGTGCTCACCAAGAGCCCGGTCACCGACCCCGCCACCGGTACTATCGCCGATGCGTGGATGAGCGTCCCGGTGCGCCAGCCGAGTCAGGAGGTGCAGGAACTGGATTGCTGGCGGGTGCAACTGACGGTCCAGGACGCCAACGGCGTGCCGATGCCCGCCACGGACCTGGCGGTCACCGCGGACCGGCCGGTCGGTGTCTGGCAGGCCAGCGGCAACACCGAGCTGAGCACGGGACACCCGGTCGCCTTCACCAGTGACGTGTCCGGGCGGGTTACCTTCGCGTTCCCCGCCGCCGAGCTGGATTCGGCTGTGTTCTCGGTGCAGGTGCTGCAGAACGGGACGCCGACCGGTGACCCGGTCACCGTACGGCCCGACGGCGACGTGCACGCGTTCCTGGCCGGCGGCACCACGCTGAACGACCTGGGCACCCTGGCCGCGAACAACACCTCGGGCGCGAGCGCCCTGCTGCAGGCCACCGACGCCACCGGAAAACCGCTGTTCCCGGTCCTGTCCGCGCTGTCCGGCACCGACCGGGTCAACGCCAGCAACGCCGTGGCCAGTGCCATCAATCAGGCCATGGCCGCCGGGCAGGGCGTGCATCCGGTCCCGAATTCCATCCAGTCGTTCAAGCTCGACATGACCGGGGCCGTGCCGGCCTACAGCAGTTCCACCAGTCCCGCCGGCCTGCAGGCTGGGGTGGAATCCCTCGACGGCTGGTGGGATAGCGTCAAGCACGACGCCGAGTCGGTGTACCGCGGCGTCAGGAACGGCGTGATCAAGGTCGAGACATGCGCCGGGACCTGGGCGGCCGATGCCGAGCAGTGGACGCTGAACCTGGCCATAAAGATCGGCGACGAGATCTCCGATGTGGTCAGCATCGTGGTCACCGACATCAGGAGCGCGATCCACGCCATCTCCGGGATCTTCCAGGCGCTCGGCGCCGACATCAAGGCGGCCGTTACCTGGCTGCGGCAGAACGTCGGCGAGATCGTCAAGGAAGCAGGCCAAAACGCCAAGCAGGTCGAGCAGTGGCTGGACCAGCTGCCCGGGATCGTCAACGCCCACCTCACCAAGTACCAGGGCCTGGCGCAGGGGTTCTTCACCAACCTCGAGGGCGTGGTCGACAGCAGAATCGACGGGCTGCACCAGGACCTGGCGGCCCTGACCTTCGGCAGCCCGCTCGGAGTGTCGCGGCCCGAGGCCGGGGAGGCGGAGTCCGTGGCGCTCGACATCGAGAAATTCCTGTCCAGCGTCCAGCACAACTGGCTGCTGGAGAAGATCATGTCCTTCTACACCGGCGACACGCCGCTCGGGCCGATCGCCGAGGTACAAGCGGCCGTCAACGAGGCCGCCACGGCGGCCACGAACGCCTGGCACTTCGTAAAGGACATGATCAACCTGGTGTGGACCGGGCTGAAGGACCTGTTCGCCAACCGCGACTCGTACCAGGCCGCCACCTTCGCCCAGCTGTTTGACGTACTCAAGTCAGCAGTGCACGACCTGCTGGGTTTCGCCGACGCCGTGGTCCAGGCGCTGCTGGGTCTGGCCAAGGCCGTCATGGACCAGCTGGCCACCATGCTGACGAACGAGATCGGCATGATCCCGGTCGCCGGGAAACTGCTGCAGCTGCTCGGCGTCGACGACTCGATGAGCATCGCCCACCTGACCAGCCTGATCCTCATGTACCCGGCGACCCTGGCCAACCGGATCAAGAACGGTCCCGGCGCCGCGTTGTTCCCCGCCGCCACCACCGCCGGCCAGCTGTCCGCCTCGGCGAACTGGGGTCCCGGGCTGACGCTCTCGGCCGCCGTCGGCCAGGGCATCTGGGGGTTCGCCGACGCCGCCGCGGACGCCTACAAGGCCGGCGGCGTGGAAGCGCCGGGCATGATCGGCTGGATCGACATCGTCGCGCCGATCATCCTGAACATCCTGCAATGGCCCGGCGCCACGAACCCGGACGGCAGCACCGCCCCGCCGTTCGTCAACTCCATCGATTCCTCCGGGAAGGACGGCCTGCTGATCCTGCCCACCTGGCTGCTCGGATGGGTACCGCCGATCGCCGGGCTGTGCGGCAAGGTCGCCGACTACCAGCCCTCCGCGTCTCAGGGTCCGGGCGTGGGGGACGGGACGGAAATCCCAGAGATCGGCCAGTACTTCACCATGGCCTCGGCCGTCGGCGCCACCATCACCGGCAGCATCTACAACTTCGAGACCCATCAGTCCAGCAACGGCAAGGCCGCGGGCATCCTGGGCAACGTCTCCAACATCATTGCTCCGTTCGCCACCAAGGAACTCACCGAATCCACCGAGGGCGGGTCCGATGTCGTCAAGCTGATCGTCGACATGGCCGGGAATATCGGCGCCGCCGTCGCCATGGGTACCTAGTCTCACCCCGGAATGAGCGGGTAAGCCGGCAGCCTGCTGGGATCCAGCAGGCTGCCGCTTTGGTGATCAGGTAAGCCAGTTCGGGCGGACCAGGCCCGTTCGTAAGCCAAGACGACGAGTTGAGCCCTGTCTCGTACGCCAAGTTTGGTCATGGCCCGGCTCACGTGGGTGCGCACGGTGGCCGGGCTCATGTACAGCTTCTGGGCAATCTCGCCGTTGGTGAGGCCGTTCGGCCCCGGGTTCAACGGACCCCTGGACGCGGTCGGCCAGGTCAACAGCCCTGCCGACCATGCACGCTTTGCGGCGTTCCTCACCGCGGCCCGCGGCGAGCCGGGCGTGGCCGCGGTCACTGCGACGCAGCTCAGCCCGAACGGCAAGGCCGAGGTCGCCGAGGTGTTCCCGACTACCGGACCGCAGGACGCCGCGACCACCACGGTGCTCGACCGGCTGCGGGCCGGCGTTCCGCAGGCGGCGTGGATCCCGGCGCTGATGTTCGCCGTCCTGTTCGGCCTGTCCACCGACTACGAGGCCTTCCTCATCAGCCGCATGCACGAAGAGTGGGCGCTATCCGGGGACAACAAGCGCGCGGTGATCCGGGGCCAGGCCGAGACCGGCCGGGTCATCACCGCCGCCTCGATGATCATGATCCTGGTATTCGCGGCGTTCATCCTCACCGGGCAGGTGGCCGACATGCAGATCGGCCTGGGCTTCGCCGCCGCCATCTTCGTCGACGCCTACATCATCCGCACGGTCCTCGTGCCGTCGGTGATGCACATGCTCGGGCGGGCCAACTGGTAGCTGGCCGCCTGGCTGGACCGGGAGCTGCCCCGGCTGCACGTGGAGCCTGCCGAGCTGACCTTGACCGAGCCACTGCGCCAGCCGGCCAGTGTCGGGCCTCGCGAGTTACGAGCCTGTGCCACGGGGGCACCGGGGCGTCCAGCCCGGAATCAGAGCCGGTAGGGGCGGAAGAAGGCGCGCAGTTCCTCCGCGTAGAACTCGGGCTCTTCGAGCGGCGCGAAGTGCCCGCCGTGCGGGGCCTGAGTGAACCGCACGAGGTTGGTGGTGCGCTCCAGCCACGTCCGCGGCGGCCGGCTGATGTTGCCGGGAAACACCGTGAAGCCGCAGGGGACCTCGACCCGGCGGGCCTGCTGTGCAGCCGGGATCTCGGCGTTCGCGTGGTACATCCGCATTGATGAGCCGATGGTCTCGGTAAGCCAGTAGATCGTGACGTCGGTGAGGATCTCGTCCATCGTGAAGGACCGCGAGATATCGCCGCCGCAGTCGCTCCACGCCCGCAGCTTCTCGACGATCCACGCGGCGAGTCCTGCCGGGGAGTCGGTGAGCCCGACCGCCGCGGTCTGCGGCTTGGTGCGGTGCATCGCCATGTAGGCGCCCTCGGCCGCGCCCCAGGCCGCCACGTCCGCCATCCAGGCGCGCTCCTCGGGCGTCAGGTCGGCGGGGTCCCCTGAGTAGGCCGGCACCCCCGCGTCCATGCGGTGGACGGCCGTGACCCGTTCGGGGTAGTTCAGCGCCAGGTAGTTGCTCACGCCGGCCCCGATGTCCCCGCCGGCGGCGCCGAACCGCTGGTAGCCGAGGCCGTCGAGCAGACGGGCCCATAGGCTCGCGACGGCGATCGAGTCGAGTTGCGGGCCGGCCGGACGGTCGGAGTACCCGTAGCCGGGCATGTCGGGCACGACCACGTCGAACGCGTCGGCGGGGTCGCCGCCGTGCGCCCCTGGGTCGGTCAGCAGCGGAATGACCTTCGTGTAGCGCCAGAACGAGTCCGGCCAGCCGTGGCAGAGCACCAGCGGCAGCACCGGACCGGCCGGGTTGACGGCCCGGGCGTGCACGTAGTGGATGCCGAGCCCGTCGAGCCGGGCGCGGAAGCGCGGGAACCCGGACAGTGCCTTCTCCTGGGCTGCCCAGTCGAAGCCGTCGGCCCAGTAGGTGACCAGGTCGCGGAGGTAGGCGAGGTCCGTGCCGAGCGACCACCCGGCGTTCTCGGGTGCGTCTGGCCAGCGGGTGGCCCGCAGCCGGGCGCGCAGGTCCGTGAGCGCCTCGGGTGAGGCCTGGAGGGTGAACGGCTCAGGAAGGAACGCGGACTCCGGCATGACTACCTCACTGCCCCCTGGCGTGTAGCACCGCACGAGGTCACATTGACACTATCGCGACCGATGACAGAGCCGCCTGCGAACAGGAAACCATTCCAGTACGCCGCATCGGGAGTCAGCTCATCGAATGCACCGTGGCGCAATTGGGACTTTTTGTAGGGTCTCAGATCGCGTGACATCTTTATCCTGTTTGACCTGCGGATTCCCGGCTGTCTCACGGCGGTGTCTACCAAGATCCGTCTCAAACTCGTGGCATTTCCTCAGTTACGGCCGTTCATGCCCGCGCACCTCGGACCCTTTGACCTACGTCGGCGTCGCTTGTGCGGGTCACGCAGGTCAGCTGAGTAACTCCGCGATGGCTCCCGTAGGTGCGCCACCTGGCATGCTCAGCGCAGCTCCAGCTGGGGGCAGTAGTGCTCGATGAGAATGCGGGTCACCTGCTCGCCGCGTGTCGCGATCAGCTGCAGGCTTTCCGGCGACATCCGGCCGAAGTCTGTGCGGTAGTGCGCGACGGCATCGCGCGGGATCAGATCGGCGAGCGGAAGCGGGAGGCGCTCGTCGCGAGTGGCCAGGTATGCGTGGATGAAGCCCTGGATGGCGCCTGTGTCGGCAGCCCGGTTGAGCTGGGCTCTCGAGCCGTCCTGTGCCCTGCGGTAGGTGATCTGGAAGGTCCGCCAGAGGCGGCCGAGCATGAAGTTCGGTGCCGTGCGGACCAGCCGACCCTGCCCGGCGTCGACCGCGATGATGTAGTCGAGGTCGTAGATGTGGCTGGTGTGGGCGGTCGAGCGTCGTGGCATCAGCGGCGTGATGCCCAGGTTGTCGTATACGCCGCCGTCGGTCATCCGCAGTGCTCTGCGCTCCTGCGTGCCGTCCCGTCTGGTGAAGGTGTATGTGCGGCTCAGGTGCGGGAGCAAGGCCGGGAAAGCCGCTGACGCGGCGACCGCGTCAGCCACCGGGACCGGCTCGGTGATGTCCCCGACCGAGGACAGCGAGCTCGTCTCGCTCCCGAACCTGACCGCGTTGCCGGTGGCCAGGTCGGTGGCCGATATGACCGTGGCGAGGCCGGGGCGGGTGACATCACGGAGCTGGCGTTGCCCGAACGGTCGGGCGGCGAGAGCCTGGACGAGAGCCTCGGTGCGGGTGCAGGACCGCTGCCCACCGAACGGCTTCCCGGCGACCGCCCGGGAAAGGCTGGCGGCGTCAGCGAGCACGGCTCGCGGCGCGGCCGCGCGCCAGGCGATCTCCCACTGCAGGCCGGCCGTGACCAGGCTAGTGACGCTGGTGTCGAATTCGGCGAAGCTTTGCGGGCCGTACGCCCACATGGCAGCCAGGAGGCTGCCGCCGCTGATGCCGGACACGACGGTGACGTCGCCCAGCACACCCCGGTCGTGCAGGGCCCGCAGAGCGCCGAGCCCGAATACGGTCGCGCGGAACCCGCCGCCGGACAGCGCAAGCCCGATACGCGGGCGGCCGCCGGTCACCGATCGTGCTCGCGGCGCCACTGCCACCACCTAACCCGCCCGGCGACGCGGTAAGTGTCCGGCCCGTCTGAGTCCTCATTGCCGCTGACCAGGGCCGGCGGCCAGGGCATTCTTGGTCGCCTCGACCCGGCGGACCGATTCCCCCTGGAACGCCTAGGCGTCCTTGCACAGCTCCGGCGCGTCCGGCTGGGCGTACTCCCGCCACAGCCGCGGCGTCGCCCACAGCTCCCCGATCGTGACCCGGTCCAGCAGCTCACTGAACCCGCTGCAGTGATCCTTGTCCGCATGCGTCAGCACGAACACGGCCAGGTAGGGCCTGCCGTCCGCGCCCTGCGGCAGCGCGTCTGCCAGCAGGTCCACGACCGGCACCTCATGCGTGTCGTCGTCGTCGGCCTTCGCCATGTCGTGCAGGTCAACCTGGATCACCACCTCCTCGCTGACCACCACGGTCGAGGAGTCGCCGGTGCCCACCGGCCAGAACACCGTCCCGAGCTCCGGAAGAACCTCACCCATACCCAGCCCCCTCTCGAAGCTGCCGTCGCCACCAGGTCACAGGCCGCCGGAGCGGTCCCCGGCGGCATCAGGTCGCCGGGGACCGCGGATACTGAACATCCCCAAGGGGATCCTGCGACCCAAACCACAATATATGGGAAAATAATATGTATGTAAGTACTACATGTTGTGGCCAAGTTTAGGGGGAGGCGGCGTGATGAGCAAACCGGCGCCCGCCTGGGCTGGTTCAGTGACCCCGGGTCCGGCGCGTCCGCGCGACCGTGCGGCGAGCTGCCCTCCTGGGGTGCGGAGCAGCCCTTCTGGATGCCTCGCCACGGGCCCGGCCGGGCGCCTGGCGCGTCACGGCACCGCGCGGACCCGGGACGGGCTCAGGACAGCCGACGAGGACTGCCCGCCCTCCAGACGCTGCCGGCACAGGCTCGGCCCGGGAAAGAGGCAAGACGGGACAATCGGCGCAATTAATCGATCGTGCGTTCGATTCATGATCCTTTCCTGCTAACGTAAATGAAATGATTACCGTGCGGGCTATGCCCGGGGTCCTGTACTTGAGGCGCCCTGTGCTGGTCGCTGTCAGCCTGGAGGATCTGTGTGGCCCTGTCAGCGGCGTGGTCGAGCTGCCGCTGCACTTGTTCTGGTCCGCTGCGGACCGGCAGGTTCAGCCTGGATGACCCGGCCGAGCGGCGGGAGGTGTACCAGATCGTGTTTGGTCAAGCACGCCAGCCCGGTGACCTGGCCGCCTTCTTGAATGGCGGCATACTGGCCGCCTTGTGGCGGGGCATGTTCCTGTCCGAGCCGGTACGGCAGGCCTGGGAAGATCAGTATGCCGCGCTGCGGGCCCCCCGCCGCGCCCGCCCGGCTGCCCGGACAGCCGCCGCGGCCGGTGGCTGGATAAGCCAGCCCTGCCCGTCCAGGATGCCGACATGATTCCCGTCCGGGCGACCCGTGAATTCCTGTACCTCCGGCGGCCCGTCCTGGTGGCCGTCAGCCTGGCTGACCTGCGCGGCGCGGCGAGCGGCGTCGTGGAGCTGCCGCTGCACCTGTTCTGGTCCGGCCGGGACAGCAGGGACAGTTGGTTCAGCCTGGATGAGGGCCCGGGGCGACGGGTGGTGTACCGGACCGTGCTCGGTGAGGCGCGCAGCCCGGATGACCTGGCCACCTTCCTGAACGGTGACGTGCTGACCGTCCTGTGGGCGGACATCGTCCTGCCTAAGGTGGTGCGGATGGCCTGGGAAGAACAGCATCCTGTCTTGCGGCCCGTGGCGCCGTGCGGCGTACCCGCCCTGGCCGGACGGCTGGCCGGGCCGTCCACGGGTCCGAGGAGGAATCACGCAGCCGTTGGCGCTAGCGATGATCTTGCTCCTGGAACCGTCACCAGTCGGTTAGAGATTAGGGGTATTCATCCGGTTACGGATCGTTTATGTTCCGTTCATGGCGGTGGAGTTCCTCACCGATGCTCAGGTTGCGGCCTACGGGCGTTTCGGCGGCGTGCCGTCGCGTACGGACCTGGATCGGTTCTTCCTGCTCGATGACGCCGACAAGGCGCTGATCGGGGACCGACGGGGCTGGAGCGGCTGCGGCAGGCGCCGCGCCGCAGCGCGACCCCCGCACGCCGAACGAGGAGAGCTGACTGAAATGAGCCGCTTGCGTGACCGTGTCGTCAGGACCGCGGGAACCCGCGGCGAGCTGACGCTCTACGAGCTCGGCCGGGCCACAGAACTACGGCGTGCCCGCTGCGCGGGCCGCTCGGTCACCAGGTCAGTCGCCGTACTCGGCGGCAACTGGACCTCGCTATGGTGCAGGTACTGCTATCTCGCCATGCCTGTGCCAGCAGCATCGCCCGGTCCTGCCAGCCAGCAAGAGGAGCCCCGGTCATGAAGCTGCCGCGCTTGCGGAGAACGCCCGATCCCGCAACCGCTGAACCGGCCAGCGCCAGCCCCGCCGCCCCGATGATGCTACAGGTGCTGATCTTCTCCAACACCAGCCTGGCCGAGCAGGAGTTCGGCGCCCAGACGGAAAAGCTCCGGAGCGTCGCCAGCTACGACAGCGGCACCCGCAGCTGGCACTCCTGGATTCCCCTCGACCGCCCCGGACGAGCCGCCGAGATGCTCAGCACCTTGTTCGAGGCCGCCCGCGTGCACGGCACGACCATCCAGGTGCAGGCACAGCCCGGCGGCGAGGGCGGCCCATCCGGGCAAACGCCCGGGAGGCCATGACCGGGAACCTCCCGCCTCATGACCGGCAGCCAGGCCGGCCGCCAGGGCCGCCGCCGGCTGTGCGCTTGCTGATGGCGGCGCACGCCGCCGCACGGGAGCGGACGATCGATGACCACATGTTCATGGTCAGCAGCCCGGACGGGACCCGGATAGGCACGTTCAGGCTCCAGCTGTTCACCGCGCCTGGCACCCGCCCAGTAGCGGTCGCGACCCAGTACTTCCCGGGCGAAGGGGGCCCGCTGGGCGTTTGGGCCGAAGAGTACGCGTCCGAGGTCTGGCGGCAGATGTTTCCGGGCTCAGCCGAGCCCCCGGTCTGGATAACGCTGCAGCTGCGCCCCCGCCGGCGGGACGCGCCGCCGACGCAGTTCACCCTGGTGACCTTCGGGATAGGCGGCGAGCACGAGCTGTCCTCGCCGCAGTCGTGCCCGATGACCGACGCGGACGTAGCCGCCCTCACTGGCGTGTCGGTCAGCCGCCACCGCGGCGAGGGATACCAGCCGTGGCCGCGCCCGCCGGAACCGGACTTGCGGGTGGCCTGGACGATCCTGCTGCCGCGCCGCCAGGGCATGGACCGTGGCTGCTTCAGGACCCCGCCGCCATGGTGGAGGCGCGCGGCCCGGCAGGTGATCCCGCGCCGCGCGACGCGGGACTGCTGCTACTACCACCGCGTCGACCGGCACCAGGTGAGCACTGCCGCGATCCGGGTCACGCGGCAGGCCCGCCGGGAAGGCCTGGCAGGCGAGGCGCTCAACGGCCGGGCGGTGGCGCTGGCAGAAGCCCAGGACCTGCCTTTGCAGGAAAAAGAGGCCCTGAGCAAGCTACTCGCCGGGCACAGCGCCATACAGCCCACCCGGCTCCTCCGCCGCCGCCCCGGCTACAACAACGGCCGCCATCGCATCACCGCGATGTTTGACAGCGGCGTCCGTCGGACCATCGTCCTTCGCTTACGACAGCCTCGGCCGGACGTCCTACCGTAACTTCACTCCGCTGCTACATCTGTCCAGGCTCACCGCCCCATGACATGAGTCCGTTAAACATTCATTTTTAGGACTCATGCAGATAGCGGGCGACCTGGCAGCTATCATGGGTCCTGAAACATTGTCCTCTATTCAATGTCCGGTAAACGGTTTGTAGGAAGTTAAGAGACTCATGATGGACGGCCTGCGCGGGCCCGGGGCGTCGCGGTGACCCGGTACGGGTACGCGCGGATGTCCACCCACGAGCAGAACCCGGACTCCCAGCGGGACGCGCTGGCCGCGGCCGGGATCGAGCCGGGCAACATCGTGATCGAGAAGATCTCCGGGAAGCTGGCCTCCCGGCCCCAGCTGGACGAGCTGCTGGGCCGGCTTGAGTCGGGAGATCAGGTCGTGGTGACCCGGTTGCGCCGCATCGGCCGCAGTCACCAGCACCTGCTGGACCTGTCAACCTGGTTCGACGGGCACGGCGTGGACTTCATCGTGCTGGAGCAGGGCATCGACACCACCACCCCGATCGGCCGGCTGTTCTTCCGGTTCCTAGCCGCCCTGGCAGAGTTCGACCGGGAGGCCATTGTCGAGGGCACCCTGGAGGGCCTGGCCTCGGCCCGGGCCCGCGGCCGCACCGGCGGCCGGCCCCCGAAGCTGACCCAGCTGCAGCGCGACCAGGCGCAGTTGCTGTACGACGCCGGCGATCTCACCGTGGAGGAGATCGCCGGCCTGTTCAACGTCCGGAGGTCCACCATGTACCGTCACCTGTTCTCGCACCATGGCGATTGCGTCATGGTCGTCTACCGCAACACCCGCCCCGGCAAGATCGACCCGGACACCCGCCGCCGCTTCGGCGAGACCGGCCAGTCCGAGAAGGTCCAGCTTGAGGCCGACTGCAAATGGTGGCTGGTCGGCGCGTCCCGCAAGCCCCGCCTCAAGGGCTTCGTCTACGTCGCCGACGGCGTGGTGGCCCGCGTCCGCGCGGTGCAACCCGACGGCACCTGGGACTATGACGACCGCGGCTACGCCGACGTCCCGCTGACCGGGCCCCTGGATGACGCGCAGATCGCCCGGCAGTTCCCCACCCTCGGCATCCGCCTCGGCGATGCCCGGCCGCACGTCCGCGGGAAGATCCGCGAGTACCAGCCTCTATGAACGGGAAGACCTTGTAGTGATAGAACACATGTTCTATAGTCTGGAAGGAGGGAGGTGCCAGTGGAGCGCAGGTTCGCGGCCGAGGCGGACATGCTCGGCCTGATCGCCGCGGCGGCCCCCGAGTTGGCCGGGCCCGGTGCCGTGGCCGTGTTCGAGGTGCAGTCCGCGGCCGGCGTACCCGACGTGACCGCCGTGGTCTTCGACCCCGGCGTCATCGCGGCCCGGGCGGGCACCGGGTTCGTGACCGACGCTGCGGGCCTGGCCGCGCTGCTGGCGCTGTCGGACGCGCTAGCCCGGCATCGCTCACTGGACGCGGGGCAGGTCGCCGCGGCAGCCGGGGTCTCGGCCTCCTACGCCCGGTCGCGGGTGCTTCCCGGCCTGGCCGCGCGGGGCCTGGCCGTGATGGCGGCGCCGGGCCGGTGGGCCGCGGCGGCCCCGTACCGGTCCCCGGCGGTGACGCTGGTGACGGTCGAGGCCAAGCTCCGGGACTGGCGCCGCGGCCTGGGCCAGGCCGCGCGGCACGCCGCCGGGGCCGATGCGGCGTGGCTCGTCCTGGACGGGGCCTTCACCAGGCTGGCCGCGGGGCGGGCCGAGTGGTTCCGCGCGGCCGGCGTCGGCCTGGCCGGGCTCGACCCTGACGGCACCCTGCGGCTGCTGCTGCAGCCCTCAGGCGGCGGTATGCTCCGTGCCCGCCGCGAGCTGCTCGCCGAGCGGCTGGCTGACCTACACGGCGCCGGCGCGGTGTCCGGCCCGGTGGGCCGGGTGTTCGGGCGAGACCTGGCGCCCTCTACAGGAGCTGATCCCAGGCGCGCAGGTGCGTCGGCTCGCTGTTCCCGGTGAGGCCCTTGCCGTCGGCGAACGCGCGCGCCGTCCGGACCTTCCGGCCGACGGCCCCGTGGGTGCCGCGGCGCCCGGCCGCAGCCGGGGACACCTCGGCCGCCAGGGTGCCGGCGCTAAACAGGTAGTGCAGCCCGGCGTACTGGTGGGACCACGCGGCGGCTGCGAACAGCGGCGGGCAGTACGGGCACGGACACGGCGCATACCCCGGGTCGGCCGTCAGCACGGGCCGCGCGGTCCGCTCGACGGTGTGCAGCAGCTGCCGCTCGAAGTACCGCTCGATCCTGGGCTTGCCGCCACCCCCGCCGGCCGGCTCGGTGAAGGCCTGATAGCTGCCGGACAGGCCGGTGCCGAACCCGGCCGCGCCGAACGCGAGCATCAGCCAGCCCGTCAGCCCGGTCTGCGGCAGCAGCAGCCGCCGTTCCTCGTCCGCGGCGACCTCGGCGAGCTGCCGGTACCCGGCCAGCAGCGCGGCACCGGCCGGCTGGGCGCCGGACCGCACCGATCCGGGCCACTGCACCCGCACGTGCCACGTGTCGAACTGCTCCTGGTCGACCAGCTGGGCCAGCAGCGCGTGCAGCAGCACCGGACGGGTCAGCCAGGCCGCGCTCATGGTCAGGTTCAGGGCCAGCCGTTCCTCGGGCTTGAGCAGGGCCAGCGCTTCGTCGCCCTCGGCGCACGCCGCGTCCAGCGAAGCCTGCGCATCGGCCGGGTCCAGCGCCCGGCCGGAGGTGAGCAGCAGGTTGGCTCCCCGGTCCCGCTGCATGTTCAGCAGGTCACCGGCCGTGAAGGCGGCCCCGTCCAGGTATGGCGCCCATCCCCTGGACCGGGGTGACGGCTGTTTGACCCGGAGGTCCTGCGGGTCGGCGAGATAGCCCAGCGGGTCGACCAGGCGGACCGCCGCCGCGGTGCAAGCGCTGTTGAAGTCGGCGTGGGACTGCTCGGCCGCCATGGGAAGCGACGAGGCCACGCCCAGCGCCAAGTTCGCGCCCGCCGCCGCGTGCAGCTGCGCGAGTAGCCGGGGCAGCGCCCGCGAGTGATGCGGGGCCCGGTGGACGATCAGCACCGGCAGCGTGCCGTCCAGCGCCCCGTCCCGCCCGGGCAGGGCCGCGGCCTCGCGGATGTCCGAGCCCGCGCTGGAGCCGGTCACGCTGCCGGCCCCGGGCCCGTCGACGATCAGGTACCCCGATCCGCCGGGCAGCCGCGCGGCAACCTGCCCGCTGCCCGACACGGCGTCCGCCGGCTCGTCCGCGTCCTCGCCGGGCAGGTCCTCGCCGGGTAGGTCCTCGCCGGGTAGGTCGTCGCCGAACAGGCCCTCGCTGAACAAGTCCTCGTCGTCGTGAGGGAAGTGATTGCTCATGTCCGTGGTCTCCTTATCCAGTCAGGCCGAGCCGCCGCAGGCTGCTCGGCGCGCTGCCCCGCTCGTGCTCGGGGACGGCGGTCAGCCGGTCGAGCAGGCCGACCACCGGGTCCGGCGTGCCGGCCGGCAGCGGCTGCGGCCCCTTGCCGATCAGGCCGATCATGTCCGCGTAGATGTAGTTCGCGCCGTCGTCGTAGAACGGGTGCCGCTGGCTCAGGACCTCGCGTACGGTCACCCCCGCCGCGAACAGGTCGGCCGCCTTGCGCGCGCGGCGGCCCTCCAGCTGCTCCGGCGCCATGTACCAGGCGGTTCCCACCTGCGCCGGGTACACGGTGATGGTGGCCTCGTCCGCGCCGCGGGCCAGGCCCAGGTCCAGCAGCACGGGACGGGACCAGTCGCCGTCCCGCAGCGCGATGTTGGCCGGCTTGATGTCGCGGTGCACCACGCCCGCGGCGTGCATGTCCCGAACCCCGGTCAGCAGGCCGGCCAGGAACGCGACGCCTTCTGCGGGCGAGGGCCAGCGGCCCGCCCTGATCCGGCCCGCCACGTCGCCGCCCGCGATGAACTCGGTCACCAGCGCCGGCCGCTGCTTCCCGCCCAGCGTCACCATCCGGGTATCGAGCAGCCGGACCACATGCGGGCTGGACACCTTCGTGAGCCCGTTCACCTCGCGGATGAGCCGCTGCGGCGGGTACCCGTCGGCGCAGATGATCTTGACCGCGGTGTCCTGGTACCGCCAGGTATCGCCGAACGAGCCGGCGCCTAGGAGGGCGACGGGACCGCCGAGAGCGGCGGCGACCTCGTCGGCGGGGAATCGTGATGCTGTCACTGCTGGTCACCTCGATGACACAGGTCCTGGCGCAGGACGCGGTCCCGGCCAGGCCGTCGGCCCGGGCGGGCACGTGCTCCGTGCGCGTGCTGAATAAAGCCGCAGGACACGCCGCCGGGGAATTACATGCTTGTAATCCTGAGCATGACCGGTGTAGCGTCAGCATCAGGAAGCGCGGGACTTAGTGAATCAGCGCCAGCCGTTTCCGTGGTTCCGTAGTTCTCCAGCGATGGGGTCGGCGCCGGGGAGGTAAGCCCCGGCCGCCAGGCCCCTTCGCGCCTCCCGGTGACGCTACTGCCTGGGGTCGGCGCAGCGAAGCACCACGGTGAACAGCCTGGTCACGCGGCGTGTCATCCTCTACCCGGAATGCCGGTGCCGCTTCCCGCGGCGACCGCAGCCTGCAGCGCCCGGGCCGTGACCCGCCGTGCAGGTCAGAGGCCTTGGCGGTCGCCGAAGCGCCCGGCCCGGTCTCCTCCTGCCCCCTGGCGGGTGAGGCTGGCTGGGGCGGTACCCTGCCGGAGCCGTGAGGAGCTATTGCAGGAATTTTCCCGGTCTGTGCCACGATGGGAAGAGAGATATCTTCCGGGGAAGGGCGTTCCGATGTGGTTTCATCAGGTCTTATCGCTGTTACCGGGACTCGTCGCTGCCGTTCAGGGCGCCGCTGTCGTGTAGGGAGCCTGGAGGTATGTCCGGGCCCGCTGCCGCGGCGGGCGCCGGGTGAGGGCGCTGCGATGCGCGGCTTGCGCCCGGCCCGCTCCTTCGGCCATGAGCCGGGGGTGGGCAGTATGGGCGAGCCTCCCGCGGCGCCGTGGCCTGGTCTGCCCGCGGTGCCAGCTCCGGCACCCGGTGCAGCGGTCCCGGCGAGTCCGGGGCAGCGCGGGCCGGAGGGCCAGCCTGGCGCGTGACAGCCGGTGACCTGCCGCGCCACATGATCGGGGTGCCTGGCGGCTTCGCGCGGGCCTTACTCCGGCCGGTGGCGTTCATCTTGATGCTGGTGGCCTGCCACCATGAGAACGGCGGCCAGCAGGTCGCCATCAGCGGCACGGAGCGGCTGGACAGGTACGGCATCGGCCGTGACGCCTACGAGGCCCACAAGATGCTCGCCCGGCTGGGCCTGGTCACCATCATCCCGGACCCCGGCCGCCATCTCGACGGGAAGTCGAAGGCTACAGTGAGGGAGACCCGGCGCTGCGGGCGCCGTCGGCGGCGACGCCCTGACCGAGCTCCGCGCGCAGATCGGCTACCAGCTCAGCCGCTGAACCCGCCAGGCGCATCACACCGCACCCGCCCGCGGCACGAAACCGCCACACCCCGGCCGCGGCCTGCGCGCCGGAGCCTGATATTCATCATGACCGGCCCGCCTGCCGCGGTGCGGGTCGGTTCGTGGCGCCACAGCAAGTGAAGGACCGCCGACCGTACCAGCGGCACCGCATGATGCGGCAGGCACGCAAACGCGTTGCCGAGCGACGCTCCGGCAAGATCGATCTTCCGCAACTTTTCAATTAGGCCCTGGTCAAAGAGCCAGTCGCGTCGGTAGCCGGCGAGGAACCGCACATTCGCCAAAGGAATCCCTGGTGGCTCGCTCCAGACCTCGAACCGCCACCCGCGGGATTCGACCACCTTTCGCGCCCAAGCCAGCGTGAAGGCCACCTTCGGCGAATCCAGTCGATGACGCGGTTTGACGTCAACTACGATCGGTCCTGTGTCGGTGAGCAGCAGATAGTCGGGGATATGGCGCCGGTCGGCGCCGTCGATCGAGGTTTTTAGCATGAACGGCTGAGCGAAGATCCGTTGAACCGTCGGATCGAAGTCTGCGAAGAGCAGGCGCGTCAGCTCCAACCTCGACTCGTAGATGATGTGAGCGCGCTCAGTGCTGGACCAGTAAAACCCTGAATAGTGGCGCTGGCCCTTGTACCAGCGAAACGTTCGCCATGGCCGGCTCATCACAACGGCAGACGCGTGCACCTCAGCCCAAGGCGTCTCCCGCTCGCCGCCATCTGCGGTACGCACACAGAACGACGCTGACTGTATGACGTCCGAAGCAGACATCTCACATCCCAAGCGGCTCACGCCGTCCAGGCATGGATGCGCGAGCAGACACGTCGACAATCAGTGTAGCCAGCGTCAGGGTAGTCGAGATGACCGTCAAATCTCAGTTAGTTGGCCAATTGGCCAAACGGTGGCCAAGATCAATGAGATTTGGCCATAGAATATGAGACCCTACAACTTTCTCACCTGTTAACCCATCATGTCTACAAAACGCGAATAGTGGCCCTGGAAGGCGACGGTTACGGTCGCCGTGGGGCCGTTGCGGTGCTTCGCAACAATTAGGTCCGCTTCGCCCGCCCGCGGCGACTCCTTTTCGTACTGGTCCTCACGGTGCAAAAGGATCACGACGTCGCTATCCTGCTCGATAGAATTATGGGCTATTACGCCGTCCGCGATGAAATTGTGCGTGCCTTTCACGGTGGCGTCATAAACAGGCTGCAGTCCGAGTGGCTCGATGCCGACGATCCGGTCCCAGTAGATGTCGCTGCTGGCTGCTTCCCTGAGCAGATCGGAATTTAGCGCTTCGGCACAGCGCAGGAGCCGGTCTCGGGACGGGGCCGACTTGTAGAGGGTGCTCCCGCAGTAATGCGTGCCGATGGCCGCCTGGAACTGGCGCTCGGTCAAGCCGACGCGGATGCGCTCGGACTTGACGAGATCCCAGATCTGGATGGGGAGCGTATCGGCGTTCGGATTGGCCAGTCGGCCGTCGAGGTAGGCGGACAGTTCGCCGACCAGCCGACCGCGGGAACCGTGCACGCCGATCGTCTGGCAGAACGTCCGCAGGCTGGGTCCATCGGCGACGATGACGTGGAAGTTAGGCCGGTATCCTGCCTTCGTCACCTGCCTAATGCGCGCGATGATGCCGAAGCGGCTGAGCAACAGCGCGACCCCATCGGCGAGGGCCCGGCTGGACGAGGCGTAGTACACCTTCGGCACCGTGTTGGTCCGCCCGACGGTCACGTTCCCGTCGGTCGCCCATAGATGCCGGAGGAAAACCGCGATGTCCCGGTTGCTGGCCGAATACAGCGCTTCCGGGATGCGCTTCTCGTATGACCGTAGGTCATCGATCCCGAGTTCGCGAAACCAGACGTGAAGCGGGTTCAGCCGACCGTGGGTGCAGCGGTAGGGAGACGGCAGGTAGGTATGCCACCAGGTCTTCTGGGGCACCCGGCGCGCCGTTATGCCGAACTCGGCGGACGCGGCGGCCTCCACGAAGGCCAGGTTCTCCTGGTCGTTGGACGTGTAGTGGAGGGGCTGGCTGCGCAGGACGCAGCCGTCGCCGATGAGGTGGGCCAGCAGGCCCAGCCGGTATTCCGACCAGCCGAGGCCGACCGCGATGGGCTCCGGGTTGCGGCGCGGGATGCCGATGCGACCGCCGGCGGCCAGGTCCTCCAGGGGCAGCCAGCCTTCGAGGGTCAGGAAGCGGTGGTTGGACGACGCCTTGACTTCGCGGCCGGAGGCCAGCCGTAGCCGGTATACCTCCTTGGTTCCTGACGCGAAGACCTTGGTGATCGGCGCGGGGACCAGCCGGTGCTGCTCGTCAACCGACCAGACCAGGACCCCGTCCCAGCCGTCGCGCATCAGCTCGGCAAAGGAAACCGGCGCGCCCGTGTCGGCCCGGATGAGCGTCGTGTCCGCGGTCAGGCAACCTGACTCACGCAGGTCCGAGAGCATCGGCTTTTTGTCCGTGCGCTGTTCGGGGCCGCGGTTGAGCTGGGAGAGGGCGACGACGGGGACCTCGAGTTCCTTGGCCAGCAGCTTGAGGGAGCGGGACAGGTCCGAGACCTCCTGCTGCCGGTTCTCGACCCGCTTGGGCGAGGACATCAGCTGCAGGTAGTCGACGATGACGAACTTCAGGTCGTGCCGCTGCTTCAGCCGCCGGCACTTGGCCCGGATCTCCATCATCGACATGTTCGGCGAGTCGTCGATGAACAGCGGCGCGTCGGCCACCTCGCTCATCCGGCGGGCCAGCCGGGCCCAGTCGTCGTCGTTCATCTGGCCGGTGCGCATCGTCTGCAACGGCACCCGCGCCTCAGCCGACAGCAGGCGCATCGTGATCTCGTTCCGTCCCATCTCCAGGCTGAACAGGACGGTAGCCATGCCGTGCCGGATGGCGGCGGCCCGGGCGAAATCCAGGGCCAGGGTCGAGTTGTGCGTAGGGATCATGCCGCGCCCCGCCAGGTACAGGTGATCGGCGCTGTCCACCTGCACGCAGCGGACGGGGCGGGACAGCGCAGGCCGGACATCGACGATGTACTGCCACGGCTCGCGCTCCAGGACCGGGGGCGGCGTGATCCGGGCGGAGGCGACGGCCAGCTCAATGGGTGCGGTCAGCGCCACGGCATGGTTGGACCGGCGCAGCCCGCGCTCGCGGCGCAGGGTGCCGCGGATCTCCCCGGTCGTGACGACCTGGGGCGGGACCGTGCCGCCCGTCAGGTCGCTCCAGGTCAGCCATTGGTGGTTCTCGTCGGCGACGATCACGTCCCCACCGGAGAACTCGACTTCGTAGCACGGGCGGTCGTGCATGACCTCGGTGGCGGCGACGATCCGGGTCGGCTGGCCATCGGCGCCGATCAGGTGGTCACCGACGTGGACGGCACCCATCGTGGTCCAGCCGGCGGGGGTGGGCAGCAGGGTGTCCAGGGCCAGCGCCTTGCCTATAGCCGGCCGCGCAGCTATCACGATCATCTGGCTGGGGTGCAGGCCGTTGGTCAGGGCGTCCAGGTCGGCGAAGCCGGTCGGGACGCCGGTGAGCATGCCGTTGTGGCTGCCGATGGCCTCGATCTCGTCCAGGGCACCGGGCATGATCTCGGACAGCGAGTGGTAGTCCTCGCTGGTCCGGCGCTCGGTGACGGCGTAGACCTCGGCCTGGGCCCGGTCTACCAGCTCGTCGGCGTCGGCCTCGCCCGCGTAGCCGAACTGGACGATCCTGGTGCCGGCCTCGACCAGGCGGCGCAGGATCGCGCGTTCCCGGACGATCCGCGCGTAGTAGCCGGCGTTGGCCGCGGTCGGTACCGAGGAGATGAGCGTGTGCAGGTACGGGGCGCCCCCGACCCGGGCGATCTCGGCCCGGCGGGTGAGCTCGTTGGCGACCGTGATGGCGTCGGCGGGCTCGCCGCGGCTGTAGAGGTCGAGGATGGCCTCGTGGATGAGCTGGTGGGCCGGCCGGTAGTGGTCGGCCGGCCGGATCATCTCGATCACGTCCGAGATGGCGTCCTTCGAGAGCAGCATCCCGCCCAGGACGCACTGCTCCGCCGCCACGTCGTGCGGCGGCGTCCGCTCGAAGTCGTCGTTCCTCGGAATCTCGGCGACGCTCACCTAGTAGCTCTCCTCCCCCGTGCGAGTGAACGCGGAGCGAACACGTAGATGCTTTCGACTGACTCTGTTCTAACAGATGCCCATGACATTCTCGGGGCATCCACGCCGCGAGCACCACTCGGCCCGTGGACGACCTTGGGGATAAGGTGTGCAAACACGCCGGCCACGTTGTGCGCAGGCTGGGGAAATAGTTGTGGAAATGGCGGCGGGAAATACTGTCACACGCCCCCTAGCTGCGAGAACGTGATCCACCGGCTGTGCGGAAGAAAAACCTTCGCGGCGATTTCACGGCCAGATAATCCACAGCCGCTGTCCACAGCGGCGCGCCTGGCCGACCGCGGACAGCGGCTGCGCCGAAGCCCGGACACGGGCGGCGCCGGACTGCTAGGATTCGACGGTGTGTTCGAACGAGGGGGATGCGCTCCGGCGCGTGGCGGAGGCTATCGACCGGCTCGAGGCCGATCGCGGGACCACGGATGCGGCCGATCTCGAGGCGCGGATCGCCGCCGTGTGGTCGATGGTGAGCGAGATCGACCCGGAACTGGCCCGGCTGGCGTCCCGCTACCAGAAGCCCGACTGACCCGGGCCCGCTGCTGACGAGCGGGCCCGGGTCAGGTTAATCGTGCCGCGGCCTAACTGGCCGCGATGTCGATGTCGACCCAGGCGGTGACCTCGGGATGCAGCCGGACGCGGACCTGGTGCGAGCCGACGGTCTTGATCGGGTCACGGACCTCGATCCGGCGCCGGTCGAGTACGGGACCGCCCGCCTCGCGGACCGCCGCGGCGATGTCGGCGGGCCCGACCGAGCCGAACAGCCGGCCGCTGCCGCCGGCGCGCCGGCGCATCCGCACGTGCAGCTCCTCGAGCTCGCCGGCGATGACCTTGGCGTCTTCCAGGCTGCGGACCTCCCGGGCCGAGCGGGCCCGCTTGATCAGGTCGATCTGCTTCTCCGCGCCGCGGGTCCAGGGCATCGCGAAGCCGCGCGGGATCAGGTAGTTGCGGCCGTAGCCGCCGGCCACGTCCACCACGTCACCGGGTGCGCCGAGGCCACTCACCTCCTGGGTGAGGATGAGCTTCATCGGTGTACGACTCATCGGCCTGACCCCTCTCAGCGCGCCGTGCTCGTGTACGGCAGCAGCGCCATCTCGCGGGCGTTCTTGATCGCGGTCGCGACGTCCCGCTGGTGGCGCGTGCAGTTACCCGTCACCCGCCGGGCGCGGATCTTCCCGCGGTCGGAGATGTACTTGCGGAGCAGACCGGTGTCCTTGTAGTCGACGTAAACGATCCGCTCCTGGCAGAACACGCAGACCTTCTTCTTCGGCTTGCGCAGTGGTGGCTTAGCCATCGTGGTGCTCCTTTAAGCAGAGCCCCGCCTGCGGCGGGGATGGTGTGTTTCTGGGTGGGGTTTAGAAGGGCGGCTCGTCTGAGTAGCCACCGGGGCTGTCGGTCGCCCACGGGTCGGGGTCCCCGCCGCCGTGGCCGCCCTGGCCGCCGCCCGGCCGGCCGCCGCCCTGGCTGCCCTGGCCGCGCTGGCCGCCGCCGTACCCGCCGTCCCCGCCGGAGCGCGCCACGCGGTTGACCTTGGCCGAGGCGTTGCGGAGCGAGGGGCCGACGTCATCGACCTCGACCTCGTACACGGTCCGCTTCTCGCCCTCCTTGGTCTCATACGACCGCTGCCGCAGCCGTCCCGAGACGATCACCCGCATGCCCCGGGTCAGCGACTCGGCCACGTTCTCCGCTGCCTGCCGCCATACGTTGCAGGTCAGGAACAGGCTGTCCCCGTCCTTCCACTCGCCGGTGCTGTTGTCCCGGAACCGCGGCGTGGAGGCCACCCGGAACCGTGCTACCGGCTGTCCGGCCGGGGTGAACCGCAACTCCGGGTCATCCACGAGATTCCCCGCGATCGTGATCTGCGTGTCGCCTGCTGCCATGGGGTACTCCGGATCGCTAACGAATTCAGGCTGCTGATGAGATGGTGGGAAGCCGCGCTCAGTGGTGGTGCTCGGGCCGCGTGACCTTGGTCCGCAGGATGGCCTCGTTCAGGTTGAGCTGACGGTCGAGCTCCTGCACGGTGGCGGGCTCGGCGGTCAGGTCCACGACGGCGTAGATGCCCTCGGCCTTCTTCTCGATCTGGTAGGCGAGACGGCGCTTGCCCCAGATGTCGACCTTCTCGACCTTGCCGCCGCCACTGGTCACGACCTTCAGGAACTGGTCGAGCGAGGGCTGTACGGTGCGCTCCTCGAGATTGGGGTCGAGGATGATCATGATCTCGTAATGGCGCATGAGCGTCCTGAGCCTCCTCTGGACTGATACGGCCACGGTCCTTCCGTGGCAGGAGGTGTCGCGGGCACACGCCGGCGCTGGTGCCGGCCGGGTCATCCGCAGCGCGCCCAGTTTACCCGGCCCCCCGACCCGGCGCGAACGATCGGCGAAGCTGTGGATTCTGGGTCCGCGCGCCAGGGAACACTCCGCCGTGGAAACATATGCTCATGGAGTGACAGCCGTAGCCAGGAGGTGGTCACCATGGCAGGCGACGTGCGGGCCGGCCGGCGTCCGAGCATCCTGAACACCGACGGGCGGCCGCACCCGGTCGAGAACGCGACGGCCATCGCCGTGCTGCTGGCCGGGCTGGTCGCGTTCGTCCTGGGCCTGATCATCCGCAACACGCACACCGCGTCGGCGGTGCACATCATCACCACCATCCTCGGGCTGTTCTCGGTGCTGGTCGGGCTGTACGCGCAGATGGTCTCGTCCACGCGCAACCAGCGAGTGGTCATCGTCACCGGCATCATCGCCGGGTTCGTCGGGCTGGCCATCGCGCTGTCAAAGGGCGGCTTCGTCGGGTAGGGCTGGGTTCGCTGTGCTGGCCACGGGGGGCGACCCCCTGGCACCCCCCGATAGGCTCGGGGCATGCGCATCGGAGCCCACATCCACCTCGATAACCCGCTCGCTGAGGCGACCGCCATGGGAGCGGACGCCGTCCAGTTCTTCCTGGGTGACCCGCAGGGCTGGAAGGGGCCGGTAATACCCGGCGGCGACGCCGGCGCCGTCAAGGCCGCCTACGCCGCCGCCGACGTGGACATCTACATCCACGCTCCGTACGTCATCAACGTGGCCACCAGCAACAACCGGATCCGGATTCCCAGCCGGAAGCTGCTCGAGGGACAGCTGAAGGCGGCCGCGTCGATCGGGGCCAAGGGCCTGATCGTGCACGGCGGCCACGTCACGGCCGGCGTGCCGTTCGAGGATGGCCTGGAGAACTGGCGCAAGGCGGTGGAGCGTATCGAGCGGCCGCTGCCGATGCTGATCGAGAACACCGCGGGCGGCGACGGTGCCATGGCCCGGTCACTGGACGCGATCGGCCGGCTCTGGGACGCGGTGATGCAGGCCGCCGGGGATGACGGCCAGGACGTCGGGTTCTGCCTGGACACCTGCCACGCCAACTCGGCCGGCATCGACCTGGCCGAGGCGGCCGACCGGATCAAGGCGATCACCGGCCGGATCGACCTGGTGCACTGCAACAACTCACGCGACGAGTTCGGCTCGGGCCGGGACCGGCACGCCAACATCACCTCCGGGACCATCGACCCGGCGCTGCTGCTGGGCGTGGTCCGGGCCGCGGGCGCCACCGCCATCTGCGAGACGCCCGAGGAGAACGGCGGGCTGGCCGCCGACGTCAGCTGGCTGAAGCAGCACCTGCGCGCCTAGCCCGACCGACACTGCCGGGCCGCGGGAACCGGATCCGGAATGCGTCCGGCGCCTGGTCCAGGACACCACCCGCCGGGTCGTCGTGGCCGGGCGCACGCACCACGTCCCGTTCGGGATGAAGAATGTCCCGCACCACGTAGGCGGCGAGCAAGGCTACGGCGAGGAACCTGGCGACGAGCAGGGTGAAGTACCACCCGGTGCTGATGCCCTGGTAGCCGGCGAACGAGTGGCCGTCGATGCGGTACTCGAAGAGCAGGTAGCCCCAGATGCCGAAGAAGTAACCGACCTCGGCCAGCTGCCACAGCGCGTACGGCCACAGCCGGGGCCGGGCCAGCACGGCCAGCGGCACCAGCCAGACGACGTACTGCGGTGACCAGACCTTGTTCGTCATCAGGAACGCGGCCAGCAGCAGGAAGCACACCTGCGGCAGCCGGGGCCGGCGGGGAGCGGCCAGCGCCAGCAGGATGATCGCGGCGAAGGCCACGACGAGGGCCGCGGCGGACATCTTGTTGAGGGCGCTGAGCTGGTAATCCCCGAGTTTGGGCAGGCCGAAGTACTCGAACATGTACCAGAACGAGCCCCAGTCGGCGCCCCGGTCCTTGCTGAACACGTAGAAGGTGGCCCAGCCGGGCAGCGCGACGATCATGACCGGCAGGTTGACCGCCAGCCAGGCCAGCGCGGCGGCGGCGAGCGTCTTGGCGAACTCCCGGAGCCGGCCGGCCCGCAGGCACAGCAGCAGCAGGGCGCCGAGGACCACCAGCGGATAGAACTTGGTCGCGACGCCGAGGCCGAGCAGGACACCCGCCCAGACGGTGCGGCGCGCCGCCCAGGCCGCGATGCCCAGCGCGGTCAGCGCCATCGCGATCAGGTCCCAGTTGACGAACGCGTTCAGGATCAGGGCCGGGGACAGCGCCACCAGCAGCGCCTGCCACCGCCGCTCCGGGCCCGCCGCGTACGCGGTGGCGAGCACCGCGGCCACCGCGCACAACGCGAGCAGGACCACGGTGACGTCGTAGAATTCCCGGCCCCTGATCGTCGCGTCGACGTTCCTGACCAGCCAGGCCGCGGCCTGCATGGCCCCGCCGATCAGGACCGGGTACTCCACGTGATGCTCGCGGTAGGGGACCTGCCCGTTCGCCAGGCCCTCGTTGTAGTACAGCGGGTAGATGTCGGTGTAGCAGGCGTCCTGGAACTGCTTGGTGTAGTAATTCCAGGCCCCCGAGCGGCACGGCACCTTCTCCGCGAACGCCAGCACCATGGCCAGCACGGACGCGGCGATCAGCACGCCGGTGCTGCCGAGGGTGACGGCGAGCGCCGGGCGCTCCCGCCACGTCCGGCTCACCTGGTGGTGATCATCGGGCGGGAGAGTGCCTGGCCGGGCGTCGTCCACTCCCTTATCTAACCGCGTTTGCGACGGCGCCGGCGCACCCACAGGCCGCTTGCCGGGAGGCCGGCGAAGATGCCGCCCACCGCACCGCCCGCCTCGGTGGCGCTCACCGAGTCGGTGTTGCCGTTACCGCCGTTACCGCCGCCACCGCC
>Ga0335072_10002918_pt1 | contig 26113 bp, 26 predicted proteins | sample Lox_Sample_21_FD_206725 | JGI IMG/M metagenome (GOLD analysis project Ga0335072, IMG submission 206725) | Soil microbial communities from Loxahatchee National Wildlife Refuge, Florida, United States - Lox_Sample_2.1 | ecosystem: Environmental > Terrestrial > Soil > Wetlands | place: USA...
CCTGCCCGTACTGCTGGCGGCCGGGCGTCCAGTGCCAGACCTGCCAGGTGAGGTACAGCAGGAGGTAGGCGGCGAGCGCGAGCAGCGCCGCGCGGCCACGGGTGCTGTCGGGCCACGGGATCCGCGTGGGTGGGCTCTGCCCGTTGCGCATCGGAGCGCTTTCCGCGAGCTCGGGTCCCTCTTGGGCAACCGCTCCTCGGCGCCCGAGAGTCAATAGCTCGGAAGGCAACGAGTCTACAAGATCATGACGCCTCCGCCTCGGGGACCCGGTGGTCATCGAGGGCGCCCTGCCCGCACCGCGGGAGGATGGAGTCGCGGTGGGGAGGATGGACCGGCGGTGGGAGGTTGGAGCGGCGGCGGTGCGCTATGTTCTCGGCGCCAGATGGAGTCCTGGCGGGCCGCCCGAGGAGATCGGGGACCCGAACCGCCCAGGCCAGCACAAGGGCTGATGGCTCCTTTCGCGAATCAAACCCCCTACGCGAGAGGAGCAGTGTCTGTGTGAGCATCGATCGGCGTGAGCTGGCCGCGATATTCGCCGGCGGCGCCGCCGGCGCCGCCGCGCGGGTCTGGATCGGCCGCCACCTAACGGCGGGCGTAGGGGAATGGCCGTGGGCGACGTTCGCGATCAACGTCAGCGGGTCCTTCGCCCTGGCCTACTTCGCGACTCGCCTGCAGGAGCGCCTCCCGCAGTCCACCTACCGGCGTCCGCTGCTCGGCACCGGCTTCTGCGGCGCCTACACGACGTTCTCGACGATGCAGGTCGAGCTGCTGCGGATCGCCGAAGCCCACCGCTACGGGCTGGCGGCGGGCTACGCCGCGACGAGCATCGCGGCGGGCTACGGCGCGATCTGGATCGCGACGGCGACGGTGCGCCGCACGCGGAGGTTTACGTGAGCGCCTGGGTGTGGCTGGCGGTGCTGGTGGTCGGCGGCCTCGGCGCGATCGGACGCTTCCTGCTGGACTCGCTGATCTCGGGTCGCGCCGGCCGGGAGCTCCCGTACGGGACGTTCACGATCAACATGCTCGGCGCCCTCCTCCTCGGCCTGCTCGCCGGGCTGGCGCTGGCGCCGACGCTCTACACGATCGCGGGCACGGCGACGATCGGCTCGTTCACGACCTTCTCGACCTGGATGTTCGAGACCCAGCGGCTGGCGGAGGACAGCGAGATCCGGCGAGCGGTCCTCAACACCGTGGCGAGCCTGGCGGCGGGCTTCGCGATCGCCCTGCTGGGACACGCGATCGGGGTGGGGCTGTGAACGAGGACGCCCTGAAGCTGACGACCTACTTCGGCGAGCGCGACCGCGCCGGGGGCCGGCTGCTCGGCGACGAGCTGCTCGACGTCTACGGCGGGCATGGCCTGCAGGCGAGCGTCCTGCTGCGCGGCGCCGAAGGCTTCGGGCGGCTGGCGCACCTGCACACCGACCGGCTGCTGACGCTCTCCGAAGACCTCCCGGTGGTGTCGGTCGCGGTCGACACCCGGCCGCGCATCGAGTCGCTGCTGGATCGCGTCCTGGAGGTCAAGCGCAAGGGCCTCATCACCCTGGAGCGCGCCCGGCTGCTCAGCGGCGAGATCGGCGCGGTGCGGCTGCCCGAGCGGTTGGGGGAGGCGACGAAGCTGACGGTCTACGTCGGCCGCCAGGAGAGGGTCGCGGGGGCGCCGGCGTTCGTGGCCGTCACCGACCTGCTGCGTCGGCGCGGCCTCGACGGCGCGACGGCGCTGCTCGGCGTCGACGGCACCCGCCACGGCCGCCGCGCCCGGGCGAGGTTCTTCGCGCGCAACGCCGGGGTCCCGATGATGGTGATCGCGGTGGGCGCCGGCGAGCGGATCGCCGAGCTCCTGCCCGAGCTGGGCCGCCTGCTGCCCGAGCCGCTGCTGACGCTCGAGCGGGTGCGGGTCTGCAAGCGCGACGGCGAGCTCCTGGCGACCCCGCAGGAGCTGCCCGGCAGCGACGAGCACGGCCTGGCGATGTGGCAGAAGCTGATGGTCCACATGTCAAACGCGGCGACCCACGACGGCCAGCCGCTGCACCAGGCGATCGTCAGGCGCCTACGCGAATCCGGCGCCGCCGGGGCGACGACGCTGCGCGGGGTCTGGGGCTTTCACGGCGAGCACCCCCCGCACGGCGACCGGCTCCTCCAGATCCGCCGCCACGTCCCGTCGCTGACGATCGCGATCGACACCCCCGCGCGGACGGCGCTGGCGTTCGCGATCATCGACGAGCTGACACGGGAGCACGGGCTGGTGACGAGCGAGATGGTGCCGGCGTTTCAGGCGCTCGGCGAGAACGGGGGAGAGGGCGGCCTGCGGCTGGCGCGGCACGAGCTCTGAGTGTCCCGTCCGGGAGCCTGCGGCCGTGACCCGACCGGGTGACTCCTCGTCGCATCTCGTGGCCGGCCTGCGTGGCGATCACGGCAGCAGTCTGAGCCGGGGGATGTGCCGTGGGCGCACGATGCCGAGATGACGGTGGTCGAGACTTGCTATCTCGCGCTGTTCGTGGCGCTCGGCGAGCGCGACCACCGAGGCGTCGGCCATCCCCAGCGGGAGGTCGGCGTACTGCTCGACCAACTGCGCCACACGCTCCCATTCGTCCTCCAGCACGGGCTCGACCGTCAGCTCGCCCGCGGCGATCGACCGCGCGAACGCCAACTCGGCATGGGCGCCGATGCGATCGCTCAAGAGATAGGAGACCTCGGTGACGACCAGCTCGGGCACGAGCAACGGTCGTGAGGCGTTCGCCAGCAGCTCGACGCAGCGGAGGTGATCGTCATCGGCGCTCGCGGCCGCCGCGTAGAGCGGACCGGCGTCGACGATCAACATCCGCTAGGCCGCGCGCCCGCGCCGCTCGCGCCGCCCTATGGCCTCCGCCGCGAGTTCCTCCGCCCGGGCAGCCGCGTCGTGTGGGCCGCCCGCGCCGATCGCGAAGAAGGACAGCGGCGCGCCCGGCTGTGGCGCCGGTGGCAGGCCCGCCTCGATTGCCTCGCGTGTCAGCTCGGCTATCGACATCCCGCGCCGGCGCGCCTCGCGACGCAGGCGTTCGTCGGTCTCGTCGGGCAGCATCACCGTCGTTCGCTTCATGCATATAGCATAACGCATATGCTGCGGCGGCGTGTCGTCGGGCGTCAGGAGGCGGCGTCGGGGTCAGGAGGCCGGCGTGGGGCCCCAGGGGGCCGGCGTGGATCAGGGGGCGGCGTGGGGCGTCAGGAAACGGCGTTGGGCGTCAGGAGGCCGGCTGCCCTGCGCCGAGCCCGTCGAGCGTCAGCTCGGACTCGATCGCCTTGCGAACCGCGGCGAGCGCCTCGCCGCGCACCTGCAGCTTGGTCGCGGTGTGCGCCCCACGATCGAGCTGTGCCAGCCGGGCGGCCTCCTGCATGCCGGCGGCGCGCAACTCGCCCGCGGGCACGACCCAATCGAGGAAGCCCACGTCGACGGCTTCGCGGGGGTCGTAGATGGCGGCGTCGATCACCGCCCGCGGGAGGTGCCCCGGGTGCAGGCGCTGACGGGCGAGCTCGACGACGAACCACGGCACGGTGAGGCCGATCTGGACCTCGTTGAGGCCGACGCGGAAGTCGCCCTCGGCGCCGATGCGCACGTCGGCGGCCAGCGCCAGGAAGGCGCCGGCGGCGACCGTGTGCCCGCTGGCGGCGAGCAGCACGGGGGTGGGGAAGCCGAGGATACGCTCGGCGAGCGTGGCGCCCCCGCGCAGCATCGTCAGGATCTGCTCGACGTCCCCGCCGGCGAAGACCTTCAGGTCGAAGCCGGCCGAGAAGTAGCCCTCGCGACCCGTCAGGGCCACGACCGCCCCGTCCCGCTCGGCGCGGTCCAACGCGGCGTGCAGCGCCTCGAGCATCTCGACGGAGAACGCGTTGACCTTGCCGTCGTCCATCGCGATCGTCGCGATCCGGTCCTCCAGGGTGTAGGTGACGGGCTCGCCCATCGTTGTCCTCTCTCTGGCTGTCGTCTGCGTCGAATTCGACGATAATATTAGAACGATGTTTCGTTACAACGTTACTAAACCCGGGGACTAGCGGGATGCCGCGCCCCAAGCAGCGCACGCCGGAGTTGCGCGACCGCGTCCTCGACGCCGCCCTCGGCCTGCTCGCCCGCGACGGCGTCGCCGGCTTCACCGCGCGCGCCGTCGCCAGCGAGGCGGCGACCTCGTCGCCGGCCGTCTACGAGCTCTTCGGCGACAAGGCCGGACTGCTGCGGGAGGTCTTCTTCGCCGGGTTTTGCCTGCTGCGGGCCGAGCTCGACGCCCTGCCGCGCACCGCCGACACTCGTGCCGATCTGGTGGCGCTGGCTGGCGCCTATCGCGAGTTCGGTCGCGCCAACCCGGTGCTCGCGCAGCTGATGTTCGCCCAGCCGTTTGCCGACTTCGATCCGGGCGAGGCCGAGTTGGACGCTGGGGCAGAGGTGCGCGGGCACGTCGTCGAGCGTGTCCGCCGGGCCGTCGAGGCCGGGGTGCTGCAGGGCGATCCGGTCGACGTCGCCCACGTCATGGTCGCGCTCGCCCAGGGGCTGCTCGCGGCGGAGGCCGGCGGCCGGCTCGGTCACGCACGCGGTGCCGTCGATCGGCGGTGGGAGCTGGCGGTCGGCGCCGTCCTGGACGGGCTGCGTCCGTCGGGGCGCGACTGAAACACCGGTGCGCGGGATGCGCCGGCCGGTACCGCTTTTCGTCGCCACGATCGCAACACGCGGCTAGTCTCCAGGAAGACGCTACCCGTCTCAAGAAACAAGCCACGGCTGCCGATTTTGCAGGGCGTCAACGAAGCGGGCCGGATCGGTAGATGGTGCGGTGTCGATGGACCGTGACGGAGCCCCGCGGAAAAGAGGCTGATATGCAGACTAGCCAGGCCTGCCGGCAGTATCTCCGCTGGCTGCCGATCGCGAAGGATCTCTCGCCGCACACGCTTCGTGCCTATGACAGCGATATCTCCGCATTTGAACGATATGTAGGCGGGCACACGGCTATCGATTGCGTCGATAGCCAGCGCGTGGTGGGCTTCATCGAGCAACAACAGGCCGAGGGGCTCGCCGCGAAGTCGATCAGGCGGAGGCTTTCAGGATTGCGCGGCTTTGGAAGATGGCTCGTGTTCCAAGGTCTCGCGGAGTCCAATCCGTTTGCCGGGGTGAGTCTGGCCGCCGGCGGCTACCGGCGGCTACCGCGGACGGTGCCTGCACATGAGCTCGCGCGGCTCTTTTCATGGCTTCGAAAGAATGCTCAGGTTGGCGGCTCGTGCGATCCGGAAAGCACGCTCAGCCAGCCCTACGAGGCGACGACGCTGTTGGCGGTGTCGTTGATGTTGACCACCGGCGCGCGTGTCCACGAGGTGGTGGCGATCAAGTGCGAGAACCTCGACATTCCCGGAAGGAGTCTCCTCATTCTTGGAAAGGGGCGCCGCGAGCGACGCGTGTTCTTGACCAATGACTGGATCGCGAATTTGACGAGCGCCTATGTTGGCACGCGGGCAACACTCGGGCTTGACCATCCTTACCTTTTGTTCAACTCCAGTCGAGGTGCCTTGAGCGCGCCGGCACTGAGGGCCCGGCTTGCCAAGGCCGCAGAGAACGCGCGACTTGATCTCAGGGTGACACCTCACATGCTGCGTCACACGGCGGCGACACAGTTGATCGAGGCGGGTGTTGACATTCGCTACATCCAGCGGCTGCTCGGGCATGCGAGTCTGACGACTACTGAACTCTATACGCATGTGTCGGACGGCGCTCTGAATCGTGTGGTTTCGGACGCCGATGTGCTTGCGGGGGTGTTGGGACGGTGATAACTAGGGATTATCTATGCACGGAACGGACGATAACCAAGGCCTTCGCCAACTGATCCGGAAGGTCGCAGACGCCGCTTACGAAGCGGCACCGGACACCCGGCTCCTCTTCGTCACGAACCTTCGCGAAGGCGAGATCTTCGATATAGGCCCTGAGGGAATCTCCAACATCGCCCAGTACTACTCGCGACGGCAGGCCGACGAGATAATTCGATCCTTCCAGGATCTGGGGCTGACTGTCGAGTCGTTCTTCACAGAGAACGACTTCTTGGAGTCCATTCTCTCGCAAGACCCAGGGGGCGAACGGCGGCGAGTGGTCTATAGCACTGCCGAGGGCGGCCACGGATCCGGTCGACGAGCACTCATACCAGCGATCTGTAGTTTGCTATCAATTCCCGCTATGAACTGTGGTGCCCACGCTAGTTCGATGGTCAGGCACAAGTTCCACTCCTATACGGTGCTTCGCAGCGTCGGCGTGCGGGTGCCGGAGACATGGCAGTTCACCGACGGAACTTGGGTCGGCGGGCTTGCTCCGGCGCTCGGGACGCGAGTTATTGTCAAGCCGATCTATGAGTCGATGGGGATCGGCGTTGGAGACGACAGCGTGAGGATCGTCAACGACAGCTTCCCGGCCTATCTCCAGGAGAAGCAGCGTAGCTTTGGGCAACCGGCGGTGGTGCAGGAGTTCATCTCGGGCGACGAGGTGGGAGTCCCAGTCGCGAGGATCGGGGCGGCCTATGCGCTGCCGCCGGTCGCGCAGCGACGGGCGGACGGAACGAACTATGACGGTGTCCCGAAGACGTTTCGCGATGAGCACCTAGATGGCGACATCTCCTTGGCGAGATTCGAGGCGCCTGCATCGCAACTGCTCGCACTGCGCCAGGCTGCCGCTTTGGCTTTCGAATCTCTCGACATGCAGGGCGCCGGGCGGATCGACTTCAGAGTCGACGCTGATGGTCGCGCCTGGGCTTTCGATACCAACGGCGAGCCCCCGCCGCTCGCGAACACGAGCTGGGCCTTCTCGATGGGGATATTGGGGCTCTCCTTCCAGGATATGCTGGCGCTCTGGTTGGGGATGTGCATGTTCGATCATGGTTTGATCTCAAGAGTCCGACCAGAATGAGAGCTCGGCACAGGGGATGAGACGGGCGTAATAGGGCCACGCTGGCCCTATCTCGAGCGGTCTGCTGTTGATCAGACTTCTATCGGCGGTCGTCCGTGGCTGCTGACTGTCGAAGCCGACGAGGATGTCGACGAGCAAGGCTTGGCGTCTGCGGATGTAGCTGGCGTACGGCCAGTGAAGCGACGCGACGAAATCGTCCATGGCATGGTGTCGACGGAGGGACTCCTCGAGATCACCCCCTAGCGCCGCGGCCGCCACTGTCAACGTCGTGTAGTAGTAGACAAGATAAGTCTCGTCGATTCCGTTCGAGTTCATTGCTTCGCGTAGGCCATCGAGTTCTTGGGCGGCCTCATCGTCGTGTCCCCCAAGAAGCATGTACGCAGCGAGGTTGCAGCGCTGGATAAAGTTGTCCTTTGAGCCTTCAGGACTATGAACGATTAGCGCTTGGCGCCTTATTGTCTCGTCGATCGCAACCGAGCCGCTTCGGTATCCCGCCAGGACGATACCGCTGGCCAACACATCCAAACGGTGGCCGGCATCGGGAGAATTGATGGCGATCGCTTCAGCCTCCAAGGCGTGCTCGTACGCGCTTGCGTTCTTATCCAAGCGAACCTCGATCGCTGCGAGATTTGTAAGGCTACGGTACAGCTCGCGATCATCTCTGATGACCTCTCCAGTCCCACGCCTGAAAAATGAGACGGCGTTGCGTATTCGCTCCTGTGCCACCTCGGGGCTCATCACGCCGCCCGCACGACGGTTCTGAATCTGCATCAAGACTGCCGCCTCGACGTCATAGGATGCGCGGGCTGACAACGTCTGCTCGAGCTGCATCTCCGTCGTCCGTGCCTCATCGAACATCTCACAAAGCACCTGTGCCTGCTGCAGAAGCAGGAGAAACCTCAGCCGCAGCTCGACGTACGACTCCAAGACATCCACCCACGAACTCAGTGTTCTGCGTGCACTATCGGCACCAGCGCGCGTCTGGCTTCCTAGGGAACAGATCGCGGCGACGTAGTTGCGCTCAGCTGCCATACCTGTCGTCTCTGTCGGCAACGGGGAGCCGAGACGCGGCGTTACGGAGGCGAAATCGCCCTCTGCGACCGCGTCGTAGGCAGTGGCGATCAACTGCAGATATGCCACTAGATTCGCGTCGCCCGGGATTTGGGCCTCGACTCGTGCGAGCACTTTCACGAGCGCCACCCCACGCCTGATTTGCGAAACGCCAGCGAGTGCCACCATCTCGCGAGCCTCAAGCCCAGAGCCGCCTTGTAGCAAAGCCTGGGCCCTCGCATCGTAGTCGCCGGGGCGAAGGATCGAAAGACAGTTCGCGAACTTCTGGTAGAGGCTTTCGATCACATGCGCGGGCTGTCCGTCTAGGACACTCGCGCGAATGACGTCATGGCAGAAGGTAACGCGTTCAGCCGAGCGCTGAACGAACCCGATTTGTTCCGCCTGATCCAGCAATGCGCGTAGCTGCCCTCGTGACTTGTCGGCTACGCACTCGAGATCCCGCTCAGCGCAGCTGAGGCCAAGAACCGCGGCACGCACAAGCAGGTCGATCACCTCAGGGCTGCCTGGTCCGAGCGACGCGAGGCGTCGCCTGAAAAGCATTTCGAGATAATCTGGGTCGAGATGCTCCGACACTGAGCTGAGGTCGGTTTCCCTCTCGTAGGCTGCAATCTGCTCAACGAGCTTCAAATGTCCGTGAACTACTGAGAAGAGCTCGTCAGTCACTGTCTTTGGTAGGACGCGAGGCACGCCAAATGCGGCGAGCACGCCTCGAAACTGGTCTGCGGTGCAGCACGAGGTGTGTAGCGTGCTCCCGACACATCTCGCTACAAGTGCATCGAAGGCGTCGGCTGCGACGACAGACTGCTCGGCGACCGAGTCGATCAAAAGTACGCATACACGGCGCAGTTGTGGGATAGCTTCCCCCAAGTCGTCAGAGATGACGTCGGCTAGGAGGCGCAATGAGTCCGCGTCCCACCAATGAGCATTCTCGGCTACCAGCAGAAGTGGGTGGCCGCGAGCGAGTCGCTTGAGATCAATGAGAACGTCACGCTCCAGAGGTCTGTACGGTCTGAGGACACGTTCCGTGCGCTGTTTGAACGCTGCCGTGAGCAGATCGAAGATCGACGTGGCCGTTCCCGCGGCCCCCGTTGCGGAGTCGACTACGCGAATGGCCGAGCGTGTTCCCGTGGCTGCCAAACCCACCCAATCACGATGAGCTCGCGACAACCCCGACAAGAGCGGAAAAAGTTCGCGCCACGAGTGCTCGTCATCACCGACCGCGACGACGCAGCGCCCGCCGCTCTCGCGCCACGCCGCTGCAACACCACGTCCGATTTCTGACTTCCCAGAGCCAGACGGCCCAGTAAGGCGCGCGAGGCGCACGCCGGGTGACGCTAGGTACTCGCTCAGCAGTGCTGCGATCGTGTCTTGGCCGAGCAACTGAGCGAGTTGCTCATTCTGCACTGATAATCCCTAGTTATCGCAAGAGGTCAACATATCGTGGCGGCATACTAGACCATGGACGATGGTTGGAACATTAAAGCTATGGTCGCTATTGCTTGCCAAGTCGGTGCAGCGGATGCTGATGCCGCTCCCTCTACGGTCGAGGGCATCCGCTCGTAGGGCCGTCCATGCTTGTGTAGGCCTCCAGATTCCGCTGGCGCGGACGCAGGCGTCTGCCCCGAGCTACCTGCCCCGACGACGAGGCCGCTTGCTTCGGCGGGAGGCGACCCTCGAGCGGTCGGTGTAGACGGTAAGCAAACGAGGCGGGCAGAAGCGCGAACGCCGTGTCGAGCGTCACGAGCGCGTCGGCGCCGGCGGCGATGGCGCTCGCCGCGTGGGCGGCGTCGTAGGACGCGATCCCATAGTCGGTCATAAAGGCGGTGGCGACGGCGGTTACGTCGCCGAGCGGTATCGAGATCTGGGTAAGGCTTCCCAGTATCTGTTCGTAGTGGTGCAGGGTGTCGTTCAGCAGACGGCTCCCCCGCGGCCGGGACCGACCGTCGATGCGGTGCCGTCGCCACCGACCGCCCCAGCGCTCCTTGAGCGCTATGGCGAACGCCGCCTCCACCAGCTCGACGCGCAGAAGCTCGCTGGTGGCCACCGACACCCCGCTCTCGAAGATGCGGGTCAGGAACGGATTGCAGACACCATGAAGCGGCTGGGTGGCGATCAGGGCCTCCACCACGAAGCTCGTGTCGAGGGCGATCGGATCCGGCAACAGAAGCCGCCCGCTGAGGCCTTCGCCTACCGGCGGCCGTACATGTCCGACGTGACGCGGACCTTGACCCGGAGCCCCTCGGTGGCCTGCTTGAGCGCCACACGCCGCTCTGCGAGGGTGGTGTACCTGGGTGGATGCGTCGGTTCTGCCAGCCTCTCCGGGCTGAGACGTCCGGGCCTGCCATTGGTCTGCTTCGTCACCATCGATCTCATGGTAGACGCAAGATCTTGACGGCCTGCGCGGACGTCATCTTGCCATCAACCTGGCGTCGAGGCGCCGCGATCTATCGCCCACCTCGGGCGTCGAGGTGACGGAGGAGTCGCAGCGGACAACTCGACGCGAGCATGCAGGCGCGAAGCTCTCGACCGCTGATCCGGGGAGGCGCAGAAGGCGCGCCCAGCAGCCGGCCGCCGCAAAGTCCTACTCGCCCCAGAGGCTGCACAACTGCAAGCCGGTACACTGGAATTGCACATGGCCCTACCCAGTCCGATACCCGCCGAGCTGGCCGAGATGATCGCCGCCCGGCTGCGCGTCATCGGCGACCCCACCCGCATCCGCATTCTCGACCTCCTGCGCGAGCAGGAGCTCAGCGTCAGCGAGATCACCGAGCGCCTCGGCACCAGCCAGCAGAACGCCTCCAAGCACCTCGGCATCCTGCTGCAGGCTGGGATTCTCGCGCGGCACAAGCGGGGCAACAGCTCGATCTACTCCATCGCCGACCGCGGCGTCTTCGAGCTCTGCGAGCAGGTCTGCGGGGGACTCCAGCTGCAGCTCGCCGAGCTCACCTCGCTCGTCGGCGGGGCGCAGGCGCCGAACGGCCGGCCCACTCGCCGGGCTCGCCGTGCCGGCAAGGCGTCAGCCGGCTCGTAGGATCGCCTTCAACGCTTCACTCATATACAACGGTTTAGTTGTGCTATGCTGGCGGGCATGAGCGCGACCACAGGCACCTCCCGGGCCGTACCCACCCCTCCCGCCTCACCTGCGCCTCCCGCCTCACCTGCTCGTCCCAGTGCGTCGGGTCCAGCCACCCAGCCGCCCGCCGTCGGGGCGATCGGCCGCCTCGGCCGTTTCACCGCCTCCCACTTCCGCGCCGTCCTCGGCGCCTGGCTCGTGATCGCCGTCGCCCTGGGCTTCTTCGTCCCCAAAGTCGAGACCGCCCTCTCCGGCGCCGGCTGGGAAGCCACCGGCTCCCAGTCGGCCCAGGCCCGCAGGCTCGTCGAACGCGACTTCGCCGGGCTCGGCAGCTACGGCCTGGAGACCGTCGTCTACTCGCCCAGCGAAACCCTCGCCGACCCCGGCTTCAAGCGCGTCGTCGCCCGCGTCGAGCGCACCCTGCGCTCGGACTCCGCCGTGCGCACCGTCGTGCCGCCCACCGCCGGACTGTCGATCTCGCGCGACGGCCACACCGCGATCGTCCAGGCCGGAGCCGCGAAGAGCCCCAACGAAATGGTCGCCGCCGCCGGCAACCTCAAGGGCAGGCTCCACGCCCTCTCCTCCGGCGCCACCGTCGTCAACCTCACCGGCGCCGCCGGGATGTGGTCGGACTTCAACGCCGCCAACCGCTCCGCCATGCTCAAATCCGAGGTCATCTCCTGGCCGGTGACGCTCGGCATCATGCTGCTCGCCTTCGGCTCCCTCGTCGCCGCCGGGCTGCCGCTGATGCTGACCATGATCGGCCTGCTCTCCGCCGCCGGGCTGCTCTATCTCGGGACGCTCCTCACCCCGATCTCGATCTGGGCGATGAACTTCGCCCTCATGTTCGCCCTGGCGCTGGGCATCGACTACGCCCTGTTCGTCGTCCACCGCTTCCGCGGCGCCCTCTTCGGCTCCCGCATGACGCCGGTGGACGCCGCGGCGGTGACCATGGACACCGCCGGCAAGGCGGTGCTGTTCAGCGGCGTCACCGTCCTCATCTCGCTCACCGCCGTCATGCTCGTCCCCAGCCCCGCCTTTCGCTCCATGAGCCTCGGGATCATGCTCGCCGTCATCTTCGTCCTCGCCGCCACCCTCACCCTGCTGCCGGCCGTGCTCGGTCGCATCGGTCGGCGGGTCGACAAGCTGGCCCTGCCCTGGGCGCACTCCGGCGAGCACCGCTCGCCCCGGTTCGCCCGCTGGGGGGAACGGCTGTGGCGCAAACCCGCCCTCTACGGCATCCCCGCGCTGGCGCTCCTGCTCATCCTCGCCTTCCCCGTGACCCAGTTGAAGACCTCCATGCCCTCGATCAAGGTCGTCCCCGAAAACGACTCCTCCCGCGTCGGCTACGAGGAGGTCCAGCGCGCCATCGGACCCGGGGCGACCGGGCCGCTGCAGATCCTCACCACCTCCGCCCAGGCGCCCGCCGCCGCCCGCATCGCCGCCGCCGATCCCGGCCTCGCGCAGGTCATGCCCACCCAGACCGGCGCCGGCGGAAAGGCGCTCGTCACCGCGATTCCCCGACAGGACCCCTCCGATCCCGCCGTCGGGCAGACCGTCGAGCGCCTGCGCCGAGCGCTCCCCGCCGGCTCCCTCGTCGGCGGCGCCGTCGCCGAAAACCACGACCTCCAGGAACTGATGAGGTCCAAGACCTGGCTCGTCATCGGCGTCGTCATCGCCCTCGGCTTCCTGCTGTTGCTGCTCGCCCTCCAGGCGCCCCTGATCGCCGCCGCCGGCGTCCTCACCAACCTCCTCGCCACCGGCGCCGCCTTTGGCGTCGCCAAGTGGATCTTCCAGGACGGCGCCCTCCATTCCCTGCTGGGCTTCCAGCCACAGGGGTTCCTCGACGCCTGGGGGCCCGTCTTCTTCTTCGCCATGATCTTCGCCATCTCCATGGACTACACCGTCTTCCTGCTCTCCAGCGCCAGGGAGCACTGGGACAAAAGCCACGACGCCCGCGAGGCCATGGTCGGCGGCCTCGCCCACTCCGGCCGCGTCATCTTCGCCGCCGCCGCCGTCATGGTCGCCGTCTTCTTCACCTTCGCCCTCTCCGGGCCCCTCCCGCCGAAGGAGATGGGGATCATTCTCGGCGTCGCCGTCCTCCTCGACGCCTTCCTCATCCGGCTGCTGCTGCTGCCCGTCCTGCTGCGCGTGATGGGCGCCCGGGCCTGGTACCTCCCGGCTTGGGCGCGCCGGGTCCTGCCCGACGTGCGCTTCGGGCATTCCTGAGCCGGCCGCCACGGGCCCGTCCTGGGCACCCCCGCCGGGACTTCCCCTCCTTCGCTGTCCGTGGGTTCGGTGCGGTCGCCTCAGTGCCGGTGGGGTGGGGTCGGCTCAGTGCCGGTGGGCGAGTGTCCCGGGCAGTCGCCTCGAGCGTGGGGGAGGGGCGACCGAGGGGCTCCCCGCCGGCGACGTCGCCTGCTCGCGCGGCCCGCTGTCCGGCTCGTCACCGATGACCCGCCCGATGAAGACGGCCAGGACGGCGAGCAGCGCGACCACCGCCACCATCGCCAGCACCAGTACCGCCGTGCCACCTCCATGGGTCGCCAGCAGGGCCAATGCCACGGGTATCGCGATTGCAAGCAGCATCGCCCACAGCGGCAGCGCCGCGCGAGCGCCGGTGGACCCGTGTCGGGAGTCATCCAAATTCGCGCTCATCGCAGTCACCGTCCCAAGGTCGTGTCGTTGGGAAAAACCTAGGCCGCCGCACCGTTCCTGGCATCCGCTGATTTCCGCCGACCTCTGCACCCTTGTACGGGTGTTGCCCGCGGTAGCCCACGAAGCGGATGAGAGAATTTCCCGGCCCCTGCGGCCGTAACCCCTCCTCGACCGCCTGTCGCACTACGATGCAGGCGTGCCGTCCATCCTGCGCATTCCAAGCACGGCGAGTCGTCGAACACCGAGGTCACTGTCGTTGGTCGCGGTCCCTTTGGCCGCCGTCCTCCTCGCTGGCTGCGGCGGGGGCGGATCGACGTCCTCGACCACCGCCACCAGCGCCGCGGCGCCCACCGCCACGACCGGCTCCGGCGCGACCGGCTCCGCCACGACCGCCGCCGTCGTCTCGACGCGCACCATCTCCGGGTTGGGCGCGGTGCTCGTCAACGGCCAGGGTCGCACCCTCTACATGTTCGTCCCCGACAAACACGCCAAGGTCACCTGTGTCGGCGCCTGCGCCCAGCTCTGGCCGCCCGACAAGCTCGCCTCCGGGCAGAAGGCCAGCGCCGCCGGTGCTGTCAAAAGCGCCCTGCTCGCCTCCGACCCCGACCCCGAAGGCGGTCGGGTCGTGACCTACGCCGGCTGGCCCCTCTACACCTACGTCACCGACTCCGCTCCCGGCCAGGCCACCGGCCAGAACCTCGAAACCAACGGCGGCAAGTGGTACGTCATCGCCGCCTCCGGCAAGCCCGTAACGAAGGCACCCTGACACCGGCGGGGTGGCGCCGCGGGCACGCATGCTCCGGCCACGCCGCCGTCGTAGCCGGTGAAGCCCCATTCGCGGCGCCGCCAGCCGTATCCGGGGACGCAGTCGCCGCGTATCCTCCCCCTTATGCTCAGGCGGATACGACGCATCGCGCTCATCGGCGCCGCCGCGCTCGGGGCGCTGCTGCTGCTCGTCACCCTCACCACCCGCTCCCCCGCCGGGACCGGCACCGACAGCGCCGCCCAGGTACCCGCCCCGCTCGCCGTCGGCACGGCCCTGGAACGACCCCGGCGCACCCCGCCGCTGGCCCTGATTGGCGAAGACGGCAAGCCCACCTCGCTGGCCGCCTTCCACGGCAAATGGCTCGTCTTGGCCCCCACCATGACCCTCTGCCAGGAGGTCTGCCCGATGACCACCGGCGCCCTCATCCGTCTGACATCCGAGCTGCGCCGCGCCGGGCTCGGCCACAGGGTCGCCGTCGCCGAGGTCACCGTCGATCCCTGGCGCGACAGCCCCGCCCGCCTGCGTGCCTACCGCCGGATGACCGGCGTCGATTTCACCCAGCTCACCGGCACCCCCGCCGAGATCCACCGCCTCTGGAAGTTCTTCGGGGTCTACTTCAAGCGCGTCCCCCAGGAAAAGCCGCCTGCCGTGGACTGGTGGACCCATCGGCCCGAGGCCTTCGACATCCAGCACACCGACGGCGTCTTCATCCTCGACCCCGCCGGCCAGGAGCGGATCGTCGACGAAGGCATGCCCGACGTCGGCGGCCACCTCTCGGCGGCCTTGCGCCGGCTGCTCGACGCCGAAGGCCGCGAAAACCTCGCCCACCCCCAGACGCCGTGGAGCGCCGCCGAGATCCTCGACGACCTCGACTGGCTCATGGACCGCACCGTCCCCGCCACCTCACTGCCGAACGCCACGCCGCCCAGCGCCGCTGCCGCCGACTCCATGCTCGCCGGCTCCCCCGCCGCCCTTGCCGCCGTCCACGCCCAGGCCGGGCGGCTCCTCGGCGGCTACCCCGAATTGCAGGCCCGCCTGCGCCAGCTGCACGGCTACCCCGTCGTCATCAACGCCTGGGCCTCATGGTGCCCGCCCTGCCGTGCCGAGTTCCCGCTGCTTGCATCCGCCTCCGCCGCCTACGGGCGGCGCGTCGCCTTCCTCGGCGCCGACACCGAAGACTCCCCCGGCAACGCCGGGGCCTTCCTCGCCAAGCACCCCGTCAGCTACCCCAGCTACCAGACCTCGCTCGCCGACCTGCAGGGGATCGCTCCCGTCCGCGTCACCCCGACGACCATCTACGTCGATCCCGCCGGCAACGTCGTCCACATCCAACCCAGCCAGTACGAAAGCCAGGCCGCCTTGGACAACGACATCGCCCGCTACGCCCTCGGGCAGTGACGGCTTAACGCGGCCTTCACAGGCGATGCGGTTTGCTTTCCCTGCCGTCCGCCCCCGACGAGGGGCGGCGCGACAGCCCTCCTCCACCATGAGCACCACCCCCGAGACCACCGCCCCGGACGAAGCCGACGCCGCCGAGGCGCCGGTTGCCGACGCCGCCGAGGCGCCCGCCGCCGATCCCGCGGCTCAGCCGGCAATCCCCGCGGCCGGCGCGCCGACGCCGCCCGCCCCGCCCCCGCCGATCACCGCCGAGATGCCACCGCCCGCCGGCCGGTCCGGTCCACGGCTGCCGCGGCCCGGCCTCGAGCACCTCGCCCTCGCCGCGATCCTCGTCCTCTCCGCCGTCCTCAACACCAACCGGCTCGCCAAAAACGGCTACGCCAACACCTTCTATTCGGCGGCCGTCAAGGCGATGCTGCGCTCCTGGCACAACTTCCTCTTCGTCTCCTCCGACCCCGGGGGACTCGTCACCATCGACAAGCCCCCCCTCGCGGTCTGGGTGCAGGCCGCCAGCGCCACCGTCTTCGGCTTCTCCCCGCTCAGCCAGCTCCTGCCCGAGGCGATCATCTCCGTGATCTCCGTCGCCGTCCTCTACCGGGTGCTGGCGCGGCGGCTCGGCGCCCCCGCGGGGCTCGCCGGCGCCCTCGCCCTCGCCGTCTTCCCCTCCTTCGTCGCCGTCTCCCGCGAGAACAGCGTCGACCCCCTCCTCATCCTGCTGCTGATCCTCGCCTGCGGCGCGGCGCTGAACGCCGTCGAAGACGGGCGCTGGCGGTGGCTGCTCGCCAGCGCCGTCCTCGTCGGGCTGGCCTTCAACACCAAGACCCTCGCCGCCTACCTCGTCGTCCCCGGCATCGCCCTCGCCTACGCCCTCTGCGCGCCCGGCGCCTGGTACCGGCGCCTGGCGATGCTGCTCGCCGCCGGCCTCCTCATGGGCGCCGTCTCGTTCGCCTGGATCGGCCTCGTCGAACTCACCCCGGCCTCGCAGCGGCCGTTCGTCGGCAGCTCCACCAACAACACCGAGATCGGCCTCACCTTCGAATACAACGGCTTCGGCCGCGTCGAAGGCGAGGCCGGCGGGCCCGGGAACATCCCCGTCGGCGGCGGCGCCCTCGTCCACACCCCGCCCGGAGCCCGCCCCGTGCATCCCGTCGCCCCGGCCAAGCTCTCCCAGTACCTCCCCGACGGCCGCCTGCGCAGCCCCATCGCCTTCGGCGGCGCCCCCCGGGCCGCCCGCCTTTTTGAAATGAAGCTCGCCGACCAGGGCTCCTGGATGCTGCCCTTCGCCCTCGCCGGGCTGCTCGCCTTCGCCCTCCTCCTGCTCCTTCCCGGCGGGGCCGGACCGGGGGCCGCCGGGTCGAGGGAGGCCGGGTCGGGGGAGGCCGGACCTGGGGCCGCCGGGCGCGGGGAAGCCGGGCGCCTGCGCCGCGACCCCCGGCTGGCGGCGCTGATCGTGTTCGGCGGCTGGATGCTCGTCGAGGTCGCCATCCTCGACTTCTCCAAGGGCATCATCCACCCCTACTACATCTCCGGCCTCGGGCCCGGGGTGGCCGCGATGTGCGCCGTCGGGGTCGTCGCCTTTGCGAGCTTCGCCCGCAGACGGTCGTGGTCGCTCGTCCTCTTGCCCTGCGCCCTGGCCGGCACCATCGCGATCCAGGCCGCCATCCTCCACTACCAGCACTACATGCGCTGGTTCGTGCCGATCCTCGTCGCCGGCGCCGTCATCGGGCTGCTGGCGATGGCCGTTCGCCGGATCGCTCCGGTCGCGACGGGGCTCATCCTCTGCCTGCTGCTCCTCGCCCCCGCCGTCTACTCCGCCACCGCCTGGGAGGTCCCCGTCGAGGGCACCTTCCCCGCCGCCGGCCCCCACCAGGTCGCCGGCAAGGGCGGCTACGGCCTCAGCCGCGGCCAGACCCGGCTCTACCGGCGGCTGATCGCCTACGTCGACTCCCACCACCCCGGCACCCGCTGGGACCTGCTGACAGACTCCTCCGTGACCGCCGCCCCGGCGATCCTGATGGGCGCCGACGCCGCCGGCATGGCCGGCTACAGCGGCACCGATCCCGCCCTCAGCGGGCCCGGGCTCGCCCGGCTCGTCGCCCGCGGCGAAGCCAGATACGTATTGCTCGGTGGCGCCTACGCCTCGCGCGGAGGCAACGGCGCCACGGCGGCCACCCTCCACGCCTGCCCCCAGGTGCCGCACAGGCTCTGGCACGGGCCCCTGCCCGGGCCGACCACGCTCGTCCTCTTCGACTGCGCCGGGCGCCAGCGGCAGCTGGCCCGTGTCGGGCACGGGACCGCCGTCGCGCCGGGCTACGCGCCGGGGGCTTCCTAGCCTCTGGAGAACGGCAGCCATGAGCGGCGCCGAGATCGGACTCGCCCTATCCGTCTTCCTCGCCTGCGCCGTGGAGGCCGTCGAGGCGCTCACCATCGTCCTCGCCGTCGGCACCACCCGCAGCTGGTCCTCGGCGCTGAGCGGCGTCGGCGCCGCCACCCTCGCCCTCGCCGTCATCGTCCTCGCCCTCGGGCCGGCCCTGACGTCGCTGCCGATCGACGCCCTGCGGGTCGTCGTCGGCGGGCTCCTCCTCGTCTTCGGGCTGCAGTGGCTGCGCAAGGCCATCCTCCGCGCCTCCGGGCTGAAGGCCAAGCACGACGAGGTCGAGATCTACGCCGAGGAGACCGAGGCCGCCCGCGCCGCCGGACTGGCCGTGGGCTTCGACGGCTACTCCTTCACGATCGCCTTCAAGGGCGTCCTGCTGGAGGGGCTCGAGGTGGCCTTCATCGTCCTCACCTTCGGCGCCAACCAGCACGACGTCGGGCTCGCCGCCGCCGCCGCCGGCGTCGCCCTGCTCGTCGTCGTCCTCGCCGGGGTAGCCGCCCGGGCGCCGCTGGCCCGGGTGCCCGAGAACACCATGAAGTTCGCCGTCGGCGTCATGCTCAGCTCCTTCGGCATGTTCTGGGGGGCCGAGGGCGCCGGCGCCAGCTGGCCCGGCGGCGACGCCGCCCTGCTCGCCCTCGTCCCCGGCATCCTCCTCGTCGCCGTCGGGATGGTCTGGAGCCTGCAGCGACTCGGCCGCCAGGGCGCGGCTGCCGACGGCGCCGACCGGGTCAGGGTGCGGGCATGAGACGCGTCCGGGCCGTCCTCCTCGGTGTCTGGGACTTCGTCGTCGGCGACGACTGGCGCACCGCCGTCGGCGTCGTCCTGGCCCTTGCGCTCACCGCCGTCGTCGCCTCCGCCGGCGGCTCGGGCTGGTGGGTGATGCCGCCGGCCGTCCTGCTCCTGCTCGGGCTCTCCATCCGCCGCGCCGCCGGGGAAGGGGTGAGGTCGGGCCGTCGGCGAGCGGGGGAGGCGCTCCACGGGCGGCGCTCCGTTGGGAGGGGGTGAGGCGCGGGGGCGAGCGGTGGAGGCGCTCCGTCGACAACACTCCGTTGAGGTTGGCGGCGCCATGCCCGGGGCCGCCCACTCGTGGCAAAGCCGCATTTTCCGTAGTTTTCGACGTCACGGCTGTGGCGAAGCCACGATGGAGGATGGTCTGGGGGGCTCTAATTTTTTAGTTTGTAGTTCCCCATACACGGCAGCCTCCAACGGCTGCGGTGGTCCTCATAGCAGCAACCCCTCCTCAGCTCCCCGCGGGCGCACGCGCGTGACCTACCCCAGCGCGCGTGCGGCGCGGGGAGCGACCTTTTCCCGGCGGGCGTGCGGGGTGGGGAGCGACCGCCGCGGGGCGCCGGGGTCGGCACCCCGGGGAGGGACGGGCCAGAAGCGCCCACGGACCCCTCCGCGCTCAGGTGATGTTCTTGAGAAGCTCCATCGGAGACGCCAGACCGAGGCCGCGGGCGAGGATCACCAGCGTCTCCAGGCGCGGGGAGCGCTTGCAGCGCTCCAGCAGGCTGATCTCGGTGCGGTGCAGATTGCACGCCTCCGCCAGCGCCTCCTGTGATAGGCCGGCGCGCTCCCGCTGGGCGCGAAGGTTCTCGGCGAACTGCGTACGGATCTCTTGCACTGTCATGCTCCGAACTGTCGCCGTTCGCAGACGACTGGTCTACAGACCTTTGTCTTCACAAGGTCCATCTGGACGAATGTTGCACGGCACCCCTGCCTGCCTGATCCGCCGAAATATAAACGTCTTATCTGCTTGTCGTCAATCCGGGGCGGCTGCCACCCGATCGTCCGGGGTGCCTTGGGAATGCCGCCGCGGTCGCAGGCATGGGCGACGTTAACCGCGCTTTAGGCCTGCCGGCTAAGCTGCTCGGCGGCGTGGGAGGCTTGGATTGACGGCTGCGGGAAGAGACTGATGGCGGCGCGAGGACCGATGGCACTGGCTGTCGCGGCGCTCGCCACGGGCGCGCTGGGCGCGGTTGGGTGCGGGGAATCCGCCAAGCCCACCGGCACCGTCTCGACAGGCGCCACCGGCGGATCGGTGGCGGCCGTCGCCGACACCGGTGCTGGCGGGAAGGGTGGCGATGTGCAGGCCGTGGCCGTAGTCGACGGCACGCCGATCTCCTCCGCCGCCCTCGCCCACTGGACGGCCGTCACCGCGGCGCTCAGCGGCGCCAAGCGGCGGGGCGGCGCGGTGCCGGCGAGCGTCAGGGACCAGGCGCTCGGCTTCCTCATCACCTCGCGCTGGCTGCTCGACGAAGCGGCGCGCGTCGGGGTGAGCGTGAGTGGCGCCGAAGCCCACGCCAGGCTCGCCCAGAGCGAGGCCAAGCAGTTCCCCAAGCCCGGGGACCTGCAGAGATTCCTCGCCTCCTCCGGCGGCGAGACCACGGCGAACCTGCTCGAACGCAGCAGGATCGAACTGCTCGAGGCCAAGCTCTCCCAACACGCCACCGCCGGCAGGAGCGGCGCGCAGGCCACCGCCGCCCTCGACCGCTTCCGCGGCGCCTTCGAAACGCGTTGGCGCGCCAGGACCACCTGCCGGGCGGGGTATGTCATGGAAGACTGCCGCGAGTACAAGGGACCCAGGCGCCCGGCCGCGAGTGCCGCCTCTCGATCCGCCGCGTCGTCGTCGTCCTCCTCCTCCTCCTCCTCCTCCTCCTCAGCTGGTTCCACGCACGCCGCCGCAAGCGGCGAAGCCAACGGCGAGGTCTACTCCACCCCGGGGGCGATGTCGCTCGAAAGCTCCGCCTTCGAACGCAACGGCGCCATCCCCGCCAGCTACGTCTGCGCGGGCGCCAACGGGCCACCTCCGCCGCTGCAGTGGCAGCACCTGCCGGCCAAAACCACCGAGATGGTGCTGTTCGTCATCGACGACAGCTCCGACGGCAGCGGCGGCGGGATCCGCTGGGTCGTCGCCGGTCTCACCCCCGGCACCACCGGGATCGAGAACGGCAGGCTGCCGGCCGGCGCCGTCGTCGGCCAGAACTCGGCCGGGAGCGCCACGTACGGCGGGATCTGTCCGGCCAAGGGCCAGTCGGACCGGATCGAGTTCGTGCTGTGGGCGCTGAAGAAGCAGATCCCGCTGAGCAATGGATTCATCCCCGCCGTCGCCGAGTCCGAGTACAGCAAGAGCGAGCTCGGCTCGGCCGTCACCTACGCCGTCGCCAGCCGGTAGGAGCCCCGTGTCAGCAGCCGGTTGGGTCCCGTCTCAGTCTCGGGCCGGGAGGGCCAGGTGCTCGCAGGCTCGATGCCAGCCGCCGAAGAGCAGGCTGATCGTCAGCGCCGACGGCAGGCCGGCCTCGCCGTGGGCGGCGCGAAAGCTGCGGTAGGCCGCGGCGCTCAGCGTCGCGGGATCGCCGGTGAGGGAGTCGGCGGCTGTACGCATCGCCCGCAGCGCCTGGTCTCGCGGACCGGGCTGGCGGTGGTCTCGCGGACCGGGCTGGCGTCGTTCCCGCCGTGCCGAAGGTGGGCCGGTCTCGCAGACCGCGCCCTCCGCATCACACAGGCCACTGGGCGGAGGTCGTGTGGTAGCGGAGGGCGCGTGCATGCGGAGGGGAACTGCTGTTATGGGAGTCCCGGCCGCACGGCGGAGGCCCTGCGGCCGGTAATGCAAAAGCTAGGGGAGGGGCGAGGCATCCACGTCGGGGATATGCCCCACATCGGGCGTGGCAAACTGCGGGATACGCGATGTCGCGTCGTCGCCGGCCGCCTCGTCCGCGATGGACAACGGGCGACGCCGCGGGCCGGGCCGAGCGCTCCTAGCCTCCACCGCGTCTGTCCCCGGGAAGAATGGCGTGGCTCATGCTCACGCTGCCGACGATCACCGAACGGTGCGGCGCGGAGGGCGACGGTCCGCGCGGATTGAGGTAGGTGACGCGGAACGACTCGGTGGCGGCACAGGCCGGCGTGTAGACGAACCGCCCCAGCGAGACCGTCGCGATGTGTTCCCGGGCCCGCACGTCTCGTTCCAGGCCCCACGCCGTTTCGGGCCGGCCGCCGACCTTGCACTTGGCGATGGCTTCGATGTCGTAGTCGGTGCCCGCCGAGCTGATGGCGTAGGGCGCGAGGAAGCTGACCTGGCCCTTGTAGCAGGGGTAGAGGAGGTAGGCGGCGGCGCAGGTCGGGCGCGATTGAGGCACCAGCTTCAGCCCGACTGGCTCGCCGAGGCTGCGCGTCGGTCTCAGCCAGCTCACCGCAACCGCCCGAGGGGTCGGGCGCCGCCTGGGGCAGGCCTCGTGCACGGGGGCCCCGACGCCCTGGGAGCACAGTCGGCCGCCGAAGCGGAAGGTGACGGCGCTCACGATCGGCAGTCGTCCCCCCGTCTTCTCCGGGGCCTCGTCGAGGATGACCTCGACGCCGTGGGGGCCGGCCTGGCCGCCCTGCGAGCCGCCGATCGCCGAGGGGTCGCCGAAGTCGCCGGCGGCCTGGACGATCAGGAAGGCGCCGTCGCGGGCGTCCACGGGAACCGTGCGCAGCCCCTCGGGGGTGCGGTAGGTGACGCTCACCGCGTGCGGCCCGAGCAGGCCGTAGGCGAGGCTGCGCAGGTCCCTCGCCGGGGGCAGGTACTCGCTCGGCGGGATTTCGCCGGGTGGGACTGCGGAGGAATGGGTCCTGGGCCTCAGCCGTTGGAGCTGCCTGTCGAGCGTCCGCAGGGGCTCGCCGGCGGGATTCGTCGACGTCCGGGCCTTCTGCTCCAGCCGTTGCAGCTTTTCGAGCTCCCCGGGGAGCAGACGTACTCCGCTGCGGTCGGCGTGGGAGTCTTCGAAGATCACCGTCTGGCCACGGTCGGCGCATTCGGTCTGGCCGCTGGATCCGCCGTAGCCGGGAGGGAGCACATCGGGGGAGAGGGGATGGAAGCGGCCGTCGTCACCGAAGGCGCTGTCGACTCCGAGCTCGCCCAGCTGGCCGTCCTGGACGCGCCCGACCTGCACGCAGGTCTGGCCGCGGGTGGTCGGCAGGACGCGCAGCCCCCAGCTCAGGCCGCCGGCGGGATCGGGGGCGAGGAGGGCTATGCGACCGGCGTGGACGCCGGCGACGGGCAGGCCGTTGCCGGCGTTCGCGTTCGGCGTCACTTCGGGCTTGACCGGCGATCCGCTCAGCAGCCCGGTCGCGGCGAGGGCGACGGCGCTGCAGGCGAGGGCGAGCGTCGCGGCGATCGCCAGGACCCCGAGGCGCGAGGGTCGCCAGCCGCGCCTGGGGGAGCCGGACGACGATGCGGTGTCTCGTGTCTGCGCGATGCCCGCGCGCGCCCTGGCCGCGCCGCCGCGCGCCTTGGCCGCGCCGCCGCGCGCCTTGGCCGCGCCGCCGCGCGCCTCCTGTCTGAGGGCGGCGCGGGCGAGCTGCTGGCCGAGCTGTGTGTAGGGATCCGTCATGCGCTGTTCTCCATCCTTCTCCGTAGCGTTGCCAGTCCGCGCGAGACCCGCTTGCGAACGACCTGCTCCGAGCGGCCGATCCCGTGGGCGATCGCGGCATAGGGCTCGTCCGCGAGCACATGCCGTTCGATCGCGTCGCGCTGATCGGCCGGCAGATCGCGCAGCGCCCGCTCGAGCTCGGAGCCGCTCTCCCGCTCGATCGACTCGAGCTGTGCGTCCTCGACGACGACCCGCTCCATCCCGAGTCGGCGACGTGAGGCGTCGGCAACCCTGCCGTGCCGGGCGGCGTCGATCAGCAGATTGCGGGCGATGCCGATCAGCCAGGCGCTCGCCGATCCCCGCCCGGGGTCGAACTGCGCGCGCCGCTCGAGCGCCTGGGCGAAGGTCTCGGCGACGAGATCCAAGACGACGTCGGGGTGGGAGCCCAGGCGCCGGCGCAGATAGGCTCTGATCAGCGGATGGCGACGCGCATAGAGGGTCGCGAACGCCGTCGCGTCGTCGCCCACCAGCAGCTCCTCGTCGCTCGTCTCAGCCCTCACCTACCTTCTATACGCGGGAGGGGCGTGAATTGTGACCGGCGTGCGAGGAGCGTGAATCGTGACCGGCTTCAGCGAGCCTTTGGCTGCGCTGGCGAAGGCATACATACATGGTGGGGGCAGGATTCGAACCTGCGTAGGCAGAGCCAATCGGTTTACAGCCGATCTCCTTTAACCACTCGGACACCCCACCGAGGAGTCCCGATCATAGCGCTCGGACTCCCTCAGCTGGCCTCGCGCAGCAGCTGCGCCTCGGGTAGCGTCTGGAGCTTCTTCAGCGTCCGGTTCTCGATCTGGCGGACCCGCTCGCGGGTGATGTTGAAGGCGCGGCCGACCTCCTCCAGCGTCCGGGAGCGTCCGCCGGTGATGCCGTAGCGCATCTCCAGGACCTCCCGCTCGCGGCGGGGGAGGATCGCCAGGACGCGCCCGACGCTCTCCCGGCGCAGCGCCTCCGAGGCCGTCTCGAAGGGCGACTCGGCGGCGATGTCCTCGATGAAGTCGGCCAGGGCCGAGTCGTCCTCCTCGCCGACGGGCTTCTCCAGCGAGATCGGCTGCTGGGCCATGCGCAGGATCTCGCGGACCTCGGCCGTCGGCAGCTGCAGCTCGGCGGCGATCTCCGCGGGGGTGGGCTCGCGGCCGAGCTCCTGGATGAGGTGGCGCTCGGCGTGGATGACCTTGTTCAGGCGTTCCGCCATGTGCACAGGGATGCGGATGGTGCGCGCCTTGTCGGCGATCGCGCGGGTGACGGCCTGACGAATCCACCAGGTGGCATAGGTCGAGAACTTGTAGCCCCGGCGGTAGTCGAACTTCTCGACCGCCCGGATCAGCCCCAGCGAGCCCTCCTGGATGAGGTCGAGGAAGGTCAGTCCGCGGCCCATGTAGCCCTTGGCGATCGACACCACGAGGCGCAGGTTGGCTTCGACCATGTGCTGCTTGGCGAGCACGTCGCCGCGCTCGATGCGCTTGGCCAGGTTGACCTCCTCGGCGCCGCTCAGCAGCGGGACACGGCCGATGGTGCGCAGGTAGAGCCGCAGCGAGTCGACCCCGGCCTCGGCGCCGGGGTCGGCTTCCCCGCGGCGCATCTCCTCCAGGCGGGCGCGCAGGTCGGGAAGCTCCACATCGACCTCGCCCTCCTCGTGCTCCGGCTCGTCGTCATCGTCGACTTCGGGCGACGAGGCGCCGTGCAGGGGGATCGGCTTGGCCTCCTCGGCGCTCTCGGCGAGATCCGTCTCCAGGCCGGCGCCACTGCCCTGTCCGATGATCTCGATTCCGTGCTCCTCGAGATAGCTGAGCAGGTCCTGGACCTGCTCGACAGAGAGCTCGGCTTCGTCGAGGGCCGTCGTCAGAGCCTCGTGGGTGACGAACCCCCGTTCCTGGCCATCGGCGATGAGGGTGTGCAGCTCCTCGACCTCCACGACGGCCACGGCGTCGGCGTCGCCGATGCCTGCACCCTGCAGCACAGCTTCCTTCTCAACCACTTTGGACCCCCAGGATCCCCGACTTCCCATCGGAGCGAGATCCGCCCCGACCTCCCCACTGCCCTACCGGTCTAGACCCTCCTCTGCTCTTGTGCGATCCTCATCCGAGAAGCTCCCTGCTCCACGGATACGTATATCCCCCTTAACACGCCTCGTGGTCGCTACGTTGCGGACTGACCGTCACCAGGTGCGGAGTGATACCAGATATCCACGCCGGAGATGTCGGTTGGCCAGCCCGGTCCGGCGCCGCCTGGGTTTCTGGGCGCCGCGCTCGCTAGGCTAGCCGGGCGGTGCGCGCCACGATGCAGGTCAGAGACACACGATCGCCCTCAGACGTCAAGGGCCGGCAGGCCGCCGGCGACGACGTCCAGGCGCGCACCCCGGCGTTCCCCATCGGTCTCTCCCGTGTCGGCGTCACCGGGGTGGAGAAGGTCATCCGCATACGCCAGGAGCTCTTCTTCGCGCGGCTGGAGTGCTTCGTAG
>Ga0335072_10002921_pt1 | contig 26106 bp, 21 predicted proteins | sample Lox_Sample_21_FD_206725 | JGI IMG/M metagenome (GOLD analysis project Ga0335072, IMG submission 206725) | Soil microbial communities from Loxahatchee National Wildlife Refuge, Florida, United States - Lox_Sample_2.1 | ecosystem: Environmental > Terrestrial > Soil > Wetlands | place: USA...
ACAGCCCGTATGACCCCCCGAAACTCACATCGATCAAGACGCTCCTGTGCCGGCCGGCTCTGCTGCGAGACGCCGCAACGCACTGCGCACGATCTTCGGGTCATAGGTGCTCCAGTACGGCGGCAACGACGCACGCAGGAAACTCCCGTAGCGCGCTGTCGCGAGTCGCGGGTCCAGGATCGCGATCACGCCGCGATCATCGACTGTCCGCAGCAGCCGGCCGGTACCTTGCGCCAGCAGGAGGGCGGCTTGCGATGCGGCCACGGCCATGAAGCCGTTGCCGCCGCGCGCGGCGACCGCTCGTTGCCGTGCCGAAGCCAGCGGGTCGTCCGGGCGCGGGAACGGGATCCGGTCGATCACCACTAGCTGGAGCGACCGGCCCGGCACGTCGACGCCCTGCCAGAGCGACAGCGTGCCGAACAGGCAGCTCGCCTCGTCTTCGGCGAACTTGGTGACGAGCAGCCCCGTCGAGTCCTCGCCCTGGCACAGCAGCGGCACGCCGATCTCGCCGCGCAATGCATCCGCGGCCTGGCGGGCCGCCCGCATCGAGGAGAACAACCCGAGAGTGCGCCCGCCCGATGCCTCGATCAGTTCGCGCAACTCTGTCAGGTACGCATCCGACAAGCCGTCGCGGCCAGGCGGCGGCAGATGCCGCGCGACGTACAGGATTGCGCTACGGCGGTGGTCGAACGGCGAGCCGACATCCAGGCCAGTCCAGCCGAGCCCGCTACCTTGTTCGCCGGATTGGCAGTCGGGCGCGCTGCTGCCCGGCACATCCTCGGGTTCCACGGCGGCTTGTGCAACCCGGTCGGATATGCCGAGCTGCGGCAGGCCCCACTGGCGCGCCAGCGGCTCGAACGACCCGCCGAGCGTGAGCGTCGCTGACGTCAGAACCACGGTGCCCGGTTTGAAGAGCCGCTCTGCGAGCAGGCCGCCCACCTGCAGCGGCGCGACCCGCAGCGTGTCCGGCCGGGCGGAATCCTCACTCACCGCCCGGTCGAGCCACACGACCTCGAGCCGCGCCGAGATCTCGGCCGCGTACGCGGCGATGATCCGGCTCGCGTTCTCCGCCACCTCATCGAGTGCCACGGTGGCCACCCGCATGGCCGTCAGCCGGTCGGCGTCATCGTCCCCGCCGGCCTGACGGCGCAGGTCAGCTACGCACGCCGCGGCCGCGTCCCGCACCACGGCGAGTGCTTCCTCGAGCTGCTCGGCCAGCACGTCAAGACGCCCGGCCTGAGTATCCGCCAGCGCGAGCTCGAGGCCTTCGGCCCCCGCACGGAGCCGACCGGAAAGCTCCTCCCCCGCAAGCCTGCTGCACCGGCGGGACGCGGCGTCGACGGCTGCCGCCGACAACTCGCCGGAGGCGACGCTCGTGACCCGGTCGACCAGGTCGTGCGCCTCGTCGATGACGACGACGTCGTGTTCGGGCAGCACGATATTGTTCTCAATCGCGTCGATGGCAAGCAGCGCGTGGTTGGTCACTACGATGTCCGCCTCGCCTGCGGACTCGCGAGCCAGCTCCGCGAAGCACTGACTGCCGAACGGGCACTTCGCCGCGCCGATGCACTCTCGCGCGTTAACCGATACCTGCCGCCAGGCACGGTCATCGACGCCGGGAACGAGCTCGTCCCGGTCTCCGCTATCCGTGCTCGCTGCCCATTCGTGCAGCCGGGTAACCTGCCGCCCGACCGCCGAGACTGACCTTGGGTCGAACAACGAGTCGGCAGGATCCTCGGGCGCACTGCCGTGCACCTTATTCAGGCACAGGTAGTTTCGCCTGCCCTTGAGTATCGCGAACACCGGTTCGCGGCCGAGCAAGTCCGCAAGCGACGCCGACAGCCGTGGCAGGTCGCGCTCGATGAGCTGTCGCTGTAGCGCGATCGTGGCGGTCGAGATCACGACAGGCTTGCCCGACTCACCCAGCGCGTGCCGTACCGCGGGCACGAGATAGGCCAGCGACTTGCCCGTTCCCGTCCCCGCCTGCACGGCCAGGTGTTGCCGGGACTCCATCGCCTTCTGCACTGCTTCGGCCATCGCAACCTGTCCCGGCCGCTGCGCACCGCCGATACCGGACACTGCGGCTGTCAGCAGTACGTCAATCTCGGGCAGGTCGGAAGGCACTCTGGCACGTTATCGCGGATGCTCGATCAAACAAGCCCTGGCGGAGAGGCATCCCGCTGATCGCGGAATCGCTCCCCGCCAGGGCTCAGATCTTGTCGGCTAGACAGCCTCGGCCGAGCCGCCCGCGTGGCTGCGGGGGGCCGCGAGCTCGCGAACCGCATCGGCGACGGCCCGGAAATCGTTGCGCAGAATTGTGGAGTGGTTGCTGGCAACCTTCGCGCTAACCGTGAGGTTGGGGTTGCGGGCGAGCGCCGGGTCGAGTGCGGCGCGCACCTGTTCCATCTCCTCGTGGCTGGCGCCGAGGTTGCCGCCAGTGGCCAGGACGTACCGCACCGGGCAGGTCACCCGGTCGAGAACCGGTCCGATGGCAGCTTGGATCTCGTTGACCTCGATGTTGACGTCGGCGTGCTGGTCGACGGTCATCCGCGCGGCCAGGCCCAGCGGGCGCAGGAACGGCAGCAGCAGCCGCATCCGGCCGAACAGGCGCCGGATCCGCTCGCGGGCCTCCTCGCCCGTAATCCCGTATGGAATACCGCCATCGACCGCGACCACTCCGAGGACGCGGTCCGGGTTCCGTTCGGTCCAGTGCACCGCGACCGCCGCGCCGTAGGACCAGCCGACGAGGATCGGCGCGGTCACGCCCCTGGCTTCAAGGACTGCGTCGACGTCCCGCACGCATGCCTCGAACGAGTAGTCCTTCGAGCGCCTGGACTTACCGCGGGCCCGCTCGTCGTAGGTGATGTGTCGGCAGGTGGGGGCCAGGTCGGCTATCACCCGCCGCCAGTGCGACTGGTCGGCGTAAGAGCCGTTGAGGTAAACCACGGGTTGACCGGGCCCGCCGGTGTCGGTCACGGCCAGCGCCGTGTCCTCGACCGGCACCATGCCGGTCCAGGCGGATTGGCTGATGGTCATTGTTTGCCTTTCTCGGGGGCCAGAAGGTATCAGCATTGGCGTTTTTGTCCCTCAGCGGCTGCGGGCAGTGATGTCGCCGTAGGCCGTGGTCGCCTGGAGGTTCAGCTCGGCGGCACCGTCGGTGTTCTTGAGCGCGTTGCGTATGCGGCCGTAGCTGGTGCCAGCGTCCAGCGAAGCCGAGACTCCGGCGGCAGCGTCCACCGAGATCGCGCCAACCTCGGTGCGCAGCAGGACCGTGCCGCGCACGGCCTCGGCGATCCGGATGTCGCCCTTGCCGGTGCGAATCTCCGCGGCGCCGCCCAGGCGGCCGACCGAGACATCGCCGGCGAGCGTGGTGAGGCGGGCGCTCGCGGCTTCGTCGAGCTTGATCGAGGCCTGCGAGCTCTCGACCGCGATGTCGCCGAGCCGTCCCACGGTGCGGAACTCGCCGCTGACTGCCTTCGCCACGACCCCCGAACCGGCGGGCAACTGGACCGTCACTTCGATGGATCCAGAGCTTCCAAGGATCCGGTTGCTCGCCGCAGCCTCGATCCGCAGGACGCCGTCGCCGTATTCCACCTTGGTCTGCTCCGCCGCCTTCACGTCGCGGCCGTTCGAGGCGTCTGCCGGCAGGATCTCGACCGTGGTGTCGGCCCGGTCGGCGGCGATGAACCGGACGCGTCCCGCGGGGATGTCGAGGATCGTGGAGATCGGGGCGGGGGTGCCGAACTTCTGCATCATGTTCTCCTCTTGCTCGTTGTTTCTGATACTGGAAACGCTACGTTGCCTTCATAGATCTGGCAACATACTTGTTGCGTGTATCTGACATATTCCCAGGTCACGGCCATGGCATTGTTGCAATGGTTTCGAAGCTAACGCAACGCCCAGATCGCAAGACGTTGCAATAGTCCGCCAGTCGGCGCTACAGTGGCCGACATTAAGTAGCGCGAAGGAGGCCGCGATGCCGGGAGGCAGGCTCACCCAGCAGGAGCGCCAGCAGATCGCACTGGGCGTGGCCGACGGCCTCGCCTACGCCGAAATCGCCAGACGCATCGATCGCCCGACCTCGACGATCACGCGTGAGGTGATGCGGAATGGCGGGCCCACCGCCTACCGCGCCGACTTGGCCCACCGCGCCACTGAACGCCGTGCCCACCGGCGCAGCCGAGCCGCGCCCCGGGGTCCGCAGGCACCTCCGCAGGTCCACGGACGCGACGCCGAGGCCGTGCGTGAGTACGAGGAGATGTTCACCACCATCCTCATGCAATCGGGCCTGCCCAAGATGATGTCCCGGGTGCTGGTCTGCCTCTACACCACCGACGCGGGCAGTCTTACCGCTTCCGAACTCGTCCAGCGCCTCCAGGTCAGCCCGGCGTCGATCTCCAAAGCGATCACGTTCCTCGAGAGCCAGAACCTCATCCGCCGGGAACGCGACGAACGCCGCCGCGAGCGCTACGTCGTCGACGACGACGTCTGGTACCAGGCCATGATTGCGAGCGCCCGGTCTAACGCCCAGGTTGCCGAGACCGCCCGGAAGGGCGTCAGCATCCTCGGCTCCGACACCCCGGCCGCCGGCCGCCTCGAGAACATCGCCCGCTTCCTCGACTTCGTCGGCGAGAACATCACCCGCGCCGCGGAGCAGGCTCGCGACGTCCTCTATGCCAAAGCTGGGGCGACCTCGCCCAGCAAGGGTCAGGGCAGGCTGTAGGCGGCCTCCTCGGGATGGCGTCCGCGACGGATTCCTTACGTCCTCGAGCCTTAGGCGATGATGTCAGCTGAGGTCAGCTTGGCCCAGGCGATCGCGCCGAAGATCACGGCATACACCGTGTACGACACCAGCCCATGCTCAATCCCGGACCAGTCGACCGGCGACCGGAACAGCCCGTCCCAGCTCAGCCAGTAGTGCGTCGGGAGGTAAGAGTGGATCGCCGACAGCTCGGGAAGCTGGTCGCAGATCTCGCTCGCGACGGTGAGCACGAGGACCCCGGCGATGGCGCCGACCGGGTGCTGCGTCAGCGTCGAAGCCGCTAGCCCGATCGCCCCGAGCGACGCCATTGCGGCAGCGGCGAACAGGGCCACCGTAAGCACCCGCAGCACGCCCGAGCCGAGCGAGACGGTCGTTCCGGACAGCAGCGTCACCGAGCCGACGTGAAACAGGATCAAGCCCATGATCAGCGAGATGACCGAGACGACCAGGCAGGCCGTCAGGCTGAACACCACGATCGCGGCGTACTTGACAGCGAGCAGCCTGGTCCGGCCCGAGGGCACGGTCAGCAGGCTGCGTAGCGTGCCGAGACCAGCCTCCCCCGCGATCGCGTCGCCGGAAACCACGCCGACGCTCAGCGGCAGGAGCAGCACGGTAAGGGTGAGAGTAAGCACCACGAGCGCGAGGAACACCCCGTTGCCGGCGAGCTGATTCAGGAACGGCGGGCCGCCAGGACCACCGGACACGCCGATGGTCAGCCGGAGCAGGATGCCCAGGAACACCGGCACGACCGCGAGCACGCCAAGCAGAGCCAGATTGCGCGGACGGCCGAACACCAGCCGCAGCTCGGAGTTAAAGAACCGCAACCAGGCAGGAACGGGGTTAGCCGGGGCTGGCAGCCGCTCGTCTTGCCAGCCGAACCCGGGGCGCACCGCGGTTGCCGGGCCAGCAGTTGCCGGGCCGTTAACCACCGACGTGTCGTCAGTCGACATCGAATCCCTCGCCAGTGAGCTCGACGAACTCGTCCTCCAGGCTTCGCCGCGGCGTCTCCAGCCCGGCCACCGGAACGCCCGCGAGCACGAGCCGCTCGCAAATAACCTCGGGCAGCATCGCGCCGAGTTCGGCGGTCACTTCCTGGCCGGCCTGCCGGATCCCGGCGAGACCCAGCTCGGAAAGCACCTTGACTGCAAGGTCCGGCTTTGGCGTCCGGACGAGCAGGCGGGCCTGACCACGCAATTGGGCCAGCGGTCCCTGGTAGACCAGGCGACCAGCCCGCATCACGCCCACGTGAGTGCACACCTGCTCGACTTCGGCGAGCAGGTGCGAGGACACGAACACGGTGGTCCCGTCGGCCGCGATCTGCCGGATGAGCGTCCTGACTTCCCGGGTGCCTTGCGGATCGAGGCCGTTGGTCGGCTCATCCAGGATCACCAGCCGCCTGGGCCGCAGCAGGCTGGTCGCGATACCCAGCCGCTGTTTCATGCCGAGCGAGTACGCCTTGTACCGCTTGTCCGCGGCGGCGAGCAACCCGACCCGGTCCAGTGCCGCGTCGATCCGGACCCGCGCGGTCGCCGGGTCGGCGGTCCTGTCGGCCGCGTCGAGGCGCGCAAGGTTCGCCCTGCCTGACAAGTGCGGGTAGAACGCGGGACCCTCTACCAGCGAGCCGACGAGCGGCAGCGCATCGGCCTGGTGGTCAGGCATCGGCATGCCGAACATCGTGTGGCTTCCGGCAGTCGGCTGGATCAGGCCGAGCAGCATGCGGATCGTCGTGGTCTTCCCGGAGCCGTTGGGTCCGAGGAAGCCGTAAACGGACCCGGATGGCACCGCGAGGTCGATCCGGTTGACGGCAGGCTGGTCACTGCCGGCGCGCGTGATCGGCCCGGAGCGGTAGCGCTTGGTCAGCTCGGTGCTCGTCACCGCGAAGCCATTGCCTGTGCCGGTGCTGGCAGGCACTGTGCTGGCAGGCGCTGAATTTGCAGGCACTGAGTTCGGAGGCACTGAGTTCGGAGGCACTGAGTTGCCAGGCACTGGGCTCACCCGGAGTCGGCAGTCACATCCGCATACAGCACGGACGGGGTGACGGCACCAGCCAGGATCTGTCCCTTGCTGGTGACGAGCACGGTCAGCAGCGTGGTCCTCAGCAGCCGCCCGCTGCCCCAGCTGCCGCGCACCGGGACCGTCGCCTTCAGCAGCGCCTGCAGCACCGCCAGGTCCGGCCCGACCGGCGGGCTGACGGCGAGCGTCGAGCTGTAGGCCATTGCCGAGTTCGGCGATGTCGACGGACTGTACGCAACCCAGCCGGATGCAGTCGACGAGCCGGAGGCAGTGGAGGAGCCGGAGGCGGCCGGAGTACGCGCCTGCCCGGTACCCAGGCCACCGTGGAGCGCCTGCTGGACCACGGCGGCGACCGCGGGGCTCGGCGGCGTGGCGACAACCGACAGCCAGCCGGTGCCGATGACGTGCGGCGCACTAGTGCGGGCAGCAACAGCCAGCGGCCCGGCCTTGCCGATGTTGACGAAGCCGCCGCCGTTGTTCCCGAGCTGGGCGATCAGACGCCGGCCGAGGAGATGCTGGCTGACGTGCTGTCCGAAGGCCTTAATGGCAGCCGCGCGCTGCGCTTTGGACATGCTGGCCGGCAGGCTCTTGGCGAACTGCGACTCAATCTTCAAAAGCGCTTGCTTCGGGATAGCCGGGATTGTCTTGGCTAGCTTGGCAGGCGCGACCTGACGAATGACAAGCTTCCTGGTGCCCTCAGCGACGACAAGCTTGCCGTCTTTGACCTTGACCAGACGCACTCGGTTCAACCGTGCCGGAAGCAGCTCGCTGGCCACGGGCTTGCTGGCCGGGCGACCGAGCGCTGTGCTGCCGATGATGGTGCTGCCGAGGAGCGGGCTGCCCAGCATTCCGCCGAGACCTGCCGGACCCAGGATCGACTTGAGATTGCCCGGCACCGTCACGTTCTTCACGGTCGCGCCAGGCGGCGGCGTGAAGCTGAAGTTGGCCGCCGCTGGCGTGCCAAACGACAGCGCCGTAAAGCCGATGCTGTAGGCGACAGCCGTCGAGCCGCGCGGGTACACCTCGACTCGCAGCGGGATGTAGCGGCTGGCGTCAATCGCGATCAGTACGCTGCCGACAAGCGACTTGCTGCTCCGTGGCACCAGCGACAACTGGTATGCAGCCTGCCCCGCCACGTACACGTTGCGCTGCACGCTGACTACCGTCGTCGGGCCGACGGCCTTCAGTATCTGCGCGGCGGCAGACTGCGGCAGCTCCGGAACGGCTTTCGGGCCGGTACCCGAGCCGACCGGCGGGCTGTGCGCTGGGAGCGCATACTTGGTGGCAGTCTGCGTTTTGCTGTCCCACACCCACAGCGTCCGGCCATCCAGGCGGAGATCTGTCTCGCCTGCCGGGACCTGCTCGGCCACCCTGATGTGCTGCGGGTCGCGGTACCAGATGCTGGTCGTGTCCGGGCTGGAGATGAGGCTCGAACCGCCGCCCTGCTGGCCGAGAGCAGGCAGCGCGGGCAACCCCAGATCGGAGGTCTGCTGCACGGTCGCGGTCAGCGGGCCTAGTGGCTTCGCCGTTCCCTGGGCTACCTCGGTCAGCAGTTGGGCCGGGGTGCGGGACGGCAGCGAGGGCGCAGCGTCAGCGCTGGCCACCGCTGCGGCCGCGATGACGATGCCGGTGACTGCGACGGCGGCAGCCGGAACCGCCCATCGCGCCCTGATGTCAATTCTGGCCATTTCTCACCCGCCGTTAAGCACCCCGATATATTTTCTGCCCCGGTAGAACTCACGATAGCCGCCAGGCTCGCGGCAGGCGTCATCCGCAGGTCTGACCTGGATGCGGACCACAGGATGACATCACGGTGCGGCAGATCACGGGTGCGGCAAACATCACCCGGCGGTGGCGACGCTGCCACCGGTCAGCGGGTCGCCGGCCACCTCGTGGATCTCGGCGAGATTGTCATGCGCCGGGTACTTCTCCGCGGCCGGGCCGTCCGCGAATGCCCTCAGCACGTTCGCAGTGACCCGCCTGGTGAAGTCGCCGCACGCCGGGGTCAGCCCCCAGTTGTATGTGGGCGGCCCGAATGACTCGACCCAGCGCATCGTGCCGCAGTTGAAGACGCCGGCACCGCCCTTGTGCGTGTAGTAAGCGGAGTCCGCGTAGCTGTTGACGCCCTCGCAGACCAGCGGCGAGTGAGAGAGGACCTGAATCGGCCGCTCCAGCGGGTAGCCAGGGGTAACCCGGTCGTACTCGATGCCGACCAGGACTTTGAAGCTGGTGCCCTTGCGCACGCCAGTACCCCTGAACATCCATGCGTTCGGCGTGTGGACGACAAAGTCGGCGATGGCCGGGTAACCCTCGTAGAGCGTGCCGATCAGTGAGGACTCCGGGTCTGGGTGCGGTGGCTCGCGCCAGTCGCTGGTGACCAGGTCGTCGTGCTTCCCGTACATCGGGTCAAGTTCGTAGCTGGTCTTGTAGCAGACGATCAGCCGGTTGTCGCCGATACCGGTTGGCTCCAGCCTGGTCCGGCGGAACATCGCGTTCGCGCCGAGGAAAGCGATGTTCATGCCCTTGTCCCTGGCCGCGGTGACGATAGCCCGCTCCGGCGGCGACCAGTACTCGTCATGACCGGGCGATACGAGCGCGGCAGCGCCATCCAGCGAGTGCGGATTGCTGGCGATGTCCATGCTGGTCAGGTATGCCAGCGGCAGGCTGAGCCGCTCGGCCAGGTTGATCAGCTTGCGCTCGTAGACCATGAAAAGGTACGCGCCGTCAGTGTCAATCGGCCGGTCCAGGCTGACCGCGTAGGACCGGGTGTCATAGCTGGCGCCCGGGCCCTTGTAGAGGTCGTATTCGCCCCACGTGTTGTAGGCCTGCCAGGTCGGGACGGCGTTCTTCATGACAACCTTGCCCGCCGTGCTGGCCGACCTGACGGTCACCGGAACATACCGCTGGAAGCCGTTATCCCCGTCTAGCCGGAACAGATAGGAGCCCTCTGGCCAGTCGTCCGTCGGTACGGTCAGCGAGACGCCCCACTTGGTATGCACCGTCCGGGTCGATTCCTCGAAACTGGCCGGCGCCTGCCGGTGCCCGCGGATCCACCCGGTCTGCCAGACCAGGCGCGCCAGGTCGTGGTTGTACCAGCCCATCCGGAATGCCTTGACCTTGAACTCGCGCGCCGTCGTCGACACGTACAGCTCGATGCGTTCGCCAGTCCGGACGCTGGCCTGTCCGGTGTAGCCGCCGATCGCATGCAGGGGGCCTTGATTCTGGATCCGCCAGGTCGGATAGCCGGGCAGCGAGTTCTCGTAAGCGACCGTCCAAGCCGCGGCGGCCTTCGGCCTGCGCGCGCTCGTGGCTGAGGATGCGCCGGCCTTGGCCGGCGTCGCTGACTCACCGATCTTGACCGCGGCGACGACGGCAGCCGGAATCGCGGCAGCGGCCGCCGCCCGGCCGAGGAACGCCCTTCTGGTCCAGCTCATGAGTCTAAGGATTACCCCCTGGTGCCGACGGCTTCGGCAACGAATCGTAATTTTACGGTAGTCCGCGACAAGTTGTACGCGCCACGACGCGGCCGGTGACTCTGAGTGAACTAGCGGGTTACCAGCCGTGCCAAGGAAGCAGCGCGGTAACGGCAACCGCCGCGAACAGCAGGGTCAGGTAGACGATCGACAAGTGGAACAGGCGCATCGGCGCCGGGCCGCTAGCTGTCGCGATCCGGCCTCGGAGCCGGTGCGCCTCGGCGAGGAACCAGCCGCCCAGGACGGCCGCGCAGCAGCCGTAGACCCAGCCGGCGTACGGCGTCAGCAGCAGCGTCGCCACGACCATGACGTAGGAATACAGCAGGATCTTCTTGGCTACCACGGCCGGTGTGGCGACCACCGGGAGCATAGGGACCTTCGCCGCCGCGTAGTCGTCGCGGAACTTCATTGCCAGCGCCCAGAAGTGCGGTGGCGTCCAGAAGAAGATCACCGCGAAGAGCACGCCGGCCGCCCAGCTCACCCGGCCGGTCACTGCGGCCCAGCCGACGAGCACCGGGAAACAGCCCGCCGCGCCGCCGATCACGATGTTGGATGCGGTGCGCCGCTTCAGCGCGATCGTGTAGACGAAAACGTAGAACAAGATCGCTGCGTCAGCGAGCACGGCGGCAAGCCAGTTCGCGGCAAGGCCGAGTAGCAGCGTAGCGGCAGCGCCGAGCAGGATCCCGGACGCCAGCGCCTCGGCCGGCTTCACCGCGGTGCCGGTGGCGGTCCCGCTGGCCCCATGTCCGCCAGTAGCGTGTCCGCCCTTCGAACCGGCCGACCCGGCTACCAGCGGCCGCCGCGACGTACGTTTCATGACCGCGTCGATGTCGCGGTCGATATAGCAGTTCAGCGTGTTGGCACTGGCGGCCGCCAGCGCACCGCCCAGCAGCGTCACCAGGATCAGCCAGGCCGACGGCACGCCGCGTTGCGCGAGCAACATGGTCGGCAGCGTCGTCACGAGCAGCAGTTCGATGATGCGTGGCTTGGTGAGCAGGAACAGGCTGCGTGCGATGAGCCCGAAGGACCGCCGGCCGTGGGGCGAGAGGCTCTCGCCTGGCTCCGCCAGACCGAGCTCGATAGCGCCGGTCGCCTGTGTCACTACCATTGCCTCCGCCGTTTGCCGGGCTGCGCCAAGGGCTACCTCAGCGGCAGGTCCGAGTTACCTGCGCGGCGCGAGTGCTCCGCGTGCAGGCCGGAGCCGTCGGGTTCCGGCGTCCGCAGACACGTTACCCAGGTCAACCGGATGCCCAGGCAACGGGCCGCTGCCAGCCCCGATGCGACTCCTGGCGGCAACTCTACGTTATGTAGTAGTCCGTCTATCTAGCCGACTGCCGCTACAGGCCGCAGCTGCCCAGTGCGGCCCTGAAGGCGGATTCCCAGTCGGCTTGCGATCGGGCTGGGCCTGCCGCAGGAGGCTTGACCCGCTCCAGCGCGGCAAGTGCCGAGCGGGTGAGATCGGCTGCGCCGGCTGAAGTCACCATGGCATCGCCCAGCTCTAGCTCGTGCTGCAGGTTGTCTCGTCCGTGCCCCTGCAAGACGTCGAGCAGCAGCAGCGGCCTGCCGATAGTCCGGGCCTCCATGCACGTGTCGCCGGAGGTAGTGATGACGAGATCAGCCGCCGACATCAGATCGGGGATCCGGTCCGTGAAGCCGAATGCCCGTATCCGCGGCTGCCGCCCGGCAACGGCGGCCAGTTTCCTCGCGAGCCGGTCGTTGCGGCCGGCCACTGCGAGCACGTGCACGCCCGCCTCGGCCAGGGCTTCGGAGGCCGCTGCCACCGGACCGAGGCCCCAGGCACCTGACATGAGCAGCACGCAGCGTTCGCCCGGCGGTATGGCCAGCGACGCCCTAGCCTGAGCTTGCCCGACCGCTTGGTAGAAGGCGGGGCGGACCGGTGGCGGTATCACCTGGACTCTCGCCTCTGGCTGGAACCGACGCACCGCAGGCTCCGACACCTCTGCGATCACCAGATACATGTCCACGTTGGGGTGCACCCAGAGCCGGTGCGGGGTCACGTCGGTGCACAACACGATGTGCCGCATTGCCGGATACCTGGCCGCGATCGCGCTCGCCGCCGCGGCACCAGTCGCGAACACGGAGAGAAGAAGGTCGGCAGGGTGCCGGTCCAGGTAATCCCTCAACGGTGGCACCAGCCTGCGCCGGGCTGCTCTGTCGGCTGTCCGGGCAAGCCCGTTGCCGGTGCGCAGCGCGGAGAAGTGGACGGCATCGAGCAGTCCGGGAACCCCGAGCATGGCGCGGAAGACAGCCTCGCCAGCCGAGCCGCCTGCTCGCCCGAGCATCTTCATCGCATCCAGCGTCACCGTGGACCAGCCCTGTGAATGAAGCGACGACGTACAGGCGGCTGCGATCACATCGTGTCCCATGCCGATTGAGCCAGAAAGCACTAAAGCGGACCGGCTTACCTCGAAACCCGGAATGGACACCAGCGACATTCCTCCCACCGTGGACCGGCGCTTCGTGGTCAGCGCCCGCGGATCGCGGAAACGGCGGTGATACGACTTAACTTATGATGCCGGGTGCAGTTAACAGGCAGGCCGGCCGGCGGGCTGCCATTCTGGCAGGCAGCGTGGCCGCCGGGCTCGCTATCGCGCATGCCGGGCCAGGGCTCGCCGGCCTGCGGCCGGTCCGGATGCTCGCGTTCCGACGGCTGGCCGGCCAGGGAGATCCTGGTCACGTGGCCCTCACCTTCGACGACGGCCCGGACCCGGGCTCCACTCCGGAGTTCGCCAGAGTGCTCACCGAACGCGAGGTTCACGCGACCTTCTTCATGCTCGGCAGCATGGTCGCCAAGGCACCCGGCCTCGCCGCGGAGATCGCCGCGGCCGGTCACGAGGTCGGCGTGCATGGCTGGGAGCACCGGTACCTTCCCGCCCGTACACCGGGCGCCACGAGGTCAGACCTGATCAGGGCCACCGAATTGATCGCGAGCGTCACCGGCACGAGACCACGACTGTTCAGGCCGCCTTACGGGGTGCTGAGCGGACCCGCGCTGCTCACGGCGCGCGAGCTCGGGCTTACCCCGGTGTTGTGGGGGGCATGGGGCCGGGAGTGGACGGCGGGCGCGACATCAGTGTCGGTCCTGCAGGCGTTGCTCAGCGGACTCGATGGCGGCGTGACCGTGCTCCTGCACGACTGCGGGTCACCGGGTGCCTGGCAAGCCGCCCTCGGCGCGGTTCCGCTGCTACTCGACGAGTGCGAGCGGCGCGGCCTGACAGTGGGACCGGTCAGCGAACATAGCGGGCGTTAGCCGCTCAGGGCCTGCTAGCACAGTCCCAGCTAGCCCGGTCCCGGCTAGCCCGGTCCCGGCTAGCCCGGTCCCGGCCAGCACAGTGCCAGCTAGCACAGTGCCAGGCAGCCGGAGTCAGGCTCGCTCGGTCCTGCGCGGCCTTACCACCGACCCGACCACGCCGGTCAGGCCATAAGCCACAGCGCCGTGCCACAGCGCGGTGAAGGCACTGCCGAAGACGCCACTGCCGTGCAGCATGGTCAGCACGAATATCACGATCGCGGCGGCCGCGCCGGGCATGACGGCGAACCGCCACGGCCTGCTGCGTGCCCATCGCAGCGCCCGGCTGTGCCTGCTGCGGACCAGGGCTCCGGCTCCCGCCACGACAAAGAACGCGACCACGCCCTCGGATAGCGGGCTGAACACTTCCGGGTGGAGGAAGACGAGGTGGGCGAGCATGTCGGCGCCAGCGACAGCGACGCCCGCGGCGCCGGCTAGCTTCCATGGCGCGTCCGACAGTGCTGCGCCGGAGACCGCGATTTCCTCGCGGCGATTCAGGTCGGCTTGATAGGTGCTGGGCGGTGCGGACATTGTCAACTCCTGCGTGCGGCTACGCCTGATGGCTTCAAGATATATCTCCAGGCGTCCGCTGACAAGATATATCGCCTTCCGGCTAGCAGCGCCGCGCCGCGCTAACTTCCGCGGTCCGGCGGCCGATCCACGGAGACTACGCGGCCGACCTAGGAGATTACTCCGGCAACTCGCCGCCGGGTCCGGAATTTTGCTCGCTCCTGGCCTGCTTACTGACTACTACCAGCTCTTTGCTAGCGCGGTGACGCGGAGCGCATCTGCGGCCAGGCCACGATAGGTGATCCTCGGTGCTCGTTCAGCTAACGTCCAGGTCGGTGGTGCTTACTAATGGGACGGATACGAGCAACTGCGTCCGCTGAAGGATGTCGGCCCGGCCTGCCGGACATAGGCTGGCATGGCACTGGGCAGAGGGTGATGGAGATGGACGAGCAGAGCAGCGACAGGCAGCGGCCTGGTATCTGGGAATCCTGGACGGCCGCCTCGGCGACTCCGCCGGGTGAGCCAACAGCAGGCGAGGCTCAGCAGGCCAGCTATTTCGGCCAGTCATCGGAGCCCGGCCAGCCATCCGCGCCCGGCCAGCCATCCGCGCCCGGCCAGCCATCCGATTCCGGACAGGCTGGTCAGTTCAGCGCCCCGGACACCACAGGCCAGCTGCCCGCGTTCACCCAGCCCATCGGCTATCCGCAGGCCAGTTCCCCGGCACCCAATCCCAGCCAGCCCAGTTACGGCCAGCCCAGTTACGCACAGGCCGCCAACCCCCAGCAGGGCCAGCCTGGGTACACGGCCCCCGGCCAGCCCGGATACGGCGGCCCGGGATACGCCGGCTATGGCTACCCAGGCGGCGGTGGGTTCGGCCAGCCGCCCGGCGGATACGGAGCACCCGGCGGTTACGGCCAGCCGCCCCGGCCGCCGCGGCGCCGCGCGCTTACTGCGGCGATCACCTACCTGGCAGTGGCAGCCATTGCGGCGACCGCGGGCGGCCTCGTGGTCGCTTTCGCCGACGGCAACCAGACGCCGACGGCCAATGCGGGTAGCAGCGGATCTGGCAATCTGGGCCTGCCCAGCGGCGGCCTGTTTCCCGGCGGCAACAGCAATGCCGGCAACAACGGATCCGGCGGCAACAGCGGCGGCTCCGGAATCGTCTCCCAAAGCACCATGCAGAGGCTCAGCAACGCTGTTACGCCTGGCCTGGTCGTGATTACCAGCAACCTGAAGTACGACGGCTCCGGTGCCGCGGCTGCCGCGACTGGCATGATCATCAGCAGTAACGGCCTGGTCCTGACCAATAATCACGTCATCAACGGAACGACCGGCCTCACGGCGACCGTCGTGTCGACGGGCCAGCAGTACACGGCCACCTGGCTTGGCTACGACAAGACCTCTGACGTGGCCGTCATCAAGCTGGAGGGCGCGTCGCACCTGCATACTGTCCCGATTGGTGACTCTTCGACGGTAAAGGTCGGCGACGCTGTCGTTGGCATGGGTAACGCGAACGGCACCGGCAGGATCAGCTATGTCGCCGGCACCATCACCAACCTGGACCAGACCATCACCGCCAGCGATGACGGCAGTGGCGAGGCGCCCGAGCGCCTCACTGACATGCTGCAGACCAACGCGCAGATCATTCCCGGCGACTCCGGCGGACCGCTGGTCAGTACTGACGGCAAGGTCATCGGCATGGACACCGCGGCTAGTACCAGCAGCGTGGCGAACTCGGGCCAGAGTGTCGGCTTCGCGATCCCGATCAACCACGCCATTACCCTGGCCAGGCAGATCATCGCCGGGCAGGCAAGCGCAAGCGTGCGGATCGGCAGTTCCGGCTTTGTGGGCGTGCTCGTGCCGAGCGGCCCGAACGGTACGCAGAGCACGAAGACGAGCCCTGCCGCCCAACTGCGGCAAGAGGAAGCGAACCAGCCCTTCGGGCAGAACAACCCAGCGCCGAGCGGCTGCGTGCAAAGTGACGCCAACGCGGGCGTGCCGTCCCGGATCGCACCCGTCAGTTCTGGCACGCTGGTACTCGGCTCGCTGTGTCAGACGTCCGCGGCGAACGCCAACATTACCGCCGGTGACGTCATCACCAAGGTAAACACCAAGGCGGTTACCTCGCCTGCTTCGCTGATGAACATTTTGCAGGGCTTCCACAGCGGCGCGGCGGTCAAGCTGACCTGGGTTACCCCCGATAACCAGTCGGTGACTCGCACGGTCACGCTAGGCACCGCCCCGCCTCAGTAAGACCCTGCACAGCCCTGATAAGGCCGGGCCCAGTAAGGCCGACACAGTAAGGCCGACACAGTAACGCCGACACAGTAAGGCCTATGCCGGGCCAAGCCAGGCGAGCATCTGCGCCTCGCAGCGCTCGATCTCGGCTGTTGCAACGTGCTCGCCCTGGGTGTGCGCAAGTTGCGGATCACCGGGGCCGAAGTTGACCGCCGGAACGCCGAGTGCGTCAAATCTGGCGACGTCGGTCCAGCCCAGCTTGGCTCGCGGCGCACCGCCCATCGCAGCCACGAAGGAGGCGGCGGCGGGCTCGCCCAGACCTGGCCGCGCTCCCCCGGCCACGTCGCCGACGACGACCTCCCAGCCGTCGAACACTTCGCGGATGTACTGCTCCGCCTGTTCCGCAGAGCGGTCAGGTGCGAACCTGAAATTGACGCTTACGACACACTCGTCGGGAATAACGTTCCCGGCAACCCCGCCTCGGATGCCGACGGCATTCAGGCCCTCGTGATAGCTGAGTCCGTCCACCAGCGGCTGCCGGGCGGCATAGCCGCGCAATACGTCCAGGATCCCCCCGGCCGAGTGAATGGCGTTGCTGCCGAGCCAGGATCGCGCGCTGTGGGCGCGCTCGCCGCGGGCGATGACATCGGCTCGCAGGGTTCCCTGGCAGCCGCCCTCGACCACGGCACCCGTCGGTTCCAGCAAGACTGCGAAGTCACCCGCCAGCAGGTCCGGCCGTACCCGGCTGAGCCGCAGCAGCCCGTTGCGCTCGGCCTCGACTTCCTCACAGTCGTAGAACACGTAGGTCACGTCGCGCGCCGCGGTAGCCAGCTGGGCCGCCAGCCGCAACTGCACCGCCACCCCGGATTTCATGTCGCAGCTGCCGCACCCGTAGAGCAGTCCGTCCGCCAGGCGGGACGGGAGATTCGAATGCACCGGAACTGTGTCGATATGACCTGCCAGTACTATCCGCTCGGGCCGGCCGAAGTCTGTCCGCGCGACGACCGTGTTGCCGTCGCGGTGCAGTGTCAGGTGCGGCAGTTCCGCCAGCGCGCTGCCGATGGCATCTGCCAGAGGCCGTTCGTTGCCGCTCACCGACTCAACGTCGACAAGCTGTGCGGTCAGCTCGGCTGCGGGCCCAGAAAGATCAAGTTTCACAGTGTCATCTCTTCTTACGTGATCACGGATTGGTTGCTGACTCGGATTGACTGCCGACTTCTGACGGGTTCCGCGCGGCACCAGGCAGGGCACGGGCCGCGGAGGTCAGCGCCCGCACGATGACCGCGACCGCTGGCCTTCGCACCGAGGAGGCCCTGGCCGCTGCGTACAGATCCCGCGCCGGGCGCGTGCCGGGCAACTCCCTGACGACTACCCGCGCGTCACCGCCGGCCAGCGTCAGTCTCGGCAGGATCGCGACCCCGATGCCGCGCGCCACCAGGCTGAGGATCGTAGCCAGGCCTTCGAACTCCGACGGCGCTTCGGCCACCCCGCCCGCAGCGGCCAGCACCTGGTCAACCGCACGACGAGAGGCCTCGCCCGCCGGCGGGGCCAGCCACGGCTCCTCGCGCAGCTTGTGCAGCGACACCGGAACGCGCGGGTCGCTTGCCCAGTGCCCGCGCGGCACGACAAGTACCAGCGGGTCGGTAACCAGCGGGTAGAAGCGGAGCGCCGCCTGGCCTGCTGCCAGCCTGCCGTTCCAGTCATCAACGATCGCCACGTCGACCTGGCCCGCTTTGACTAGCCGGAGTACCTCACCGCCAGCAGTCTGCCGCAGGAGCAGGCTCAGGCCGGGATGCGCGCGCACCGTCCTCGTCAGCGCCGGCGCAAAGGCAACTGCCGCGGTCGGAAACGCCGAGATCGCCACCCGGCCCGCAGGGTCTGGGGCAGCGAGGTCAGCCTCCGCCGCCTCGACCAGTGCCAGGATCTCCGCTGCTCGGGCGGCGAGCCGTTTGCCTGCCTCGGTCAGCTCGGCCGTACGCGCGGTCCGGTCGAGCAACGCGGCGCCGGTATCCCGCTCCAGGGCCGCCAACTGCTGCGAGACAGCCGAGGGCGTATAGCCGAGCGCGCTGGCCGCAGCGGCGATCGTGCCTCGCTCAGCGAACTCAAGCAACAGCCGCAGCCGGTGCACCTCGAGCATGCTGACAGCATAAGCCTAGCTTATTCTCTGCCTCAGACATGCCCTGCGTTACTGATGCTTTACCACCAGACAGGCTGGTCAGTGTGCTTGCGACAGGTAGCCTCATCGGCTGAGAAGTCACCCCCCAGAACTTCTCCTGCCCCCGCAGCAAGGAGCTATCGCCATGCCATGGGCTGGCCAAGCCACCCTGACCGATCCCATCCCGACCAGGACTACGCACCACCCCGAAACCGACATCCCCGGCAGACTTGTAGTCGCCGGACTACTGGCTACGTGCCGTGACAGAGTCCCCGTCTCCGCGACGCTCGCGGCGAACGAAGTACTTGACCGCCGCCGCCAGCGCGGCGAGCCCGTCCTGCCGCTGGCCTTCGGCGAGTCCGGCCTTCCGGTGCATCCGCGGCTGGTCGCAGAACTCGCCGCCGCGGCCGGCCGTGGCGCGTACGGCCCGGTCGCCGGGACCGAGCGGCTGCGCGCCGCCGCAGCAGGCTACTGGTCCCGCCGCGGCTTGCCAACCAGCCCTGACGCAATCGTGGCGGGCCCCGGCAGCAAGGCGTTGCTGTTCGGGACGATGCTGGCGCTGCGCACCAGCATCGCGGTACCCCGGCCCAGCTGGGTCAGTTACGCAGCGCAGGCCACGCTGTGCGGCGTTACCCCCCATTTCGTCGGCACTGTCGCCGGCGAGGGCGGGGTCTGCGATCCGGACGCGCTCGAGGCCGCGGTCCGCAGCCGCAGGCACAGCGGGCGGCCGATCGGCGCCGTGCTCGTCACGCTGCCGGATAACCCGACAGGCCTGCTCGCCAGCCCGGACGCCGTTCGCGCGCTCTGCGCGGTGGCCGAGCGGAACGGCTTGCTGATCATCAGCGACGAGATCTACCGCGATCTGGTCCATGACCCGCACCTGCCCTTCCTCAGCCCGGCGGAGGTCGCACCGGAGCGGACGGTCGTCACGACCTCGCTGAGTAAGAACCTGTCGGCCGGCGGCTGGCGGATCGGGGTGGCCCGCATGCCCGACGGCGCGTGCGGCGCAGCGCTGCGCGGTCGCCTGCTCGGCATCGCCAGCGAGATCTGGTCTGCCGCCCCTGGCCCGATGCAGGAAGCAGCGGCGGTGGCTCTCGAGGAGCCGGCTGACCTGGCTGCGCACGTCAGCCGGTGCCGCAAGCTGCACGCGGCCGTGTGCCAGGATGCGGCCAGGCGCTGCGCAGCCGCCGGCCTGGAGGTTGCGCAGCCGCAGGCGGCGTTCTACCTGTACCCGGACTTCGCGCCGTGGCGGGACGCGCTGCAGGCCAGGTTCGGCGTCAGCACTGGCGCGGACCTCGCGGCCCTGCTGCTGGATTCCTACGGGGCCGGCACGCTGCCGGGCAGCGCGTTCGGCGAGAGCGCGTCCTGCCTGCGGCTGCGCCTGGCCACCGGGCTGTTGTACGGCGAGACCGACTCGGAGCGCCAGCAGGCGCTAGCAGCACCTGACCCGTTGAAGCTGCCCTGGATCAGCGCTGCCCTGACGAGGTTCAGCGACATCCTGGCCGACCTCGGCGGCCTGAGCGACCTCGCCGCCTGAGCGCGAGCACACAACACAGCAAATTCACGTAGAGCGGGGCCGCCACCAGGCGGCCCCGCTCTTGTGTTCGCTGGACTGTGTTTCGCTGCACTGTGTTTCGTTTCTCTGGACCGTGTCTCGCTGCACTGAAATAGGCGCAAGTGCTACCTGCAGCCTACGGATCGCAGTCCTGACGCCCACGCTTCGCAATCCTGACGCATACGGTCCGCAGTCAGGCGGGCACAGCTCGCGCCCCACAGGTATCGAAGTTCCCTCCGCCGTGCATGGGTTCTGTTAGGAAGCGCACCCGGCGCGCATGGGTGGTGTTTGGAACGGCTATCTGCCCTCCTCCGGACGGTTCACTGGCTCGGAACGTGCGAAGCCTAGGAGGGCTCCATGTGGGACCTGTTCTATATCGGCCTGACCATCGTCGTCTTCGGCGTGCTCTGGCTCATCGTGAAGGGGATTGAGACCTTTGAGCGCTGAGAACTGGATCGGCCTGATCGGCGGCTTTTTGCTGACCGTGTACCTATTCGTGGCACTCGTGCTCCCTGAGAGGTTCTGATGAGTAGCGCTGCTGCGGGCTGGCTACAGGCCGGCCTGCTCATCGCCGCCCTTGCCGCGTGCTATGTGCCGCTCGGCAACTACCTGGCGCATATCTTCACCACCGACAAGGACTGGAAGGTAGAGCGCTTCATCTACCGGCTGATCGGCATCGACTCCAAGGCCGATCAGAGGTGGAGCGTCTACGTCCGGAGCATCCTGGCGTTCTCGTTCGTCAGCGTGCTGTTCCTGTACGGGTTCCAGCGGCTGCAGCACTACCTGCCGTGGAGCGAGCACATGCCCGCCGTGCCGACGGACACGGCGTGGAACACCGCAGCCTCGTTCGTCACCAACACCAACTGGCAGAACTACGCCGGCGAGTCCACGATGGGCTACCTGACCCAGATGACCGGGCTCACCGTGCAGCAGTTCATGTCCGCGGCCGTCGGCCTAGTCGTCGCGATCGCGATGATCCGCGGCTTCGTCAGGTCGAGGACCGACAAGCTCGGCAACTTCTGGGTGGACGTGACGCGTGCCTGCTTCCGGCTGCTGATCCCCATGGCGATCGTCGGCGGCCTGATCCTTATCGCGAGCGGCTCGATCGACAACTTCCACGCGTACACGACGTACACGACGCTGTCGGGCGCCCACCAGACCATCCCAGGCGGACCGGTCGGGTCGATGGAAGTCATCAAGGACATGGGCAACAACGGCGGCGGGTTCTTCAACACCAACTCCGCGCACCCGTTCGAGAACCCGAACCCGTTCAGCAACTGGTTCGAGATCTTCCTCCTGCTGCTGATCCCGTTCGCCACTCCGCGCGCCTTCGGCAAGATGGTCAAGGACAACAAGCAGGGCTACGCACTGGTCGCTGTCATGGCCGTCATCTGGCTGATCGCCGTCGGCGGCATCAGCTTCTTCGAGTCGCACTACGGCCTCGGCGGTGCCACCGCCGCCCACCTCGCGCACGGCGCCACCGAAGGCGTCGAAACGAGATTCGGCACGTCCGGCTGCTCGATATTCGCCGCGTCCACGACGGTGACATCCACCGGTGCGGTGAACTGCTTCCATGATTCGCTGACACCGTTCGGCGGCGGTATCGCGCTATTCGATATCGCGCTCGGCGAGATAGCGCCGGGCGGCATTGGAGCCGGCATGTACGGCATCCTCATCCTGGCCGTCGTGACCGTCTTTGTCGGCGGCCTGATGGTCGGCCGGACGCCGGAGTACCTCGGCAAGAAGATCCGTCCGGTGGAGATGAAGTACGCGGCGTTGTACTTCCTCACACTCCCGGTCGTGATCCTGACGGCGGCCGGACTGTCGATTGGCACCCATGCCGGGCAGGCGGCGATCTTCAATCCTGGGCCGCACGGCCTGACCGAGATCATGTACGCGTTCGCGTCCGAGGCGAATAACAACGGCTCGGCGTTCGCCGGCCTTGGCACGGCCGCCCTCTGGTATCAGAACCTCGGCGGGATCGTCATGCTGCTCGGCCGGTTCGCGCCCGAGATCTTCGCGCTTGGCCTGGCCGGATCGCTCGCCAGGCAGCAGAAAGTGCCGCAGAGCGCGGGCACGCTCGACACCCGGACGCCACTGTTCGTGGGCATGGTCATCGGCGTGATCCTCGTACTCGTCGGCCTTACCTACTTCCCCGCACTCGCACTGGGCCCGTTCGCAGAAGGACTGCACTGATGGCTATGACAACCAAGCCCGAGACCTCCACGGGCAGCGGTAGCAAGTCGGCTGATGTGGCAAAAGGCCGCGTCAGCGGCGGGCTGCTTGATCCCAAGGTGCTCTGGCACTCGCTGCCGGACGCCGTCAAGAAGCTGGACCCTCGGGTCCAGGTCAAGAACCCGGTCATGTTCGTGGTCGAGGTCGGCGCCCTGCTGACCCTGTACACGGCCATCAGGAACCCGTCCATCTTCAACTGGACCATCGTGGTCTGGCTATGGCTGACGGTGGTCTTCGCCAACATGGCCGAAGCCGTGGCCGAAGGCCGCGGCAAGGCCCAGGCCGAGACGCTGCGCAAGACCAAGCGGGATACGGTGGCGCGCCGCCTCGTCAACTGGCAGCCGGGACAGGCCGACAGCGTCGAGGAGCCGGTGCCTGGCACCCAGCTCACCCTCGGCGACCACGTGGTGATCGAGGCCGGCGAGACTATCCCCGGCGACGGCGACGTGGTCGAAGGCGTCGCGTCGGTCGACGAGTCGGCAATCACTGGCGAGTCGGCCCCGGTCATCCGCGAATCTGGCGGTGACCGGTCGGCAGTCACCGGCGGCACGAAGGTGCTGTCGGACCGGATCGTCGTGAAGATCACGTCCAAGCCGGGCGAGACCTTCATCGACCGGATGATCGCGCTGGTCGAGGGCGCGAAGCGGCAGAAGACGCCGAACGAGATCGCGCTGAACATCCTGCTGGCATCGCTGACGATCATCTTCATGCTCGCCGTCATCACGCTGCAGCCGATGGCGTTTTACTCCGGGGCACCGCAGAGCCTGGTGATCCTCGTCGCCCTGCTGGTCGCGCTGATCCCGACCACGATCGGCGCGCTGCTGTCGGCGATCGGGATCGCCGGCATGGACCGGCTAGTGCAACGCAATGTGCTAGCCATGTCCGGCCGTGCCGTCGAGGCTGCGGGCGACGTGAACACACTGCTGCTGGACAAGACCGGCACGATCACCATCGGCAACCGGCAGGCCACCGAGTTCCTGCCGGTGAACGGTGTCAGCGCGGAGGAGCTCGCCAATGCGGCCCAGCTGTCCAGCATGGCCGATTACACGCCCGAGGGCCGCTCCATCGCGGTGCTGGCTAAGGAGAAGTACGGGCTGCGTGAGCGGGCTGAGGGCGAATTGCAGGGTGCGGAGTTCGTCGAGTTCACCGCTCAGACCAGGATGAGCGGGATCGATCTCGCCGGTGGCCGCCAGGTACGCAAGGGCGCCGCAGCATCGGTGGCCCAGTGGGTCCGCGACAACGGCGGCACCCCGCCGGACGAGCTCAACGGCATGGTCGACGGGATCTCCGGGGTTGGCGGCACTCCGCTGGTCGTGGCCGAGCATTCCGGCGGCAGTGCCGCGCGCGCTCTCGGTGTCATCTACCTGAAGGACATCGTCAAGGAAGGCATCGCAGAGCGGTTCGCCGAGATGCGCAAGATGGGCATCAGGACCGTCATGATCACCGGTGACAACCCGCTCACGGCGAAGGCCATCGCGGACGAGTCCGGCGTCGATGACTTCCTCGCCGAGGCGACGCCGGAAGACAAGATGGCGCTGATCAAGAAGGAGCAGGAGGGCGGCAAGCTAGTCGCGATGACCGGGGACGGCACCAACGACGCCCCGGCGCTCGCCCAGGCCGACGTCGGCGTGGCCATGAACACCGGGACGTCCGCGGCCAAAGAGGCCGGGAACATGGTGGACCTGGACTCGAACCCGACGAAGCTCATCGAGATCGTGGAGATCGGCAAGCAGCTGCTTATCACCCGCGGCGCGCTGACGACGTTCTCCATCACGAACGACGTGGCCAAGTACTTCGCGATCATCCCGGCCATGTTCTCCAGCGTGATCCCCGGCCTGGCCAAGCTGAACATCCTGCACCTCCACAGCCCGCAGTCAGCGATCACCTCGGCGATCATCTTCAACGCGCTGATCATCGTCGCGCTGATACCGCTGGCGCTGCGCGGCGTCCGGTACCGGCCGTCGTCGGCATCCGCGATGCTCCGCAGGAACCTGTGGATCTATGGCTTCGGCGGTCTCATCATCCCGTTTATCGGGATCAAAGCAATCGACCTCATCATCCAGTTCATTCCAGGATTCCGGTGATCTGATATGAACCGTCTACCCAGCGTTATCCGCCAGCACCTGGCGGGGCTGCGCATCCTGCTGGTCTTCACCGTCATCTGCGGAATCATCTATCCGGTGGTGGTGTGGGGGATCGCGCAGGTGGCTTTCAACCACCAGGCCAACGGGTCACTGGTCAGTTACCACGGCCGGACCGTCGGGTCCAGCCTGCTGTGCCAGGAGTTCGTGAATGCCAAGGGCAACCCACTGCCGCAGTACTTCCAGCCGCGCCCGTCCTTCGCGATCGTGGGCTGGGAGATCGAGCAGGTCAAAGGCAGGTATGTCGTGGAGGACACCGGGCCGAACAACTACGGCTGTAACCCGCTGTACTCAAGCGCCTCGAACCTCGGCAACAACAACCCGGCCCAGATCCAGTTCGTGAAGCAGCGGCAGCAGCAGATCTCCGCGTTCGACCATGTACCGGTCTCGAAGATCCCGTCCGACGCCGTCACTGCCTCGGGCTCTGGCCTGGACCCCGACATCACGCCGGCGAACGCCGCTATCCAGGTGGACCGGGTCGCTGCCGCCAGGCACATCAGCCCGGCACAGGTCGAGGCCCTGGTCAAGCAGGCCACCACGGGACGCACCCTCGGGTTCCTCGGCGAGCCGGTTGTTAACGTGCTGCTACTCAACCGAGCCCTCGATGAGAAGTACCCGGTCTGAGACCGGGCGCGTCCTCATCGTCGAGGACGAGCCGGCCCTGCTACGCGCGCTGCAGATCAACCTGCGGGCACGCGGCTACGAGGTGACCACCTCGACGGCCGGCCGGCAAGCCCTGGTCGAGGCAGCACGGCGCCCCCCGGACGCTGTGCTCCTCGACCTGGGGCTGCCTGACCTGGATGGCACCGAAGTGATCCGCCAGCTACGCATCACCTCACTGGTGCCCGTCATCGTGCTGTCCGGCCGGGCCGGATCGGGCGACAAGATCGGAGCGCTGGACGCTGGCGCCGACGACTACGTCACCAAGCCGTTCTCGATGGAAGAGCTGATCGCCCGGCTGCGCGCCGCTCTGCGCCGGGACATCAGCCGGGCCGGGACAGACACCGTCTTCACTGTTGGCAGCTGCCTGGTCGACCTGACCGCGCACACAGTCGTCAGGGACGACGGCGGCGAGCCCGAGCTCGTCCACCTGACCAGGACCGAGTGGCGGATGCTCGAGGTGCTGCTGCGATCTGCGGGTCAGCTCGTGCCGGCCAGCAGGCTGCTGACCGAGCTGTGGGGGCCCGCGGCCGAGAACAGCACCCATTACCTGCGGTTTCACATGGCCAGGCTGCGCCGTAAGCTGGAAGACGACCCGCCCAGACCGCGCCATCTGCTGACCGAGCCTGGCATGGGCTACCGCTACCAGCCCTGAGGCGAAATGGTCCACGAGGGTGATACGACCCCAGGAGTCGATGTGGTGAGGTCCGCGGTTCAGCTGCCAGCCCGGCAGCAGGCGTTCCCGCTCTGGTGGCCGGTCGTCCGGTCATCCTGCCGGAAGGCACTCCTATGAGCACGGATCGTCTCGCGGATGTCCGGGCGAGCAGGTCACCAGGAAGCCGCGGCCAACTGAGGATCTACCTCGGCTCCGCGGCTGGCGTCGGCAAGACGTTCGCCATGCTCAACGAGGGTCATCGCCGTCGCGAGCGCGGCACCGACGTGGTCGTCGCATTCGTCGAGACACACGGGCGCCCGCACACCGCCGCGCAGGTCGGCGATCTGGAGATCATCCCGCGGGTTCAGATCCCGTACCGGGGCACCTCCTTCGAGGAAA
>Ga0335072_10002922_pt1 | contig 26103 bp, 22 predicted proteins | sample Lox_Sample_21_FD_206725 | JGI IMG/M metagenome (GOLD analysis project Ga0335072, IMG submission 206725) | Soil microbial communities from Loxahatchee National Wildlife Refuge, Florida, United States - Lox_Sample_2.1 | ecosystem: Environmental > Terrestrial > Soil > Wetlands | place: USA...
GCGATGGTCTCCGGGATGCCATACAGCGCGACGAAGCCGCCGAAGCGGGGGCCTTCCTGCTGGCCGAGCAAGACCTGGTACAGGCAGGCGAACCAGTGGCGCAACTCGGCGAAGGGGTGGCGCTTGCCGACCTCGTAGACGACGTTCTGGATCGCGTCCGCGTCGGCGGTTGGCGGCAGGGCATTCAGCGTGTCGGCGAGGTCTTCCAGGGCGGCGCGTTCGATCGCGTCCGGCTGGCGATAGGCTTTCTTTGGCCGGACGATGTCCTGGTAGTAGGCGATGGCGTGGTCCACCAGGCGGGCGAGCAAGGGCTCCGTCTCCACGCTGGCATCCGGATAGTAGCGGCGGATGAACCCCCACAGGATGTCCGGCGTATCGGCGTTCACCACGCTGGCGAGGTTGAGCAACATCGCGAAGGAAACCGGACTGCCCGCGTGGTTCGGCAGTTTTCCCCCCTGGATATGCCAGGCGGGGTTCATATATTGTTCTGCGGCGTTCTGCGTGCCGGCCTTCTCTGCATTGGCGATATATTCGTCCACCATGCGGGGGATCACGTCGAAATACAGCCGCTTGGCGCGCGGCGGGGCGTTGTACATGAACTGCGCCAGCGATTCGGGCGGTGCGTAACGCAGCCAGTCCTCCACCGCGAGGCCGTTGCCCTTGGACTTACTGATCTTCTGCGCATGCTCGTCGAGAAACAGTTCGTACGTGAAACCTTCAGGCGGGACGCTGCCGAGGATGCGGCAGATGCGGCCTGACAGTTTCACGGAATCGATCAGGTCCTTGCCCGACATTTCGTAATCGACGCCGAGAGCGTACCAGCGCATCGCCCAGTCCGCCTTCCATTGCAGCTTGCAGGCGCCGCCCTTGACGGAGGTTTCGAAGCGCTCGCCGGTATCGGGGTCACGCCATGTAACAGTGGCGGCGGACGCGGCCCAGCTATCCATCGGCACCTGCATCACGATGCCGGTGCGGGGATGGATCGGCAGAATGGGGGAATAGGTGGCACGTCGCTCCGGACCGAGGGTAGGGAGAATGACCTCTGTCACCTTCTCGTAGCATTCCAGGATGCGCACGAGCGCATCGTCGAACCGGCCGGACGCGTAATAATCGGTCGAGGAAGCGAACTCGTACTCGAACCCGAAGGAATCCAGGAAAGAGCGCAGGCGGGCGTTGTTGTGGGCACCAAATGACGCGTGGGTACCGAACGGGTCCGGAATGCGGGTCAGCGGCTTGCCCAGGTGCTGCGCCAGCATGTCCTTGTTGGGGACGTTGTCGGGAACCTTGCGCAGCCCGTCCATGTCGTCGCTGAAAGCGATCAGGCGGGACGGCAGCCCGGTGAGCACGGTGAATGCGTTGCGCACCCAGGTGGTGCGGGCGACCTCGCCGAATGTGCCGATATGGGGCAGACCGGAGGGACCATAGCCGGTCTCGAACAACGCATGCGTCTTGCCCGAGGATTCCAGGCGGGCGGCGACCTTGGCGGCTTCCTCGAAGGGCCAGGCCTTGGGGATGGCGACGGCGCTATTGCGAAGTGTTGCGGACATGCGGCGAAGCTAGGGGCGCCGGGGGCGACGGGTCAATTACGGCGCCGGCATCCGCACAGGATACGCCTGGCCAGCGGGGCAAATTCGCCAGTGGGGCAAATGCGCCAGTGGGGCAAATGCGCCAGTGGGGCAAATGCGTCAGTGGGGCGGAGTACTCTATCGACGACGCGGGCTTCCTTCCCAGCGAACCGGTGCGCGGGCAGAGCAGTGTTCTTCCGCGACCGGGACGACTTCCTGTGCCCGGCCGCCGCCAACCCCGCGCAACCGCAGGACCGCGAAGCCGAGCGCTGGGACCGCGGCATCACGATGAATGGCCATCGCGTTCCGGCCACCGGCCGGATGTTCCGGGCCGGCATCTCCTGCTTCTATCTGCTGCCGGTGACAGCGGCGGCGCTGGATTCTCCCCCGAGGGATCGTTGGCGCACAATACGGCGACCGCACTACAATCCAGTTAGCCCAATTGCTCGACACCGCGTGGCAGGGATTCGTGCCGCCACCACGATGGGAGTGACAGTGATGGATCTGGCGTTCGAATCCGCTACCCGCCTCGCGGAGAAGGTGCGCAGTGGTCAAACCACCGCACGGGACTTGCTCGACCATTGCATCACCCGCGTCGAAAGCCTCGATGGCCCGATCAACGCCGTCGTCGTGCGCGACTTCGAACGCGCCCGCGCCCGCGCCGCCGAACTCGACAGCCAGGCCGACCGCAGCGCGCCGCTCTTCGGCGTGCCGATGACCGTGAAGGAAAGCTTCGACGTCGCCGGGCTGCCCACCACGCGCGGCCATCTGGAGGCACGCGACCACCGCGCCGGCACATCCTCCCTGGCAATAAGAAGGCTGGAAGCGGCCGGCGCGGTCATCTTTGGCAAGACCAATGTACCGGTCGATCTCGCCGACTGGCAAAGCTACAACCCGGTTTACGGCAGTACCTCCAATCCCTGGAACCTGGCGCACACGCCGGGCGGATCGTCCGGCGGATCCGCGGCATCGATGGCGGCAGGGTTCGCGGGTTTGGAAATCGGCACCGACATCGGCGGATCCGTCCGCGTGCCGGCGCATTATTGCGGCGTGTTCGGCCACAAGCCGACCTGGGGACTGTGCCCGTCCTACGGCGACCCGGCCACCGCCCCTGCCGCGATGACCGACATTTCCGTGCTGGGCCCAATCGCCCGTTCCGCCGCCGATCTCGCCCTGGCGCTCGACGTTCTGGCAGGGCCAGATCCGGGGGAGACCGGCCTCACATTGAAGCTACCCCCGCCTCGCACCTTTTCGCTGAAAAAACTTCGCATTGCCGTGTGGTCGCACGAACCAGGGCAGGCGACCGATGCCGAGCTGACCGAGAAGCTGGAGGAACTGGCTTCATTTCTTGAACGCGAGGGCGCGACGGTCAGCCGCACGGCACGGCCGGCATTCGCCGCGGCGGACGCATTTCACTTGTACCTACGTTTGCTCGATGCCGCGTGGAGCGGACGCCTGACGGAGGAGGTGCTCGCCGCCCGACGCGACGGCGCGGCGCTGCGTGGGCCGCACGATTTGACCGCGGATGCCATTATGCTGCGCTGCGTGGACATGACGCATCGTGCCTGGCTCGGCCTGCGCGAGCAACGCGCGAAGTACCGTCGCGCATGGAGTGCGTTCTTCCAGGAATGGGACGTGTTGTTATGTCCACCGATCGCGACGGCGGCTCTGCCGCACATGCAGCAGGGCGCGACATCGGAGCGTTCAATCACCATCGAAGGCCGCGCCATCGCCTACAACGACATGCTGTTCTGGCCCGGCCTGACCTGCGGCTTTCACCTGCCCGCCTCGGTAGCACCGCTGGGATTGACCCGGGAAGGCTTACCGATCGGCGTGCAGATCGCCGGCCCGATTTACGGCGACCGCACGACCATCGCAGTAGCAAAAATACTCGAACGAGCGTGGCGAGCGTTCACCCCTCCCCGGTAGTCTCTGCCACGCTGCACTTTGCTGCACAGCGCGTTCGACGTAATACGGCCCTCATGACCCCTCTCGCCGACCTCACAATCCTCGAATTCACCCACACCGTCATGGGCCCATCCTGCGGCATGGTCCTGGCCGACCTCGGCGCTGACGTGATTCGGGTCGAGCCCACACCAGATGGCGACCGCACTCGCCGCCTGCATGGCTTTGCCACCGGCTTCTTCGTCTATTTCAACCGCAACAAGCGCTGCGTCTGCATCGACCTGAAATCCCCCGCCGGTCTCTCAGTCGCCAAGGACATGGTTCGCAACGCCGACGCCCTGATCGAGAATTTCGGCCCCGGCACAATGGACCGCCTTGGCCTGGGCTGGGACGCGGTCCACGACCTGAATCCGCGCCTCGTCTACCTCGCCATGAAGGGCTTTCTCCCCGGCCCCTACGAACATCGTCCATCGCTCGATGAACTGGCGCAGTTCATGACCGGCCTTGCCTACATGACCGGTCCGCCCGGCCAGCCATTACGCGCCGGCTCTTCCGTGATCGACATCATGGGCGGCGTGATGGGCGTGATCGGCATGCTCGCCGCACTGCACCAGCGCGACCGCGACGGCATCGGCCGCAAGGTGACCAGCTCTTTGTTCGAATCGTCCGCTTTCCTGGTGGCGCAGCACATGGCAGGCGAGGCCTCGACTGGCACCGCACCCCCGCCGATGCCGGCACGCAAAGGCGCCTGGGGCATCTACGAGACCTTCCCCACCAAGAACGGTGAAAAGCTCTTCATTGGTATCACGTCCGACAACCACTGGCGCACCTTCTGCCAACAATTCGACCGTCCCGATCTGTTCTCGGACACCCGCTTCACCACCAACGCCGACCGTGTGAACAACCGCCCGGCTCTGCGCGACCACGTCGCCGCCATCGCGCTGCAATACGACATCGCAACGCTGGAGCGCATGCTGGACGAAGCGAATATCCCGTTCTCCCCCGTACGCACGCCATCCGATTTGTTCGACGATCCGCAGCTCAATGCGCATGGCCGGATGCTGCCGATCCGTATGCCGCACGGCAACCTGGCCAAGCTGCCAACCACACCTATATGCTTCGGCAACGAAGCGCCGTCTCTGCGCCGCCAGCCTCCCGCGGCAGGCGAGCATACTGACGAGGTATTGCGCGGCCTGGGCTATACCGACGCGCAGATTGCAGCATTGCGCAGCGGTGGAGCGATACGTTGAGAGGCGAAACCGGCACGTAGCCGGCATAGCACGCACGTTCCGTTGCATTGCAGCGACAGCGCCAACCTGCTCGGCGACCGAATCGGTGATTTCATGACGATTGCCAAGCGCAGGTATGCTGCGCCCAACCTGTTATTGTCTCGTTAATTCGACGTTGACAGGGCGTTCCTGCGCCAAGTCTGTTGCAACAAGCATCTCATCAAATGTAGAAGCAGTTCAAAGTCTGGTCTGGGCCACTTCTTACGATGATCGTCTGTCACCGACTGCCGGGGCTTGCTGAAAGGCATTCTCAGGCGAGAGGGTTCGTGGCTGTTACCGGGCCCCGCGGCGAATCGATGTTCCAGCATAGGATCATCATCGTGGCGATTGCAACCGATAAGCGTGTTGCTCCTCATAGCTGCAAATTTCTGGTGTGGAACGCATCCGTTTCTGAACGGTTGGTTATGGTGCTGCAACTATTCCTTGGTAGCCAGTTCGATCCAGGAACGTCCGAGGTCCCGCCGAACCTGAGCGGCCGCAATGCCATGGCGGGACCATTAACATGAGCGTCACCCTGGAGGCGTCGCCTCTGATCGCCCCGCTGCTGGCGGACCGCTGCGCGGACGCCCAGCCGGCGGTTGGCTTCGGCGACACCATGCTGAGCTACGCAGAACTCCGTTGCGCAACCGCTGCAACGGCCAGCGTGCTTCGTCGTGCCGGCGTGCGTCCGGGCGATCGGGTCGCGATTTGCCTGCCGAAATCGATCGGTGCGCTGACCGCGATTCTCGGCACGCTATCCATTGGCGCTGCCTACATGCCGCTGAACCATAACCTTCCATCGGCGCAGATGCGTTCGATTTTGAACGATCTGCTGCCCCGCGTTGTGGTGACCGACGCGGCCACCGCCGCCACCCTGGCACGAGAGCCGCTTCCTGGCCTGCATATGTTGCTCACCGAGCCAGCGGTCGCGGTTCCGTCCGGCGATCTGCACACTCATCCAGGTACTTCGCCGGAGCTTGCATCACCAGAAGACCTCGCGGCGATCCTCTATACCTCCGGTACCACCGGCGAGCCGAAGGGGATCATGCTGTCGCACCAGAACATGATCAGTTTCGTCGACTGGGCCGCGGAGACATTCCGGGTTTCGGCGGCGGATCGCGTCACCAGCCACGCGCCCTTCAATTTCGACCTGTCGGTGTTCGACATATTCGCTACGTTCCGCCGCCACGCGACGTTGCATCTGCTGGACGATTCCGTGGTGCGTTTTCCCGGTGCCATACGCGAGGTGCTTGCGAGCGCCGGCATCACGATCTGGTACTCGGTGCCGACCGCGCTCGCCCAGCTTCAGGAGCGGCGCGCGTGGAAAGGCCTGGACGCCCTCCGCACGGTATTGTTCGCGGGCGAGGTGTTCCCCACACCCGTGCTGCGCTCTGTGATGGCCGATCTGCCGCAGGCCGAGTTCGCCAATCTCTATGGTCCGACGGAAACCAATGTCTGTACGTGGTATCGCATTCCAGGGCCTCCCGAGGCGGAATTCAACTCGCTGCCGATCGGCCGCCCCTGTGCGCATTATGAAGTCACGCTGCGCGATGATCGCGGGCGACTGGTTGGTCCGGGCGCAGTCGGAGAGATCTGCGTCACCGGCCCCGGCGTGATGCTGGGTTACTGGCGCCGCCCCGAGCTGACCGCAACATCGCGTATCGGTGGCCGCGCCGGCTCCTATCGCACCGGCGATCTGGGCTGCTGGCGCGACGACGGCATATTGATATTGCTCGGCCGGCGCGACCAGCGGGTGAAAGTCCGCGGTTATCGCATCGAGTTGCGGGCGCTGGAGACGGTACTGACCGCGCATCCCGCCGTGCGCGAGGCGGTCGTTGTCGCGACACCAGACGCCACGGGGGGCCGGCTGGTTGCCTTCCTGTCGCCTCGCGGTGATGCCGCCGATGCACCCGATCCGCGCGATTTTGTCGCCGCCAGGCTGGCGCCGTACTACATGCCGGACCGCTTCGAGTGGCTCTCCGAACTGCCACATACCCCCAATGGCAAGGCCGACCGCAGCGCCTTGCGGCTGCGCGCAAGAACTCTGGGCACGAGCTGAAGCGACGCCGTGCAGCCTGTTATCAAGACCGTGACAACATGGCTCAAGCAGCCCGCTGCGGCATCAGGTCAACATGACGCCTGAATGCGATATTGATCCATTCTTGCCAGGCCCCATCTTCCGGCCGAGACCCATAACGCCTTATCCAAGCCTCGTCCTCATCCGTGAGCGCAAGTTCGCCAGTCGATTTGTTCAGTCGCTGCTGGAATGCGACGATTCTTGCCTGCCAACCGCCTCCGCCGCGCTTGGCTTCGTCCTGACGGAACAGCTCATGGATTTCTTCCTGATTCAATTGAATGATCCGGGACATCTCCACCGCCTCTGTTACCCGCCGCCCTGCCGTCTCTATATATTTTGGGTCAATATCGATTCCAATGCCTCTTGCGCCGGCGTAGTGAGCGGCGACAAGGGTCGATCCGGTGCCCATGAATGGATCCAGCACCACAGCGTCTCGTCGCCCGTGCAGATAAATGCACCACAAGGGCAGCTCTACCGGAAACGTGCCGGGATGCCAGAATTTTTGCGCCTTGGTCTTGACGGTCGGGTAGGGAATGAACCAGGTGTTGCCGCGGCACCGCAAGTCGCGAGCGTGTCCCCGGCGCGCAATGTTGGACTTGTCCTGAAAAGGAATCCCAATCGAAAGCCGATCAAGTTCAACCTGATTGGTCAGGGTAAGGTGAAAGACATGTTCATGGTTGTGATGCATAAACCGCTTTCCGGGAACAGGCTTGAAATGGCCCGAGGACTCCGATTCCACGGTAATGGATTTGACCCAGGTAATGTGATTCTGCAGATGGAATCCGATCTTCCGTAGTCGAACAACGAGTTCAAAAGGAATCCAGGGGCGGCTGTTTGATCCCGCAATATTCAGGAAAAACGAGCCGTCAGCTTTCAGGGCTGCCTTGACGGCTTCCGCAACACCCACGAGCCAGGCAAGGTAGTCGGCTTCCCTTCGCGCGTCGTCGTAAAGATTGTATCGCAGGTTAAGATTGTAGGGCGGTGACGTCACGACCATGTCAATCGACCGATGCCCGACGTGCGTGCGCAGCAAATCCATGCAGTCGCCGGTAATTATCGTCTGACGACCAACTGTCGTGCCTGTTGGCATTCGCAACCCACCGTCCGGCATCTCGCTTTCCCTCCGCCACAGGGCTTGTACCGCATTGCTCCGGAGGGTACCAGCGCTCCGTATCGGCACTATAGCGGAGCGCCTCGATTCGCGGCGGGGCTGGTTTCGTCGCGCTTGGAGAGTTGCCCATTCGATCGCCCCAAAAAATAGCGCAGACGTTATGGCGCGTTTCCGAACATCGGACTTTCGAGGGTTATCTGCTAAAGCCACCCTCGCACGCCGGCTACGGCAACAGCCAGGCGATCGCCGGCGCCTCGACGCAGCGGCGCCTGTCGCGGCCAGCGGGCCAGATCGAGGCGCGCGAAAATGGCTGGCAGCGCCGCGGCAACGGCCTCGCCCCTCACGATGGGTTTTCTGCCCTGTCGCAAGAGCGCGCGCCCCTCGTCGGCCAGTCGTGCCAGCACGTTTCGAACTCCTGGCGAATCCGGCGCGGCAATCGCCGCCTCGATGCTCAGTCCCTGTTCCATCAGCAGGTCCGCCGGCAGCAGGCAGCGCCCTTGTGCCGCTAACAACCGCCAACTGCGCAACAGGCCGGCGACGCCATACGCGGCGCCAAGCAGCCGCACCCTCTCGGGTTCCGGTGCGTTCAGCGCTCGCGCGGCGGCGACCGACAGCCCACCGGCGCCCGCCAGAACATAGGCACGCCAATCGGCCAGTGATTCGATTCCCGGTTCAGCCTCGATTTCGCGCGCTTCAATCACCGCCAGCAGATCGCGGCTCGACAGCACACCCGCCGCGATCGCAGCATGCAGCGGCGTCGCCACGACGTGATGGCGCAGGGCACCTTCAACCACCTCCCGCCACCACTGCAGCCGGATCAGCGCCAACGTCGGTTCCGATGCAACCTCACGTGCCCGCGCGAGTTCGTGGTTGAACGCATACAGCGCCAGCAAGGCGTCGCGTTTCGCCGGCGGCGCGAACAGTACCGTCAGGAAACGGTCGGGATCGTGCTGTCGCACCAGGGCCGTGAGGGCGTCATCCATGCTCTCGGCAGGTGGCGCCGCGCAGAGGGACAAACAAGTGTGATCGCTCGCTGTTGCCCTCGCCGCCGCCGCGCCCGGCCCAATCTACGGCACCCCCTCGCTTGCATGGCAGGCACGGCGCTGTATCCTGCGCCGCGTCGGCGGAGACGGGGGACCGGAACGCGGGTCAACGCTACCGAGCAGGAGCACGATGCCTCGCCCGGCTGACTTTCGTCGAAAACCAATTCATTCACTGCAACCAGCGGAGGAGCCAAATGGCTTTCGAACTACCGTCCCTGCCCTATACCACCAACGCGCTCGCGGCGCGGGAGATGTGCCAGGAGACGCTCGAACTGCATCACGGCAAGCACCACCAGGCCTATGTCACGGCGCTGAACGGCTTCGTGGAGAAAGATGCGTCGCTGCAAGGCAAATCGCTGGAGGAGATCGTCAAGGCGACGGCATCCGCGGGCGGGCCGGTGTTCAACAATGCAGGCCAGCACTGGAACCACATCCTGTTCTGGCAGTGCATGAGCCCGAATGGCGGGCGCATTCCGGGCGCACTGGAGAAGAAGATCAATGAGGACCTGGGCGGCGTCGCCAAGTTCAAGGACGAATTCAAAGCCGCCGGCGCCACCCAGTTCGGTTCCGGTTGGGCCTGGCTGGTGCTCGGCAAGGACGGCAAGCTGAAGGTGACCAAGACGCCCAACGGCTCCAACCCGCTGGCCACCGGCGAAGGCAAGGCATTGCTCGGCTGCGACGTGTGGGAACACAGCTATTACCTGGACTTCCGCAACCGCCGGCCGGACTATCTGCAGAACTGGATGGACAAGCTTGCCAACTACGAGTTTGCCGAGGCGCAATTGAAATCGGCCTGAATCTTTACGGATTCGCAAGAACAAATCGTTGCTGATGTTCGCCGCCGGTAAAGACCGGCGGCGAATTTTTTGGTCATTTGCTTGAAATTCTGTTGGCACTGCATGGTCGCCTGTGGATATTATATTAGGCCGACGATTCGGGGCGACCAGAGGCAAACAAGAAATGGCTGAACCAACAGATACGGTGTTGGCGCTGACGGCGCAGATCGTCAGCGCACATGTTGCGAAAAACCCGGTGGAAACGGACAGGCTGCCGGAATTGATCCGCGAGGTCTATCGCACCCTGGCGGGTGTGGTCGAAGAGCCCGCTGAAACCGCCAGGCCCAAACCCGCGGTTCCGGCGACAAAGTCGGTGTTCGCCGATTACATCGTCTGCCTGGAAGACGGCAAGAAGATGAAAATGCTGAAGCGCCACCTGATGACAGACCACAAGCTGACGCCGGAGCAATACCGCGCTCGCTGGGGACTGCCATCCACCTATCCGATGGTGGCGGCGAATTATGCCAAAACGCGATCAGCGCTTGCCAAGAAGATCGGGCTTGGGCAAAAGCGTTCGGTGCCACGCAAGATGGGGCGCAAGCGGACCGCCAAGGCCTGAGATCGCAGGCTGGCTCAATCCATCAGAACATCGGCTGTTGCTCGTTCGGTGCTCGAAGAGGACGTGGCTATGCTTTATCTGCCGCCATTTGAGAAAATCAAGGCGATGCTGCACATCACCGACGATAACGGCACGTCCGTCGTCACCGGAAGCTTTGGAGAATTCCTCGACTTGGTCCGCGCATTGCTGGCTTGCGTTCAGGTCGATGAGGCTTGGTACCTGAATACCTACGCGGATGTCGCGCAGGCCATCGAGGAAGGCAAGGTCGCCAACGCCCGCGATCATTTCATAAATGATGGCTATTTCGAGGGGCGCTGGCCGTTTGCGATCGTCGTGGACGAGCGCTGGTACCTGGCGCAGAACCCAGGGGTGGCCGAATACATCCGGTCAGGCCAGCTCCGTTCGGCGCAGCAGCATTTCGACCATGACGGCTACCGGGAGGGCAGACTGCCATTCGGATTATAATACCAACGGCCCTAAGATTGACACACGCCCACTCCCGGCTTCCGATGGATCGAATGCGGTGGGAATCGGTGATAACCCACCCCACGTCGTCCCGGATTGCGCTGTAAACAGACCAATGGATCTCAATTGCGCTGGTGATTTCGGTGTCGCGCCGCGCCAATACCATCAATGGTAACTGCACGGCAACGGATCGCAGGACGCTCGTTGCGCGCGCCCGCATTGGTGGGCACGCTATCGGCTGACGAGCTGCAAAATTGTCGGGTGGAGTTGCTGTGGTAACGGAACGGCTTCATCGCCGCGCGTGCCCGAAGGACAGTAGAACCCGGCGATCACTACACCTCCGGCCACCCCCGCTGCTGATACGCACTGTCCCAGAACAGCCATTCGAATTGGCTCGATCGTACGAACGCGCCCATCATCCGGTCGCGCACGCCTGACGTGGTACCGGCTGCCGCGCGATCGGTGATGCCGATGACGGTGCGCACCGCTGCGCCGAACGCCGCGTCGGAATAGGTGTCGATCCACGCCCGATACGGATTGTCCGCCGCTGCGCGCTGCGCAATTGAGTTGCCTACATCCCAGTAGATCCAGAAGCAGGGCAGCAGCGCAGCCACCAGCACTTCCCATGGCTCATGGTAGGCCGTTGCGAGCAGGAAACTCGTGTAGCCAAGGCAATCGGGCGATGGTTCGGCGGCGGCGAGCTGCGCCGCATCGACGCCGAATTGTGTCAGGTATTGCTCGTGCAGCGCTTGCTCCACGGCGACCGCTTCCAGCGCGGACGATGCGAAAGCATGCAAAACCGGGCCATCGGGTCCGCGTGCGCCGGCCAGTGCCAGGATACGCGCATATTGCCCCAGATATAGCGCGTCCTGCGTGATGTAGAAGCCGAAACGTGCGCGGCTTAGCGTGCCGTCGGCGAGTTCACGGTTGAACGGCAGTGCGTCGATCGCGGCCCGCAGCCGCGCCGTGCGTGCCCAAGCCGCATCGGGAAAACCGCCGGAAGCGGCGATAGGATCAGTCATGGCATTCTCCTGGCTTGACGCTGCCGTGGCGCGCGCCCGACAGTTTGCCCCGCGGACTCAGCGCAAATCCGGGAGGCATACCAATGGGCGAGTCCCGTTTCTTCACCGCCAGCGACGGCATCCGCATCCACTACACCATCGACGATTTCGCGCCGCCCTGGAAGCCGCACGACACCCTGGTACTGCTGCATGCCGCGATGGGCAGCATGAACCGCATGTACGCCTGGGTGCCAATTCTGGCGGCGCACTATCGCGTGGTGCGCTGGGACATGCGCGGCCATGGCCTGTCGCAGATCCCCGGCGAGGACCGCCTCTCGATCGAACGCCTCGGCCATGATGTGGTCGAACTGCTGGATACGCTCGGCGTGGCGCAGGCGCATCTGGCGGGATCATCGGCCGGGGGAATCGTCGCTTTGTATGCAGCGATCACCGCGCCCGAGCGGGTGGCCTCGCTGGCCGGTTTCGCCACCATTCCCGGCCTGCAATCCTCGGCCGGGCACACCGACTACGCCGGGTGGGTGCAGGGCCTGACGACCGAGGGGATCAAGCCATTCCTGCGCCGCACCATCGCCACCCGCTTCGACCTCGCGCAGGTAGAGCCCGGCTTCGTCGAGTGGTTCCTGGATGATTCAGCGCGCAATGACCCAGCCTACCTGGCGCGCTTCGTCACATTGATGTCGCGCGTCGATTTTTCCTCCCGCCTCGGCGAAGTCCGCTGCCCATGTCTGTTCTTTTTGCCCGGCGGCGATCCGCTGCATACGGCGGACCACTATGACGTGCTGAAACGCGTGCCGCGGCAGGAGACGCTGCGTTACGACGGCCTGCCGCACAACATCACGGACGCGGTGCCGCAACGATGTGCGGCTGACCTGCTGGCGTTCTTGCAGCGGCAGCACCGTTGATGTCATGGCACGCGAAACACGGCAATCCCGGTCGGACGGCACGCGCACGATCCGCCCATTCAACGAATGAGAGTGCTTCGCCGCTCCGCGCCTCGCGATGACATCCTGCGCGAAGGCTCCTCCTTGACGGAAGGCGCGCACGTGCAGCGTACCATTCACGTTCCGTCCGCCGTGCCCCGCGCGAACGCGGGCGCCGCTGCGCCGACATGGGCATTCCGCGCCAGCGGCACCAGCATGCCCGCAATCAACACCAGCCCGCCCATCACCAGCATCGGCACTTCATAGCTGCCGGTGACGTCACGCAGCAGCCCCACAAGCTGCGGCGCGGCATAGCCCGAGATATTGCCCACCGCGTTGATCGCCGCGATGCCGCCCGCCGCCGCGGCCGCGCCCAGGAACGCCGTCGGCAAATTCCAGAACACCGGCAGCGACCCGGAGATTCCGAAATACGCCAGCGAGAACGATGCAATCGCCAGCATCGGACTGCTTCGCATCAGCAGGCCTGCCAGCAGCAGCCCGATGCCACCCAGCAGGCAAGGCACGATCAGGTGCCACACGCGCTCCCCGGTGCGGTCGGAGCTGCGCGAGAAAACGATCATGCCGATGACGCCGGCCAGCGCCGGGATCGACGTGATGTAGCCCACCTGGAGATCGGTGAACCCCAGGCTCTTGATCATCAGCGGAATGAAATAGCCTTTGCCGTAAACGCCGAAGCCGATCAGGACATAGACCAGCATGAGCACGGCGATGGTCGGGGTGATGACGGCGCGGCTGAACGGCAGGTGCCGCCCCGCGGCCGCCTCGCGTTCGACCGCCAGCTTTGCTTCCAGCCACGCGCATTCGTCCGGCCGCAGCCAGTGCGCGTCGGAAGGGCGGTCTCGCAGCACCGCCATGCAGGCGAGGGCGAACAGGATCGCCGGCACACCTTCGGCCAGGAAGATCCATTGCCAACCCGCAATGCCAAGCCAGCCGTTCAGCGTCAGCAGGTTCCCGGCGATTGGGCCGCCGATAATGCCAGCCGATGCACCGCATGCGTAGAATACGCCCATCGCCTTGCCACGGTGGCGCGAGGGGAACCAGCGGGTCATGAACCAGGCGACGCCAGGGAAGAAACCAGCCTCGGCGGTGCCAAGCAGGAAACGGACAATGACGAAGCTGGTCACGCCGCTGACCAGCGCCATGCTGGCGGAGCACACGCCCCAGAGCAGCATGATGCCCATGATCCAGCGCCGCGCGCCAACGCGTTCCAGGACCACGTTGGCCGGAACCTGGAACAACACGTAGCTCCAGAAGAACGCACCGGCGCCCAGGCCATAGGCGGTGGCAGTGAGCCCCAGCGCCTTGTTCATCGTCAGCGCCGCGAAGGAGATGTTGAAGCGGTCCAGGATGTTGATCAGGTAGGCGAGGCTCACGAAAGGCACCAGCCGCCATGCAACCTTGCGCATGACGGCAGTTTCGAGCTCCGTCATCGTCGTATCCTCCCACGGCCGGCGCTACGGCCGGCGGCGGCAGCATAGCGGGGGAATTTGACAAACAGCCAGGAATTTTGACCGGGCCCGCGCAAGGTCGTGCGCAGCTGACATCGCGGTGCCGTAACGAGCCGTCCGTCCGGCGCATTGGCGTGGTGGCGTATCGGCCGTGTCGGTGTGTAGTCTCAATCTCCGTAAAGTCTCAATCTCCCCCACAGTGAGGCCTGTTGCCGATGCGTATTGCCCTGATCCACGCCCTCAGCCATTCCGTGCCGGCAATCGCAGCCGCGTTCGCGCGTGAATGGCCGGAAGCGACTCTGGCCAACCTACTGGATGATTCGCTGTCCGCCGACCTCGCACGGGATGGGGCGTTGACGCCGGCGATGACCGGGCGTTTCCTCACGCTCGCCGGCTATGCCAGGCGCACCGGCGCGGACGCCATCCTGTTCACCTGCTCTGCCTTCGGCCCGTGCATCGAAGCCTGCGTGCGCGAGCTTGCGCCGCTGCCGGTGCTGAAACCGAACGAAGCGATGATCGAGGAAGCGTTGGCATTGGCCGGCCCGGCCGGACGCATCGGATTGCTCGCCTCCTTCGCGCCGACGCTCACCTCGATGCCGCCGGAATTCACTGCCGTTGCGCCAGGCGTGACGGTGGTTCCCTGTCTGGCGGAAGGCGCGCTGGCGGCGCTGGACCGCGGCGATCCCGAGGCGCACGATCGCGCCGCTGCTGCCGCGGCGATTGCACTGGGCGACTGCGACGTTCTGGCGCTGGGCCAGTTCAGCCTCGCGCGTGCCGCGGCCGCGGTTGCCGCGGCGACCGGCAAGACGGTGCTGACCACACCGGAGTCCGCCATCCGCAAGCTCAAGCGTTTGTTGCTCCCCACAGCAAAGGCCGCATGATCATGACCCTGGACGAATTCCGTTCCTCCGTCGCCGAACCCGCGCCGCCCACCGGCATGACCTATGCGCTGCAAACCTTGTGGTGGGACGCCAAGGGCGATTGGAATCGCGCGCATGCATGCGCGCAGCAGGACCATGAACGCACCGGTTCCAGCGTGCATGCCTACCTGCACCGCAAGGAGGGCGACATGCGCAATGCCGCCGGCTGGTACAGCCGCGCCGGCCGCACGCCGCCGGAGACCAGCCTGGACGCCGAATGGGAGCAACTCGCGCGCGAGCTGCTGGCCGCCTGATTCGTGGCGACATGATGCACCGCCGTGACAGGACAGCGACGTGAACGCTGTCCCGCCAGCCCATCATGAGACTCGCGCGCCGACGCGCTCCTATGCGGTCGTGCTGCTGGTCGTGGTAATTTTCATTCTGTACGGTTCGCTGTTTCCGTTCGAATATCGGCAGCAATTCTATCCCGGCGGTCCCGTCGCGTACCTGCTGAGCACATGGCACGTCTGGGATCACCGCGGCGATCTGCTGTCCAACATCTTGCTCTATTTGCCGTTCGGCTTTTTCGCCACGCTGGCTCTGCCATCCCGCATGTCCGGGATGCAGCGAGCCTTGCTGGCCGCGCTAGTCGGCATCGCCCTGTCCTGCTGCGTCGAGATCGCGCAATTCCACGACGCCGGACGCGTGACGTCGATGGGCGATGTCTACGCCAACGGCATCGGGGCGGGCCTTGGCGCCGTGGCGGCAGCTCTGATGGGTGCGTCGATACGTTGGCCTTTCGTGCAGGAACTTGCCGCAGATCCGACCGCGGCCCTGTTGCTGGTCATGTTCTTCGGCTACCGGCTGTACCCCTACGTGCCGACCATCGATCTGCATAAATACTGGCATGCGTTGTGGCCGATCGTGCGCTCGCCGAGCCTGTCGCCCTACGACCTGGCGCGCTACACCGTGACCTGGTTGTTCATTGCCGTTATCGTCCACGCGCTGTACGGCTCCCGCCGCTTTCTGATGTTGTTCCCGCTGCTGTGCGGCGTCGAGTTCATCGGCAAAATCATGATCGTCGGCACCGCGCTGACGGTGCCCGACGTAGCGGGCGCAGTGGCCGCGTACGCGCTGTGGACGCTGCTGCTGCAACGGCTGCCCGGCAGGTTTGCGATTGTAGCGCTGCTGTTTGCCGGCATGGTTGCGGCGGCGCGCCTGGAACCGTTCCGCTTCCTGCCGCTGTCCCGCGGCTTCGGCTGGATCCCGTTCGCGAGCTTCATGGAGGGCTCGATGAACGTCGCCATGCAGGCCTTCTGCCAGAAATTCTACGAATACGGCGGATTGATCTGGCTGCTGGGCTGCTGTGGCATCGCCCTGCCGATCGGCATCGCGCTGACGGCCACGCTGCTGCTGGGGACCAGCATTGCCGAATGCTGGCTGCCGGGACGTTCGGCCGAGATTACCGATGCGGCAATGGGCCTGGTGATCGGCGGTGCCTTCGCGATGCTCCGACAGGCCGCGCGGCGCCCCGCCGGTGCAGCGGTGCTGCCGAGCGCGGCGGCACGCGAGCATGCACGCCTGGCCGAGGCCATTCTGGCGCAACATGGCGTTGGACCATCGCTGCCGCGACGGCGGGGCCGCAAATACGCCCCCTATGTCCCGCCGCATCTGCGCGGCTGAGGCGTTGCCGGGTCGCCGTCGCGCGAGGCATGATTGCCGCCACACGGACCAGTTCAGGGAGGAGGAACCATGGACGCCGACGCCAAGAAGACAACGCTGCGGATGATTCCGTACGGCATCTATGTGCTCACCGCGGATGACGGGAAGGGCAATGTCGGGGCAGCGACGGTGAACTGGGTAACGCAAGGGTCGTTCGCACCGCCGCTGGTGGTGGTGGGCGTGAAGGCGGATTCCGGTGCTCACACCGTGGTGAAGGGCACGGGCAAGTTCACGCTGAACATGCTGGGGAAGGACCACAAGGGACTGGCCTTCACGTTCTTCAAGCCGGCGAAGCTGGAGGACGGCAAGCTGTCCGGCCAAGGGTTCCATCACGGCGCCAACGGCGCGCCGATTCTGGACGCGGCGATCGGCGCGGTGGAATGCATGGTGAAGACGATCGTGGAGATCGGGGACCATCACATCGTGGTCGGCGAAGTGACGGAAGCGCATCTGCCGAAGCCGATCGAGGGCCGTCCGGATGTCGCGATCCTGGAAATGAAGGATCTCGGCGACAACGTGTTCTATGGCGGATAACAGATAACCCTGGCCCGCTTTGCGGAGCAGGCCTGCCCCGGACCAGATCCGGGATCACGACGTGCAGAAGCGCGGATGAGGGTCGTGCGGGGGTCACGTTTCTTCCTCACCGAACCGCTTCCGCTGGCGCAGGAGAGGAAAAGTGATTTCGAAATTCGCCACCGTCTATCCCGGCCACATCGACCTGCCGGATCGCGGCCAGGACGCAACGCCGGCCAATGAACGCCGCTTCTCCAACGACCAGCTTGCGAGCGTCTTCGCCAAGACCGAAGCCGTCGCCAAGGTGATGGACGAGACCGGCTGGGACACGCTCTGGCTGGCAGAGCACCATTTCCAGTACGAAGGCTACGAGGTGCTGCCCAACCTGCTCATGGCGGCGGTGCATCTGTGCCACCTGACGCGCAACCTCAAAATCGGCTGCGGCTTCAACATCGCGCCCATGTGGCATCCGCTGCGGCTCGCCGAGGACTATGCCTGCGCTGACATCATGACCAAGGGTAGAACCGTGTTCGGCGTCGGACGCGGCTATCATTCGCGCGAGGTGGAAACCTTCGGTGCGCCGATCATCGACCAGGACGCCAATCGCGAATTGTTCGAAGAGCAGGTGGAGGTGATTTTCAAGGCGTTCGACAATGAGCGGTTTTCGCATCGGGGAAAACACTACACGCTGCCGCCGGAAGTGCCGTATCGCGGCTATACGCTGAAGGACCTGACGCTGGTGCCGCGGCCGATCCATCGGCCGGTGGAATGCTGGCAGCCGGTGGTCAGTGCCAGCGCGCGCGGGCTGGACTTCATGGTGAAGTACAACATCAAGGGCGCGGTCGGCGGCGGCGCGGCAACCATGCAGTCGGGGCCGATCACCGCCTATCAGGAAGCGGCGCACAGGGCAGGCAAGGACTGGAAGCTCGGCGAGAACCTGATGATCGGCATCTTCGTGCATCTCGCGGACAGCAAGGCGAAGGGGCTGAAGGAGATCACGCCGCTCTATGAAGAGCATGCCAAGATGTTTGCCCCGCTCGGCTTCCTGCCGGGCGTGACGAAGGAGCAAATCGCGGCGATCGGGCAGCGCGGCGGGTGGTACGCGGCGGGCGTGCCGACCGTGGAGCATTTTATGAAGATGGGTGCCTGGTTCACCGGTCCGCCGGAGGAGCTGGTGGCGTATCTGCGCGATCTGGAGTCCCGCTATCCGGGGCTGGAGCATATCAACCTGTCCACACCGATGGGCACCCCACTGGCTGTTATGGAGGAGCAATTCAGATGGATTGGCCGGGCGGTTCTTCCTCAATTTCACGCTCGGGCGGGATCCACTACCAGTCGATGACGTTGGTCTTCACCGGCACGACGATCCGCCGGCGCGGATAGCCTGATTCCTTCAGCGTCAGGCGAATCGTTACGCCGCTGCTGCTGGGCAGCCACCAAACGCGCGCACGTTTGACGTAAAAGCGAAGCTGGGAAAAAGACTCTTCCAGTTTCGCCCATCCCCAGTTCACGACCACCTTGCGCGTTGGCGTGCTGCCGGTGGGTGAGCGTAGGCTGGGGTTGACGCGTTTGTCGCTGAGGCGCGTACTTGGCACAGGGCGCGCGATCACGAAGGGCCAACGCACGGTGATGGCACGAAGATAGAAATCGGGATCCGTGGCCTCGGTGACCACGGCGGCCATGTGCCAGCCATTGTTCTCGGTTGCGGCAACAATGACGGCGAAGTCCGGCACCTTGGGCAAGGGCCGAATTTTTGGGACGAATTCGACCGGCTCGCCAAAATCGATCTGTTCCGGCAGCGGGGCTTCGTCGGCCGCATCCTCGAATTCGTCTTCGGGGTCGGCGCGGCGAAACCAGCGGAGCATCAGCGGCTGTGCAACTCGTCGCCAGCCAGCGTCTCGCAGAGGCGGGCCATCGCGGTATGGTCGGCGTCCGCGCCGAACATCGTCTGCGCGGCCTGGACCAGTTCCTTGCACAAGGCGCTCAGCGGGGCGGGCGTGGCGGTCTCGCGTCCGACCTGCAACGCGATCGACAGGTCCTTCGCAAGCAAGCCAAGCGTGAAGCCGGCATCGAACGAGCGCGACAACACGAACTGCTTGAACTTCTTCTGCGTCGAATTGTTCATGCCGGTGGCTGCGTTCAGCACATCCACCATGACAGCGGGATCGAGACCGAAGCGCTGGCCGATCAGCAGCGCCTCGATGCCGATCAGGAAGCCGCCCGCGGAGACGAGATTGTTCAGCGCTTTCATCGCCTGACCTGACCCGATCGCGCCGGTGCGCAGCACGGAACTGCCCATCGCGGAAAGCACCGGCATCGCACGGTCGATGGTGGCCGCGTCGCCGCCCGCCATGATCGCAAGCTGCCCCGTCTTCGCGCGCGGCACACCGCCGGATACCGGCGCATCGATCATATGTCCGCCGAGGGCGTGCACGCGTTCGGCCAGTTCCCGCGTGACGGATGGCACGCCCGAACTCATTTCGATTACGATGGTGCCGGGGCGCATGCCGGCCAGCACGGTGTCGTCGCCATCGGCGAGCACCTGGGAGACGATGGCGCTGGTGGGCAGCATCGTCACCACAACGTCGGATCCGGCGGCGAGCTGGCGCAGGCTGTCCGGTGCATCGCCGCCAACCTGCTGCACGAAATTGTTGGCAACCCCGCGCCGTGAATCGTTCACGAGCACGCGGAACCCGGCGCGCACCAGACAGGCGGCCATCGGCCAACCCATGTTGCCGACACCGATGAAGCCGATGCTGGGTTTGTCGGTCATCCGTTGCTAACCCTTGGCGCCGTCGACTTCCTTGAATACCTCGGTCGCGATGCGGAAGGCTTCAAGGCAGGCGGGGATGCCGCAATAGGCGCCGATCTGCAGCAGGATCTCCTTGATCTCGTCGCGCGTCACGCCATTGCTCAACGCGGCGCGCAGATGCAGGCGGAATTCGGCGCCGCGGTTCAGCGCCGCGAGCATGGTCAGGTTGATCATGCTGCGCGTCTTGCGCGGCAGGCCGGGGCGGGTCCAGATCATGCCCCAGGCGACTTCGGTAGTCATCTGCTGAAAGGCGGCATTGAAATCGTCGGCGCGGGCGACCGAGCCATCGACGTAGTCCGCGCCAAGAACCTCACGGCGTACTTGCAGGCCCTTCTTGAACAACTCGGTCTGGTATTCGGGGCGGTTGGGGATTTCCGGCATCGCTTGTCTCCGCGGGCTGGTGAAGGCGGCGGACGGTAGAGTCTGGCCAAGCCGACGGCAAGTAACCCTTCCCGTGCAGACAGAGGTCGAGCCGCGACGGGAATCGAAGCGAGGCGCGGGCGCCGAGGTAAGCGCCGCAGAAGAGCGGTACACGGACGGGGTCGGGTGTGGTTGGCGATATTCGGCCGAAGCCGGTGGGTATTGTGGTCCGGTCCGAGCGCCAATCATATGGACAGTCTGTCATGATTCCGTTAGAATAGTGAATAAAACAGGTCGGAGCGCGCCCTGATTGGGAACGCTCCCAACACCGAAAGTCCCGGGAGGGCTCTATGAAGGCGCACATCGTCGGCGGCGGATTTGGCGGTCTGGCCGCGGCAGCCTACCTCATTCGCAACGCTGGCGTGCCTGGTCAGGACATCACGATCTACGAGGCGGATCGGCGGATGGGAGGTGGGTTCTTCCTCGGTGGCAGCGCGGAGAGCGGCTACAATGTGCCCGGTTCCGTGTTTGACAAGGAATTCCGCTGCACATTCGACCTGCTTCAGGCAATCCCATCGGCAAGTGATCCGGCTGTTTCCGTCAAGGACGAATTCTTCACCTCCAACGCCCGCAATCTGTTCCATGACCGGGCGCACATCATCGATCGCAACGGCGTCGTCAGGCACAGCCCGCATTACGGGCTGAGCCCGCGCGACGGTTTCGACCTGGTACGGCTCGCGCTGACGCCCGAAGCACGGCTGGACGGGCGGCGCATCGAGGAGTTCTTTTCGCCGCACTTCTTCTCGACCGAATTCTGGCTGCTCTGGTCGACCATCATGGGGTCGCTGCCGCAGCACAGTGCCACGGAGTTTCGGCGCTACATGAACCGCGCCCTGGCTCTGTTCCCTGACCTGTCGGACATGACTCATATCCTGCGCACGCCGGTCAACCAGTACCAGGCATTCATCGAGCCGCTGGTCGCGTGGCTGCGTCCTCGGGGCGTGAATTTCCTGGCCGGCGCGTTCGTCCAGGATATTGGCTTCGCGCCGTTGCCGGACCGTATCACCGTCGACCGGCTCGACTATGAGCATGATGGTGTGGCGACGTCGGTCGCGGTTGGGCCGGACGACATTGTGCTGGTGACCCTCGGATCGCAGGTTGAGAACATGTCCGCGGGATCGATGAGCGTGCCGCCACCGCCGCAGCACAACGGCCGATCCTCGGCCTTGTGGAAGCGCCTGGCGCAAGGGCGCGGAGATTTTGGCAATCCGGATCTGTTCTTTGGTCCGGTCCAGGTGCCGACCTCGCGCTGGGTAAGCTTCACGGTGACCACGACGGGGACCGAATTCACCAAACAATTGACGGAGCTGACGCGCACTAAGCCGGGACTCGGCGGGCTCGTGACGTTGAAAGATTCGAACTGGGTGCTGTCGCTGACGATCTTCCACCAGCCGGAGGTGATCGGCCAGCCATCGGGAACGCAGGTCTGGTGGGGCTACGGCCTGTATCCGGAACGCAACGGCAATTTCGTGCAGAAATGGATGAATGCATGCACCGGCGCGGAGATCCTGGAAGAAGTGGTGCGGCAATTGCGCTTCGAGCAACTGGACAAGATCATGGCTTCATCGATCTGCATCCCCTGCGACATGCCCTATGTGAACAACATCTGGATGCCGCGCAGCCGCACCGACAGGCCTGCCGTGGTTCCCGGGGGCGCGACCAATCTCGGACTGGTCGGCCAGTATGTCGAGGTTCCGCTGGATATCGCGTTCACCATCGAATACTCCGCGCGCACGGCATGGCAAGCGATTCATCAGTTGCTCAAGCGTGGTCCCGCGCCACCGCCGGTCTATCAGGGCCAGTATGATCCGAAAGCACTGCTCGGCGCGCTGAAGGTGTTCCTGTTTCAGTGACTATCTTGGGCGTTTGGAGGAGGTCTGGGCTGCTCCCGGCATCGTAAAAGGAAATCGCTATGAGGATCGTCCGCCTGCTGAAATACGTGCTGGTAGCCATTGTCGGCCTCTACCTTGTTGCCGCCGTCCTGTATGCGGTTCCAGTGGTCAGCGGCGCGCTCGACGACACGTTGGCGGTACACTTCGACCGGCCTGATCCCTCTATTGTCGCGGACTACAGCAACGGGCTGACGCAAGCGCAAAAGGAAACCTTCTATCACCTCTCACAAGGTTCGGAGATCCTGCCCTGGACCTTGCTGACCGCGGCCGACGTTGCCGATCCCGGGTCCACCAAACCGTTCGTCGAGGACCTCGCACGCTATGGGCTGCTGCCCGATCCGGCGCGCCAGGATGGGTTGCCGGTGGGACTCACCTTGTCGGCCAACTCTTCCACCTTCGGCATGCAATTCGTCGGGATCACCTGCCCTGCCTGCCATGTGAGTGAACTGCATCACGACGGCAAAGCCGTGCGGATCGACGGCGCTCCCAATATGTTCAACATGCAGCTCTTTTATTCCGATGCCATCGATGCGCTCACCGCTACCGTGAGCGATCGGGGGAAGCTGTGGCGGGCGCTGAAGCGCCTCGGGCGACAGGATTACGCGCGCTATGGGATTGCGGCGCCGTTCGTCCGGCCGGCGACTCTGGTTTACTACGGCGCGAACATCCTGCTGCACCGCGACATGTTCGATGCACGGCTCGAACTGGTCGATGTCATCGACGTCGCCAAGGCGCAGCGGGATCCCACGCACCCGACATCCGGCTTCGGCCGTCTGGATGCGTTCGACGGCACGCGCAATTTCATCCTCACACGGCTGCGCAAGGCCGGCGAGCAGGGAGGTTTTCAGGTCAACAAGGCGAACCTGGTCAAGCTGGACGCGGCGGTGAAATTCCCGTCGCTATGGTCGCGCAAGGCGCAGCCGCCACAGCCGGTGGCGGCCTATCGCGAGCAGCCCCAGAACTTTCCACGCGTCTGGGGCTTCAAGGATTACGATTGGGTCGAATGGACCATCGACACCAACACGGTGATGGAGCGCAATGTCACTGAGACGCTTGGCGCGGGCGCGACAGTCGTGCTCGATCCCAACAGGACTGCTTCATTGTTCGATAGCTCCATCCCGATAAAGAACATGCACCAGCTCGAATGGCTGGCGTACTATATCGATCCGCCGAAATGGCCTGCGGCGATCTTCGGCCCGATCAACCCCGATCTGGCGGCGGCGGGCCGCCGCATCTTCCAGAGTCGCTGCGCGGGATGCCACGAGTATGGCGACGATCGACGCACCCCGACCGGCCTGATCACGTTGCGCGGAATGCGTCCGGAAGATGTTGGGACAGACCCGACCGCGGCGCTTAGAATCTCTTGTCCGGTCCCCGACACCGGTGCGCTCACGATCCCGCCGACGAGTTTTACCATCGCGGACTCGCAACTGCTGAAGGATTGCGCCGGCGTCAGGGCTGGCACGGCTTTCACGGGCAATTCCTTTGCCAAGACTGTTCAGGTCGCGGTGAACGGCGTCAAGCAGAAGGCCTATGCGTCCGCTGGAATCGATGCGGCGCAGCAGCAGTTGATGGAGGATTTCGTCCAGCGCGGCGGCGTTGCCTGGCGGGACACATTGCTCGATACGAAGCCGCCCTACGGTCCCTATGCGGCGAGGCCGCTCTACGGCATGTGGGCCGCGGCTCCGTACCTGCATAACGGATCGGTGCCGACGTTGTACGACCTGCTGCTGCCTCCGGATCAGCGGCCAAAGAAGTTTGCGCTGGGTTCGCGGGAGTACGACCCGGTGAAGCTTGGATTCGTCGTGAGCACGACGTGTAATCAGCAGGATTGCCTCGTCGACACCACGCGGACCGGCGACGGCAACGGCGGGCATCTCTGGGGCACAGACCTGTCCGAGCCAGACCGCATGGCGCTGCTGGAGTACCTCAAAACCTACTGACGCGCGGAGACGGATGCGTCAGGGGCCAGCGGAGACTTTGAAGGTCTGCGGAAACGTTCCGTCGTACTCCGGAGCGCCCGCCGGGCGCAGACCTTGCAGCTTCAGCAAGGGCTTGAGAATCTGCGGGATCTGAACCCGGCTGATATATCGGCCAAAGCAGGCATGGTCTCCGGTGGCGAAGTGCAGGTAGTGGCAGGTGGGCCGATCGGCTCGGAATTGCTCCGGTGCGTCCAGCATGCGCGGGTCGAACATGGCAGACCAGGTCAGCGCAAACACCGTCGTGCCTTTGGCGATCAGCGTCGCATGCGGCTCGCCGGCAGCAAGATGGTAGTCTTCGTTGGCCACGCGCACGACCATTGGATTGATCGGCTGGAAGCGGAGCGCTTCAAAGACCAGGTTCGAGAGCGCGTCGTCGTCATCGGCCTTGGCTGCTGCCGCGGCGCTGGCCAACGCATCGGGAATCGAGAACAATACCAGCAGCGCCTGGACGGCTGCCTGAGAGGTCGTCTCCACCATGCCGATGACCAGGCCCATCAAGGTTCGGCATATGCCGTCGTCGTCGAGGCCCGCGACTTCGCCGGCAGACTGCACGCCCAACAGGCGGCCCATGACATCGTCCTTGCCCGCAGCGAACCAGGCGCGGCGCTCGGCCAAAAGAACGTCGAGACGCTGGCGCATTTCGGCGCCTGCGGTGACGGCGGGCGCGCGCATAGCGGGATCGTCCAGCAGGTTTATGAAAAACTCGCGGAAGCAGGCCCGGGCCCAGCCCATCATCTGCTCATCCTGCGGCGCGGAAAATCCATAGTACTCGTGCGCCAGCCGCACCGGGACCTTCCGGGTGAGCGTCTGGACAATGTCCACCGGGCCGGCCCCCTGGAACAACTCGCTAACAATCGCGGCGGCGTGGCACGAGACGATGTCCTTCACCCGCGACAGATCCTCGCGCCGCACCACGAGGTGCATGACAGAGATATCGTGGTCGTAGCGCGGTGTGATGTCCTGGCTTAGAACGAATGGGCCAATCACACCCATCATCCGCGGCAGGTAAGGGCTCACGGAAAAGACTTTCTCGCGGTGGAGGATCTCCTCTACGTCGCGGAATTGCGATACCAGGGTCGCCATCGGGGTTTGGAGAATTGGCCGGTTGTCGCGCAGCTCCTGAAAGAACGGCAGTGCATTGGTCTGAATCTGGTTCATGATGAACTGGAATTGCGCGCCGGCGATCTGCTGTGGAGTGCCGCCTTTTGCCGCGATGGCGTCGAACGCCGCCAGGATTGGACCGGCCACATTCGGTGCCCCTGTGCTTTGCCTAACGCTTGCACCCGGCGAAGTGTCGGTAGTCGTCATGGCATCACCTCGTTTCCCCTGTGCGCGTCAGGATACACCATCAGGTGGCTTTAGGGGGAAATATTCGGGGTCCACATGTCCTTGCGAGGAGCAGAGCGACGGGGCAACCCCGATCGTGATGGTGCGTGGTCGGGGGTGTTCTCTGACCGAGGCTGGTTCCTCGCTTTGCTCCTCGCTTTGCTCCTCGCAATGACATGCTTTGGCGCGTGCTGCGCTTCGCTGATTCTGGGTACTCTTATGTTCGCCATTTCAAGCAGCAGGCGCGAAAAACCCTCGCTCGTCTCTTCAAGCTGTTCAGTATGTTCGCCGCTGGGCAAGGCAGGAGGCACGATCATGAAACGACGGTTGATCATG
>Ga0335072_10002924_pt1 | contig 26090 bp, 26 predicted proteins | sample Lox_Sample_21_FD_206725 | JGI IMG/M metagenome (GOLD analysis project Ga0335072, IMG submission 206725) | Soil microbial communities from Loxahatchee National Wildlife Refuge, Florida, United States - Lox_Sample_2.1 | ecosystem: Environmental > Terrestrial > Soil > Wetlands | place: USA...
TGTCGTCGATGTCGCGCTTGCTCGCGGCGTCGATCTGCCATCCGTCGATCTCGCCGATCGGATCAAGCTGGCCGGGATGCCGCGCGCCCCACAGCGCGATGGTCGGGCCCTGATCGAGCACCCAACGAACCGCCAGCGCCAGCACCGACTTGCCGAAGCGCTCCCGTGCGAGCGTCCTGAGCGCATCGACCGCCGCCAGATATTGGGGCAGGCGCGCGCTTTGGAACTTCGGGTCCGCGTTGCGCAGGTCGTCGCCATTGAATCGGGTTTCCGCCGTGATCCTGCCGCTGAGCAGGCCGCGGCAGAGCGCGCCGTAGCTCAGCACCGTGAGGCCCGTGCTGCTGGCGTACGGCAGCACGTCCGCCTCGATCTCGCGTTCAAACAGGTTGTACGGCGGCTGCACGGCATCGAGCCTGGTCGCGGCACGGAACGCCGTCATTTGCGCCGGCGAAAAGTTGCTGACGCCGATTGCCCTTATCTTGCCCTCGCGCCGCAGGTCTTCCAGCGTTCGCGCGGTTTCGGCGAACGGCGTGGCGATATCGGGCCAATGCACCTGGTAGAGATCGATCGTATCGGTGCGCAGCCGCCGAAGCGAATCCTCGATTTCGCGGCGGATGCGGGCAGGGCGCGAATCGCGAAACACCTGGCCGTTCTGCCATCCGAGCCCGGTCTTGGTCGCGATCTGCACCTTGCCGCGCAGGCCACCATCGGCGAGCGCCTTGCCGACGATTTCTTCGGAGCGGCCAAATCCATAGACGGGGGCTGTATCGATCAGTGTCACCCCGCGTTCCACGGCGGCGCGGATGGTGGCGATCGACTGTGCTTCATCCGTGCCGCCCCACATCCAGCCGCCGATGGCCCATGTACCGAGGCCGATGCGCGAGGTCGTCAGACCGGATTCGCCGATTGCGATTTGTTCCATGTATCACCTTTGCAGTGTCTACGGTTGGAAGGATGCGGCGTCAGGCCGCGGTTATCCCGGCGTCCAGCGCGGCGAGCTGGCCGATTGCCGACCAGTCGAGGCGGTCGCCACCGTGGGCGAACAACGTCAGGAACCGGTCGTGGATCAGGCTCGCCAGCGGCAAGGGCACGTGGAGCTCTTCCGCTGCTGCCTGCACCAGATTGATGTCCTTGTGCCCGAGCGGTGCGGCGAAGCCGGCCGGCGCGAATTGTCCGCGCGCGATCAGGCCGCCATAGGTCTTGTAGACGGGCGCACTGAACATGCTGGACGTCAGCAGCTCGATATATTGCATCCGATCGACGCCGCCCTTGGCGACCAGGGCCAACGCTTCGCCGAGCGATTCGATAACCGCGGCGATCAGGAAGTTGCCGCTGAGCTTGACCAGATTGGCGGCCTCGGGAACGTCGGAGACGACGAAGGTCTTCTGACCGATGGCATCGAGCAACGGCGCCGCCATTCGCACCGAATCGGCGTCTCCGGCCGCTACGACGAACAGCATGCCGGCGGCGGCGGCCTCGGGGCGGCCGAATACCGGTGCTGCAACGAAATGCTGACCGGCATCCGCATGCGTCCCGGTCAGGTGCCGCGACAATGCGACGCCGATCGTGCTGGAGGAGACATGCACCGCGCCCGGCTTCAGGCTGGCGGCGACGCCATCCTGGCCCAATACGACGCTCTCGACGGCCGCGTCATTGGCAAGCATCGTTATCACGGCGTCGCCTTGGCAGGCTGCCGCGATGCTGGCGGCGGGGTGAGCGCCTGCCGCGATCAGCGCCTCGGCCCTGCCAGGCGTGCGGTTATAGACGGTCACATGGTGGCCGGCCCGCAGCAGATTGTCTGCCATCCCGGCACCCATATTGCCGAGCCCGATGAAGCCGGCGTTCATGGCGCGGCCTCGGCAACCACTGCCAGTTCCGCGGACCGGTCACTGCCAACTTCGAAAAGCTGCACCGCGTGCGACAGCAGTTCCGCTATCGTCGCGTATTGGCCGCGGCGGTTGGTCGGCCAGACCGCGCCATCCTGCTCGTGCGGTTCAACACGCCGTCTTTGTAAATCCGGCGTAACGTCAGCGTGAGTAATCATCGTGGTCTTCCCGCGCATCTCAACCAATCGGCAGATGGGATCGGCAGCGGGAAATGGCGAGCTTGTCGCAATTCCAATGCGACATGGCCGCATGCCGGGAAATCACAGTCCAATTCGCTGCTGGCGTCGCGATATCCGGTAGCGGACACGGGCAACGCCGGACGATCCCGGATCGCCTGTCCGACTCTAAATCAGGAGCAACCCATGACGAAAATCTCCAACGCCTGTCACAAGGCGCGATGGATGCCGATGGCCGCCACGGTGATGGCGGCGCTGGCCGGCTCGGCAAGCCCGGGTCTGCCTGCTGCCGGTTCGTTCGCGACATCGGGAGGACCGGCCTTCATCACCGGGACCTTCGGCGCGATGCAGACCACGACCCTGCCCGGCAGCGCCGGCCAGGGACTGCTCATGAGCAACGGCAATGGCACAAGCACATTGCTGGCGCCCGGCGTCCCGCCGCAGGTCGTCGCCACGCCACGATAAGTACCGGGCTGATGCAGCCTCACGGGCCGGAGCGGGCGCGCGATTGCGCCCGCGCGGCGGCGCGTTGCCGCCGCGAATGCCGCGCCGCGGCCGCCGCAGGTTCAATCCTGCACCGAGGCACGCACCATGCCGCGCAGCCATTGCTGCGCCGGATCTTTGTCCAGCCCGCGATGCCAGATCATCGACAGCTCGGTGCGTGGCGATGCGAACGGCAACTCCTTGACGACGACGGGGCACACCAGCGCCAGTCCGGTGGCCGCCCGGCGCGGCATGATCGCAAGCCGGTCCGCGCCAGCCAGAATCAGCACGATAGACAGGAAGGGCACACGCACGGCCACCCGGCGGGACAGGCCAAGCTCGCCGAGTGCGTCGTCGATAAAGCCGGTATCGTCGTCGTGATCATAGCCGATGGCGACATGCGGGATCGCCGCCAGGCGATGCGCGGTGAGCGCTGCCTCGCCCGCCACGGGATGATCGCGGTCAACCACCGCAACATAGTCGTCGCCGGCGACCCGGACGCATTTGAATCGCTCGCCGCCATCCAGCAATTTTGTGAGCGCAACGTCGGCCGCCCCGGTATCAAGCTGGTCCAGCACATTCCATGGACCGATCGACCGCATATCGAGCGAGACTCCAGGCGCGGCTTCGGAGATCAGGCGGGTCAGGGCCGGCACGACCGCACGTGCCGCGTAATTGTTCACCAGCAGGCGGAAGGTTCGCGATGACTCCGCTGGCACGAAATGTTCGGATGCCAGGGTCGTGCGCAAGACCCGCAGGGCTTCACGAACAGGTTGCGCGATCTGCTGCGCGCGCGGCGTGGGTTTCATTCCGTCCGGTGTGCGAACGAACAGTTCGTCTCCCAACATCCCGCGCAGCCGCGCCAGCGCGTGGCTGGCGGCCGGCTGGCTGAGCCCGAGCCGGTGGCCGGCGCGGGTCAGGTTTCGTTCCTGCATGAGCGCATCGATGATCTTCAGCAGATTCAAATCGAGTGCGGCAATATTGTCCTGTGGTGGCGCGCCTTCCGGCGGCACCGCCGGCCGTGCGGCGACGCCCGCATCGCATCCGCTTGCCGCGGCGTGGGGCATTTGCTGCGGACCCGACATGCTGACCGCTACCGCGCCGGTCCGAACGGCCGCGCCTGCAGCATCCGCGCCGTCGTCTCGCGCATGCCCGTGACGGCAAGCCGCGTCCGTGCGTCCGCCATGAGCGTGCGAATTGCAAGATCGACCATGGCAAGCGTCACCATTGCTGAGTCCAAAACAAGCGCCACCATTGCCGCGGCCGAAATCGGCCCAGCGAATCGGCAGGTGTGAATTGCGATGCCGGCTGTCATGGAAAATTCCGGGTTTTTGTCCGATCTTGCGGTCAAATCCCGCAGCGGACGTCGTCCGATGGCGCCGCACCGGCCCGACCGCACCGCACCCGCCCGGCCGTGCACCACCCCACCCCGCCCGGCCGCAACGCATTCGTTGCAGAATGCTAATGCGCCGGCTTCAGGCTGGAGAGGTAGGCGGCAACCGCCTCTCGCTCGGACGGCGTCAGCGACGTGGCGACCTGCCGCATCATCGCGTTATGCCCGCTCGGACCGGCGTAGTGGGCCAATCTGGCGAGAATCTCCGCCTTGGGCAGCCCTGCGATCGCCGGCGCGCGGATCGCCGGGTTCCCCTGGAAATGCGCGGCATGGCAGGTGTCGCAGGCCATGGCGCCATGGCCATTGCCCTGGTGCGCAATCGTCCGGCCATTCAGTGGCACGCCTGCGGCCATCAGCACGAACGCCAGCAGCAGCAAAATTGAAACGTGACGCATTGGCGGCCCTTCGGGTAGCAAGCCAACAGATGTTCCTGGCCGGCCGGGCGCCAACGGACAGGTGCATTCCCCCCGTGCATCGACACATGAGCCGAAATTCTAATAGCGGCCTCGCTGCTGATCCGCCGGGGTGGGCAGCGGGGACTATCCTGTCCGGACCGCCCGATACTCCCGCCGCACGATCTCCATCAGCTCCGGAACCGATGTCGCCGCGGCATCCTTCTCATACGTGACCTTGCCGTGCTGCATCAGCACGATACGGTCCGCGATATCCAGCGTCTGCGCGTAATTGTGCATGATCATTGCGATGGAGTGCCGGCCTTCCTGCTTCAAGCGCATCAGCAGGTCGATGATCAGCCCCGCCTCGCGCGCGCCCATCGCCGCAAGCGGCTCATCCAGCAGCAGGATGCGCGCGTTGGACGTCACTGCGCGCGCCACCGCGATCGCCTGCCGCTGGCCGCCCGATAGCCGTTCCACCGGCAGATCGACCGAGGGAATGGTCACGCCCAGCGCCGCCAGGCTCTCGGCCGCGCGCCGGCGCATCGCGCGATGGTTCAGCAGACGCAGCGGGCCGCCGTACAGAATCTCCCGGTTCAAAAACATGTTGTGATAGACGCTGAGGGAATTCGCCAGCGCCAGGTCCTGGTAGACGCATTCGATCCCGAGCGATCGCGCATGATCCACCGAGCCCAGCGCCACGTCCCGCCCGTCGATGACCAGCCGTCCACTGCTCGGCGGCTGATAGCCGGTAAGGATCTTTATCAGCGTCGATTTGCCGGCGCCGTTGTCGCCCAGGATGCCGAGGATTTCGCCCTGCCGCAGCGTCAGCGACACGCCATCCAGTGCGGTCACGGCGCCAAAGCGCTTGACGATGTTGTCGGCGCGCAGCGTTTCGCGATGCTCGCTCATCCGCCACCGCCATGGCGCGCCAGGCGCGTGATGTAGCCGTTGAACAGCATGGCGGCGAGGATCGCGGCGCCGAGGATGATGTTGAACAGAAAGGCGTTGATGCCGATCAGGGTGAAGCCGTCGTTCAGCACGCCCAGCACCAGCGCGCCGATCAGGCCGCCGATGATGGTGCCCGACCCGCCGGCCAGCGACGTGCCGCCGATCACGCCCGCGGCCACCGCCAGGAACATGATCTGATTGCCGCCGGCCTGCGGATCGATCGAGCCGATGCGGAACGCTTCCAGGCAGCCGGTCAGTCCTGCCAACACGCCGGTCAGCACGAAATTGCCGATCTTGATGCGGATGACGCGGATGCCGGCCTCGCGCGCGCCGGTCTCGTTGGCGCCGGAAGCGATGGTGTGCAGGCCCCAGCGCGTGTGGCGCAGCACGATATGCAGCACCGCGACCACGCCCAGCGCCCACAGGATCTCGCTGTAGCCCCACGCGCCCATCACCTGCGCCAGCATCGACCCGCCCGGCGGCGTCACCGGCGTGCCGTGCGAGATCGTCAGTGTCAGGCCGTTCACCAGGAACAGCGTGCCGAGCGTGGTGACGAAGGACGGAATGCCCAGCAGCAAGGTGACGACGCCGTTTACCAGTCCGACGCCGCCGGCCGCGACCAGCCCCAGCAGCAATGCCAGCACGGTCGGAACGCCGGCGTCGGCGGCGAAGTACATCACGAACGGCGCCAGGGCGAAGACCATGCCGGCGGACAGGTCGATCTCGCCGCCGATCATCAGCATGACCTCGCCGCAGGCGATGATCGCGGCGGGCGCGACGAACTGCGACAGGTTTTCCAGGCTGGCGCTGCTGAGCAGAAAGTCGTGGTTGGCGTTTTCGAACCACGCGATCAGCAGCAGCGCCACGAGCAGGATGCTGGCCTCCTGCCAGCGCGCGAAGGCCTCCAACACTCGTCGTTGCATGGCGGATCAGGCCTTGATCGGTCCTGAGCGCGGCACGTATTGCGCCTTGCTGGAACTGCCTTCGTAGCGCGTTTTGGTGGAGAGATACGGACCGACGCTCGCCTTGGTTACGAATTTGAGGCCGGTGTTGATGTCGGCCGGCCCGGTCAACCCGCCGGACGCGACAAACATGAACATCTCCATCACGGTGTAGAATCCCTGCAGGTACGCCTGCTGGTCGATGGTGAAGTCCAGGTCGCCGCTGTTGATCAGTTCCAGCGTGCGCGGCAGCAGGTCGTAGCCGCCGGCGTGCACGCCCTTGGACGCCAGTTTGAACTGCTGCATCACCTCGCCGACACCCTGGGTGCTGCCGGCATCCACCGCGAACATGCCTTTCAAATCCTGATGGCCGAGATAGAAGGCTTTGATCTTGCCCAGCTCCTCGTTCACCGTGGCGCCGGTGGCGATCTGCTGCGTCTGGATGTTCTTGCCGGATTTCTTGATCGCGGCGACCGCGCCATCCAGCCGCGGCTGGATGTTGAGCTGGCCGGGCGTGGCAATGAACAACGCGACCAGGCCGGACTCCACCATCGACGCGATGCGCTCGCCCATCTGGTAGCCGGATTGATAAAGGTCCTGCCCGATATACGCCAGCCGCTTGTTGGCGCTGCCGGCCGGCGCGTCGGCGTTGTAGGCGAACACCGGAATACCGGCGTCGAGCGCGCGCTGCACCGGCGCGTCGAAGGCGTGCGGATCGACGATCGGCACCGCGATCGCGGCGGCCTTGGCGGCGATCGCGGCATTCATCGCGTTCACCATCTCGGCCACGTCGGCATTGGCCGATCCGGTCCATTGATAGGTGCAATCCAGCAAGGCGCAGGCATCCTGGATGCCGTATTGCGTCGGCACGAAGAACGGGTTGGTGGTCACGTGATTGACAAATACGAAACGCCAATGCGGATGCGCGGGGAAGGCCGAGGGATTTGCGGCGCGGGCTTCGCGCATGCCGGCAAGCAAGGCGACCGCGCTGCCCAGGCCGGCGCCGTGCAGCATGGCGCGGCGTGCCACGCCGGTCGGGTTGGAGTCCTCGGCCATCGTCTCCTCCTGTTATTGGGGTGGTAGTAGGTTACGACAGAACGGGACCGCGGTCACGTTGTCATGGTCAACAAGGCGAGAGGCGCGCGCGGAAAGCTGTTGGCGGCAGCGTGGCAGTCATGACGGCGCTACGGTGCCTGCGATGGCCGGAGGTGGTGGCGCCGGCGCGCGGACGGCACCGGGCCGGCGTTACCGCGAGCGTTGGCCCAGCTTGGTCGGCGTGGTGCGGTATGGGTGCGGCACGGCCGCCGGCAGTACTCCGGCGTTACCGCGGACAAGACGCCGGGATTACAAATGCCCGGCGATATATGGCGGCAGGTTGAACGCACCGGCCTGGATTTCCGGCGTCCAATAACGCGTCGTGCCAAGTATCCCCGCGGCGGCGGCGCGCGCGCGGATCTCATCGGCATTCAGGCGGGACAATGTGGGGTCCTTCGCGGCCCAGCCCAGGGTCATGAAGCCGCCGACATAGGTTGGCACCGCCGCGATATAGGCCGTGACGTGCGGGAAGAACTTCGCGCGCCGCGCACTGGTTTCGCGCAGTTCGTCGGATTGCATGAACGGCACGCCGCACTGGTTCACCACCAGGCCGCGCGGGGTCAGGATGCGGGCGCAGTTCTGGTAGAACGAGTCGGTGAACAGTACCTCGCCGACGCCGATCGGATCGGTGGAATCGACGATGATTGCGTCGAATGCGGCATCGGGCGCGCGCTTCACATAGTCGATGCCGTCGCCCACGATCACCTCGGCGCGGGAATCGTCCCAGGCATTGCCGGCGATGTCGGGCAGGAACTCCTTGGACAGGCGAATCACCTCGCCATCGATTTCGCACATCACGGCACGGCGCACCGTGTTGTGCTGAAGCACCCGGCGCAGCACGCCGCCGTCACCCGCGCCGATGATCAGAACGTTCGCCGCCGCGCCATGCGCCAGCAGCGGTACGTGCGCGAGCATCTCCTGGTAGACGAATTCGTCCGCCTCGGTGATCTGGATCACGCCGTCCAGCACCATGACGCGGCCATGGGTATGGCTTTCAAAGATCACGATGTCCTGGAAATCGCTTTGCACGCGCGCCAGTTCGCGCTTCACGCGAAAGCGCTGGCCCCAGTCGGGGTATAGCGTCTCGTTGAGCCAGATGTCGGCGGTCATGTCGAGCAATCTCTCCCATGAAAATGGGAGAGGTCGAGGCGCGACAGCGCCAAGGGTGAGGGTGATCGGGTCGCCACGCTTTTTCCTGCCGGCCCGATCGCGCTCACCCTCGACGCCTTCGGCGTCCCGACCCCTCCCGCGCGTGGCGCGGGCGAGGTGTCAGGCGATCAGCCCGCGTCGCTGCTCGGCCAGCAGCACCTGCTCCGGCTTGAACGCCGCCTTCAGCACCGGCAGCGACTGGTACGGATTGCACGATCCGCACATGAAAATGTCGATCGCGGCAAAGTCGCGCTCGGGCCAAGTGTGGATCGACATGTGGCTCTCGGCCAGCACCAGCACGCCGCTCACGCCGCCATCAGGACCGAAATGATGGAAGTGGCTGTGAAGGATCGTCGCGTTCGCCGCCTCGGCGGCCTCGCGCAGCGCCGCATCGATCGTTGCGGGATCCGTCAGGTTGCGCGCGCCCCACAGGTCCAGCAGCAGATGCGTGCCGGCGAACTTCACGCCGTCCTTCTCGACGAAATAATCCTTCTGGGCGTCCGGCCCCAGCGTTTCCTGGTTGCTGCTCGGAAGTTCCGAGACCATCCCCAGCGGATCGAGTGATGGATTGAAACCGTCCATCGAGCTCCCCTTTCCTACCAGCAGACGGCCTGTTGGACGCGCGCTTACAGCCCGCGCGGCGTCCCCTGGGGCCAAGAGGAGCGGCACATAAGGAAAGGGGGGGCCGGGTGCAAGAGAAAATATCGGCCTACGGGGATCGCGGGCGCGGCTGCATCGCCTCCAGCGCCGTGGGCAGCGCCTTCGCCAGCCCCACTTCGCGCGCGGAACGCGGCAGATCGGCAACACCGTGGACGGGACCCGCCGTCAGCAGGCGGAACATGTCGCCCAGCGGACCGCTCCCCATCCGCGCTTCGTCCCGGGCGCGCAGTGCGGCCAGCATTTGCTCGTCGCCGGCGTTGGACGCGGCGGTGGCGAGGCGCAGCAGCAGGCGGCGGGACTCGTCGGTCAGGTCGGCGCCCGGCGGGAGGGTTTTCGCCGCATAGGCGGCCAGCGCCCGTTCCGCCCCCCGCCAATTCTGCGCCCGCTCCATGATATCGGCGATTTCTCCGGCGGCGGCGGCCGAATCCAGGCCAGCAAGCAGGTTGACCGCACCCGCGACGTTGCCCGTCTGCGCCTGTGCGCTGGCACGCAGCAGGGTGCGTTGTTCATGCAGCGGCGCCGGGAGGCCGGGTGTTTCCGAGGCGTCCAGCGCCGTCAGCGCACCGTTGGCATCGCCCTCGTGATACCGCAGTGTCGCCAGGCGCAGACCGATCGTGGCCCGCCCCGGCCCCGCCGGCGCGCCGCGCATCAGCTTGTCCAGCACGGGCGCCGCCCGGTCCGGCAGGTCGAGCGCCAGCAGCTTGTCCGCCAGCTTCTCATCCAGCGCGGCGCCCTGCGCCGCGTGCGGCACCAGGTCGGCATTTTCATTGACCAGCGCAACGAACTCGAGCGGCGGCAGCTGGTCCGCGGCACCATTTTGCAGCAGCGCATCGAACGCCGACTGCAGGCGCGCGTGAATCGCTGACGCGTTGTCGGGGAACAGGGTCTCGGTGTCGCGCAACAGGGTCAGCGCCTGGCGCCATTCGCCCAGGCCCTCGCGCAGCGAAGCCAGCTTCTCCCGCAAGGCAAGCTCGCGCCGGTCGCCGCGCCAGGCATAGAGCAGGCGGTCCAGTGCCTCCGCGGCGTCGCGTTTGTCGATCTTGCCGGTGGCGAGGCGCAGCTCGACGGCCCGCACCGCGGCGCGCGCACTGACGAGCTGATCGCGGCCGGCCGCCAGCAGGTCGTATTGCGCGAGCGCCTCGCCGGTTCTGCCCTCGGCCTGGCTCAGCATCGCCCGGGCCAGATCGAGCCCGGGCAGGCCCTTGCTGCGCGCCAGCAATTCGCGGGCGGCAGCGGTGGCGCCGCCCTCCACCATCGTCTCGGCCGCGAGCGGCAGCACCTTGTCGCGGATTCCGGGCGGGTAGGTCAGCAGCAGGGCACCCGTGCTGACCAGCGCCGCGGCGGCGCCAGGCGAAGCCTCGTTGCGGCTCGCTTCGAGCAAGGCGCGCCACAGCTCGATCTCATCGGTGCCGGTCACCGCCGGGTTGTCGATCGCGCCGGCCTCGGCGGGACGGCCGGCGAGCAGGGCGGCGATGCCGGTCAGGCAGGCGAGATCGGTGGAGGCGGCCTGGCGCGGGTCGTCCCTGGCGATGAGCTGGAGCAAGGCTTCGGCCTCGGCATCCATGCCCAGGCTGATCATGGTAAGCGCCGCGGCGCGCCGCGCGGGTGCACGATCCAGCAGCGGTTGCTCGGCCGCCGCGGCGATCTGCTTCGCCAGTTGCTCGGTCAATTGCTCGGGCGGCTGGTTCGGGAAATCGAACCGCCGCGTCAGGGCGGCGGGATCGCTGAGCATGCCGGTGCCAAGGCGCGACAGCTCCAGCGGGGCGGGATCGGTGGTCACCACGAACCCGTCGGCGACCGGACGCAGCGCCACCGTATCGGCCCACGGAAACACGACGACCCCTTGCTCGGTCGGCAGCAGGTCGAACTGCGGCGTGCGGTACGGCACCAGCATCGCCTGTCCCGGCTGAGACTGGGTGCCGACCAGCAAGGTGACGCCGGTCGACGGATCCTGGACGCTGGTGACCGAACCGGGAGACTTCGCCGCCAGGCTGACGGTGGTGTCGCCGACCTGCACTGCCACTGCCACCCGCTGCGGCGAGGCTGGCGGCGACACCGCGGCGACCGTCCAGCCTTGCGCGGTTTTCTCCAGCGTGACGGTCGTTCCTGCCGGCGGCGCGAGATGCAGCAATGTCGCGGCGGGGAAAAGTTCCACCCGCGCCGAGCCGAACGCGGGCATCGCCTGCACCGCGCTCAGGTCGAGCGGGCAGCGCTGGTCGAACACCACGAGCGTTTCGCCATGACGGCGGAACACGGCCGCGCCGCTGTCGGCGGGCAGCGGCAGGGAGAATGCGGCGCCCTGCTGGTCGGGCGGCAGCGCGACCGGCTGTGCGCGCAGGGGCGGCGGTTCGAGGGGTTGCGGCGGTTGCGGATCGGCCACCGGGACAAGGGGTGGCACCTCGGGCGCGGTGGCGGCGACGGATTGCTCGCCCGGCAGCGGCGAGGAGGTCGGCAGCGGCGGGGGCGGGGGCAGCGGCACCGCAGCGGTCAGCGCGGCGGGGATAGCGTGCAGCGGCGAGCCGGCTGCGAGCGGCCCGGCGGCTCCGAGCGGTGAGACGGTGGGGAGCAGCCGGCCGGCAGTGAGCGGCCCGGCGGCGGGGGACGGCGAGGCGGCGGCCGGCGCCAGGGCGGTGTGCGCCGGCGGAGGCGAGGCCGCGGTCAGCGGCGAAGCGGCGGGCGTCGGCGACGAGGCAGCCAACGGCAGCGTACCGGCCACAGGCGCCGCTTGCGCCGAACCACCGCTCGCGGCGGGACTGCTCGCGGCGGGATGAGGCGCCGGCACCGCTGCCTGACTCGGCGGCGCCGCGGCCGCTCGCTGGGGCGATGGCGCCTGACCGGATTGCCCGTTCGCCGGGCCGGCATCGAACACGTCGATCACCACGTGATCGCCGATCCTGGACGCATGGATCGTGCTGCCCGGGGCCAGCGTGAGCGTGGCCTCGCTGCCATCCGCGTGCAGCGCCGCGACATTACGCGGCAGCGCGGGCGCGCCTTGCAACGCGATGCCGGGGGCGAACTGCACGGTAAGCCGATCGCCGTCGCGCACGAGGTTGTACCTGGCGTGCGCGGGCGCATCGAACACCACGCGGCCGAAGTCGGGATGATTGCCTGACCGGATCGTTACGGCGGATGGCGTGGCGGCGAACGTGGTCATCGGCAACGGCAGCGCCGTGAGCAGGACAGCGGCGGTCAGCACGGCCGGCAGGGCCGCGGCGGTGAGCACCCTCAACCGGGCCAAACCGGTCAGCACCTGCAGCAAGGCCGCGCCGGTCGGCACCCTGATCAGGGCAGCGCCGGTCGGCACCGTCAACCGGGCCGCGGCGGTCAGCACTCTCAGCAGGGCCGCGGCGGTCGGCGGCTTCGCCAGGGCCACGGCGGTCAGCGCCGGAATCGCTTCGCGCGTTATCGTCCGCAGGGCGGCGGTGACGCGATGCCGTGCGCTGCCCGATCCGGCCGGGTGCGATCCGGGGCGGTTCGCCGCTTTGCTCCTCGTGATGACACCGTGAACGGTCATTCAAAACTCGCGAGCAACTTGTCGATGTCAGACTGGTCCATCGCCACCGTCGGCAGTTGCGGACCGTTGAGTAGCACCGCTTCGCCCTGCGGACCGGGTGTGGCCACGGTCTCGCTCCCCGGCTCGCCGAAGGTCTGCACGAGCTGGCCCACTTTCGCCTCGATCGCCTTCAGCGTAGTCACCACCTTGGTGATTCGCTGCCCGGTGATATCCTGAAAGCTGCACGCTTCATAGATCCGCGTGGTGGCATCCTGCAGTTTCGCGGCCGGTTCGCCGTCGAGGTGCCCGGCTACCGCATCCAGCGTCTCGCAGCTCTCGAGGATCGCGTGCGTCGCCGAGGCGGTGTGCTGGATGATCGCGTCCAGCTCGTCGGTGGCGAAGGGGATGTCGCTGGCGGTGATATCGTCCATGCGCAGGTCGGCGATCTCGGCCTTGGCGGCGGCGATGATCTGGCCGAGCGATTCCACCTCCGACAGCAGCGACGTTTCCTTCGCCGTCAGGTCGCCGCTCATGGAGGTGAGGATGGCGCGCACCACGTCGGCCACCATCTCGGGATCGCTGCCGGTGTAGCGTGCCCGGATCGCCGCCAGCCGCTCTGCGAGCATGGCGTCGGGACTGGGGTTCCGGTCAGCCATGGGTCAGCACCTTCTCGATCTTCTCGCGCAGGGTTTCCGCGTTGAATGGCTTGACGATGTAGTTGGAAACGCCGGCCTGTTTGGCGGCGACCACGTTCTCCACCTTGCTTTCGGCGGTTACCATTATGAAGGGCATGCCTTTCAGCCGGGTATCGGCGCGCACCTCCTGCAAGAGCTGCAGGCCGGTCATCGGCTGCATGTTCCAGTCGCTGATCACCAGGCCGAAATTGCCGCTGCGCAGCTTGGCCAGCGCCTCGGCCCCGTCGGTCGCCTCCTCGACGTTCTGGAAGTCGATCTGCTTCAGCAGGTTGCGGATGATCCGCAGCATGGTCTTGTAGTCGTCGACAATCAGGACGTTGATCGACTTATCCATGGACATGGGGCTGATTCTCCGCTGCCTGTGTCATCCGCCGGCCGGGGCGGCGGCACCCGCGGCTTCGCGGCGGGTGCGCAAGTTCGCGAGCCGGGCGGTGAGGTCGCGCGCCTTGTCGGGGTTCATCGCGGCGAGGATCGCCGCCGCCTTCAATTCCTTCATGCGGTCGACCAGCGCCAGCAAGACCGGCATTTCGAGGTCGTTGAAGATTGTCGCGGCGTCGCGCGGCTTCATGTCCTCGTAGAGCTTCACCAGGCCCTGCCAGCCGGCTTCCTCGCGTTGCTTGCGCGCGGCTTCGAGGTCCTGCAGCTTCTTCTGCAACGCGGTCAGCGCCTGTGCCTGCGCTTCCAGCTTTTGCTCGGCGGCGGCGAGGATGGCTTCGCGCGCGGCGAGCGCCGTATCCCGCGCGTCGAGTTGCTGGCGGCGCTGGCGCAGTTCGAGCAAGACGGTGCGCTCGCTGTCGGTGATCGGCGCGGGCTGGGCGGCGTCGCGCGATGGCAGCGCCGGTGCCGTGGCCGGGCCCGGTGCGCCTTGCGGCGCCGCCGCGGCGGTTGCGGCACTGCCGGGGGCTTTGCCTTCTGTTGGCGCCGCGGCGCCAGCGGGCGCGAGGTCGGATTTTGCCGGCGCGTCGGCCGCCGCGGCGTGCGCCTCCGACACCACGGCGCCAGGGCCGTGGTGTTCGGCGGCGGCATAGCGCGCCAGGTCGACCGCTTTCATCGCCAGCAACGCGGCCAGCGCGGTGATGGTGAAGGGCAACAGCCGCGGCGCCCGGAGATGCAGGATCATCGCGCCATCCTCAATGCCTTGAGCAAGTCGCGTTCGGCCTGGCTGCGCACGCGCGGCATCTCGGTTGCGGCGTCATCCGCCACGGCGAGCGGGCGCAGCGGTTCGGCGGCGAGCGGGCGGCCGGTTCGGATCAGGGTATCCAGCCGGTCGGCGAGGCGTTCCCCCCGTTCGAGCAAGAAGATCAGGTCGTCCTTCAGCCGGCCGACGGTGTCGATCTGGCGGGCGATCTGCCGGCCGGCGCCATCGGCGGCGGCGCGCAATTGCTCGATGCCGGATTCAGCCTGGCGGGAGCTGTCGTTGAAGCTGGCGACCAGGGTTTCCAGCGCGGCGCGGTCGCGCTTCAGGACGCCGAGCGCGCGTTCCAGCCGCACGGCATGGAACAGGGTCGCGGCGAGCAATGCGACCAGCACGGTTTCGAGGATCCACTCCATGCCCGCCATTGTGCGGGGCGATGGTTAGCAATTCCTTTACTTCAACCCGGGTTCTTGCGGTCGGCGGGCGGAGGGGGGAGGGGGAGGCGAGGTGAGCCGGTTTCCGCCGGAGGGACGGTTGCGCGCGGCCTGCCGGAGGCGCCGGGGGCGGACGGTACCGGACCGGGCCACGGTTCCGCGCGGCGGGCACCCGGTCCGCACCGGGTTTCAAGTGACACCTGCCGATCCATCGAAAGTAATCCGTCCAGGCCGCCACGGTCCGCGATCGCGCGTTCCGGTCTGCGTCGATCCGGACGGCAATAAAATCATCTCCACTGCCTCATCGGCCTCAGCTTTCTCCCTGATAATAAGCCAATCGCCCACACGCTCCTGCGCTGCGGGATTCGCGCGACCGACTTCGAATCCCGCGGCGCCTGAAAGGCTGGTGGCTGGATTATTATCAGGGGAGGAAGCGGAGGCAGGGGAGGAAGCGGGAGGGGCCATGTCATGTGACTGGGCGGCAGCTCTGCGTCACGTCAGCGCCAATGGGCGACGGCAGTCTGTCGATGAATCTCTTGATGCGGCCGGCAGGAACAGTGCTCAGTGCGCCGCCAGCCAGGCGTCGAACCGCTGCTGCAGCTTGGCCGCGTTGTCGTGCCAGAATCCGTTGTCCAGCGGCACGGCGACGCTCAGGTTCTTCGGATAGCTCGCCGACAGCGCCTGGGCATCCGCAGGCAGCCCGTCATTCGCGCCCTTTGCCACGCCCGCGACGCCGGCGGCTTCGAACAACTTGCCTTGCAGCGCCGGCATGCCGGCAAAATACAGGAATTGCTCGGCCTGGCGCAGGTCGGGACTCGCCTTGGCGATCGCCCAGCTATCGACCTCGTAGAGCCCGGCCGTCCATTGGATGCCGAAATTGCGATGGTCGGACTTTCCCGCGACCACGATCTGCCCCGCCGGCGCCGTGGTCATCAGCACGTCACCCGAGCTCAGGATATGCGCCGCGTCCTTCCCGCTCTGCCACCACACGATATACGGCTTGAGCTGGTCCAGCTTGCGGAAGGCCCGGTCGACGCCGTCGCTGGTGGCCAGCACCTTGTAGACATCCGCCGGCGCCACGCCGTCGGCGATCAGCGCGAACTCCAGGTTGCCGCGCACGCCTTTGAACAAGCCGCGCTTGCCGGGATATTTCGCCACATCCCAGAAATCCGCCCAGTTCGGCACGGCGGGAAATTTCTCGCGGTCCCACGCCAGCACCTGCGTCTTCACCGCCGCGCCGACGCCGCACTCGCTCACGCCCTGCGGCAGATAGTGGTCCTTGCCGCCGATCGCCGACCAGTCCAGCTTCTCGAGCAAGCCCGCGCTGCATCCCGCCGCCAGTTCCTCGGGCGAGACCTCGACCACATCCCAGGTGTTGGCGGCGGACTTCAACTGCGCGTTGAGCGCGTCGGTGCCGCCATTCCAGCTCTGGACCTTCAGCGCAATGCCGGAGGCGGCGGCGAACGGCGGCGCCAGGATGCGGCGCAGCGCGTCCGGCATGGCATCGTCGCGGGCGGTCACCGTCAGGTCGCGCGCCAGGGCGGCGACTGGGCATGCGGCAAGGATCGCCACTCCGAGCAATAGCGTGCGGGCGAGTATGGACAGGGTGGTCGCGCTCCTGGTGTGCGCCGGACGCTACAATCCGCGGCGCCGCTCGGCAACGCGCCTGCTCAGCCGCCCAATATCGTTCCTGCTGCGAGACCAAGCTCGCTTGCCGCCACTTTCCGCCCGCTGTCCCAGCGCGCCCGTTGCAGTTCGATGAAGCCGCCCTGGCAGTGGATCAGCGCACCGGCGTCGGTTACCGCCACGACCTCGCCCAGTTTCTTGCCCTTCACCTCGGAGAAGGTGCGGGCGATGCGCTTGCGGCAGTCGAACAAGAACAGTTTGCGGCCGTCGGGGGCGGTGGTCCAGGCGCCGGGGGCGGGGTTCACGGCGCGGATCAGGTTGAAGATCAGGTCCGCGTGATTGGCCCAGTTGATGTGGGTCTCGGCGTCGCGGATGATCCCCTCGTAGCCGGCATCCGGCTCGTATTGCGCCAGCGCCGGCGCCTTGCCGGCCACCACGAGCTCCGCCACCTCCACCAGCGCGGCGACGCCCATCGGGAAGATCTTGCCGAAGTAGAGCGATCCCAGCGTGTCCTCGTCCTCGATCTTCACCGGGTACATCTTGATGACCGGGCCTTCGTCCAGGCCATCGTTGGGACGGAAGATGGAGAAGCCGGTCTGCTTGCGGCCAAGGATGATCGACCAGCTCATGGAAGACGCGCCGCGGTGCAGAGGCAGCAGGCTGGGGTGGAACTGGATGGTGCCGAAGCGCGGGATGCTGACGAAGTCCTGCGGCGCGAACTGCGTCACGTAGGCCATCACGCCGACATCGGCATTGGCGGCGCGCATGGCTTCCAGTGCGTTGGGGTCGGTCAGCTTGGGAAGCTGGTGCACGGTCAGGCCGCGTTCCTGGGCAGCGACGCGCAGCGGGTCGGGGCGGCCTTTTTCCGGGGCACAGAACACGGCGGTGACCTCGTCGCCGCGGTTGAGAAAGGCCTCCATGGTGGCCTTGCCGAAATCCTGCTGGCCGATGATGGCGATGCGCATGCCGTTTGCCTCCCGCTGGTCGGTGGCGATGTTTGGACGGCGGGGCGGAGGCTGTCAAAACGCCAGCGAGCGTGCGATCAGCGCCACCGCCAGCAGCGACAGCACCGTCAGGGCGGTGGCGCGATGGTACCGCGCTCCGGCTCGCCGGAATACCCGGGCACCGGCCCAGGTTCCCGCCACCAGCACCGGGATCGACGCGATCGACCACAGCAGCACTTCACGGTCCACCAGGCCGCGGATCGCCATCGGGATCGCCGTCACCACCGCGGCGACCAGGAAATAGATGATCGAGGTGGCGCGGACGGCAGCGGCGTCGGACGATAGCGCCAGCAGATAGACGATGATCGGCGGGCCGCCCATGGAGGCCAGTCCGTTCATGATGCCGGACACCAGGCCGGCGGCGATCGCCACGCCGCGGGATGGGTGCTGCGGCAGCTTGACCTTGCGCATGAGCACCAGCACCGACAGCGCGATCAGCACGCCGATCGCCAGCCGCACCTGGTTGGCGGGCAGTTCGGTCAGCGCGATCAGGCCGATCGGAACGCCCAGCAGCAGCCCGGGTGCCAGCCCCAGCACGGCGCGCCAGTTGGTCAGCCGCCTGGCCTCGCGCAGGCCGGTCACGCCCACCAGCACCTGCAGCACGGTGACGAACGGCACGACCTTGGCCGGCGGCAGGGCGAGCGACAGCAACGGCACCGCCGACAGGCCGAAGCCGAAGCCGGTAAAGCCGCGCAGCACCGAGGCCGCGAGCACGCCGAACACGGCTACGACGAGGGTTGCGGACATATGCGCCGATCGCGAAGGATCACCGATGAACCAGATCAAGTGGAGCGGCCATAGCTTGATCGTGCTGGCCTGCGGTGCCAATCAGTTCGGCCTGATCGTGTCGAAATTCGGCATCGGCAGCCAGGCGCGCGGCCATCGCTTCGACCAGTGGCGATCGCGGGCCGAGCAGCCGGGGACGGCCGATGCCGGCAACCACGCTGCGTCCGAGAGCGGCTGAGGAGCCCAGCGCCCCATGACCGACGCCGAACTCCGCGCCCTGCTCCGCGACTGCCTGGTGCTGTGGGACGTCGCCGGCAAGGTCATCGCGATTGACGACGGCATGGCGATCGACACCGCGGACGGCCGCTACAGCCTGCAACGCGCCGCGCCGGAGCTGCGACCGGTGCGGTGGCTGCTGCAAACGCCGGAGCGCGAGGCTGCCGGCCGGCCGCCGCGGGTGGCGCCGTCGATCGTCGCGGCGCTGGCGACGCTGCGCAACGCGCTGGGGGCTGCCGCCGGCGCGGGCCTGCGGATCGGCGCACGGTAGCGGCGGGATGGGATGAGGTTCCGTGGCGTCCGGCCGGTCAAGGCGGTGCGCCCCGCCGCGAGAGGCGTCACGCGGATGCTGTCGCGCGGATGCCGTCGCGCGGCTGTGCGCGGAGAGGGATGCCACACGTCTTGCAGACTATGGATTAATCACGATCAGGCGTAATTGCATACATTGCATTCTTTCTGCCTATACAAACGACATAATATGATTATCAAGTAGGCTGATATTTTTGCCACTTGCACGATTGCGCGTAGTCAAGGCATGCTGCACCGCAACAACGCCCGCCGCCGCCCAAGCGCCGGCAAACGACGCGGCAGCAAGACCGACACAAGGGAGGCCAGGCAAACCACGCAGGGGAGATGCAGGGCCCATGACAGGACAGATCACCAACCCCGACCAGCCACCCACCCGGCGCGCCACGCGCGGGCCAACCCGTCGCCGCCTGCTGAAAGCGACCGCCGCCCTCGGCGGTCTCGCCGCCGGATCAGGCACCCTGGGCGGATTCCCCACCATCTGGGCCCAGAACATCAAGGACGTGGTGCTGCACCACGCCGGCCCGCCGGTCACCGCAATCCCCGCCATCGCGGCACAGGCCACCAAGGACCTCGGCTTCACCGTGCAGATGCAGGCGGTGGAGAACGCCGACCTGCTCAATCGCTTCCTGTCGCAGGCCAACTCCATGGACTGCGCTGACGTCAGCCTGACCTACATGCGCTACGTGATCGGCCGCAACGTGTTGCAGGCGATCCCGCTGGCGAAATTCAAATACTGGAACGAGACGATTCCGCTGTTCACCAAGGGCGAATATCCCGACGGCCGCAAGGCGCCGCAGCAGGGCATCACGCCCACCATGATCCTGTATGCCACCGGTCCCGACGGCCAGAAGGTCACCAACGGCACGCCCACCGACTACGTCACTGGCATTCCCACCGTCACCAATGGCGACACGCTCGGCATCCGCCCCGACCTGGTTGGCCGCAAGATCAATAGCTGGGCCGACCTGATCTCGCCCGAGTTCAAAGGCCGCGCCGCCGTGCAGGACAATCCCACCATCGGCATCATCGACGTGGCCATGGCGCTGGAGGCGCGCGGCGACATCAAATACGGCAACAAAGGCAACATGACCAAGGCGGAGATCGACAAGACCGTCACCACCATGCAGGAGATCAAGCGCAGCGGCCAGTTCCGCTCATTCTGGAGCACGTTCGACCAGTCGGTGAATTTGATGGCGTCCGGCGAGGTGGTGATCCAGTCGATGTGGTCGCCCGCCGTTGCCGCGGTGCGCTCGCGCGGCATTCCCTGCACGTTCCAGCCGCTGAAGGAGGGCTATCGCGGCTGGGGCTACACGCTGGGCGTGATGCAGCATGTCGATGGCCTGAAGCGCGACTGCTTTTATGAATACATGAACTGGTACACCAGCGGGTTCGAGGGGTCGTTCATCGCGCGCGAGGGCTATTACTCGGCGCAGCCGGAGAACGCACGAAAGTATTTGACGCCGGCGGAATACGACTACTGGTACGGCGGCAAGCCCGCCGCGACCGACATCTACAGCCCGTTCGGCAAGCTGATGGAGAAGGCCGGCAACGTGCGCGACGGCGGCGACATCTGGCACCGGCTGGGCAACATCGCCGTGTGGAACTCGGTGATGGACGAAGACCGCTACCTGACCCGGCGCTGGAACGAATTCATCACGTCGTAGCCCCTTCTCCCCTCCCGCTTCGCGGGAGGGGCTGGGGGAGGGGCGATGCGCACATGTCGTTGCACCCTCCCCCGACCCCTGCCGCAAGTGGGAGGGGGATTCGTTGTTCGGAGGCCCCCCATGCAGCTCGGCGTCTTCATTCCGATCGGTAACAACGGCTGGCTGATCTCCACCACCTCGCCACAGTACAAGCCCAGCTTCGACCTGAACCGCACGATCGTAGAGAAGGCGGAAGGCTTCGGCTTCGACTTCGCGCTGTCGATGATCAAGCTGCATGGCTTCGGCGGGCCGTCGCAGTTCTGGGACTACAATCTTGAATCGTTCACGCTGATGGCCGGGCTGGCGGCGGTCACCACGCGCATCCAGCTCTTCGCCACCTGCGCCGTGTTGACCCTGCCGCCGCCGATCGCCGCCCGCATGGCGGTGACGATCGATTCGATTTCGCATGGCCGGTTCGGCGTGAACATCATCTCAGGCTGGCAGCGCCGCGAATACACGCAAATGGGCATCTGGCCCGGCCCGGAGCATTACCGCCGCCGCTACGACTATTGCGCCGAATACGTCACCATCATGCGGGAACTCTGGGAAACCGGCCGCAGCGACTTCAAGGGCGACTTCTTCCAGATGGACGATTGCCGCTGCCTGCCCATGCCCACCGCGAACATCCCAATTATTTGCGCGGCGCAGAGCGACAACGGCACCCGCTACGCCGCCCGCTATGCGGATTATAATTTCTGCGGCAGCGGCGGCGTGAACCAGCCGACCCTGGTCGCCCCCAGCGTCGCCCGCCTGGTGCAGGCCACCGCGGAGACCGGGCGCAAATGCGGCGCGCTGATCCTGCAGATGGTCATCGCCGACGAAACCGACGCCGCCGCCATGGCGAAATGGGAACACTACAAGGCCGGCACCGATGTCGAGGCGCTCGCCTGGCGCGATGCGCAGGCCGAGGACGATCCCAGCAAGGACCCTTACTCCCAGCCGAACAAACGCCGCACCATGCAGGTCGACAAGCTGCCCACCAACCAGGGCGTGCTGGTCGGATCATACGCCTCGGTCGCCCGCATGCTGGACGAGCTTGCCGAGGTGCCCGGCGTGCAAGGGGTGATGCTGACGTTCGACGATTTCGTCATCGGCATGGAGCAATTCGGCACCCGCATCCTGCCGCTGCTGCGCTGCCGCTCCGAGGTGAGGCAGGCCGCATGATGTACGTCCCCACTAAACCTCTCCCGCGCGAGCGGGAGAGGTCAAGGCGCGCCAGCGCCGAGGGTGAGGGTGATCGGGTCGGTACACAGCCTGAATTCGGCACGCAGCCTGAGCCTGGCACGCACCACAAAAATGGCGCGTACCGGCCCGCCGCCCCTCTCCCGGCGCTGCGCGCCGCCCTCTCCCGCAAAGCGGGCGAGGGGTACTTGGTTTCCTGGCTCCAGGTCAGCCCGCTTGCGCTGATCCTGATCGTACTGTTCGCCGCCCCGACCTTCCTGTTCCTCGTCGTCAGCTTCTTCGATTACGACCGCGTCGGCATCTATCCCGCCTTCCTGCTCGACAATTACCACGACCTGCTCACCACGCCCGCGACACTCCGAGTCTACCTCAGCTCCCTCCGCTTCGCCGTCATCGTCTGGGCGATCACTCTGTTTTTGGGCTTTAACATCGCCTGGTTCCTGATCCACCATATCCGCAGCGCCATGATGCGCACCGTGTTATTCCTCCTGATCGCCATTCCGTTCTGGACCTCCGGCATCATCCGCACCATCGCGTGGATTCCCTTCCTTGGCCGCAACGGCGCCTTCAACCAGATTCTGCTGGCACTGCGCATCACCTCCCAGCCGCTCACCTTCCTGCTGTTCTCCGACTTCGCCGTCGTCATCACCTACGTCCACCTGTTCACGCTGCTGATGGTCGGGCCGATTGCCAACGCCATGTCGAAAATCGACCCCGCCCTGCTGGAAGCCGCGCGCGACGCCGGCGCCAGCCGCTGGCGCACCATGGTCGACGTCGTGATTCCGCTCTCAAAGACCGGCATCGCGCTGGGCTCGATCCTGGTGTTCACCCAGGTGATGGGCGACTATTTCGTGGTGAAGACCATGAGCGGCGGCCAAAGCGCCTCGATCGTCTCCATGCTCTCCACCCAGATCCAGGCCATGGAATATCCGCCCGCATCCGCCAACGCGATGGTGCTGGTGACGTTCGTCGCCATCCTGGTCGCCGCGATGATGCTGGTGGTCGATGTCCGCAAGGAACTGGTGAAGTAAGGACCCGCGCGCGATGTTCTCCGGACCCGGCCGCATCAGCGGACCCAGCGCCGACCGTCCCTGGACCTTCTACGCGCTGGCCGCCTTGTTCGGCGGCTGGCTGCTGTTCCTCTATGGCCCGATGCTGGTGATCTACATCCTCTCCTTCCAGGGACCCAACGGCGGTGTCACCTTCCCGATGGTCGGCACGTCGCTCACCTGGTTCCGCGACATCTTCCGCCCGGAGCAAATGGCAAACCTGCCGGTGGCATTCGAGCGGTCGATCGCACTGGCAGCGGTGGTCAGCATCCTCACCGTCGTCATATCCGTCGCCGCCGGCCTTGGCTTCCGCCGCCGCTTTCCCGGCTCCGGCATCCTGTTCTATCTCGCCGTCGCATCGCTGGTGATGCCCAGCCTGCTGGTCGGCTTCGGCATCGGACTCGGCTTCCAGGTGCTGGGCCTGCCGCATGGCTTGTTCACCTCCGCCCTCGGCGCGCAGCTCACCTGGACGCTGCCGTTCGGCCTGTTCACCATGTTCGCCGTGGTGAACCGCTTCAACCGCAGCTATGAGGAAGCCGCCAACGACCTGGGCGCCAGCCCCTGGCAGCGCCTGCGCTACGTCACGCTGCCAATCCTGATGCCAGGCATCATCGGCATCGCCATGGGCGCGTTCACCCTGTCCTACGACGAATACGCGCGCACCACGCTGACCATCGGCACGCGCAACACGCTGCCCTTGGAAATCTACGCATTGATCTCCAGCGACACCTCGCCCACGCTGTTTGCCATTGGCACCTTGACCACCGCGGTCTCCTTCCTGCTGATCGGGATCACGCTTGCGGTGGTGCTGCGCATGCAGCGCAGGCGCCGCCAATTGAACAGCGTGCCGCCGCTGGGATCGACCGGATAAGGAACGCACGCATGGACCCGCGATACGACGTCGAACTGGTGGCCGTCACCAAGCGCTATGGCACCGCCACCGCGGTTGACGCCGTTTCCCTGCGCATCCCGCATGCCAGCTATTGTTGCCTGCTTGGCCCCAGCGGCTGCGGCAAGACCACGACGCTGCGCATGATCGCCGGGCATGAGGCGGTCACCGACGGCGACATCCTGATCAACGGTGCCAACGTCACGCTGGCACCGCCGATCCGCCGCGGCACCGCGATGATGTTTCAGAGCTACGCGCTGTTTCCGCATTTGAACTGCCTCGACAACGTCGCGTTCAGCCTGAAGATGCGTGGCATCGGCAAGGCGGATCGCCACCGCAAGGCGCGTGCGTTCCTGGCGCTGATGCACATGGAGGCCTACGCCGAACGCCTGCCCTCGCAGCTTTCCGGCGGCCAGCAGCAGCGCGTCGCGCTGGCCCGCGCCTTGATCACCCAGCCACGCGTGCTGTTGCTGGATGAACCGCTGTCCGCGCTGGACCCGTTCCTGCGCATCAAGGTGCGCGAGGAGCTGAAACGCCTGCAACGCGAGCTCGCCATCACCTTCATCCACGTCACGCACAGCCAGGATGAGGCGATGGCGATGGCCGACGTGATGGTGGTGATGGAGGACGGCCGCATCCGTCAGGCCGGCCCGCCGCGCGAGGTGTTCGAGCAACCCACCAGCGCCTTCGTCGCCCGCTTCATTGGCGGACATAACGTGCTGTCGGGCGATCGCGGGCCGATCGCGGTGCGCGCCGACCGCTGCCGGCTCGGCGCGCCCGGCGATGGCCCGCATCTGTCGGGGCGCGTCGCTGCGGTGGAGTATCAGGGCGGCATGGTGCGCGTCGCACTGACCATCCAGGATGGCGACGAGATTTCGGCGCTGGTGCCGGACGCAACTTTTTATCGTGCGCCGCTGGAGCCCGGCGATCCGGCAACCTTCGTCTGGTCGGAGCAGGACGTGCACGCGCTGCAATCGGCGTGATCTGTCGCCCATGGATCGGGCGGTGGCATCGGATCCAGTGTCGCGCCGTGCTTGCCGAGCCCGCGTGTTATGGGTGAAGCGAGGTCGCCCCGGCACTGGCCGGCGCAACCTCGCACCGCCTCGATTACGCGAGGCGTTCCGCCTGCCCGGTCGGGTGCTCGCCCCAGACTGGCTGATGGTGCCGCAGCGGCACGATCAGCAGGCCGGCACAGATCGCCATCAAGGCAGCGACACCCATGGCGAACGGATACCCGTTGTCGCTGATCAGTACGGCTGACAGCACTCCGCCATAGAGTCCGCCCGATCCCTTGGCGAGCGCATAGAGCACTCCGTAGTTCGATCCCGCGGCCATGTCGCCGAAATATTGCCCGATGGTCGCGGGAAACAGCGAGAACAGTGGTCCCCAGAAGAAGATGGCGATAACAGCAGTGATAACGAACAGGATTTCGCTGTGGATCATGCCGGCGATGATGGTCAGGAACAGAAAGATTCCGGTCAGGATGAAGCTCCAGATCATCGCTGTCTCGCGGCCGATGCGTTCCGAAAGGCCGCCGAGCACGACGCGGCCGAGGCCGTTCGAGATGGCGATGCCACCCGCCGCCGCGGTCGCCGCTGCCGCGGCAAAGTGGAAACTGTTCGAGTATTTAACGATCTTGCTGACCCCGGCGAGCCCGGCGCTGGAGATCAGGATGAACGAGGCGATCAGCACCCACATCTGCCAGGTGCCCAGCGCCTCGGTCAGCGTGTACTGATGATCCGACGGGCGGCGTCCCGCCTCGGTGGGGACCCAGCCGGCAGGATGCCAGCCGGCAGGCGGATCGTTCATGAACAACGCCGCGACGATGGCGACGCCGCCGATGATTCCGGCCATGAGGAAAATGACATGGAAGAACACTGTGTCGGGCGCGGTTTTGGAGATCGCCCGGATCGGGAAGATGAAGGGCAGCGATCCCCAGGAAAATGCGCCGGCGATGCAGCCCGCGATCAGGCCCCGCTTGTCGGGAAACCATTTGTTGGCGGTGGTAACGGCCGTGTTGTAGATGAAGCCGGCGAAGAACGAGCCGATGCACCATAGCAGCAACACCATGCCGTACGACGGGCCGAGCGATGTCGCGTAGATGCCGAAGCCGGCAATGATGCCCGCGATCACGGTAACCCAGCGCGGGCCGAACCTGTCGCGCAGGATGCCGCCCGGCAGCGTCCCGATGGATTCGAAAATCACAAACAACGTGAACATCCAGCCGATCTGCTCGTGCGACCAGTGGTACAGGCCGCCGATATGGCCGGACATCGAGCTCCAGGCATATTCGTATGGGCTGATGACACCCATCGAAAGGAACGCCGCGACAAACACCACGTAGCGGCTGTAGCCGAGCAGATCCCGGTCGCTCGGCAGCGGTGCGCCGGCAGTCGCTGACTTGATAACCATCAACGGACCTCCCTCATTTCCTATAAATTTC